>ERZ1034517.292-NODE-292-length-12774-cov-16.909663_pt1 | contig 12774 bp, 13 predicted proteins | sample MGYA00520599_ERZ1034517 | MGnify/ENA primary metagenome ERZ1034517 (study PRJEB33760, sample SAMEA4777701) | hypersaline lake metagenome | biome: hypersaline environment; feature: brines | place: Spain | collected 2012-08 | depth 0 m ...
GGGCGAGGCGGTCCGCATGCTGCATGAGCAGCGTCCCGAGGATGCTCATCACGAGCACGTAGCCCACCGCGACGGCGGGGATCGTCTGCGTCAGCACCGCGCTGTCGACGACCGCGGTCGCCGCGAGCGCGGCGATGATGAGCGAGAACTCCCCGCGCGTCAGCATCCCCGTCGCCACGCGCACCCGGCGGCGGTGCCCCAGCCCGTAGACGGCGCCACCGGCGTAGCCCGTCGCGAGCTTCGCCGCGCCCGTCAGCACCACGAGCACCGCGATCACGCCGGCGACGGCGGGGAACACCGCGGGGTCGGTGTTCGCGCCGATCCAGAAGAAGAACACCCCCGCGAAGACGTCGCGCAGCGGTCGCAGCTGCCCCTCGAGCCGCTCGCGGTGCGACGTCTCCGCGAAGCCCATGCCCACGAAGAACGCCGCGACCGCCTCGCTCACGCCGATCGTCAGCGCCACCCCGCCGACGGCGACCGCCGCGGCGACCGCCCGCAGCACGAACTGCTCGGCCGTCTGTGTCCGCAACAGCCGCTCGAACAGCCCCGCGCCCAGCCACACCGCCGCGACGAGCACCGCGAGGAAGCCCAGCGCGACGGCGAGGTCGCCGGCGACCGCCGCCGCGGAGCCCCCGCCGAGCAGCACCGCCGACAGCACCGCGAGGTACACCGCGATGACGAGGTCCTCGAACACCAGCGTCCCCAGCAGCGGGCCGGCCTCGTCGTTGGCGATCCACCCCAGGTCCAGCAGCGACTTCGTGATCACCGCCGACGAGGAGATGTAGACGATGCCGCCGAGCACGAGCGCCTCCAGCAGGCCCCACCCCAGCGCGAGGCCGACGGCGACGCCCAGCGGGAGGTTCACCACGAGGTCGACGACGCCCGCCGTCGCGATGCGCCGACGCGCCGCGAGCAGCCGCTCGAGGCTGAACTCCAGCCCGAGGAAGAACAGCAGGAGCACGATGCCCACCTCCGCGAGCAGCGTGAGATACGGCTGGTCGGCGACCGCGTACGCCGCCAGCTGCGGGGGGCCCACCCGCCCGAGGACGAACGGGCTCATCGCCATCCCGCCCAGCACGTAGAAGGGGATCACCGACTGGCCCAGCCGCCGGCCCACCCACCCCGCGGTCGCGAGCGTCGCCAGCAGCAGCCCCAGCTCCAGCAGCAGCGCCGCCATCTACGCGTCGCCGCCGGTCACGAGCGCCTCGACCGCCTGACACGCCTCGCGCGTGCCCGTGATCACGAGGGTGTCGTCCGCGGCGATCGCCGTCTCGGGGCCGGGGGTCGTCACCGCCTCGGGGTCGCGGTCGATCGCCACGACCGTCGCGCCCGTCTCCGTGCGGAACGCCAGCTCCGCGAGCGTCTGGCCGATGATGGGCGCGTCGGTGGGCACGCGCACCCACTCCAGCAGCGCCGCATCGCCCAGCAGCGTGGCCGTCGACTCCGTCGCCACCGGCTGGAAGTGCGCGCCCTCGAGGATCGACCCCACCTGGCGGGCCAGCCGATCCGACAGCGTCACCAGCCGCTCGGCGTCCGCATCGCCCGCGCGGATGAACAGCTCGCGCTTGCCCGTGTTGTGGATGATGACCACCAGCGTCCGCTCCGCATCGAGCTCCAGCTCGAACTTCTTGCCCACCCCCGGCAGGTCCGACTCGTAGACGGTCATGGACCCACTCTGGTGGCGTCCCGCTTAGTACCCGCCGGCTGGAGCGGTGGCGGAGCTCCTGTCGGTTACCCGCTCACTCCTCGCGCAGCTCACTCAGATGCTCCCAGATCTCCGCACAGCCGGCGCCATCGGCCAGCTCCTCGAGGTGCTCGTCCGCTGCATCCGGCTCGGGGTCCCCGCCGTCGGTGTCGGTCATCACCTCGAACAGCGTGGGAGGTGGGCATAGCCCCGCGCGCTGCGGCAACGGCTGCCTGCTCTGCTGAGTACCGGCAACTGTTGCTGGTTTCGGGGACGGGGGTTCGGGGGACAACCGCATGACAGCGACGGGATCTGGACGCCTGACGCGTCATCGATGGTCGCCGTCGTCGCCGACACCCCAGCGCTTGGGCCATCCCGGGTGGTCTCTGGTGCATGGGCACCCCAGTGCGCATCCTCGATGACGGGGCGTGGCTGTCGGTCGATGGCACCCGTCGTGTGAGCGTGAGCGAGCTATGGCGACTCGACAGCCCCGGCTTCTGTGGATGCGACCTCGTGTCGTTCCTCACCCGTGGCTTCACCGCGGCCGCCGCCGATGGGTCGGTGATCACCCTCACCGCGGTGGGCACGTGCATCGCCTGTGGTGCGGCCGGGACCATCGCGCACATACCCGTCGGCCGGCTCGTCGGCGGTCGCTTCGCCCCGCTGGACCGCCAGGGGGGGCCGCTCACACCACCTGACAGAGCTCCCGGCAACACCGGCCGGTGTCGCTGAGCACCGGGGAGCATTGCCGATTGGCATGCGGGTTTACACAGTCGGGCTGAGGGAGAGACATGGTCACCGAGGTCGAGCGATGGAAGACGGAGGTCTACGGCGCGGAGATCCGTGAGCAACTCGAGACGTTCGCCGCGGCTGGATGGGCGTCCATCCCCGCAGACGAGCGCGACGCATGGTTCGAGCGCTTCAAATGGTGGGGGCTGTACCACCAGCGCGCGGGCCAGGAGAGCTACTTCATGCTGCGCATCGGCACGCCCAACGGTGTGCTCGCACCGGGGCAGACGGCGCTGCTCGCCGAGATCGCCGACACGTACGCCCGTGGCCCTGTGAGCAACCCGACCTTCGGCGATGCGTACCTCGACTGGACGACGCGTCAGTCCGTCCAGCTGCACTGGATCCGCCTCGAGGACGTCCCCGCGATCTTCGAGCGACTCGAGGCGGCGGGGCTGTCCGCCCAGCAGGCCTGCGGCGACTCCTGGCGCAACATCGTCGGCTGTCCCGTCGCCGGCAAGGACCGGCATGAGTACGTCGACGCACTCCCCGTCGCCGAGGGGCTGCATGCGACCTACAAGGGCAACGAGGCGCATGCGAACCTCCCCCGCAAGTGGAAGGTCTCGGTGACGGGCTGCCGCGAGGGCTGCGGTCAGGGTGATATCAACGACCTCGCCTTCGAGCCCGCGTACGTCGAGCGCGGTGGTGAGCGTGTCCGGGGGTTCAACCTGCGCGTCGGGGGTGGACTCGCCCGCAACGCCCCCCGGTTCGCCACGGACATCGACGTGTTCGTCACGCCCGAGGAGGCGATCGCCGTCGGTGGTGCCATCTCCGCACTCTTTCGCGACCATGGTGACCGCGAGGACCGCTACAGCGCACGCATCAAGTTCCTCATGGACGAGTGGGGCCCCGAGCGGTTCCGCAGGGTGCTACAGCGCGACTACGTCGACTGGGAGCTGCAGCCGGCGGGGACCGACTTCCGTGCGGAGTACAGCTACAACGCTGGCGATGCCGATGGGGGACACAACGATCACGTGGGCGTCCACCCCCAGCGCGACGGCCGCTACTACGTGGGCCTGAACGTCCTCGTCGGGCGGATGGGCGCCGCCGACGCCGCCGAGCTCGCCCGGCTGGCAGACCGCTACGGCTCCGGTGAGGTGCGGATCACACAGCGGCAGAACGTCATCATCACCGACGTGCCGGAGGACGCACTCGACGGCCTGCTTGCAGCACCACTGCTCGAGCATTACGCGCCCGACCCACACCCCTTCATGCGTGGGTCGATCGCCTGCACGGGCACGGAGTTCTGCTCGCTGTCGATCGTCGAGACGAAGAACCGCCAGGTGCGCTACGCACGCTGGCTCAAGGAGCACGTCACACTCCCCGACGGTGTCGACGAGTTCCACATCCACCTCTCGGGCTGCACCGCCTCCTGTGCGCAGCCGCAGATCGCCGATGTCTCGCTCCGCGGGATGAAGACCCGCAAGGATGGTGAGGCCGTCGAGGCGCTCGATATCGGCCTCGGCGGCGGTCTCGGCGCCGAGCCCCAGTTCGCCACGTGGGTGCGACAGCGCGTCCCTGTCGACGAGGTGCCCGGGGCGATCCGCAACCTGCTGGCTGGCTACGACGCACACTCCCGTGAGGGGGAGACGTTCCGCGCGTTCGTCTCTCGGACCGATGAGGAGACGCTCGCGTCGCTGCTTGAGCCCGAGGAGACGAGCTACACCGACCCCATGATGCACAACACCAAGCTCACGTGGTACCCCTACGCCGCGGACGATGCGCTGGCGGCCTCACCGGCACCGGCACACGCCGATGGCTCTCCCATCGAGGGCGATGACTGATCGCCTCCTGCGCGTCAACGCGTACACCACGTGCGACCTCGTCGAGGCCGAGGCGGTCGGTCCCGACGGCACCGAGACGGCCCCTGCGGTGCTCAACGTGCGAGTGCCACGACGCGCCCCAAAGCACGTCCATCTGGAACTCGAGCTCGATGGCACCGCACTCGAGTGGCTGCCCCCGCATGCGGACCGCCTGCTGCTGTCGGCAGTGGAAGCACGCACCGTCGCCGACGCCCTCCGCGATTGTGCCGATGAGCTCACACCGGTCGAATAGGATCGCGGGGGACCTCAGCGCCGTCGCCGCACCGCCGCACGCACCGCGCCGTACAGCGGGCCGGCGTCGGTCCGCAGCCGCCGCCACAGCGTGCGCAGGCGGCCCCCAGCCGCAGACGTGGCGTCATCATCACCCTGCACACCCCCGTATCGGTGACGCAGTCACTTGAGGCTGCACCCCTGGGGCCAGCGTTTTGCCGCCGCCCGACAACATCCGGCTATGTGCATGTACTGCAGCATCCGCGAGGAGGGGTGGGACGCCCTCCTGCAGTACGACCGGACGTACCAGTCGGCGATGGCCGAGCTGCGGGCCCGCGAGACGAACTACGGCTTCTACGACGCGTGGGACGACCTCGCCGACGAGCTCACCGCGGGAACGGGTCGCTGAGCGTCGCGGGGTCGACGCCGTCTGCGAGCAGGCACGCCTCGAGCGCCGCATCGACCGCCGCGGGGTCGAGGTCGGTGCCCATGCAGACGATCCGTGACTGCGGCGTCTCATCGCGCCCCCACGTGCCGATCGGGCCCACCTCGACGGCGGGGCCCGCCTGGTTCAGCCCCATCACCGTCTCCGGTCGGCCCGCCAGCCGGAGGAACCCCTTCGCGCGCAGCAGCGGGGGCTCGGGGTCATCGACCCACGCGGCGAGGGCGGTGGGGTCGAACGGCCGCATCGTCTCGAAGAGGTGCGTCTGCACCGCCGCAGCGGCATCGCCGTGGGCGCTGCCGTGCTCGCCGCGCAGCATGCGCCGCCACCCCGCCGCGCGCATCGCCGTCGCCAGCTCGAACCCGTCGGACGCGAGCACCACCTCGGGGTCGACCGCGGCATGGGCGGTCTCGTGCACCGTCGCACCGGGCTGCAGCTGGTCGATCACCCCGCGGGCCACCCCCCGCTCCTGGGCGGTGAGCAGGTCCGTCTTGTTGAGGATGAGCAGGTCGCACAGCTCGATCTGCTCGACCAGCAGCGCCGCGAGCGGCCGCCCGCTCGCCGCGCGCAGCTGCCGGCTGCGGTCGGGGTCGGCCTCCTGGACGAGCCCCACCCCATCGATCACGCCCACCATCGACGCCAACCGCACCTGCGCGGTCGACTCGTCGGCGAGCGTGTGGGCGATCGGCACCGGCTCGGCCACCCCGGAGGCCTCGACGACGATGTGGTCGACCGTCGTCTCCGTGACGAGCTGCTGCACCGTCGCGGCGAGGTCGTCCTGCAGCCCACAGCAGATGCAGCCGTTCGACAGCTCGAGGATCCCCGCATCGGGGCTCGCCGCGCCCAGCAGCTCCGCGTCGACGTTGAGCTCGCCCAGGTCGTTGACCACGACCGCGATCGTGCGCCCGCCGGGTGCGGCCAGCAGCCGGTTGACCAGCGTCGTCTTGCCCGCACCGAGGATGCCCGTGAGCACGGTGACACCGATGGGCTCAGTGCCCACAGCCGGCCCCCATCGGCGACATGAATCGTACGCCGTGCATGAATCTACGGCGTTACGGCGGCGACCGGTTTAGTCGTTCTGCAAGAATCATTATGATTGTTCACCGCCACGTTCAGGTGGAGGAACCACACCATGTCAATGGAAGCTGTCGTCTACAAGGGACCGAAGGAGGTCGCCATCGAGTCCGTCGATGAGCCCGAGCTGGAGCATCCGAACGATGTGCTGATCGACATCACCACCTCGGCGATCTGCGGGTCGGACCTGCACATGTACGAGGGGCGGACGGCCGCCGAGCCGGGGATCGTCTTCGGCCATGAGAACATGGGCATCGTCACCGACGTCGGTGAGGGGGTCACCACCCTCGAGGAGGGCGACCGCGTCGTCGCCCCGTTCAACGTCGCCTGCGGCTTCTGCACCAACTGCGAGAACGGCTACACCGGCTTCTGCACCACCGTCAACCCCGGCTTCGCCGGCGGGGCGTACGGCTACGTCGCGATGGGGCCGTACACCGGTGGCCAGGCCGAGCGGCTGCGCATCCCGTACGCCGACTTCAACGCACTGCAGCTGCCACCGGGTGACGAGCACGAGGATGCGTTCGCGCTGCTGGCGGACATCTTCCCCACCGGCTGGCACGGCACCGAGCTCGCGAACCTCCGCCCCGGCGAGTCGATCGCCATCTTCGGGGCGGGACCCGTCGGGCTCATGGCCGCGTACTCCGCGAAGATCAAGGGTGCCGCGGAGATCTACTCGGTCGACCGGGTCCCCTCGCGCCTGTCGCTCGCCGAGGAGTACTGCGACGCCACGCCGATCAACTTCGAGGAGGGCGACCCCGTCGAGCAGATCCGCGACGCGCACGGGGGCGAGGTCGACAAGGGCGTCGACGCCGTCGGCTACCAGGCGATCGACCCCGAGACCGACCCCGGCTCCGACGCGTACGACCCCGCCCGTGAGAACCCCGCGATCGTGCTGAACCAGCTCATCCAGGTCGTCCGCCCGACCGGCCAGCTCGGCATCCCCGGGCTGTACGTCCCCTCGGACCCCGGTGCGCCCGATGAGATGGCCGCACAGGGGCGACTGGGGATCGACTTCGGCAAGCTGTTCGAGAAGGGCCAGCGCCTCGGCACCGGCCAGTGCAACGTGAAGCAGTACAATGCCCGGCTGCGTGACCTCATCATCGAGGGGCGTGCGGACCCCTCGTTCGTCGTCTCCCAGCGGGTCGACCTCGGGGAGGCCCCGGAGATGTACCAGGCGTTCGACCGGCGTGACGAGGGCGTCACGAAGGTCCTGCTCGAGCCGTAGACCGTCACCGCGCACCCGACACCCACCCCGTTCTTCGTCGACCGCTGCCCGAGCGGCCGCACTCAGCGCCCGATCGTGCCCTGCCGCGTCACCGGTGCGTCGGGGTCGATGGCGAAGGCGACGACCGTCGCATCCTCGAGCGCCTCCACGGCGACGTCGTCGGTACCGGTGACGAGCGCGCTCTCGGTGTAGCCCACGGGCATCCCCCCGACGGCGACCGCGCCCTCGAAGACGTACAGGTAGGTGTCCCACCCGTCACGCCCGGGCAGCGTCGTCTGCGTCCCCGCCGTCAGCCGGCAGTCGGAGCAGTCGACCGCGTTGCGCACCGACACCGGCGCGTCGCCGTCGGTTGGCCCGAAGAGGTGGCGCCACCGGTCCGGCTGCACCGCCGGCAGCGTGGCGTGGTCGATCTGCGGCTCCAGCCCGAGCCTCGGTGGCCGCACGAAGATCTGCAGCATGCGCAGCGGGGGGTCCGACCGCAGCGTGTGCTCGGCGTGCCAGAACTGCCGGCCCGCACCCATGACCATGAGCGTCTCCTCATCGAGCGCAAGCTCCGTCCCGGCCTGGTCCTCGTGGCGCATCACCCCCGCGGGCACCCACGAGATGATCTCCTCATCGCGGTGCGGGTGCATCCCGATGTGCGTGCCGGGGTCGAGGAACGACTCGACGACCGTCGCCAGCGGCCCGTAGCCGTGGTCATCGTGCTCGGGGACCGCCAGCCCGGGGAAGTTGAAGTGGATGCGGAAGCCGCCCTGGTCCTGCGTGTACGGCGTGCGTCCGGCGGTGTGGACCTGCGGATGACGCGTGGCGGCCTCGTCCATACAGACGGTTACGGGTGCGGTCGTAAAGCCGTGCTGGCGCCGTGGTGACACTTATCCTACATGCCCCTGTCTGCGGGGTATGCACCGACCGATGACGACGTTGGACTTCCTCGACCGGGGTGTGTCGCTGTACGGCGACTGCGTCGGGGTCATCGCCGACGATGGGACGACGTTCACCTACGATGAGCTCGGCGACCGCGTCGACCGTGCGGCGGTCGCCCTCGCCGGCTGCGGCATCGACGCCGGCGATCGCGTGGCCATCCTCGCGCCGAACACCCACTACTTCCTCGAGGTGCTGTTCGCGATCAACCGCATCGGCGCGGTGACGGTGCCGATGAACACGCGGCTCATCGCCGACGACTACGCGTACATCCTGGATGACTGCGCCGCGACGGCCATCATCGCCGACACCACGCTGACCGACCCGATCGATGCGGTGCGCGAGGTGGTCCCCCTCTCGACGTACGTCGCAGCCGGCCCGGATGCGCCCCCCGATGGTTGGCTGTCGTACGAGGCGCTGCTCGCCGAGGCGGACCCCGCGGCGGTCGTCCGCGCCGAGCTCGCCGAGACGGATGTCGCGACGATCAACTACACCAGCGGCACCACGAGCGACCCCAAGGGCGTCGTGCGCACCCACCGCACCGAGCACTACCACGCGCTCATCACCATCCACCACACCGAGATCACCGATGACGATGTGTACCTGTGGACGCTGCCGATGTTCCACGTCAACGGGTGGGGCTACCCGTACGTGCTCACCGGCGTCGGCGCGACGCACGTCTGCCAGCGTCGCTTCGACGCCGCCGATGCGTTCGACCGCATCCACGCACACGATGTGAGCTACCTCTGTGGGGCACCCACCGTGCTCGACCGGCTGATCGACCACCACCGCGGCACCGATGTCGCGCCCACCGGCGCGAACCCCGTGCGCATCGCCACCGCCGCGAGCCCACCGCCACCGGCGACGATCCGCACCGTCGAGGACGAGCTCGGCTGGCGCATCCTGCACGTGTACGGCCTCACCGAGACGGGCCCGCTCATCACGACCAGCAACGCCCCCCGGCGCATCGCCGAGGCGGGCCGCCTCGCGGTCAAGACCCGCCAGGGCCACGCCATGGTCGGCACCCAGCTGCGCGTCGTCGATGCCGAGGGCCGGGAGGTGCCACACGATGATGCGACGATGGGCGAGATCGTCGTCCGCGGCAACCAGGTGATGGACCGCTACTGGGAGAAGCCCGAGCAGACGGCCGAGGCCTTCTCCGGCCGCCTCGAGGGGTGGTTCCACACCGGTGACCTCGCCACCATCGACCGCCATGGCATGATCGCGATCAAGGACCGCGAGAAGGACGTCATCATCAGCGGCGGCGAGAACATCTCCAGCGTCGAGGTGGAGGATGCGCTGTACGAGCACCCCGCGATCGAGCGGGTGGCCGTCGTCGGCGTGCCGCATCCAGAGTGGGGCGAGACCCCCGCCGCGTTCGTCATCCGCACCGCGGATGCCGCACTCACGGAGGCGGGGGTGATCGACTTCGCCCGCGAGCAGCTCGCACACTTCAAGTGCCCCACGATGGTCACCTTCGTCGAGTCGCTGCCGGAGACGGCGACCGGCAAGATCCGCAAGGTCGCCCTCCGCGACCGCCTCGAGCCCGCGGAGGGCTGACATGCCAGGCGAGTGAACACTTAATCACCCCCCTCGCCTCCGGGATGTATGCCAGATGCGCACATCGTCACCGTCGGCACCTCCCCGTTCGGGCGGACCGACCTCACCGGCCGTGACCTCTTCAGCGTGGCCATCACCGAGGCGTTCGCCGGGCTGCCCGACCCCGCCGCGGTCGTCGACGCGCTGTACGTGGGCAACCAGTCGGAGGCCTACGAGCACCAGATCATGTACGGCTCGCTGCTCGCGGAGTGGGCGGGCCTGCGGCACGTGCCCGCCGAGCGCGTCGAGGGGTGTGCCGCCGCGGGCGCGCTCGCGCTGCGGCATGCGGTCGAGGACGTCCGCAGCGGCCGACATGATGCCGTCCTCGCCTGCGGGGTCGAGAAGATGACCGCCGGCGGCACCACCGGCGCGACCGATGCGCTGTCGGCGGCGTTCGACCGCGCCACCGAGCAGCGCTCGGGGGTGACCGCCCCCAGCCAGTACGCCCTGCTCGCCCAGCGCTACCTGCATGAGACCGACGCCACCGAGGCGGACCTCGCCGCGATCGCCGTGAAGAACCATGCGAACGCCGCGGCCAACCCCCGCGCGATGTTCCGGTCGGAGACGACCGTCGAGACCGTGCTCGAGTCGGCGTACATCGCCCCCCCGCTGAAGCTGTTCGACTGTGCGCCCGTCACCGACGGCGCCGCGGTCGCGCTCGTCGCCGCAGAGCACGTCGTCGATGCGCTGGGCGTCGCCGACACCGTCCGCGTCGCCGGTGCCGCCGCGGGCGCGAACAACCTCGCCGTCGCCGACCGCAACCTCACCGTCATCGAGGGCGCTGCGGCGGTGACGACCGAGGCGTACGCACAGGCCGGGATCGCCGCTGCGGACGTCGACATCGCGGAGGTGCACGATGCGTTCACCGTCTGCGAGGCGCTGCTCGCGGAGGCGGCGGGCTTCGCCCCCCGTGGCCGGGGCTATGAGAGTGCGCTCGCCCCGGCGGAGCGGTCTGCGGGGTGGACCGACGTGGCGCTGTCCACCAGCGGGGGGCTGAAGGCACGCGGGCACCCCGTCGGTGCGACCGGCATCGCCCAGGCCGTCGAGGCGTTCGAGCAGCTCACCGGCACCGCCCACCCCGACCGACAGGTCGCCGGCGCGGAGACCGCGCTGCTCGTCAACGAGGGGGGCGTCGCCGATGCGGTGACCGCCGCGCACGTGCTCACGGTGGCGTGAGCATGAGCGAGTACACCGGCGTCCCCCGCCCGACGGCGCCCGCAGAGCTCACCAGCGACAGCCCCTACACGCTGCCGGGCTTCTTCGCCGCGCTCGCGGAGGGCGAGCTGCTCGCGGCGGTGTGTGCCGACTGCGACACCCGGCTGATCCCCCCGCGGACCGCATGCTACGGCTGCGGTGGCCGCGACCTCACGACCGCGGCGGAGCCACACACCGGCACCGTCGTCTCGTACACCGAGGTGCGCACCGCCCCGCCGGCGTTCGCCGACCAGGTCCCCTACACGGTCGCCGTCGTCGAGCTCGACTCGGGTGCGAAGCTCACCGGCCGGCTCACCGCCGCGTACGACGAGGTCGCGATCGACATGTCCGTCCGGCTCGTGGTGCGGGCGCCGACCGCCGCCGAGCGGGAGCTGGGGCTGTCGTACGAGACCGAGTGGCCGGTCCACACCTTCGAGCCCGTCTAGCCGCCGCGCGGTCCGGCAGCGGCGGCCTGCGGCTCACCCCGACAGCAGCAGCACACCGCGGACGCGCACGGGGACCGTGCGGCCCAGCTCTGATCGCACCCGTGTCTCGAGCGCCGCGACGAGCCCCGGCGGGGGGTCCCCCGCGACGGCGACGTCGACCGTCACCGCGACCACGGGGCGGTCGAGCAGCCCCGCCCGGCGCTCGATCTGCACCCCCTCGAGCTCCACACCCGGCGTCTCTGCGACCGTCTCCTCGACCGCCGCGGTCACCGCCGCATCCGCACCGACGGCCGACTGCGAGGTGAGCGTCGCGCCTGTGAGCACCCCGCCGATCACGACGACCGCCACCACGAGCACCCCCGTCTGCACGAGGGTGTTCCGCCGTGCATCGGCGAGCGCAGACCACCGCACCGGGCGGTACCCCTGCACCGCCAGCGTGAGCAGCGCGGTGAGGTTGATCGCGACGATGTTCGCCGCGAGCACCGTCGCCGCGCCGATGACGAGCGTCGCCTCGGCGTACGCGAGGCCGATGCCCACGACCGCGATCGGCGGCACCAGCGCCGCGGCGATCATCACCCCCACGAGCGTGGAGGCGACCGCACCGCTGAGGCTGATCGCGCCCGCCGCACCCGAGCCGAGGGCGACCGCCAACGTGAGCAGGTCGGGGCGGGTGCGCACGCTCACCTGGCCGATCGCGGTGAGCTCCGCGGCGACGGGGCCCAATCCGAGCGCCCGGATCACGACCGCCACCACCGTCGCCGCCAGCACCGCCACCACGAGGCCACCCACCCCCCGGGCGAGCCCCCGGCGGAACAGCCGGCTGTCGCCGAGGACCGTCCCCACGCTCGTGGCCATCGCCGGCCCCACGAGCGGGGCGATCACCATCGACCCCACCACGACGGCCGCCGCATCGGTGATCACCCCTGCGACGGCCACGACCGCCGAGATCGCCGTCAGCGCGACGAACGTCCGCGGTGCCCGCAGCAGGTCGCGTGTCGCGGTCAACAGCTCCTCGCGGGCGACCTGCTCGGGGTCGGTCTCGGTCTCCGCGGCGACGGCCTCCTCGACGGCCTCCGCCTGTGCAGAGAGCACGGACACCGGCTCGCTCACCACCGTGAGCGTCTGCTCGTCGATGCCCGCCGCCCGCAGCTGCTCGAGCGCCGCCTCGAGCTTGCCCGTCGGCACCGCGGTGAGACACAGCGCCGCATCATCGTCGTCGGCCGGTGCCGCCACCGTGTACGGCACGGAGAGGTCATCGAGCACCTCCCGTACCGCATCCAGCTCCTCAGGAGGCACCGCGATCTGCAGCGCGCGCATGCGATGGACTCAGCCGCGCACCGTAAGAAGCACCCGGCTGCCAGCGCAGGCCG
>ERZ1034517.299-NODE-299-length-12663-cov-7.233740_pt1 | contig 12663 bp, 17 predicted proteins | sample MGYA00520599_ERZ1034517 | MGnify/ENA primary metagenome ERZ1034517 (study PRJEB33760, sample SAMEA4777701) | hypersaline lake metagenome | biome: hypersaline environment; feature: brines | place: Spain | collected 2012-08 | depth 0 m ...
GACCCTCCCCCTCCAGAGTGACTCAATGAGCTACGCGCAGTATCTGGCGGTCAACGGCTATCACTGGACCCAGTGGGTGGTGTTCGGGGGCCACGTCATCATCGCATCGCTGTTCGGGGCAGGGGCGATTGCGACGCTTCAGAGTGGCGGTCGCCCGGGCGGGGCGGCAGTGCTGGGGCTGTTGGCCTCGCTCGTCGTCCTTCTCGGGCTGGTGGTCGCCCGCATGATGGGTCGGGACTAGAGCTAATCCAGACAGGCGGCGACCAGCCCCAGCATCGACACGCCGCTGACCTCCTCGGCGAACAGCGGGACACGGCGCACGTCACGGCTTCGGAACAGCTCCTGTGCGCGCCCGAGCGCCCCTCGTTGGACGTCCCAGCGCCGCCGGCAGAACTCACAGTCCTCGATCTCCGGTGCCACGAACCGATCGGCCGGCACCTCGAGGTCGGCGATCTCGGTCAGATCCTGCATGACGCGATTGACCACCAACGTCGACACATCCATGCCGAACCCTTCGAGCTGCTCGACCAGGCGTTCGCTCTCGAGGACGCTCATCTCCTCGGGCACCATCACCACACGGAACTCCGTCCGCGAGCCATCACGAAGCGCCGTTCGGAGCCGGCCGATGCGGTCGGCCATCGCCTCGAGGTCGGCCAGGCCCGCTTCCGGGTCGGAGTCATCGCCGCCGACGAACCCCTTGACCGAGTCGACCATGCCCGAGAACCGCTCGCGGAGTCTGATCATCCGGCCCATCATCGAGTCCAGCAGCTCGGGCAGCTCCAGCAGGCGCAACGTATGGCCCGTCGGCGCCGTGTCGACCACGACTCGGTCGAACCGGTCGTCGTCCATGTATCGCATGAGCAGCTGGATGGCCGCCGCCTCGTCGGCGCCCGGCATCGGTCCGCCGGTGCCCGCGTCGGGGCCGGCCTCGCTCATCGGGTTGTCCTCACCCAGCAACGCATCGAGCCCGCCCATCGGCCCTGCCCCCGCCCCGTCACCGCCGAAGGGGCCGTCCTCGACGTTGTCGGGGTCGATCTCGACGGCGTACAGGGGGAACTCCTCGGTCAGCCGTGCGGGCTCGCCCGGGACGGGCACACCCAGTGAATCCGACAGCGAGTGTGCCGGGTCCGTCGAGACCACCAGCGTTGCGGTGCCATCACGCGCGGAGGCTACCCCGGTCGCCGCGGCCATCGTCGTCTTGCCGACGCCGCCTTTCCCCCCGTAGAGAACGTACTCCGGGGCATCGACGGCCCCGGCATCGGCGAGCGAGTCGACAGCCTCGACGGACAGCTCGGTCATGATGTCCGTTGCCTGGCGGGCCGTATGGGTCCGTCGTTCGCGGCCTGGGCGGCGGCCGCCACGGCATTGATGCCGTTCGACCGCCAACGTGGTCCATGTCCTCACCCATCGAGCAGCGCGTTGGCGAGCGCCTCTCCGACCGCGGCGAGACCATCGCCGTCGCCGAATCGGCGACCGGTGGCCTGATCGGCTCGCTGTTGACGGACGTGCCGGGCGCGAGTGCCTACTTCGATCGCTCGCTGGTCACCTACGCCTACGAGGCCAAGCTCGAGGAGCTGGCCGTCGCCCGCGAGACCCTCGACGAGGTCGGCGCCGTCTCCCAGGCGGTCGCCGGCCAGATGGCCGCGGGCGTACGGGATCGTTCCGGGACCGACTGGGGGCTCGCGACGACCGGTGTCGCCGGCCCTGACGGCGGCTCCGCGGAGACGCCCGTCGGCACCGTCTACATCGGGCTCTCGCGAGCGGCAGCCTGGGAGAGCGGTGACTCCTGGACGGCCGTCTCCCGCTACGAGTTCGACGGCGACCGGGCGGCCTGCAAGGGGCAGTTCGCCCGGCAGGCGTTGGCCGACCTCGAGACCAGCCTCACCGAGGCGGCACCACCGGCGGGTGCGACACGGACCGACAGCGCGGACACGGACGAGGCAGCACCGAACGATTCCAATCGATGAACAAGTTCGGCCACGTCCTCAACGGGGTGCTAATCGGTGTCGGACTGGGTGTGTTGCTCGTGCCGGCCGGCGGGCTCGAGACGGCCACCAGCGTCCTCGCGGTGACCGTGCCGGTGACCCTGGGAGCGCTGTTGCCCGACATCGACACCGAGTTTGGCACCCACCGCAAGACGCTCCACAATCTGTCGGTGCTGGCCGGATTCGCCGTCTTCCCGATGGTTTTCGGCAACCTTCAGTGGGTCTGGGTCGGTGTCATGACGCACTTGGTGCTGGATATGTTCGGCACGACCCGTGGCATCGCCCCGTTCTACCCCGTCTCGGAGTGGGAGATCGGCTTCCCGACGGGGGTGACGACCTCGAGCGAGTACGCGACGGTGGTCACGCTGGTGGTGACCGTCGCCGAGCTGCTCGTGGCCGCGTTCGTGGTGCTCGTTGCACCCGAGCTGGGCGCCGGACTTGACGCGGCGCTCGCCGAGCTCGCGTCGCCCCCCGGGTTACTCTGAGCGGGCGATGGCCTGCTCTCCATCGGGCCCCGCCCGATAGGCGGCGACGGCGTCGAAACGCCCCTCGTACACCGCGCTGGTGGGGTGCGTGGCCGCCACTCCAGAGCCGACCACGCGTTTTGCCTTCTGCCAGCTGTTCTCCCAGGCGAGATGGCCGAACTCCAGCTCGCAGCGTAGCCGATGTACCGCGCCGGTGCGGTGTTCGATCTGCCGCTCGGCCCCCTCCACGAGCGCCGCACTCAGCGCGTCGGCCGAGTCGATCGTGCGCTCGAACGTCGTCCAGACCTCGCCGATCGTCGCCAGCCGGTGGGCATACGAGGAGGCGAACGGCGCCAGCCCCGTCGTCTCGACCAGCGCGGCCGCGTTTCGATTGTGCCGGGCGCGGTGTTTCGGGTTGTACACCTCGAGCCCGTGGAGCTGGTCGGCATAGCGGTCGATCGTCGGCGCGTCGAAGCTGACCGTCGCGAACTCCGGATGTGGCACCAGCGTCGCCACGTCCTGCGCTGCCAGCTCGGCCATCACCGCATCCAGCTCGCAGAAATCCGGGATCGGCGCCGGCGGGTCGATCGCGAGCACGTGAACGCGCTCGCGCCAGCCGCCGGTGAACAGCTCTCTGGCGGGCACCACCAGCAGCTCGGCATCGGAGCAACGCCGGGCCCGGGCCCGTATCGTCGGCAGGTCACAGAAGTGCGGGGCGTACACCAGGACGTCTATGCCGCGTGCCTTCGCTCGCGCGACGACACGGGCATCCAGCAGCTTCACGTGGAGGTCGACCCGGCTGGACACTGCTCGCTTTGTCTCACGGGATGCATTTGGCTGTGCTGGTCGGTTCCCGAGCGTCCTAGTCACAATACTCATACACTCACCATCGGAACTGGCGGCCATGTGGGAGTGTGCTATCAACAGCTGCGGCAGCACCTTCGAGGACCCCGAGGAGCTTCTGGCCCACCAGACGAACGGGCACGCGAGCATACGCTGTCAGATATGCGGCGAGTCAATCCCGGAGGGATACTTCGGCCTACGGCACGTGCTCGGCGAGCACTCACGTGCGGAGTTCGTCAGGGCCTACAGTGCCGATGCTGCCGGTGTGAGCCATCGTGAGTCGGTGCTGAGCGCGATCGAAGAGGCGGTCGACGTCGAGACGGTTCGGGCTTCGCTCGAGCACTCAGAAGAGCAGGCTTAGCGCTCGTCCGAGTCCAGCACTCGGATCTGATCGCCACGGACCGTCACCGGGATCGGTACCGTCGCCTCGTAGAGCTCGACGGTCACCTGGTCCTTCCCCTCGTCGATGCGCTGGACCTGTGCTTTCTCGCCTTTGAACGGCCCGGCGATCAGCTCGACGATGTCGCCCTCTGCGATTCCCTCCACGTCAGGTTTGGGTGAGAGAAAGTGCTCGACCTCGGCGATCGAGGACTTGCCCTCGACGACCCCGCGGGCGTGAGGGATCTCGTCGAGGATGCGTTCGAACACGCTGTAGTCGTCAGCCTCGACCATGACGTAGGAGGTCAGCGAGTCCGGCGCCAGTGCCGCGTGGACGGCTCTCTCCTCGCGATTCATGATCATGTCGGCGACGGTCTGCTCCTGAGAGGCCGTGGTCTTGACCGCGAAGATCGCCATCTCAGGCCCCTCCTGGCATGAAGCTCATCAGGACGAATATGACGAACCCTAACGCCCCCACCAGCAGGATGCCTGCCCCTGCCACGAGCGAGACCTGTGAGAACTCCGACGTCGAGGGCGTGCTCGCGAGCTTGAGCACCCGGACGTAGGAGGTGAGGTCTTTCGGGACTTCCATAAACTCATCTTGCCGGTGGGTGGTTCTATAACTGTTGATTGCTCGCGCTGGTCGCGCCGGGCCCGGTCATTCGATGAAGTCGATGCCGCCATCCGACGTCGAGGCGGCCGACTGGCTCTCCTCGCTCTGTGGCGGCTGCCGTCGGCTCTCGGCCTCGCTCTTGCCGTATATCTGCGGGCTCTCGACACCCGTCACGACAACCATCGTCTCCATCTTGCCGTCGAACTCGTCGTTGACCGACGCTCCCCAGATGATCCGGGCGTCCGGGTCGATGCGGTCGTAGATCTCCTCGACGACACCTTCGGCCTCCTCGATCGACATGTCGGGCCCGCCGACGACGTTCACCAGTGCCGAGTTGGCTCCCTCGAAGTTGACGTCCAGCAGTGGTGACCGAAGCGCCGACCGCATCGAGTCGGTCGCCTTGTTCTCCGAATCGGACTCTCCGAGCCCGATCATCGCGACGCCACCGTTCTCCATGATCGTCTTCACGTCGGCAAAGTCGACGTTGACCAGCCCTGGTTTCGTGATCAGCTCGGTCATCCCTTTGACCGACCGCATCAGCACACGATCGCAGATCTTGAACGCATCCTGCAGCGGGAGGTTCGGCGCGTAGTCGAGCAATCGGTCGTTCGGGATGACGATCACCGTATCCGCGACCGCTCGGAGTCGCTCCAGCCCAGCGTCGGCGTTGGCTCGACGACGCTCACCCTCGGCGGTGAACGGGATCGTCACGACCGCAATCGTCAGGGCACCGGCCTCCTGGGCGGCCTGCGCGACCACCGGGGCGCTCCCGGTGCCGGTCCCGCCGCCGAGCCCTGCGGTGACGAACACCATATCCGAGCTCTCGATCGAGCGTTGGATGTCGTCGATGTTCTCCTGGGCGGCCTCTTCGCCGATCCTCGGCACCGACCCCGCACCACGGCCGCCCGTCCGCTCGATGCCGATCAGGATCTTCTCATCCGAGACCACCTGGTCGGCCAGATGCTGCGCGTCGGTGTTGGCCGCGACCAGCTTCGCACCATGGATGCCCTCCGTGGCCATCCGCGTTACGGTGTTGCCACCCCCGCCCCCACAGCCCACGACCGTGATCTTCGTCTCGAGATCTTTGACGACCGATGCCAGCTCGTCGTCGGTCATCATCCCCGAGCTGCTTGCAGCCTCTGGAACCGGCTCCTCGGCCCCCGATCCCCCGTTATCTGAGTCGGCCTCCTCGATGGCCTCGTCGATCAGCGAATCCATACTACTGGGCGAGTTGCCCACGCGTGGTAAGTAGTTTCCGTCACTGTCTGACAAATGTCGGACGATTAGCCGGGATTTCACCGGGAGATCTGCCGGGTGGAGTAAACCACTGGCCGCGATATCAAATCGGTCGCCGCCAGCACGGCTGCCGTGGCTCTTCGCCCGTTGGGTCGCCCCTGCTCCCGCTCAGAGGTCGAACTCTCGTTCCTCGGTGGTCCTCACCGCCCCGGGCTCGATCGCTCTGCCATCGACCTCGATGGGTTCGCCGGCGGCGAGACGGCCGAACGCCGGGCCTTCCGGGACGCCCAGTGTCTGGGCCTTCTCTGCATCGAACCGCTGGATGCGCACGACGACCCGATCGCCATCGGCCTTGCCTTCGACGGCGTCGTACCGCTCACGGAGGATGGCGAGACAGCCGGCGACGATCTCCTGACGGGCCCCCTCGCCGGCGACGACGTCGGCCGTGGGGATGGTGCCGCCCTCGGTCGTGTCGAACGCAACCGTGTGCCGGGCGACGAGCGCCCGCGTCCGGTCGATGTCGATGTTCGTGCACTCCTGGAGCAGCTCGGCCGGGAGATCCTGCTCGACCCACTCGGCCGCCGGGGTGGTGCGCTCGCCAAAGCGCGTGCCGGTCTCGACGGGACCGAGGGCCGCCTCGACGGCCCCGACGAGCGCTCCGGGGACGCCGCTGGTCTCCCGCAGCCAGGTCTCGGAGACGGCCTCGTAGCCGTGGTCGTCGAGCCAGGCGCGAACCCCCGTGGTATCGGCATCGCCGTCGAGCAACACCCGTCTGGTGTCGGTGGCGTCGAACGCTCGCTCGAGCAGGTCGGGGTGTGCTCGGAGCTCGCCCAGCTCCTCGATCGCCCAGTCGGCGGCGACGTGGCCGACAGACCAGTCGGTGTCCACGACCAGCCGCTCGAACCGGTGTGTGTAGTGGCCCCCACCGAGCCCGAGCAGGCTTCGGTCTGCCGTCGGTTCGACCCCTCGCAGCTCCAGGATCGCCTCTGCCAGCGCCGCCGCCCCCACCGGGTCGGTCCACTCGTTTTCGCTACTGCCGAGCTCGGCGAACAACGAGGGACAGCCCACATCGGTCGGGCCGTGATGGGTGCACTCCATCCCCACCTCGTAGCGCTCGGGTGCGAGCTCGCCCAACGCGTTCCGAAGCACGCCCAGCGCAGCCGGTGCCGCTGCCGGCAGGCTTCGGGGCTCGCCACCGTAGTCCGCGTCGCCGAAGTTCCCGGGCGTGTGTGCGGTCAGCAGTGGCCCGGTCTGGCCAGCGTGTCGCGAGGCGAACACCAGCAGATCGGGCCGCTCGGAGAACGCCTCGGCCGGCCGCTCGAGGTTCAGATGCAGCGTCTCGAAGCGCCGCATCTCGACGGGGTCTGGGCCGCCCAGCGTGTAGTAGCTCCCACCACCGGCCCCGGCGGGCGCGTCCGAGCGTGCCCGTTCCCAGGGGGCGAGCTGCCTGAGCGCGTGCTCGATGGTCACCGAGGCGCTGTCTGCCTCGGAGATGAGTATCCCTAGCATGTCCGAGCCGCTCGCTCGGCGTGTGTCTCCGTCCGGCCAGATGCCAGCCGGTCGGTGGTCCAGGCGGTGCCCGCCGGTCGTCGAACTGCGGCCCGCCATCGCACGAGAACTATCGTGCCGGCCCCCAGGTAAGCCGCCGTGAACACCACAAGCAGCTCGTCGCTGGCGACCACCGGCGGAACGAGCCCGCGGACCAGGGCAAACTCCAGGGCGACCCGTAAGAGAACCAGCGCCAACAGCGCTTCGCCGGCGCCACCCCTGAGGTTCACGCGATTCGCCAGCGGCAAAACCGACCGCGTGGCGGTGAGCCACATCTCGCCGGCTCTCGTCGCCGTCGCCAGCATCCACGGGAGTGTCAGCCCGACGGTGACACCGACCGCAACCAGCGGATGGTGGAGTCCAAACATGTCTCGAAACGAAGTTGGGAGTCACCTAACTCTGACGACAGCCCCGTCCGCCCCGGGCACCGGTACCGCTTAACGGCTGGGACAGCGAGACGGGATATGCAGCTGTACGGCCTGCTGGGCAATCCCGTCGGCCACTCGCTGTCAGCGCCGATGCACGAGGCTGCCTACGAGGCCTGTGGGATGGACGCTCGCTACCAGGTGTTCGAGCCGGCGCCAACGGCGCTCCCGGCGGCTATCGAGGGCGCACGTGCGCTCGGTATCGTGGGATTGAACGTGACGATCCCGTTCAAAGAGGACGCCCTCGAGGTGGTCGAGCCCGACCCCCTGGCCGAGCGTATCGGCGCGGTCAACACCATCGACCTTCGAGGTGAGACGCTCACTGGCCACAACACCGATGCGGCGGGCGTCGTGCGTGCCTTCGGCCACCACGACGTGCCGCTCGGTGGGCAGGCGGTCGTCGTGGGCGCCGGCGGCGCCGGTCGGGCCGCGGCGTTCTCCCTGGCCGAGCAGGGCTGTACCGTCGCGATCGCGAATCGCACGCACGAGCGTGCCCGTCGCCTGGCCGCGGAGATTCCGACAGCGAGTGCACACCCACTCGAGGCGGTCGGAGAGTCGTTGGCCGAGGCCGACCTGCTGGTCAACGCCACCAGCGTCGGTATGGAGGAGGACCGCTCGCCGGTCCCTGCTGGAGCGCTTCACGGCGAGCTCGCGGTGCTCGATGCCGTCTATCGGCCGGCGGAGACCCGGCTGTTGCGCGATGCGGCCGCTCTCGGCGCGACGACCGTCGCGGGGAGCTGGATGCTACTCTTCCAGGGGGCTGCGGCCTTCGAACGCTGGACCGGCCGTGATCCACCGATCGAGGCGATGGGCCAGGCGCTGCGAAAGCGCCTCTAGTTCCGCGCTGAGAGTCGTATTTAAGTATTCCCAGCGATTTTCAGCCAACATGGTCATACTAGGCATCCTCAGCACGCTCAAATCGCTGTTCGGCGGCAGCTCCAGCGGCACCGCAGACCAGGATCACTCGACCTCGACCGACGTCCACGTCGAACGAGAGCGGAGCGCCGACCACTCGTCGTCGACAACCGAACCCAGCTCCGAGCCACCGTCGGCCGAGGAGGCACTCGGGGAGACCGAGGCGCCGTCGGAGGGTGCCTCGGTCGAGACCGTCAGCGGCATCGGGCCGGCGTACGCCCGCCGGCTGATGGATGCGGATATCGTCTCGGTCAGCGACCTAGTATCGGCCGACCCGGCCGAGCTCGCCGCCGAGACGGAGCTCTCGGAGAAGCGTATTCGCGGCTGGCAGGACGCGGCGAACTGAGCAGCCCCCGCGTCGCATCGTCGAGGACTCGCGTCGAAACACGGAAATCGCTACCTGCTCTGGATCTCGCATGCAGTACCACGTGAACGGCTCGCTCGTCGACCGAGCGGATGCGGTCGTCTCCGTGGACGACCGTGGCTTTCGCTACGGCGACGGAGCCTTCGAGACCACACGTGTCTACGGCGGTGAGGTGTTCGCCTGGGAGCGCCACCGAGCACGTCTCGAACGATCCTGTGCCACCCTCGGGATGGCCGAGGCCGTCCCGGCCGACCTCGAGAGCCGGATCGACGCGACACTGCGGGCGAACGAGCTCGCGGAGGCCTACTGCCGGGTGACGATCAGCCGTGGGGTCCAGCCTGGCAAGCTGACGCCTGGCCCGGCCGTCGAGCCGACGGTGGTGGTCACCGTCTCTGAACTCCCGCCCGGCGGGCTCGGCGGTGGCAAATCCTGGGAGCAGCCCGCCACCGTCGAATCGGTCGAGACACGGCGAATTCCCGATGTAGCACTCCCGGCAGACGCCAAGACGCTGAACTACCTGAATGGTATTCTCGCTCGCCTCGAGCTCCGGCGGGGGGCGGCCGAGGGGCCCCCCGCCGACGAGGCGCTGGTGTGTACGACCGAGGGGGCACTCGCCGAGGGCGCTACCAGCAACGTGTTTTTCGTCGCCGACGGTACGCTCTGTACACCGACCACCGAGGACCTGCTTCCGGGCGTGACCCGGGAGATCGTCCTGGAGCTGGCCGCCCAGGAGTCGTTCCCCGTCGAGGAAGGGGTCTACAGCCCAGCCCGCCTCCGCGATGCCGAGGAGGCCTTTCTCACCAACTCCACCTGGGAGCTGCGCCCGATCGCCAGCCTCGATGGCCATACGATCGGTGGCGGGCCGATCACGAGCCTGCTCACACGGCTCTACGAGAGACGGGTCGCCACGGCCTGCTACGGTTAGGCTCAGCCGACTCTGAACGCCGGTTCCTCGACGTTCTCGGCCTTGCAGTCCGGGCAGCGCGATGGGCGGTTGATCAGGTCGTCGAAGGCGTCGAACCCACAGTCCCGACACTCGGGCGGGGCCACCAGCAGCTGTTCGTCACCCGGCTCGAGCGAGGCGGCGATATGCTCGACGTGACGGAGGGCCGTCTTCGTCGTCACGCCGTACTCGTTGGCCAGGGTCCCCGCCTTCGCAGCCTCCTCACGCAGGTGGTCGGTAATCCGCTGTCGGGTGGTCCGGTTGGCACTCTCCATAGCCAGCGCTGGTGGGGGGTGGGCAAATCCCTTGGGCTCGAGAGCGTCCCAGCGCCCGTTTTCCTGGCCGTACTCATCGAAGGGAAAGGGACTTAGCCGGCCCGTGACGGGTTTACTTCAATGCATGCCGTTGTTCTCGCGGGTGGCTACGCCACGCGGCTCTGGCCGATCACCAAAGACCGACCGAAGATGTTCCTGCCGGTCGGCGAGGCGACGGTTATCGACCGCATCTTCCGCGAGCTCGAAGCCGACGCGCGAATCGAGACGGTGTACGTCTCGACGAACGAGCGATTCGCCCCCGAGTTCGAGGCGTACCTCCAGGAGAGCCCGTTCGAGAAACCCCAGCTGTCGGTCGAGCAGACCGCAGAGGAAGACGAGAAGTTCGGCGTCATCGGGGCGCTGGCACAGCTGGTCGAGCGCGAGGGCATCGACGAGGATCTGTTGGTGGTCGCGGGTGACAATCTCATCAGCTTCGACATGGAGGCGTTTCTCGACCGATTCGACGCCGTCAGCGGGCCGTTGTTGGCAGCGTACGACGTCGGCAGTCGTGAGAAGGCAAGTGCGTACGGGCTCGTCGAGCTCGATGGTGAGGAAGTCGTCGAGTTCGAGGAGAAACCCGCGGACCCACAGAGCACGCTCGTCTCGATCGCCTGTTACGCGTTCGGCCGGGAGTCGCTCCGATTCAACGAGTACCTCGAGGGGGGCAACAACCCCGACGAGCCGGGCTGGTTCATCCAGTGGCTCGTCGAACGCGAGACCGTCTCGGCGTTCCCCTTCGACGAGGCCTGGTTCGACATCGGGACGCCCGGTAGCTATCTCGAGGCCGTCGCCTGGGCGCTGGACGGCCGGAGCGTGGTCGAGGATCGGGTGACCCTCGAGGAGGCGACGGTCTCCGACCAGTCGCTGGTCATGGGCGATGCCCGGCTACAGAACAGCGTCGTCCGTGGCTCGATCGTCTTCCCGGGCGCGGAGGTCGTCGACTCGGAGATCCACAACTCGATCATCGACGAAGGGACCGTCGTCGAGGGGATGGACCTCGCGGGGGCGTTGCTGGGTGCACACACCCGGCTAACGAACGGCGAGTAAGCGGATCAGTCGGCCAGCGTCGCCTCGACGATCTCGAGGTGGCCGCGGTCGCCCTGCCAGACCGGCTCGCTTTCGAGCTCGAGCCGACGGTCCATGTGGGGCCCGTCGACCACGACCGTCTCGAACTCTCCGCCCTCGCCCATCAGGTGGACCCCGTAGGCCTCGTTGAGCGTCGCCAGCTCCGCCAGTGCCGAGCGGTCGAGGCGGCGGCCCAGCCAGGAGGCGTCCAGCCCCGCCGCGGCGACCTGGACGATCCGGATGTCGAACCCCGCATCGATCATCTCCTCGGCCAGGGTGCGCGGATCTCGCTCCCAGAGCGGGGCGAACAGCTGACAGCCCAGCCGGTCGGCCATCGCCCGGAGACGCGAGGTTTGGTACTCACTCTCGATCGCCCCAGCGGTGATCCCCGCGATCGGCTCGGTGTCGGCCATCCGTTCGAGGGCCCGCTCGACGGGCTCGAGCTCGCGGTCCCCACGCTCGCCGACCGACTCCGAGCGGTCGCTCTCGGGCTCGAAGGCCCCAGGCCGAAGCTCCTCGAGCTCGATGCCGATCGACCTGGCGGCGGGGGCTGCCAGCTCCGTCGCCGGGCGGTGGTACATGTAGGACTCACCGGTCGGGTGGACGGTCAGCAGCCGCTCGAGCGGGAGCTCGGCCCCGAGCGCCCGATAGACGGCCCACGATGAGTCCTTCCCACCCGAGAAGAGCCCCACCCAGCGCGCACTGTGATCCCATTCTGCCATGTCCCGCTTGAGAGCCGCCCGTGTTTGCCTGCATCGGTCGTCGACCCAATCGGAAACGGTTTGTCCGAATCTCCCCGTAGTGCGTGCATGATCGACCTGCGGGCTATCGGCGTGCTGATGCTCATCCCGCTGTTGGACGTGATGCTGCTGGTCACGCTTGCGACACCGGTCGGCCCGATCGACCTGGGCGTCGCCGCGACGGTCGTGTTGGTGGTGTTGACCGCGTTCGGCGGGCTGTTGTTGGTGCGCGCGGAGGGGCGGCATACGCTGAGCCAGCTCCAGTCGAAGCTCACGCAGGGGTCGGTGCCGACCAAGGAGCTGCTCGACGGCGCGCTGTTGCTGAGCGCAGCGGTGTTCCTCCTGACGCCCGGGCTCGTCACCGACCTGGTCGGACTGGTGTTGGTGGTGCCACCGACGCGATACCCGCTGCGTGTGGCGCTCCGGCGATACGTGATCGTCCCGTACGCAGACGCCAAGGCCGGGGGCATGATATCGGGCGGGGTCTACACGGGTGGGTTTCCGGGCGGCGCTGGCGCGGGGACGGGCGGCGGCGAACGCCGCGAGGTCGACCTCGACGACGATGCGTACTCGTTCGACGACGAGTCCGACCGCGGCCATCCATGAGCGCCCGAGCCGCGCTACCGGCCGTCTGCAGCCGGCTCGGCGGTTGTCGGGGTAGCACGAAGCGATACTCTTAAACGCCGCACAGCGGTAGCGTGGAGTGCTTCGTCTCGGGCCAATAGCTCAGCTAGGTACGAGCGCTCGGCTGATAACCGGGAGGCCCTCGGTTCAAATCCGAGTTGGCCCACTCTCTCACCATCGCACGCAGATACGGGTGCGATTCGCAC
>ERZ1034517.306-NODE-306-length-12512-cov-4.555832_pt1 | contig 12512 bp, 11 predicted proteins | sample MGYA00520599_ERZ1034517 | MGnify/ENA primary metagenome ERZ1034517 (study PRJEB33760, sample SAMEA4777701) | hypersaline lake metagenome | biome: hypersaline environment; feature: brines | place: Spain | collected 2012-08 | depth 0 m ...
CCGTCGCCGCCCTGCTGCCCGACCTCGACATCGGGTACGCCGCCGCCACCTACGCCGTCGCGGTCGCGGGCGGGACGCCGCTCGGGTGGGCGGCGTTCTGGGGCGTCGCGAACGCGACCCACAGGGTCGTGACCCACACGCTCCCGACTGGGGTCGCCGCGACGCTGGTGTTCGGCGCGGCGGTCGTGGTCGCGAGGCTGCGGTGGAGCACGATCGGCGACCGCTCGCGCTCCCACTCGGGGGTGGCCACGACAGTCGCGCTCGCCGGTTCCGCCGTTGTCGGGAGCGCGGTGCTGCTCTCGGGGTTCCGGACCGCCGTCTCCCCGGCGGCTGCGACCGTCGCCGGCGGATTCCTCGCGTGTGTTGCGGTCGCCGGGTGGCTCCTCGCTACGCGGACGGACCTGTCGCTGTCGGGGACGATAGCCGCCGCGGGCGTCGGGTTCCTGTCGCATCCGTTCGGCGACGTCTTCCTCGCCGCCCCGCCGCCGCTACTGTCGCCGTTCGGGCCGCCGGTGTGGACCGGGCGCGTCTCGCTGGCGGCGGACCCGACCCTCGATATCGTCTCCGTGCTGTTCGTGGAACTGGCGACCGTCTGGGCGGGGCTCGCCGTGTTCTCCCGGGTGGCCGGCGACCGGATCGGTCCCGGCGGCCGACTTCGGGACGCACTCGACCGGCGGGCCGGTGTCGGCCTCGCGTACGCCCCCGCCGCGGTGCTCCTCCCGCGGCCGACGATCGTCGACGCGCACGTGCTGGGCGCCACGATCGTCCCGTTCGCTGCTGTTGTCGGCGTGTGGGCGGGCTCCGCCGCGTTTCGGCGCGGCGGCGCGGCCGATCACACCGGCGCGGACTCCCGCCGGCTCGGGTCCGTCTACACCGGTATCGTCGCCGGCGTGACGGCGCTCACACTGGCTGCGATCGCGTACACGGTCGTGTACGTTGTCGTATGACCTGCGCCGCCCGGATGGACCGGGGCTCGCGACTGCCCTGGCTCTCCCTGCTCGGTACGCAACCGCGGTACCGCGGCATCTCGACACACAACCAGAGGCGTGGTTCGAGGCCCTCCCGAGGTACGTCCCCGACCTGGTCCCGCCGGTCGAACACGCCAGGCCCTCGACGTGAACTGTTCGGCCGACTGCCTTGCCCGCTGGAACGTCGTTCCATCCGGCTGTACAGTGCAGTATTGTGTTTGCCCTACAATATAAGTGGGCTGAGCCCCAATGGGTGGTGTGAGCACGACGCTACTCGGCATCGGCGCTGTCGCTGCGGGTGCACAGCTCGGGCTGACCGGTCTGGCGGCGGTGGATCCGGACTCCCGGCCGTGGCCTCCCGACGAGGTCTCCGGACGATTCGGGCTGTACTGGCTTCTCGTGATGGGGATGGCGATCCCGTTCTTTGGGCTGCTCGCAACGACAGCGGGGAGCCTCTACCCGGTCGGCGTGGTGTCGGTCGCCGGCGGGGCGGCATTCCTCGCCGGCGCGGCGGTGAACGTGCTCGCCGCCGACGAGTTCACCGGCCCCGAGGAGATTCTAGGGCTGGAGTGGCGCGTCCACACCGACGGGCCGTTCTCGTTCTCGCGCAACCCCGAGGTGGTGGGTCACGCCGGGGCACTCCTCGGACTCGCCGTCGCCGCGGGGTCCTGGCAGGCGCTGCTCCTCGGCACGCTCGCGGTCGGTTGGTTCGCGCTGAAGCCCCACGCCGAGGAGCCGGTGCTCGCGGACCGACACGCCGACGCGTACGCGCAGTACCGGTCGCGGGTCGCCCGGTACCTCGACGTGGACCGCGTTCTCGGGCGGTGTCCGTCCGCGGCGGCCGACTGTCGGAACTGAGCACGACGGCGCCCGCGCCAGCGCGCGACGACGACGCCGGCGCTGTCCCGACCACGGACACGGGCAGCGTGGGGCCCTCGGTCCGGTGCAGACGTCGACCCGGGCGAGACCCGCTCCGCTCGTCTCGCTGGCTCGAATCTTTGCGTCGCCCATACAACCCCGACGCGTGCTCGTCGCTGTCGCTCCTCGCACGTTGGGTCGGGGGAGAAGTGGGCCGGCGCAGATGTCGAACCGCGGTCGGACGCGCTCGCTTCGCTACGCGCGTCCTCCCTGCTTCGAATCTGCTTGGTGTTCGTTTCACACCCACTACGGACTCCTCGCTGTCGCTCGTCGTTGCGAAGTGGGGTGAAAATGGGCCGGCGCAGATGTCGAACCGGAGGCAGACGGTCGCTCGCTGCGCTCGCGCTGCGACTGCCAGGGTTCGAATCTTTGCATCGCCCACGCACCCGCCCCACGTACGGCTCGCACACGAGGTGCTCGCGAGGTGGATGCGGGAGAAGTGGGCCGGCGCAGATGTCGAACCGCGCGAGACTCGCTCCGCTCGTCTCGCTGGCTCGAATCTTTCGTGCCCCATACAACCCCGACGCGTGCTCGTCGCTGTCGCTCCTCGCACGTTGCGTCGGGGTAGAAGTGGGCCGGCGCAGATTCGAACTGCGGTTACGGCCACCCGAAGGCCGAAGGATACCAAGCTACCCCACCGGCCCGCATCGTAACCGTCGCCGTTCGTTCTTTTAACGCTTCCGAACGGATAGCGGGACGTACCCGACCGATCACGGCTCGAAGTACCGATCCCGGTGGCGACGACACCCGGGGTTGAAATCGGCCCCACACGCCGGACACGAGTCGTCGTCGGGCTTCGCCCGACTGCCCGAGGGACTCCGTCCCTCGCTGTCGCCGGCGAGGTACGTCCGCGCCGACAGTGTCGTTCCACAGACGCCACACAGGACCGCGGGATCGTCGAAGCGCGCCCGCGGCCACGGCTCGGGGTCGTGGTCGGCGGTCGCGGCGTGGCAGGCGTGACACGGGGAGAACGCCCCACAACACCCGAACCGGAGGGCCACGACGTCGCGTTCCGAGTTCCAGTGCGCACACCGGGTTTCGGGGCCGACCGCGACGCCACGGAGCGGGACCGGGAACCGGCTGTCGGTGGCGGGCGCGTGGACCGTTCGCTGCTCGGGGGCGCTCCCGTCGGCGCCCCACGCCGGACTGTCGCCGCACATCGTCAGTACGCGGTGTACCCCTCGGTGTCGAGGTAGTTGTGGGCGACAGTGATCGCGTGGTCGGCGTGGAGGACTTCGGGCCCGAGCCGGAGCCGTTCGTCCGCGGTCGACGACAGCAGCGACGACTCGGTGTCGGTGAAATCCCGGTGGTCCGAGAGCACGAACAGCGGGTCGGCCGGCGGGTCGACGTCGGCGGCCGGATCGCCGTCCTCGTGGAGTGTCACGACGGTTGTATCGGCCGCGAGGTCCTCGAGCGTTGCCGCGAAGCCCATCCGCCGGATCGTGACTCCCGGGGTGCTCTCGGCGGGCACGTGTCCGATCGCGTCCTTCCGGTGCTCCAGGGCGGTCCGGATCAGCGCGGCGGTGCTCCGCTCGTCGGGGTTGAGCCGCCTGAGTGTCGCTCCGTCGAACCGGACGGTGAACTCGTCGCCGAGCACCAGGTGAACCCGGACCGCCTCCCGGATCGAGTGTGAGAGGAACAACGCGCTCGTGACGCACCGACAGAGGACGTCGAGGCGGCCGGCGCCCCCCGCCAGGTCGTCGAGCGAGAACTCCGGCGCGGTCGGGGCGTCGTGGCCGACGATCAGGAACTGTCGCATACTCGGAGTCCGAACTCGACGGGCAAGAATCGCCCGTTCGTGCGACGAAATAACAACGGCGACCGCGTCAGGCGACCTGTTCGGGTGTCGGTCGGGTGGGTTCCGAGGGGCCGCCTGGACCGTCGGACCCCTCCGACGGCGGCGCGGGCGCATCTGCAGTCTTCTCGCCGCTCACGAGAAAGTCAGCGAGGTTGCCGATGAACACGTCGTTGTCGGCAACGTAGGCGCTCTCGGGCGTCAGGAAGTCGGTGTCGCCGACCATCACCACGTCGCCGGACTGCACCGCGACGCCGTAGGTGTCGGCACGGCGGGTGGTCGACAGCCGGGTCTGCTCGCCGGCGGTTAACGCGGTCTGGCCGTCAGCGGTCGAGACCGCGGCCGCGTCACGAACCACGACCTGGTCGACGCCCTCCGCAAGCGGGCCGTCCCCGGGCGTGGCGTAGACGCTCGTGAACGTCTGCTGGTACTCGTGCATGTTGAACAGGTAGCCGGACTGGACCGAGACACCGAAGTCGGCGTTCAGCGCCGAGTCGTCGTTCGACTGCTGTTGGGTGCCGAACCCGAAGATCCCGAACTGCTGGATCGACGCGGGATCGGACAGCATCACCACCCGTCCGCCGGCGTCGGCGAACGCTTCCACACCGGCGAGTTGGCCGGGCGTGTACGGCTGGTTCGGGTTTGCGACGAGGAGCGCGTCAGCGCTCCGGAGCGACTCGTTCCACGCGGGGCCCCGAGCCTGCTCTTGGGTGACAAAGTCGACCTCGTGGCCGTTCGCCACTAGCGTGTTCACGAGCATCGAGAGCTTCTCGTCGGAGATCTGGTTGGCGTGGGCCCTGTCGATCAGCACCGTCTTCGAGTCGGCGTCGCTATCCATCGTGATCTCCCCTTCAGCGGCCGCTTCGGGGACGGTGACGGCGTCGGCATCGGTCTGTCTGTCCGCGAGGTTCGTCACGTCGTCGGACTGGCCGCCGGAGACGAACGGGACCGCCGCTGCGCCGCCGACGATCACCGCGACGAGCACAACGAACGCGACCGCGGGCGCAACGATCTCACGCGCTGACATTGCGGGTCACCTCCGAATCATAGGTGGCCTGTTCGGGATCGTGGTTGGGAATCTCGTCGACTAACAGCGGCTGGGTGACCGGAACCGGGCCGTTGGTTCCCGGTCCCTGTTTGTATACCATCGTTTCGTTGTCGTTCTCTGCGGCGAGGAGGAAGACCCCGCCACGGAACGGCGGCTCCTTCCGAACCACGTCGTACTTTTCCATGCCGGCCATCTCGGCCGCGCGGTCGATCGCGGTCGGAAGCGCTCCGACCCCGTCGGCGTAGCCGTTGCTCGCGGCCTCAGGGCCGAGGTAGGTCTTTGCGTAGGCGACCTCCTCGCGGGAGACCGACAGCGACTCGCCACGGTGTTCCATCACGCGGCCAACGAACTGCCGTTTCAGCGACTCGATCGTCCGCCGACGGTCCTCGGCGGTCGGCTGCGCCTTGTCGGGACCGGTCCGGATGATCGAATCCGGGACGGGAGTGCTCCCACCGGGACCGATCACGCCGACGCTCCCGATCTCCGAAGAGGAGAGCACGTAGATCTCGTCGGCCGGGAGCATCCCGTAGTACGCGCCGGAAGCGCCGATTCCCTGCACAGACGCGACGACGGGCATCTGTTCGGACGTTCGCAACACTTCGAGATAGAGCCGTTCGCTGGGGGCGACGAGTCCGCCGCCGCTGTCTACTTTCAGTACCACTGCGCGGATCGACTCGTTCGTCCGGGCTTCGCGGAGGTCCTCCGAGACGGCGTCAACCGTCGAAGCGGTGATTGTGCCGGACACCGTGATGACCGACACCGTCCCCTCCGACTGCGCGGACTGCGCGGCGCCGTAGGCAACGGGGGCGAGTACCGCACTCACCAGGACGGCCGCGACGACGGCGACGACGAACAACGTCTTCGCCGACGCTGCGGATGTGTCGTTTCGCATAGTGCACCTCGTCGGTGTCGGCGGGTTTGTAAAGGGGTTCCTTAGACGAAAACGCCGATTTGAGTCACTCCGACAGGCCGTAGCCGCGGCGGAACAGCGAGATGTCGATCGCGACGACGATGACTGTCAGCCCGCTGAGCACCGCCAGCGACGCGTTGGGGTCGACCTCGCTGACCCCGAGGAACCCGAACCGAACCCCGTTGACCATGTATATCATCGGGTTCAGGAGCGACACCTGCTGGATTGTCGCCGGGAGTTCGTTCAACGAGTAGAAGACGCCGCCGAAGAACACCAGGGGGCGGAGGATGAACTGGTTCAGCATCGTGAGGTCGTCGAAGTCGTCGGCCCACAGCCCACCGGCGACCCCCAGCGCCGCAAACAGGAGGGTAATCACGATCCCGAACGCGATCAGGTAGAGCGGCCGGACCACCCCGACCGGAGTGAAGAAGGCCCCGATAAGCGAGATCAGGATGCCGACGATGACTCCCCTGAGTGCGGCGGCGAGGACGTACGCACCCACCATCGACCGGTAGGAGAGCGGCGACGTCAACACTTCCTCGATGTACCGGTTCCACCGGCCGTGGAAGATCGTAAAGGAGGTGTTCTCGAAGGCATTTGAGATGGCGCCCAACACGACCAATCCGGGGAGGATAAACAGAATGTACGGAACGCCCGCGATCTCGTTGATCCGCTCGCCGAGAATGACGCCGAACACCGAAAAGTAGAGCACGTTCGTGATAAACGGCGGCACGAAGGTGTTCCGCGGCCGGCGGAAGAACCGAAGCACCTCGCGCTTGAAAAGCGCATAGAAGCCGATGGCGTCCGATCCCGTAGCGCCACTGGCCGCCTCGGCGGGCGGCGTGTCGGTCGGGCTGTTGGCCGTCTCGGAGCTCACTGCGACGCAACCTCCGGAGTTGCGCGGCCCTCGCCGGCACGCGTCATCTCCACAAACACCTCTTCGAGGGAGGTCCGCTGGATCTCCAGGTCGACGATCTCGTGGCCGGCCTCGTCGAGGCGCTGGACGACATCCGGGGCGACCAGTCCACCCTGTCGCGCGGTGACGACGAGCCGCGTCCCGTCGAGTTCGGCCGATTCCACGCGGTCGTCGAGCGTGGTGAAATCCGGGACGGCGGTCGGCTCATTCCGGAGTTCGACGACCACGTCGTCGGTGCCGCGACGCATCAGCTCTTCGGGGCTGGCGACATCGAGCACGCGGCCCGAATCCAGGATGGCGACCTGGTCGCAGAGCCGCTCGGCCTCCTCGATGTAATGTGTCGTGAGCAGGATTGTGGTTCCCCGTCGGTTCAGGTCGACGATGGTCTCCCACAACTCGTGACGGAGTTGGACGTCGACGCCGGCGGTCGGTTCGTCGAGTATGAGCAGGTCCGGCTCGGTGATAAGCGCCCGTGCGAGCATGAACCGGCGCTTCATCCCGCCGGAAAGCCAGTCGAAGCGGGTGTCGCGCTTCTCGTAGATCCCGACGCGCTTCAGCACCGTGTCGGCGCGGTCGCGGGCACGGTCAGCCGGAATTCCGTGGTACCCCGCCTTGTGTTCGAGTACCTCCCGGATCGGGAAAAACTGGTCCACGTTGAACTCCTGGGGGGCCAGCCCGATCCGGTCGCGGGCCTCCCGGTAGTCGGTCTCGACGTCGTGGCCGAACACGCGGGCTTCGCCGCCGGTTTTGCGCACCAGTCCGACCAGGATCTTGATCAGCGTGGTCTTGCCAGCGCCGTTGGGGCCGAGCAGCCCGAAGAACGACCCGCCTGGGACAGTTAGGTCGACGCCGTCAATCGCCTGGACGTCCCCGTACGACTTCCGCAGATCGTGGAGTTCCAGCGCAGCATTCATTACTGGGATAGTGCGTCCGGTCGGACCTAAGGCCGTCGAAGCCGTAGCGGCGGGTTCGCGGGTGGATTCGTAACGGTGAACGTCGGATCCGGACGGGTGACGGGTAGCGATGTGGGGAACAGGTCGATAGCCCCCGACAACGAGGTCGGATCGTGTCCCCAACAGTATGAACCTCCTCGTCGACGCCGTCGTCGACTCGATTCCCCTGTCGGCGACGTCTTCGACATCGTCCGGCGCGCGAACGACCGGAACGTTCGGCTGCCGGATACGTGGCTAGCCGACCCGACCGGGAAGCAGCGTGACAGGCGGGTGGTGGTGTTGGGGATGGCGGTCTTCCTGTCAGCCCCTTTGATCGGCCTCGCCGGGATGGTGGCTGCTCGGAGTTGCTGGGGTCGTGTAGGTAGATGGGGGGTCAGCAGCGACCCGAATGGCGAACAGTCGGCACCTCGCGCTGCCGCCCGCGTCGACGTGCCGAACAACCGCTGCCCGACGCGGGGCCTTCCTCAGCTCACACGCCGGGTGGCCGCGGGTTCGGATATAAACCTCCGCGTGGCCTCGCTCGGTGAAGGGCAAGGTAGAAGCGACCGCCTCCACTTATCCCGGTATGAACGTTCTCGCCGACGCCCGCGAACTCGACGCGGAGGGACCCGTCTGCGACGCCTGTCTCGGACGGGTCTTCGCCGACCGGAGCCACGGCCTGACAAACGCAGAACGGGGCCGAAGCCTCCGGGTCGCGGCGGCCCTCGGCAACGACGAACCGCACGAGCCGACCGACACCGCCGAGTGTTGGGTCTGTGAGGGGTTGTGTGACGAGTTCGACGCCTGGGCCGAGCGGTGTGCTGCGGCCGTCGAAGACGTCGAGTTCGACACCTACCAGGTCGGGACCCGGACGCCGCCGCTGCTCGAGGAAAACGAGCGGCTGTTCCGGGAGGCAGCCGAAAGAGACCCCGACGCGGGCGAGGCGTTCAAATCGGAGTTCAACCGCGAAGTCGGCAAGCGGGTCGGACCGCTGACCGAGACGATGGTCGATTTCGGCCGGCCGGACGTCCAGTTCACCCTCGACATCGACGCGGACACAGTCGAGGTCGATGTCCACTCCGCGTTCGTCTACGGCCGGTATCGGAAGCTCGAACGCGATATCCCCCAGACCGAGTGGCCGTGTAACGCCTGCGATCGGTCGGGCTACGTCGGCAGCCAACCCTGCGAGAACTGCGGCGGGACCGGCTACCTCTACGAGCACAGCGTCGAGGAGCTGACCGCGCCGGTCGTCCGCGACGTGATGGACGGCACCGACGCGAAGTTCCACGGCGCAGGACGCGAGGACGTCGACGCCCGAATGGTGGGCACCGGCCGGCCGTTCGTGATCGAAGTTATCGAGCCCCGCCGCCGCAATGTCGATACCGACCGGTTAGAAGGCGACATCAACGCCTTCGCCGAGGGTCGCGTCGAGGTCGATCGCCTCGGGCTCGCCACATACGACGCCGTCGAGCGGGTCAAAGGCCTCGACGCCTCGAAGCGCTACCGCGCCGAGGTCGAGTTCGACGGGCCGGTCGACGAAGACGGCCTCGCGACCGCGCTGGCGGAACTCGACGGCGCGACGGTCGAACAGTACACCCCGCACCGCGTCGACCACCGCCGCGCGAGCATCACGCGGACCCGCGAGGTGTACGACACGGCCGGCGGCCTCAACGACCCGACCCATGCGACTGTAGAAATCCACGGCGCCGGCGGGCTCTACGTCAAGGAACTCGTCTCCGGCGACGAGGGCCGTACCGAGCCGAACCTGGCCGACCGCTTGGGAGTCGGTGCCGAGGTGGCCGCCCTCGACGTGGTCGGCGTCTACGGCGAATCGGAGCCGTTCGAGGACCCCGCGTACTTCCGAGAGGCGGCGCCCGAACCGCTCGAGGGCGCGCCGGAGCCGGCTGACGGGAGCGAAGACGGCGGCGGCGCCGACGCGAACGAGGCATGACCGAGGGCGCAGACCGCGACGGCAACGGTGGAGGGACAGTCGATTCCGACCCCAGCGAGCCGCAGGTCGGCACCGACGAGGCGGGGAAAGGACCGGTGCTCGGGCCGATGGTGGCCGCCGCAATCCGGGCGCGCCCGGATGCGATCCCCGACGGTGTTGACGACTCAAAACGGCTTTCGGAGGCGAAACGGGAGTCGATTGCGGCCGCGCTCCGGGAGGGCGAGGACGTCGAGATCGGGGTCGCAGTCGTCCCGACCGACCGGATCGACGACTCCGGGACGGATATGAACTCGCTCACCGTTGCCGCACACGCAGAGGCAATCGGTGCGGTCGCAACGGAGCGCGATCGGGTCGTCGCCGACGCCGGCGACGTCGACGCCGCGCGGTTCGCCCGCCGCGTCGGCGACGGCGTCTCCGAGCGGATCGGGGTATCGGCCGATATCCACGCCGAACACGGGGCGGACGCAACGTACCCACTCGTCGCCGCCGCGTCGATCATCGCAAAGGTCGAGCGCGACGCCCGGGTCGATGCCCTCAACGACGACTACCCCGACCACGGCCCGGTTGGCAGCGGCTACCCCAGCGACCCGGTGACCCGTGATTTCCTGCGGCGATACGTCGGCGACACCGGGGAACTGCCCGGCTGCGCCAGGGCGTCGTGGGCGACGGCCGACGACGTACGTGCGGCCGCCGAACAGTCGTCGCTGTCGGAGTTTTGAACCCGGTCAGGGTCGGCAAAAACCGACGGGGAGGGCTACTGCATCGCGTCGAGTCGGACGAACGACCCTTCGCGGGCGGTGATCCATGTCGTCGTGAGGGTGTCGGCGGGCGCGTCCGCCGGATGGATCGTACACTCGTCGGGAGCGTCGTCGTAGGGTTCGACCCGGGCGACCCGGACCGGTTCGGAGGGATCGGGGCCCGGCAGCGGGCAGAACCCGGGGCTGTCGACGGCGCCTACACGGGCGGAGTCGGGACGGTATGAGTCAGTTGCCATCGGTTTGAGGTCCCGTTTATGTCGGGGGCCGACGGGGGGCGGCGACGGTCATCGACCTGTACACTTCAACATAGTGTCGGTATCCTATTTAAATGGGCGCCTAACAGGATAGGCCAAACACGACGGGGTCGAACAGGTCGCCGTCTTCGGGTTCCGGCCATCGCCGAACCGGCGGGCAACGGCCGGAGTTCGACGCAGCGCTCCGCCTCAGCGGTCGATCGTGGTCAACGACCGGAGGATGTCGCCGTACGCCGGCCGGGTGATGAGCACACCGACCAACACACCGAGGATGGTGAAGATAGCGAAGCCCTGGAGGTCGCCGAGCGACAGGATCGCGAGCGGCGACATCGCAATGATCGTGGTGGCGGCGGCGGCGCCGATCACCCAGAACGCCTTCCGGAACCGCGATTGGAACACGCGTCTGGAGTTGATCTCGCCTTCCGCCATCACCTCGTCGGCGATGATGATCAGGTCGTCGACCCCGGTTCCGATCACGGCGATGAACCCCGCGATCACCGACAGGTCGAGCGGGTAGCCGATCCCCGCGGCGAAACCGAGCAGGATCACGACTTCCGAGAGCGCGGTCACGACCATCGGCGCGGCGACTCTCACGTCCTTGTACCGGACGAACACCGTCGCACTAACCGCGAGCACGGCGATGATGCCGGTGATCAGCGAGTTGGTCCGGAAGTCCGCCCCCTGGCTCGGGGAGATGAACGAGGTCGTCCCGCCGCTCTCCTCGGAGAAGTCCAGTTGCGCCGGGAGCGCACCGGCGCGGAGGTTGATCGAGACCTCCTGGGCCTCCGAGACGTTGGTGGTCTGAAGCTGGAAGACGGGGTTGCCCGCCCACTCGCCGGTCCGGAGGCTGTCGGCGAGACCCGGGCTCATCCCGAAGGCGTTGGTGACCTCGTCGTTGACCACGAGCAGGAGGCATGGCTCGGTACTGCTGGGGTCGGCCTGGTAGGTACACCGCGTCCCACCTTGTTGTGCGAGGCCGGTGTCGCGCATCGACTGCTCGAACTCCGGGGCGATCGGTTCCGACACCGTCACCGGGACGTACGGGCCGCCGGATCCGTCCTGGGCGGTCCCGATACTCTGGAAGTCCTCCTGCTGGAGAACGGTCTCGCGGGTGTAGTTCCCGTCGCCCGCGGCGTAGTACGCCTCGATCACGACCGTCCCGCGTTCGCTGACGAGGCCGCGAACCGACGAGGCGTCCTGGTTGGGCGCCTCCACGAGGATGAAGTTGTCACCCTGGGCGGTTGTGACCTCCTGGACGGTCCCGCCGGAGAGGCCCGCCTCGTTGATCTTGTTCTCCAGGATCCGGACGACCTCCTGGCGGGTCGTCTCGGTGACCCCCTCGCGGACGGTTCCATCGTCGGAGAGGCCGTAACCCGCGGCGTCGAGTGCGGCCGCAAGGTCGTCGGTGGCGACGCCCTCGGCGGTCACTTCGACGGTGTTACTCGGGGCCGAACCCGGCTGTGCGGTCTCTTGGCCCTGAGCCCGCTGTGTCCCGAGGCGGGCAATCACGTCGGTGGGGCCGGCGCCGTCGATCTGTGCGGCGACCTGTTGTTCGACGAGCCGCGGGTCGTCGCCGTCGAACTCGGCGCCCTCGGCGGTGACGCCGACGAGCGGGGCGCGGATCCGGGTGCCACCCGAGAGCTCCAGCCCGTACTGGAGGTTCGTCGCGCTGCTCTGGCCGGCGACATCACCGCCGGGGCCGGGATCGTCGGGGCCCAGCGTGGGTGAAAACAGCGCGAACACCGAGATGAGGAGGAAGACGACGAGCAGGATCACCCGCCAGTTGTCCCTGATCGCCACCATCAGTTAGCGACCCCCTTGAACTTGTACCACCGCAGGAGACTGAGGTTCAACAGGTAGGTGTTCATCAGGTCGGTCACGAGCCCGAAGACGAGCACCGTCCCGATCGCCGCAAGCAGTTGGATCCCGAACAGCGTCGCGGTGATCGTCATCACGATCATCGCAGTGATAGACGTGAGCGTCATCGTCACGCCGGTCCGCATCGCCCGGTAGGTCGACTCGTAGAAGTCACCCGACCGCCGGAGGATGTGGTTGTTCAGGA
>ERZ1034517.308-NODE-308-length-12389-cov-8.200259_pt1 | contig 12389 bp, 13 predicted proteins | sample MGYA00520599_ERZ1034517 | MGnify/ENA primary metagenome ERZ1034517 (study PRJEB33760, sample SAMEA4777701) | hypersaline lake metagenome | biome: hypersaline environment; feature: brines | place: Spain | collected 2012-08 | depth 0 m ...
GCTCTCTCAGGCCACGTCCTGACCGGCCCAGCGGCCAGGAGGGATGGCTTAGCTGCCCTCGACGCCGACGACCTCGTATCCCGTCGCCTCCGTGACCTCCTGCAGGATGGCCTCGTGATCGGCGGCGGCTTCGTAGTAGAACACGACGTCGTAGGTGCCCGTCCGAAGCAGCTGTTGGCACTCCCAGACGAACTCGTCCTCGGGCAGCGTGAGCCCCTGATGCTGGTTCAGACCGAAGTCTGGGTCGTCGTTCCCCGAGTATACGTAGGTGTCACTCGTCGCCGCGTGGCCAGCGACGATATCCCCGACCTCGACGGTCACCTGATGCAGCGTGGGCTCCTCGTCGGTGCTCAGCTCGGTGTGGAGCACGAACCCGTTCAACTCGATCTCCCCAGGCTCCAGCAGCGCCCTCATGCGTGTGTACAGGTCGTCGTCGAGCCGTTCGGCCATGATGCAACACCGGTGGGCCGGCGCAATACGCCTGCCGGTGCCCGAGCCAGCGGGGGCCTCGGCGGGGCAGCGCGCCGAGCCCACAAGCTACATATCCGACCACGGTCAGATTGTAGCCTGATGCAACTGTCACCCAGGCGATGGGTCGAACGGCTGTACGAGCGCGTGCTCGAACGAGAGCTGTCGGGGGTGCCAGAACACGTCGCCGTCATACAGGACGGCAATCGCCGCTATGCGCGTCGTGAGGGCAGAGAGCGGACCGAAGGCCACAGGGCCGGCGCTGAGATCACCGAACAGATGTTAGACTGGTGTGCAGAGCTGGGCGTCCGTGAGTTGACGCTGTACGCGTTCTCCACGGAGAACTTCGACCGGCCGGCCGCCGAACAGGCCCAGCTGTTCGATCTCATCGAGCGGAAGCTCCGCGAGTTCGCGACTCGTACGGAGGTCCATGACCGAGAGGTCCAGATCAGCGCCATCGGTGAACGAGAGCGGCTCCCGGCCCGTGTCCGAGAGGCGATCGCGTTCGCCGAGGCAGAGACCGGCGACTACGATGGCCTGCGACTGAACGTCGCACTCGCGTACGGGGGCCGGGCCGAGCTGCTCGGTGCGGCACGGTCGATCACGAAGGCGGTCGAGGCTGGCACGCTCTCACCGGACACCATCGGTGTCGAGACCATCAGTGACCAACTCGCCGACGGGCCACAACGCGATGTGGACCTCATCATCCGAACGGGCGGTGACGAGCGAACGTCGAACTTCCTCCCCTGGCACGCCAACGGCAACGAGGCAGCGGTGGTGTTCTGTTCACCCTACTGGCCGGAGTTCCGACGTCTGGATCTCCTGCGGGCGATCCGAACGTTCCAGTCCCGGCAGGCCTCCTGGCGGCGATCACGGGCCGAGCGGGCGTACGCGCTGATTCGCACGCTAGGCGAGGTCGAACTGACCGAGGCCCGACGTGTCCTCGACCGATTCAGAGGGTCGATCCCCGGTGAGCGGGCGACCGAAGAGACCGAGGAACCCACACAGCCGGCCGATTGAGCCGCCCCACGCCCCCCGGGTGATCTCTCACCGGCCGAATCGGCGCTGCCGTGTCTGATAGTCGCGGAGCGCCCGCAGATAGTCCCGCTCTCTGAAATCCCGCCAGTTCACGTCGGTGAAGTACAGCTCGGAGTAGACCGACTGCCAGATCATGAAATCGGAGAGCCGCTCGGCTCCCGTCTTCACCACGAGATCGGGCGGCTCCGGGAACACCAGTGCGCGCTCGAGACGCTCTGCATCCAGCTCCTCGGGGGAGAGACTGCCCTCGTCGACGGCCTCTGCAACCCGGCGGACCGCCGTCGCGAACTCCCGCTTGCCGCCAAGGCCGATGTTGACCTGGACGGCTTCGGTCGCTGTATCCGGGTCAACGTCGTCGGGCCCACGGACCGCCACCGCCCGTGACCGATCGAGACCTTCGAACGCCCGACGGAGCGCGGGCACCGCCCGCTCGTCGAGCACAGAGACGGAGATCAACACGCGGTGGGCATCGTAGCCGAACGCCCAGTCCAGAAACGACTCGAGCGTCCGATAGGCACCCTGCTCGAGCAGGTCCCGCTCGGTGATGACGACCGCCACCCGACCGGGTGTCTCGGCCTCGCTTCGCCGGACCCTGGCGGCGAGATACCTATCGTAGAGCGCCACGCTGGCTGTTCGACCGGCGGCGCCAATCAATCCGGCGGGTTGCAGCCTATGGAACGATACACCCACCCGCCCCGCATCCAACGTGCCCTGAGTCGCTTCTAGCGAGAGTGTGCGGGGCCATCGGGACGATTAAGTGTATCTCGGCAGAACCGATGGTAGTGAACGGGAATGTGCGGCGAGCCGCGGCATTCGCCGCCGTGGGGGTGCTCTCGTTGTTGGGGCCAGGACTCACCGGCAGAGTGCCAGCGTCGGCCGTCGCGCTCGGTGCCACGCTTCCTTTCGTGCTGATCGCAGGCCTGGCGCTGTACGCCCGGGAGGACGGCACGCTGTTCGCCCTGCTAGCACGGCCCGGCGACTACGACGAGGGGAAACTGTACGGGCTGGCTGGGTTCTCACTGGGGGCGGCGGGGCTGGCCCTGCTGTCGACGGAGTTCGGGCTGCCGGCGACCGCGTTCGTCGTCAGCGTGCTCGTGCTGGTTGCCGGAAACCTCTCCCAGACCGTCATCCGACGGGGCGGTGTCGAGCCGTTCCTCGGGATCGCCGTCTTCGCGGTGGGTGGTGCCGCTGGCGGGATCGGCGGCGGCGTTGCCGTCGCGAGCCTGACTGGCATCCAGGCGAACACCCCCGAGCTCGTGTTCCTGGGGGCGGCGGCGGCAGTGTTCGCGGCCCTGTTGCGGTCGATGTTGTTCGAGCGGGATGACGCGCTGATCATGATCGCCGCGGCGCTGTTTCTGTGGGGCCTCGTCGGTCTGGAGGTCGCCGTCGAGCCGGTCAGAATCGCCGTGGGGCTGACCGTGACGGTGCTGCTGGGCTACGTCGCGTACGTGCTCAAGACGGCCTCGACGGAAGGGATGCTCACGGGCGTGCTGTTGGGCCTGCTGGCGATCGTCCTCGGTGGATACGGCTGGTTTGCCATGCTGATAACGTTCTTTGGGCTGGGTGGGCTCGCCTCGAAGTTCCGCTACAGCACCAAGGCCGACCGTGGCATCGCCCAGGAGAACGCCGGGGCCCGCGGCTCTGGCAACGTCCTGGCGAACTCGACCGTCGCACTCGTGGCCGTGCTGGGGTTCGCGGCCGGCGACTCGCTGGGGCTGCCGGCGGATCTGTTTCTGTTCGCCTTCGCCGGCAGCGTGGCGACGGCGATGGCAGATACGTTCTCCTCGGAGATCGGGGGGCTGTTCGACACGCCGCGCCTGCTGACCTCGCTCCAGCGGGTCGAGCCGGGCACGGATGGCGCCATCACCTGGCAGGGCGAGCTGGCAGGGCTCGTGGCTGCAGGAATCATCGCTGGTATCGCGGCCGTGTTTTTCGACCTGGGGCCAGCGGCCACCGCAACCATCGTGACAGCAGGCACCCTGGGGATGACCATCGATAGTGTGCTGGGCGCGACACTCGAGGGCGAGAGCCTCGACAACCAGTCGGTCAATCTCCTGGCCACGCTTGGGGGTGCCGTCTCTGGTGGCCTGCTCGCGGTCGCCGTGGGGGCGGTGACGCTTTTTTAAGCCCGAGTCGATGCACTCGATCAGGGCGGCATCGTCGGGGGAGCTCGGCTCCCTCCAGGCCATCCGCGCGGAGGTGCTCCCCGAGGCCTCAGCGAGTCTCCTGGAGTACTGTGTCACGGGGCCGCCGGTTGCGCTGACCACACGAGCGCCCACCGAGGGGATCGTCGGCTACGTGATTGCCATCCGAGATCGGCAGGAAAAAGCGGCACAGCTGGTCTCGCTGACCATCGTGCCCTCGGCACGCCGTGAGGGGCATGGACGAGCGCTCGTCGACGCCGTCGTTGCCCGGCTGGCAGACCACGACCGTCTCCATCTGTTGACCCCGGCCGACAACACCGCCGCCGTGGAGTTCTACGAGACGCTGGGGTTCGAACGAGATGGCCGACTCGACGGGTTCTAGACATAAGCAAGGACGTGCCTCGGGGCTTGACCCCGAGGCAGTTCACGAGTCTCGACAGGTGGATGCGTTCCGCTACAGTCTGTCGCTCGCCTAGGCGTTGGCCGGGTCCGGCGGCTCGAGCAGTGCCTCGAAGGTCCGGAGCCGGACGCTCGTGGGCTGTTTGACGAACTCACCGGTGGCCCGCACCACCAGTTGCTCGACACCCCGCTGTGAACAGACGTCCAACAGGCGCTGTTCGAGAGTTCCGTCGAGAACCACGAACGCGGGGACGGGATCGGCCGACCGCAGGAGGTCGAACGCAGACTCCACCGGGCCCTCTTCGAGCGTGGTGAAGTCGGCCGCGACCAGCCGTACGCTACCGGCGTCGCGGACCGCCCGAACCTGCCCGGCGAGCGACCCGAGTGTCCCATCTGAGGGCTCCTCGGGGGAGTCGGCCTCGGTAGAAGCGGACTCACCGTTCTCGTCGACCCCGTTGGCCTGACGGTCGACCGCCTCGTTCTCCGCATCGCCACTCGTCGAGCCCGGATCAGCTGTTTCGGGCTCGGTCAACACCGCCTGGAGGTCCTGGTTCGTGTCCTCCATCGCGGCGAGTGCCGCCGTCGCCTCGTGTTTCTCTCTGAGTGCAGCCATGACCTCGGCTCTGTCGAGATTCTCGACCGACGAGCCTCGTGGGGCGAGAGCAACATGGTCGATATCTCCGACCTGAGCCAGTTCCCGTAGGATGAGGTCGCCGCCACGGTCGCCGTCCAGAAATGCCGTGACGGTTCGCTCGGCGGTGAGCTCGGCCACCCCAACGGGCACGTCCGTGCCTTCGACCGCGATGGCGTTCTTGATACCGAACTCGAGCAGCTGGCGGACGTCGGCTCGCCCCTCGACGACGATGATCGCATCGGAGTCGCCGACACGGGGGCCCGCAGGCAGCCCCTCGAACTTGGAGATGTCTGCGACACGAACCGAGCTGCGGACCTCCTCGACGAGGTCTGCACTACTCATGACGCTTCCATCGAACGAGTCGGTCAGCAGCCGCTTTGCCCTGTCGACGACCGCACGGCGGCGCGCTGCGCGGACGTCTTCGATAGCGCGTATCTCGATCGTCGACCGACAGGGCCCCACACGGTCGATGGTCTCTAACGCTGCAGCGAGGATCGCGGTCTCGACCTTGTCCAGCGAGGTGGCTATCCTGAGCTCGCCGTGCGACCGGCCGTGATCACTGTCGATCTCCACGTCGATGCGGCCGACCTTCGATGAGTCTTGAAGATCGCGAATCTCGAGGTCCTCGCCCAGCAGCCCCTCGGTCTGGCCGAACACCGCACCGACCACGTCGTTGCGCTCGACGATGCCACTGGTCTCGATGGCCGCGCGGATCAGATACTTTGCAGTTTCTTCCATGTGTGGGGGATTGCCACCTCTGATTGTGGGGGTGTGGCGTGGTGAGCGCTCTCACGTCTAATCTATCGAAGTGGGTGATTGGATTTAAGTCTTCCACGGGCCGGTCAAGGGGCCCGTCGGCTGGTCGCTCAGACCCAGAGAGTCACCGATATTGGAGAATATATCTCTTCGGAGCCGGCTATCGTTTGCTTTCGATGGATACTAGACGGTTGACAGCACATAAGTGAACACGAATGGCACGACTTCAGGCAGCAATGTGGGGGGCCGTGGGGCTACTGCTGGCGGCGTTCGCGATCCCCTGGTTTCTCTGGGAGAGTCCGAGAATACTGGCGGGCTTGCCCGTCTGGTTGTGGTGGCACATCGGGTGGCTCTTGTTGACCAGCGGCGTCTTCGCCGTCTTCGTCCGGACCGCCTGGGGCGTCGGCGTCGAGACCGAGCCGACGGAGGCGGTCTGATGGAGAAGCTCACGATTCAACTGGGCGTCATCGGTGCCTACCTGATCCTGGCTGTCGCGGTCGGTCTGGTGGCGTTCAGACGGACGGATCGCAACGCGGAGGATTTCTATCTCGCCGGGCGGACCCTGGGGACCGTGGTGTTGCTGTTCACGACGTTCGCGACGTTGCTGTCGGCGTTTACGTTCTTCGGGGGCCCGAATCTGGCGTTCAGTGCGGGACCAGAGTGGATACTGGTGATGGGGCTGATGGACGGGGTGCTGTTCGGCATCCTGCTCTACGTCGTGGGCTATCGGCAGTGGCTGGTCGGCCAGGAGCACGGCTACGTCACGCTCGGAGAGATGCTCGGCGAGCGGTTCGACTCGACAGGTCTGCGGGTGTTGGTCGCCGGCATCTCGCTGTTCTGGCTGTTCCCATACGTGATGCTCCAACAGAAAGGTGCCGGGCAGGCGATCGTCGGCCTCACGGACGGCGCGGTGCCGTTCTGGGTCGGGGCTGGGGGGATCACCCTGTTCATGCTGTTGTACGTCGTCGTCAGCGGGATGCGAGGGGTCGCCTGGACCGACACCATCCAGGGGGCGTTGATGCTGGTGTTGATCTGGAGTGCCGTCATCTGGGTGGTGGCCGCCGCCGATGGCATCGGCGTGGCGACGGAGGCGATGGCGACGAGTAACCCGGAGTTCGCGGCGCTCGGGGGCGGGCTCTACTCACCGGCGTGGATGCTCTCGACGGCGATCTCGATCGCGTTTGGCGTCACGATGTTCCCGCAGATCAACCAGCGGTTCTTCGCCGCCGGCTCCAAGCGCGTGTTACAACGGACCTTCGCTCTCTGGCCCGTGCTCGTGTTGCTGCTGTTCGTGCCGGCGTTCATGCTGGGTGCCTGGGCGACTGGGCTGGGTGTCACGGTTCCAGCGGGGGGCAACGTGCTTCCGGCCGTGCTCGCGGAGTACACCCCCGGGTGGTTCGCCGCGCTGGTCATCGCCGGGGCGCTCGCAGCGATGATGTCCTCGTCGGACTCGATGTTGCTCTCGGGGTCGGCCTACCTCACCCGTGATATCTACCGGCCGGCGCGCCGGCTCAGAGGGGCTCTCGGGGCCAACAGGGAGGCGCTCGTCAGCCGTGTCGGGGTGGCCGTGTTCGCAGTCGGGTCGTTCGTCGCGTCGCTGTCCGCCGGGGGGACCATCGTCCAGATCGGCAACACCGCGTTCGGCGGGTTCGCTCAGTTGACCCTCCCCGTGATCGTGGCGCTGTACTGGCATCGGACGACACGGGCGGGCATGTTCGCAGGGATCGGGATCCCTCAGCTGTTCTATCTCGCAAGCGTCTTTCTCCCACAGGTCCCCGGGGCGTTCCTGGGTGGCTGGGAGGCGAGCCTGTTCGGTATGGGGCTCGGGCTGGTGCTGACGATCGGGGTCTCGCTGATCACGACACCGGCGGCCTCGGAGCGAGCCGCGTCCTTCGACGGGCTTCGGGCGGACTAGGCGGGCGCTGTGGGCCAGCCACCCAGAGACGATGACTCACCGTTCGCGGACGACCACGAACTCGGCCAGGTCCTGGAGGTACTCGGCGGCGCGTGGCTCGACGATATCTGCCGACTGAATCGCCTTGAGCGCTCGGTCCGACTCCCGTATCGCCCGCTCGTTGGCCTCTGCGGGTGTCAGCTCCGTCACCTGGACGATGGATGGCCGCTGCATGTCCTGGTCCTGGCCCGTTGGCTTCCCGAGCTCCTCTGGGTCGGCGGTCTCGTCGAGCACGTCATCACGGATCTGAAAGGCGACGCCGACCCGTTCGGCGTACTCGCCGAAGGCCTCTCTGGTGTATCGGTCCGCGTCCGCCGCGATGGCACCACACTCGGCCGCGGCGCGAAAGAGCGAGCCGGTTTTGCGACGCGCCAGCTGCATGTACTCGGCCTCGTCGGAGGGCTGAGCGACGAGCTCCGAGGCCTCTCCCATCCCGAGGTCGACCATCGCGTCACTCACCGACCGCATCGCAGCATCATCCGCCGAGAAGAGGGCGAACGCCTCGCCGAGCAGGGAGTTCGACGTGAGGATCGCCGTGCTGTGGCCGTACTCGACGTGTGTCGCTGTCGCTCCACGGCGTAGGTCCGCCTCGTCGATGATGTCGTCCACCACGAGCGATGCGTTGTGGACCAGCTCCACGCCCACCGCGAAATCGACGGCCGAGCCCGCGCCGCCCTCGAGACCGGGATCCCCACCGAGGGCCTCGCATGACAGCACCGTGACCATCGGCCGGACCCGTTTGCCCCCCGACAGCGAGACGTGACGGACCTGGTCGGCGAGAGCCGGTGGCTCGACACGGCCGAGCGTGGACTCGAGCCGCTCCTCGACAGCCGACCGACGGCGGTCAAGGTACTCCATTGCACTCGGAAGGGGCTATCGGGGCAAGTAGGTGACGAAACCCGGTCTCACGGCGGCGGCACAACGAGTACGTCTGGCGGGTCGGGGGCCGGTCAGTCCTCGAATCCGCGGACGTCCTCGTCCGGCAGCGAGATGAGATTCTCACGACCGATGCGGAGCTTGTCCACTCGGTCGGCCTGATCCATCGCCGACAGTAGCTGTGAGACCTTCGCGTTCGACCAGCCCGTCTCGTCGACGATGTCGGCCTGTCGCATACGACCACCGTTCCCCTCGAGGAGGCGTTCGACCCGCTCTTCGTCGCTCAACAGCTCACTGTCCGAGGGGTCGCTAACGGCCTGCTCCCCGCCGGCCGTCTCTGATTGGTCGGCCGATGGTGGCGCCCCCCCACCCGCGTCCGACTGGGGACCGCCTCCCAGCGTCTCGCGCAGCTCGGGGCGAGATCGGAGATAGACGACGACCGCGACGAGACCGACACCGCCCAACCCGCCGACGAGAAGCCAGGTCTGTATGCTGATTGTCCCGAGTGCCGTCAGCGGGTTCCCGAATCCAGGGCTAGCCAGCCGCTCGTAGGTCACGTTCAGATAGCCGGGCGGGAACTGCTGGGGGCCCTCCCATCGGAGGACGCCGCGGGTCGGAGCGGCGGGGGCCGATGAGACGCCGTGGCCGCTCGGCGGCCTGATCGTCAGGCGACTCCCCTCTGATATGCCGGGAAACCAGGTCTGGTCGCCGTCGCCGCTGAGAAAGGCGTCGTTCACCTCGACGCCATCCGTCGTGGGTCGGCCGAAGGCCGTCCAGTTGAACGAGGCGGTCATCACACCGACCTGCCCGCTCGACCGGTTCAGAGTCGTCGCCGTACGAGTTCGGTCGGTGAATCGCATCTCCCGTCCGGTGCTGTCTTGGGCGAGCCTGCGGGCCTCATCGAACGCCGCTGCAGCCGCGAGGTCGGTTTGTCCCGCCCGGAACTCCCGGGCCAGCCGCTCGTAGGCACGGCGGTCGGCATCACCATCGATCGGGAATCGGTGTGTTATGCGCCACTGCACGTCACCGTCTGGGAACACCCGGAGTTCGATCTCGGTCGGCGGCGCACTCAGATTCTCCTGTTGCAGGCTCTCTGGCGTCGACGGCTGGGCGCCGCCGATGCTAGCTGCCGTGCCTGTGACGACCAGCATGAACACCAGTGTGAGTGTGAGCGTTGAGGAGGGCACCCGCCGCATTATTCGAGGTGAACGCCCTCGCAGCAAAACGCTTTCCATGCCGATGAAACGTCTCCGGGGCTTCTGAAAGGTCTAGCAACGAACACACTGGCCTCGGCGGCGAGCCCCGGCGAGGCTGACGGGTGTGTTTTTTACCCGTCCCTGGCATCGTGCCCCTATGGGGCCCCACTCGCGACGTACCATCAGTGTGCTGTTTGCCCTGATGTTGGTGGTGCCCGGTGCGGTGTCCGGGCTTCCCGTGGGAGCCGCGAATGGACACCTCGACACCGCAGAGAGCTTCATGTGGACCGACGGCCACCAGTCGGCCGATGTTGGCAGAGCCGCCTCGGTCGACGCAGAGTTGCGAACGATCGGACGATTGAATCTGACCGGTGGTGACGAACGCGAGCAGACGGTCGAGGGCCGCATCGACGTCGGGGGCGCGATTGCGGTCGACAGACAGCTGGCGCAGAGTCGGTTCGAGCTGTACCGACTGGAGGAACGCGTCGATGCAGCCGAATCGGCAGCCGACCGAGCGGCGGTTTTGAGCGAGACGCAGCGCCGACTGGACGGACAGATCGATGACCTCGAGCGCCGGGAGAGACAGGGGCGCGAGGCGGTCAACGACCGACAGCTACCAGCCCAGGCGTATCTTACAGAGCTGGCGGTGCTCGGCACACGCGCCGACGGGCTGACATCCGTCGTCGGTGAACTGTTCCGTTACTCCGAGTCGACCGAGACGGCCGCCGTCACCGATCGGACGATCGTCGACCTCAAGGCCAGGCTGTTGGGGCTCAGAGGCCCCGTCCGTGACCGTCTCGTGGCCGTCATTGAGGGCGAGAGCGAGCGCCGCCAGACGTACCTGAGGACGTCGGAGACCGGTGTGGTACTGGCGACGATGGGTGGCGATAGCATCGCTCGTGAGTACGTTCGGGAGGCTTACGAGCCCGCTGCGCGGTCGGTCGGCAGCGGCGATCGATTCTTCCGCGATGGACAGTACAGGCTTGGCGAAGCACAGGAGCGGGCCCGGCTGTTGTACCCGACCGCCTTCGACGAGCAACTCGCGTTCTCGGTGGGCTCACAGACCGGCACGCCGTTCCTGTACACGGCCGGCATCTACTCCATCTCGGTCGATCACACCCAGGGGACGACCCGTAGCGGCGATCTGATAACGTACATCGATGGAGGGACGGGAGACGTCTTTCGTGAGGAGCAGTATCTCTCGGTGAGAGGGATACCGACGGAGACGGCTGGATCTGCGGTAACAGACGGCCTTCGACTCGAGGTGGCCGAGACCTACACAGGTGGTCCGCTGAAGATCCAACTGACGGCAAACGAGACCGGCAATCCAATCGCCGGCGACATCAGTATCTCTGGGACTGCCATGGGCCGGACCGGGGCAGACGGCCAGCTGTGGGTGGTTCGGCCGACGGCGCCGTACGAGGTTCGGGCGAGCGCACGCGGGGACACCGTGAGTGTCTCCGTGGGCTGACGGGCTGAACGGAGACGCCCCCCTGGATCACCTCTGCCGTCGGTCAGACCTCTACCGTGTCGTCGACGGGACGGCCAGGAGCCTCCGTGTCCAATGGCGGCCGTGTCTCCGCTCGTTCGACCTCTGCGACGGTGGTAATCGCCTTGGGCGTCCCGGCTTTCCGCTGTTGGATGTGATGTTCGAAGCGCTCGAAGCCTGCCTCGGAGAACATGGTATCCGCCTCCTCGGTATCGTAGAACAGCATGATCGCATCCGCCAGCCGCTGGAACAACGCACTGTCCGGATAGTCGGGGCCCACGACGAGGACCCGGCCGCCGGGCTTGACGACCCGGCGGAACTCCTCTAGTGCGGCCACCGGATTCGGCCAGTACTCGATCGACCCCGACGACCACAGCGCGTCGAAGCTATCAGAGGCAAACGGGAGTCGCTCTGCATCGCCACGGTAGAATCTCACACGGTCGGTCTTGCCGAACTTCCCGAACGCCTTGGAGAGCTGGCCATCCGACTGATCGAGGCCGTGAACGTCGGCCGTGTACTCCAGGAGCCCCTCGGTCGCGAACCCCGTGCCACAGCCAACGTCCAGGATCCGTGCATCGGCATCGGCGTCGAACCACTCCAGGGCACGGTCGCGCATCTCCTCGTTCCAGATGAACGGGTTGATCGTATCGTACAGTTCGGAGAAGTACCTGTAGAACACCCGAGCCCGCGCCTTGTTCTCGAGGAGACTCATTAGTCCCCAAATGGCGGCGGACGAGTATAACTCCCCTGTTTGGGGGCTCGACCGGCAGCGCCGGCCCCGAAGGATAGCGTCGCCGGCAGGGGGTGCGCCGTTGCTTGGGAGGGGGTGTCCGACGGGGAGTCGAACGCCGGAGATTCGTGGTTTCGCAACGCCCTTATAGACGCTCCTGGTTAATTTAGACAACCCATGGCGAGGCCAGAGGTTCTGGAACGAATCAAACAGACGGAGGCCGAAGCCGACGAAATCGTCGCCGAGGCTCGCACGGCGAAACAGGATTTGATCACAGAGGCTCGTGAGCGAGCCGACGAGATCCGTGCCGAGGCAGAGGAGGAAGCCGCCGCGCTCAAAGAGCGGCGGCTGGCCGAGGCCCGCGAGGAGATCGAGACGGAACGTGACCGTATCCTCGAGGAGGCGACCGAGGACCGAGAGAAGATGCGAGCGACCGCAGAACAGAATCGATCAGAGGTCATCGACCACGTGATGGCGCGTTTCGAAGAGGCAGTAGATGCTCAGACCTGAACGGATGAGCAGGATCTCGGTGACGGGGTCCGCACGCGTGATGGAGGACGCAATCGAGGCCGTCCACGAGGTGAGCCTGCTGCACATGAGCGATTACGATGGGGCTTGGGAGGAGTTCGACCCTGGCGATCCCGTCGATGGAGCGAACGAGATCGCAGAGCTCTTAGTGACGGTTCGGTCACTGGAGAGCATCCT
>ERZ1034517.311-NODE-311-length-12296-cov-3.949187_pt1 | contig 12296 bp, 16 predicted proteins | sample MGYA00520599_ERZ1034517 | MGnify/ENA primary metagenome ERZ1034517 (study PRJEB33760, sample SAMEA4777701) | hypersaline lake metagenome | biome: hypersaline environment; feature: brines | place: Spain | collected 2012-08 | depth 0 m ...
CATGGTTGAAGGATCAGAAGCTATTATGCTTCAATTCTGTGCCTATTTGACACACTTTTTCTTTTGATCCTTATATATGCACATTTTTATTTGATCGCAGTTATGAAGTTAATTCAATTTGACTTAAAAATTAAATTTTAAGTTTACACAGACCTTAATTTTGAAGCTATGAAAGTTGATCGTTATGCGATTAGGTCTTACCATACCTGAATTAAATTTTAAGCCTTTTTAAGCCAATTTTTGAAGAGGTTTTAAATTTTTTATGGTTGTTAATGGCTGAAATTCCCTCCAACTCGGAGATGCAATTAAGCTAAAGTATATTTTATTGTTTGTTCAAGTTTTAAGGAAGCCATGCACGGGAGGGTTTTACTTAGTGTATTTAGTTTTAGTTTAATAATATTACTCTATGAGGTGTGCCAATCTGACACAGTTGAAATTGAGATCACACTTCTGAAGTTTAAGGTCAATGTATTATTTTATACCTACTTTTATTGGTTCTAAAGAGCGTTAATAAATTGCCTTAAATCTGAGGTAGTTTATTGTTTTTATAATTAGGTTTAATAGTTAAAACCTTTATGAATTATTGGGAATGTTGCAAGATTAAAATTGAACATGGTATAATTATGTTAATTAAATGTTATTAATTAAAAATCAAAGGACTAAAAATGGAAAACGAGTATAAAGTATATGTTTGGAATCAAGTTTGGTGTATCTCCGACTATTATCCTGGAGTTGCATACGGTGTTGGCGAAACAAAAGAACAAGCAATTCAACAAATTGTTACTGTTTGTTGTGGAAGACTCAAAGGTGAAATGGATTCCGAATTAAAAAGTAAAGAGCCAAATATTATTTCGTCACTGCCTTTTGGTGATTATGTTCCAGGGGGAGGTTAAACTAGGGAATACGGGAGTATTTTTCCCACTACTTGTTAACGGAGGATCAAGCTACATTTCTGGTCAATAACCCACCGCTAACCGCTTAGGCGGTATAGCGGGGGCTTGTTAAGCCCATAGTTGACCAGCTTAAGCTCTGCGAGAGCTACGTTTTTTAGGTCACGATACCCTTAAGTGCGTGCCAGCTTTCTGCTCTATCGTAGTTCATTAAACATCCTTAGTTGGGTTAAGGAAGTGTGTTCTACCTGACAAGCCTAGAAAACATTAGCAAGGCTAACTTCACCCGATTTTTCGGAGTATCCATTATGTCAAATTTCGTTTTCGTTCTCGACAAAAACAAACAACCTTTAGACCCCACTCATCCTGCTAAAGCTAGAAAATTGCTGAAAACAGGACGAGCTAAAGTCTTTCGTCAATATCCTTTCACCATTATTATTCAAGATTTGGAGGTAAAAAATTGCGTTACTCATAATCACCAACTTAAGATTGACCCGGGTTCTAAAACCACAGGATTAGCTATTCTCCAAGAAAACCAAGTCTTATGGGGTGCTGAATTAAGCCATCGAGGAAGTCAAATTCGAGATGCTTTGACATCAAGAAGACAGCTTCGTAGAACTCGTAGAAGTCGAAAAACTCGTTATCGTAAACCACGTTTTCTTAACCGCAAACGCCCAGAAGGCTGGCTACCTCCTAGTCTTCAATCTCGTGTTGATAATATCCTGACTTGGGTGAGTCGCTTGGCTAAATTCTGTTCAATAACAGGAATCTCTCAAGAATTAGTCCGTTTTGACTTACAAAAATTAGAAAATCCTGAAATTAGTGGAATTGAGTATCAACAAGGAGAATTGCAAGGTTATGAAGTGCGAGAATACTTATTAGAAAAATGGAATCGAGAATGTGTTTATTGTTCTGTTAAAGATGTTCCTTTGGAAATTGAACACATTAAACCAAGAAGTAAAGGAGGTAGTAATAAAATTAGCAATTTAACTTTAGCTTGTCACGAGTGTAATCAAGATAAAGGTAATCAAGAAATTGAAGATTTTTTATCTGGAAAACCCAATTTGTTAAAAAGGATTCAATCTAAAACTAAAAAACCCTTAGCAGATGCAACTGCTGTTAATGTCACTCGTTGGAAGTTGTACGAAAGTCTCCAACAAACAGGATTACCAATAGAAACAGGTTCAGGAGGATTAACTAAGTTTAATCGCACTCAGAGAGGTGTTTCTAAAACACATTGGTTAGATGCCTCTTGTGTAGGAAAATCAACACCTGAAAACTTAAAAATTAAAACCAAAATACCTCTTTTAATTACGGCTACAGGACATGGTTCGCGTCAAATGGTAAGAACTGACAAGTATGGTTTTCCTAAGCGTTATGTTCCAAGATACAAATTTGTTAAAGGCTTTCAAACAGGAGATATTGTCAAAGCAAATGTTACTAAAGGAAAGAAAAAAGGAGAATATGTTGGACGAATAGCTGTTAGAACTTCAGGAAGTTTTAACATTAAAACCAAGTCAGGTTTAGTGCAAGGAATTTCCTACAATTACTGTAAAGCAGTTCATCAAAAAGATGGATTCGCATACACAAATTAATTGTAAACATATCAAGTGGAGGACGTGCTTTCCTCTCCCAATAAATCAGAGATTATATTGGGAGTATCCAGCACGAAGAATAGATGAAACACGAAAAAGACTGCCAATTATAAATCCCCACAAGGGGAATTTTTATATATGCCCAATGTTTCCATATCCTTCGGGGGAAATACATATTGGACATATCAGAAACTATGTTATTGCCGATGCAATAGCAAGATTTAAGAAGCAACAAAATTACAATACATTCTTTCCTATGGGATGGGACAGTTTTGGATTGCCAGCCGAAAACGCTGCGATCGCGCATGGTATTTCCCCTCAAAACTGGACAGATCAAAATATTGATCGGATGAAGTCCCAGATGGAAGCAACTCACCTCGATATTGATTGGGATAGTGAAATCAAAACTAGCGATCCCAATTATTATCGGTGGACTCAAATGATCTTTGCAGAAATGATCAAACGTGGAATCGCTTATCAAGCAAAAGCAACAGTAAATTATGATCCTGTTGAACAAACCGTCCTCGCTAACGAGCAAGTTAATAATGATGGTTATGGTAAGCGATCAGGGGCAAAGATTGAATATAAACAAATGAAACAATGGTTCATTAATATTAGTCAATATGCTCCTGCCATGATTGATGACATTGAGCAATCAGGTCAACCTGATCAGGTTAAATCAATGCAGAAGCATTGGTTGGAAAATATCAGAGATTGGTGTGTTTCTCGCCAAAGATACTGGGGAACTCCCATTCCTGTCGTTTATTGCGACTCCTGTGGCTCACAACCCATCAATGAAACGGTTCAATTCCCAGAATGTCCTGAACATGATTGGGAAAATTATGATGAAATTATCAATGATTGGGCGGATCATGGTAAATGTCCTTGTTGTGGCTCAACTGCCAAACGATCAACCGAGACTCTGGACACATTCTTTGATTCTAGTTTCTATTTTTATCGGTATATCGACGGGAATAACGATCACGCGATCGCGTCCAATAATAAATTGCGCGATTGGTTTCCAATGAATGTTTACATTGGTGGAATTGAGCATAGTACAGCCCACTTGGTCTTTGCCCGTTTCATGGCGAGATTCTTGAGGGAGATTGGCTACGATATCCCCAAAGAACCATTTGGCAAAGTAATTTGTCAGGGAATGGTTCTAGGTCAAGACAGCCAAGGCAATTGGTCTAAGATGTCGAAGTCTAAGGGTAATGGCGCGATCGCGCCAATGAAACTCTTTGATCAATATGGTGTGGCAGCAGTTCGAGCTTTCATTCTGTTTAAAGCTCCGATTGATCAAGATATTAAATGGGATATTTCTGACATCAAAGGAATTAAACGCTTCATTAATAAAGTTGCTTCTATTGAGATTAGTGGTAAAACCGATATTGATGAAAGTTTGGAAATAAACATTAGAGATTATTATCGAAGATGGAAAACAGAAATGAACCATTATAGATTTAATACTGCAATTTCAACAGTAATGAAATTCTATAAAATAATTCAATCTGCACCGAAATCAAAATCAAGAGATCGAGGTATTAGGATTATTCGTCAAATGATGATTCCTTTTATTGGAAAATTTTAATTTTTATGTATATAAAAACAATTAAAATAAATCCAGTTATTTATATATAAATGAAGATTATTTATTTTATACTTGTCAATTATAAAAGTTATATAATAGGTTTAATACAACACATAAAAACAACGCTCACTTCAACAATAAAAATTTAATAAAATGAAAATTGCACCACTTGAAGAAAGTTTAAACACTTCAAATTACTCTCCTTCTTACCCATGTTATAGATCAAAACCACAAAGTTTATACTTTTTTGCGATTCATCAATTAATTAAACAAGATTTTGAAATTCCTAGTGAATTATTAAAGTTTTATTTAATTAAATCCTCTCTAAAATATAATTATGAGGAAATGAATATTTATAATATCACTGACAAATCTTGTAAGATTTACTTAAAAGGGGATTTTAGAAAACAATTTAGAGAATTTTGCAAACAGAAACATCTTTCTTTAAATCGTACTTTGCTCTGGTCAGGTCAAGAAATTCACATTACACTATCTGATTTAGCGTATAAAGAAATGAAAGATAAACAAGATTCTTTTCCTAAGAGTAGAAGATCTTGGTTTGAAAATTTACAACAAGATCACCCTATCATTCTCTTTTTGTATGAAAGGTTTACGGAAGCTACCTCAATCCATCACAATAAAGGTTTTAAATCTAATTCTCAGGATAAAGATGCTAGATTCCATATAGCTGAAGCCCCTGATTGTGAGTTTACGATTAAAAAATATGATTTTGATAATAATAAAGTTTTAATCTATGAACTTAATCAAAATCAATTAATTAAAATTGCACAAAAACCCCTAATTGAATCTCTTACTTATGACTTTCAAAATTATCAAAAATTTTGCCCTAATTTTTATAATAGGTTGAGTGACAATGAGTTAGAAGCGATTAAAACATTCAGTAAATACGATCATATTCTGATACTTAAGAATTAAATATTTAATTCAAAACCCCTTAATGGTTATACATTGAGGGGTTTTCTTTTTTTATTTATAATCTCAAGTAAAAAATGAATTAAAATTAATTAAAGATGGTGGAATATTAATAATAAATAAATAAGGAGTGCAATAAAAATGACCACACATTTAAACTGGGACTTTTAGATTCTGATTTATCAATCCCTACTAATAAAATACACGCTAATTGTTTGTTAGCTTATGAAATTGAAGATATTATTGGTAAATCAGAGAAACAAATCAAACATTGGAAATCAACACCAATAACAACATTACAAGAAAACTATGATCAGTTGAATATCCCTAAATCTGCACAGGCAAGAAATGTATCATAGACAATAATTAAATTTTAGCTATATCATTTTTAGTTCTATATCTTTATCATTGAATATGATATTGTATAATTGTGCATAGAAAGTGCTAGGTTTTCTCAGACATAAGAAAGCCTCTCAATTTTATAATTAGAAGGCTTTAATTTTTATGTGTCTAAAAACAATTAAGACTAATAATCTTTCTTTAATAATTATGTTATTCTAATTATAGAACTTAACTAAATGACGGGTTAGGTTGTCTCATATACAAAAACTCCTCCAATTAAAAATTGGAGGAGTTTAATTTTTGATAGGCGTTATAAGATGGGGTAATTCTCAGCTTCCCATTCAAAATAAGCCTCATTTAAATAATCTTCATTATTTACCATGCTTATTAAAGATATAAATCTAAATTCACCATACTTGGTGACAAAACTTTCCATCTCCTGAAACAAGTCATGTTGTTTTTCGGGTGATTCCTCTTGCTTAATTGCTTCTAAGAAGTCATCATTTAATTTAAGCCAACTATCGTGAGGAACCATCTGATAACCTATGGGTAATTTTGGCTCAATTGCAAGGTTATACTCTTTTTCTAGAGTCTTGACATAAACTTTTTCCCATTCAGGATTGGGATAATCATCCCAACTCACCGTAGTAATTAGATGACCTTTGGGATTTTTGTCTGCTCTTTTAATGGCTTCTTGATAGGGGATGTTCCCTTGTCTTTCTTCTTCTGAGGGGCTTCCTATAAAATTAAACATAAAATTTATTTTTCACCTTTTAATCTTTTGATTTTCTTTTGTATCCAATCTTTTTCAGAATTGAGTTGTTCAATAGTTGATTTATGTTTTTCAATATGATTTTCTAAATCATTTAATTGTTCATTTAGATTGTCAATTTTTTCTTGAATGGTTTCCTTCATTTTTATTAATTGAATTTTGGTATTAGGATTATAACACAAAATTGATAAAAAATTCAATTTATGTTACAATTAAATTGTAGAAGTTAATTATTAGAATATGAATTATAGATACCACTCAGATAAAGAGTCTGAAATTATTATCAGATTATGCAATTATATTGATTTAATTGGAGATATAATTTGGGCGATTGCTATTTCGCTCTTATTACTTAGATTAATTAGTGCATATTAAACAAAGAACCCCTACTCAAAAGTGAGTAGGGGTTCTTATATTTTAAATGTAGGTGTTTATTCTGACTTTAAAGTAGTAAACAGTGCATTTCCACCCATTGAAATCATAATGTTTCTGATGATCAATTTGCTCCATCAAACCTAATTCAACCAGTTCTTGGGCAGCTTTAAGTTCAAAATCTCCCAATATCTGATCCTTTTTTTGACAAAGAGTAATAGCCTTAATTAAATTTTCCTCCTCAAGAGCTTGATTATATAGAAGTCTTTGAGTATTGGTTAATTGATTAAGACAACAATGGATACAATAAGCCCATCGTGATCGTAAAAATTCAGCAGGTTGATCTTTACAGATAGAACAAATACCTTGTCCTACAAGAGAATTAGATTTTTTTGGGTAATCTTTAGGGTTGTATGGAATAAAGGGAGTTACCATCTTTGATTAATAATAAGTAGAGTTACCTTTTGCTTGAGGGTGATAGGATTGATTTTTTAAAGTTAAAATACCTTAAACTCCCTATCTGTCTGTATTAGAGGGAGGTGACTTTTTGATTTGATGAGTTCTTCCTTATATAGATAAATTTTTCTCAAAATACTAATTCACTAATATCGTAAAGTTGAGATTCTCCTTCTACTTCAACAGTTTGACTATCAAAGAAATCAATTATCATTTTTGTTTTTCCTTTTGGCATTTTAACTTGTTGATGTATTGTAAGGGTTTCTCGATTGCCATAGAGATTTATAAATTCAATATAGGATAATTCGTCAGAATCTCCTAGAATAATTGAAGGGTTTTTAAAATACATAATTAAAGATATTTCTATTGATCTTATAATATTTTACTAAATTTAATTAAAAAATAAATAAAAAAGCCTATGAAATTAGTTTTTGCTGTCGGAAGGAACTTAGATTTTAATATTATCATTTATCTTCTTAGTATTTTTTGTATAATGGTTAGTGTAACTATAGACCATGATGGTTATTTTTCTCAGACACAAAAAGATCTCTATTTAAGAAATAGAGATCTTTAATTCGTATTGATATGTTATCATAATAAGAATAATGGCATAAAAAGACCTCTAGTTTTTAATTAGGCTTAATTAGGGGTCTTTAATTATATGGTTTGATCTTAAAACCAAAAAATTTAAATAATCATTATTTACTTATAACAGTATATGCTAATATTATAGGTATAGGATATATGTCTATCTCCTAGGGAAGCCCCCTTATTAATGTTGGAATTAATAAGGGGGCTTAATTAATAGAAAAACATAAATATTTATTATTACTCTACAATTATATCAATAAATTGATATAATTGAAATGTAGTAATTCAAAGAATTTCAAATGTCTTATACTATAAAGGTTATTCCTTCTTATTTCACAATGTTTGTTGAAATTTCACAGATGGTTAATCTCCCTATCTTCAGATTACCAGAAGTTGTTCTCGGTAAAGTAGTATCTACAATTAACCATCAAGAGTTAGAATTGGCTCGTATTCAAGAAATTTCTAAGGAAATAAATGAAACTACTTTTTTACTAGAAGAGTCCCTAACTGAGAATATAGACATGATTAATACTCATATTTTGGGATTATTCTTAGAGTATGAATACAATACTCAATTTTATAATTTAAGTAGTTTGTATAACTATGGCATTGAAAAGTTATATTTTGAAATCAAGGCTTTAAAAGCCTTGGAAGAACAAAATCAAAATAATTAAGAGCAGTAAACCCACCTAAAATTAACTTTAGGTGGGTTTACTTATTAGAAATCATCATTAGGGATGTAAGAATAGGTATCATTTCCGCATCTTGGACATTTATACTCTCTAGAAGTTAAAGGTTCTGGAGATTTAGTTTCAGACCATCCACAATAATAATTTTCGATTACATATTTGATATGTTTACAGTATCCAAAATGATATCTGTATGAGGGACAAGTACAAGAAAAATCTTTTTTTCTGTGTTTAAATTTGTGACGTTCATTAAAGGATACTAAATATATATTTGATCCACTTCCTTTAATCTGAATACCCCAATCTTTTGTAGAAATACAAGCATAACAAATAGTCATTATTAACTCCTGATTTTTTAACAGTATAGAATATTATAGTTATATTTGAAATAAAAAATTCTAATTAACTTTTATTAAACTTTATTAAAAATATGATAAAGTAGAGATAATAAAATATAAATAATAACCTATATTAACTATGCCACAAACATTGAAAATTTCAAATAGTAACCTTTGTTTAAATCTTTTTGATTATAGACTTAGTAACCATGACTTACTCGGAGCAATTAATTATTCCATTCTAGAAGCAGAACGAGCAACAAATATTGCCCATATATCTCTAGAAGAGATTGAGAAGGACTATCTTAAAATTAAAAATTTAGCGAATAAAGCTCTTAATAAATATCCAATTTTATAATCACTTTATCAAAAATATGATAAAATGGAGATAATAAAATATAAATAATAAACAAATATTAATTATGTCACAAACATTAAAAATTTCAAACCAACATAATCAAAAACTTAAAGAGTTAGCAAAACTTTTTAACCTTAGCATTTCAAGCACGATCTATCTTTGTTTAGATTATGCTTATAATTATTATACTCGTTTAGATAAGGCGATGCCTGAACATTCTTTACAAGAGAATGAATCTTATAAAACAAAGAATTTACCTTTTTCTAATGATCTAGATTATCTTGAGGATCTCAATACGGAGAAATATGAAGATATTCTTTGTTCAGGAATTGATTTACTACATGAAAATAATATGATTTATCCTAAAAGAGATAATCAAAAATTGATTAAAATTATTACAATTACTTTATTAATCAATATCTTTATTAGCATTATTATTAGTAGTCTTTAATAATTAATAATTTCAAAGCAGGAAATAAAAAATTTCCTGCTTTTTTATTGAGAATTGTTGTCACTTTGTCAAAAATTTGATATAATTAATGTATAGTGACAAACGAGGTAGAACAATGATCATCTTACTACTCCTTCTGTATCTTCGATACAAAAAAGCCAACTAAAAAGCAAGAAACAAAAAAGTTTCTTGCTTTTTTATTTTAAATTATTTTAAAATTAAAGAATAATCATCCTCATTAGAATCAAGGGAAACTCCTTCTAGAGTGTTACCAGCTTTAATGTAGGATTTTAATTCCATTTTTTTGGGTTTATATTCAACCTCAACAAATTCTTTGGGTAATTCATTAAAGTCGATATTGATATTGAGCTTTGGAGGTTTTTTCCGTAAGCTCATTTTAATGGAAGTTCCTTCAACTTTAGTATTATTAGTTCGGATCATTTCGTTAGTGAGATATTTTTTGAAGCGGGAAACTCTATATTTAGATTGTTTGGCAAGTTCTTGAATTCGTTTTGCTTCTTGCTCCCTCGCTTCTTGCATTGCTTCTTCATGCTTAATGAATAGAGCAACCTTTTCTGCTTTATCTTGAAAACTTTCACCTAAATTTATCCATTGATCGAAAAGATATTGAGATTTTTCATTTTTTTCTTCTTCAGAAAGTTCATCACTCTCTAAGATATCTTCTATTGATCTTTCCAATCCTTTTATTTCTTCGGATAATTCCCAGAGTGTAGTCATTAAATTTTCCTTTGTTTAATCTTTAACATTGTTAGTCTATCACATTTTAATCATGTGTTCAATTTTATATTAGTTTTTATCAAGCTCCATACTAAGATTCAGTAATTACAATTAATGGGATAAATAGCTAATGAATAACTAATGATTAATTCTTGTATTATGAAGTTAATACCACTATGAAATAAAACTGATATATTAAAAAGATTCTCTATAAAAAGAGTTTCCTACTTTTTATTAATAACTATTGCCATTTTGTCAATAAATTGATACTATAGATATAGTAACAGCTAAGGAGGTAAGCATGATAATCCTATTGCTCCTTCTTTATATGAAGTATAAAGAAGAAAATTAAAAAGCAAGAAACAAAAAAGGTTTCTTGCTTTTTTTATTTTAAATATTAAACAATAAAAAAGAGCAACACTATAAAGCGTTACTCTTTTACAAGAAAAACAGAAACATTAATCTAGATCATAAATCTGAATTAATTGATTGGGTTCACCCCCATCAATCCCAGCGATACAACCTCCCATTATCGTTATTTTGATAGGATTTTTCGGTTCTTTATTGATATCAAAGCGATGACTATAACTCATTTTTAAATGATCAAGGGTGTATTTAGAGATGGCATCCATGATGTCATCTAATTGATCGCAGTCTTCTTGACTGATTTCGATTGTTTCTGCTTTGCTCTCATCCATTTCTTCAAAATGGATGAGAGCTTTATCTCTTTGATCAGTGTAATGATCAAGAGTTAAAAGAATATCTATTGAATCTTTATTTATTAAATAATTTTCAAAGCGTTCTCTGTCATCCAACAGATTGTTTAATAAATCTGTTCGGCTATTTATTAACCCTTCGTTGAATATTTCATTGTAAAGGGTGTTTATACTCACTAACAAATCAGAGAATGGAATTATAGGTTCACCATCATAGATGGTTGCTTTTATTAATTTTTTTGTTATTTCAGGATAATTGTTTTGGTAAGCTGATTGTCCTGAAATTTTACGGATTAATGGATCTTGAATCATGTTTTTCCTTGTTTGTTTTTCCTTGTTGATTTATAATAATATTATAACTTATTTAAAATAAATAAACAAGCAGAAAAGAAAATATTTCCTACTTATTTTATATTTTTTATGATTCTTTTATTTCTTCGGATAATTCCCAAAGTGTAGTCATTGATTTTTCCTTTGTTTAAGTTTTAACTTTGTTAGTATCTCATATCTTTAATCGTGTGTTCAATTTTATATTGCTTTATCTTTATCAAGCTCTTGTTAGAATAATTTGATAACTTAACTTACAATGATTGAGAAGTCCAATGAGTGAAGATATAGGAAATACCTTTAACGAAGGGAATATTGAACCCTCAAAAGCATCAATACTTTCAATTATTCGAGAAAATCTACTCCCAGACGGGAAATGTTTAAATCCGAAAGGGGTAGCTAAACTGTGTGGAGTTGCACATTCTTCCGTTACTCGGGGAGGCGCGATCGCGAGTTCTAAGCTGGATGAAATCCTGAGATGTCATGGGTTTGAGGGATCTGCGCTCATCGCAGAAGGCTTCCCTCCAGAGGCAACTTGCTTAGTGCTGGAATACTTTGCCTTTAGTTCTAAATCTAAAGCTGACCAAGCAAAGCAATTGATGAGGACTTTTGGATCTTTAGGCATTCACCAAGCCTTTCAAGAGGTTTCGGGAGGTAATCAAGATGATCGAACAGAGATTCAGCCAAGAGAAGAATCTCCAAGGAAGTCTGCCAAGCGGGATACGATTGACTTTATTAATGCTGCAGATAAATTGTCGAATTTAAAAGTTAACCCTCAACTAAAACAGCTATTAGAGGATTCCTTAGTTGATGAACTGTCCTTGAATCAAACTAAAGAATCACTACCTGAAGTTGAAGCTAATGGTGACAAACCTGAGACTAATGGTAACGAAGTTGAAACTAACGGACATGAAATAAAACAAAATGGATCAAACCCCCAAGCTAAGGAATATACAATTCTAAAAGTCCGAGCTAAAGAATTGGGTTATCCCATTGATGCAATCAATGGTGGTACTGGTTTGGGAGTTTACGTCTCTAATAAGATTAACCATGCTTTTAAGAAGAGAGCTGGGGCTTACGAGGTCAAACATTATTTGGTTTGCGATGAGTTGGATCAAGTGATTCATTCGTATTTTG
>ERZ1034517.312-NODE-312-length-12280-cov-3.212843_pt1 | contig 12280 bp, 10 predicted proteins | sample MGYA00520599_ERZ1034517 | MGnify/ENA primary metagenome ERZ1034517 (study PRJEB33760, sample SAMEA4777701) | hypersaline lake metagenome | biome: hypersaline environment; feature: brines | place: Spain | collected 2012-08 | depth 0 m ...
TACGTTTCGTCGCGTTCGTTCCAGCCGCCCGCATCGACGAGTTCGAAGAGCTGCTGCCAGTCCTCTTCGGTCTCACTTTCGGGCAGCGAGTTCCGTAGTTCCTGGAAGTCGGAGTCGGGAACCTGCGTCTCGATGAAATCGATGATGACGCGGGCGTGGTAGGCCGCATCGGCCGGATCCGTCGCCTCGATTGCGCTGACGCGGTCGAGGAACTCCTGCCAGTCGAAACGCTGGCCGTGTTCGTGGACGCCCCCGGTCAGGTACCACTTGATCTCCATCGGTAGCGATGCGGCGAGATCCTCGGCGTTTCCCTCCGGGAGACGTTGCCCGAGCGTCATGAGTGTCGCCCGGACGGCTCGGACCGCCTCGCCAGTGCCGGACAGTTCGAGTCGGTGCTGTATCTCGCCCGTGAACTCATCGAAGTTCAGACGTGAACTGACGAACTGATGGCAATTTAATCAACGGGTGAACCCCGCCGGTTGAAAACAAGGGGTCGTTCGACGGCCGCCGTCGCGGATCGGCGCGTCAGTGCGTTCACTTCGTGGTGTCGATACCGGCGGCCTCGTTGATCGGACACTTCTGTGTCGTTCCGGTCACGAAGAGGATGGCGCCGACTGCGACGGCCACAGCGCCGACGACAGCGCTGACCGCCAGGTAGCCGGCGAGGGCCGCGATTCCGGCGAGCGCGGCGACGATTCCGATGACGATACGTCCGGTCCGGTCGATTCCGCCCACGTTCGGTTCCATATTGTTTATTTGAGGGCGATCGGATATATCAGTATCGCTGACGTTTTCTGTGAGTGGCGGTACCGATCTCTCTAATCCTGTCTCGGACCGTGCCGGCCAGGCGTCGTGCTCCCCGATAGAAACGGCGACGGGGACAGCACCTACATATACCGCCCGACAAACGTACCGGTATGACCGACCGAACGGCGGCGCGGACTCGGGCAACGGCCGAGACGGACATCGAGGTGACGCTCGATCTCGACGGCGACGGCGAGAGTACTGTCGAGACCGGCGTGGGATTCTTCGACCACATGCTCGAAGCGTTCGCGAAACACGGGCTCTTCGATCTCACGGTCCGCTGTGACGGCGATATCGATATCGACGATCATCATACTGTCGAGGACGTCGCGATCACGCTCGGTGCGGCGTTCGAAGAGGCGCTCGGCGACAAGCGCGGGATCGTTCGCTACGCCGACCGGACGGTGCCGCTTGACGAGGCTATCGCCGAGGTGGTCGTCGACGTCTCCGGTCGGCCGCGGTTCTATTTCGAGGGCGCGTTCTCCCAGCCGACTGTCGGGGCGTTCACCAGCGATATGGCGCGACACTTCGTCGAATCGTTGACGCTGAACGCCGGGCTGACGCTGCACGCGAGCGTCGACGGCGAGAACGCCCACCACGAGGTCGAGGCGTTGTTCAAGGCGCTCGCGAGGAGTCTCGACGACGCGACTCGGATCGACGACCGCCGAAGCGACACGCCGAGCACGAAGGGCGAGCTATAGAGGCTCACTCCGCTCGTTCTCGACGATCGATTTCACGATAGACGACCATCGAGACGAAGTAGACACCGATAAACAACAGAAAGCCGACCGTGAGCGTGACGACGGTGCCGGTGGTGAGTTCAAGCATGGTTCGTCCGGCGGCGACGGCGACCGCGAAGGCGAAAACGAGGACAGTAAAGACCCCGGAAGTCACGTAGATGCCGGTGTCGCTTTCCGGAAGCATCGTATCCGAACGTCGATCGGGGGTCTCAAAATACTGTCGCGTGGATGCATCGGTTCAGCCATCGATGGAGACAGGGGACACCGATAAACCGTCGCGAACCCTACAGATCGTATGCGCGAACTCGTCTTCACCCTCGAATACGAGCCCGGGTGCAACGCCGTGGCCGACGCGCTCGCGGTCCACCCCGAAGCACGGATCCGCTCGCTGTCGTTGCACGCCACCCCCGAGAGCCTCTGGCGCGTCGATCACGCGAGCGGACGGGCCGAGGCCCTCGAGGACATCGAGGAGGCGTTCCTGACGACGGACTACTACGCGGACTGTCTGGCTGCCGAGGACTGCGGGGCCACACAGACCACGCAGGTTCTCGAACACACCGACGATACGCTCGTACTGTACTCCTACTGGAACCGTACTCCGACCTGCGCGTCGGTCCCCCATATCGCCTTAGAGCATCTCGGCGAGGGCGCGCTCTTCGAGACCCGACACGAGGGGCGCGAGTACACGTGGCGCGTCATTCACTCCGGGGGGAGCGACGTACGCTCGTTTTTCGACGGGATCGAGGACGCAATCGGGGACTGCGCTTCGATGGCGATAGAGCGGCTGACGGAGGCCTCGCCACCGACCCATGAGGTCGACGACGACGGAGACGGGCTCTCGGCCGAACAGGACGCGGCGCTCGAAGCCGCGATCGAACACGGCTACTACGAAACCCCCCGCGAGGTCGACGTCGGCGAACTCGCCGACCGCCTCGGCGTGCCGCGGTCGACGCTCACCTACCGCCTGCGGCGGGCCGAGGCCCACCTGGCGGAACGACACGTCGCAGGGAAGCGATCCCCGGAGGGCGCGCCGACGACGCTCTGATCGACCCGTCTCTCTATCTCGCCCCGGCTTCAGTTGGAATATTCCAAGAAAGACGTATCCGGGACGCCGGTGTAGGGTCCGGTAATGAAAGACACCGCGAACGGTGGGGATACGGACGTGGGGGGTCCACCCCCGGAACGGACAGTTGCGTTCTCGGTTCCGGAGATGGACTGTCCGTCGTGTGCTGGCAAGGTCGATTCGAGTCTCGACCGCTTGGGCGGCGTCGTCGATATCGATCTCCGACCGACCGCCGGAACCGTCACCGTGACGTACGGCCCCGACCGGATCGACGAGGCCGACGTGGTCGCAGCCATCGAGGGCGCCGGGTACACGGTGACGAATCGCCCGGAAGACGGGAACGGGGAGCACGCCCAGGCCGGGGAGATCGCGCCCCCTTCGGCCGTCTGGCGGAGCAGTCGGGCGATAAAGACGTGGATCGGTGCCGTCTTCCTGATCGGTGGGCTCATCGCTGAGTTCGTCGTCGGCTCGGATCCGACGGTCGTCGTGACGCCGCTTTTCGCTCTCACCGTCGCCGACACCGCGTTCATCCTCGCCGTCCTGGCGAGCGGGCTCCCGGTCGTTCGGGGCGGCTACTACTCCGCGCGCAATCTGAGTCTCGACATCGATCTACTGATGGGAACGGCCATCATCGCCGCGACGTCGATCGGGCTCTTCGTCGAGGCGGCGACGCTGGCGGTGCTCTTCAGCGTCGCCGAGCTGCTCGAACAGTACGCGATGGATCAGACCCGTGACTCGCTGCGTGAGCTAATGGAGCTCGCGCCGAACGAGGCAACGGTCCTCCGGGGCGGTGAGGAAGTGACGGTCCCCGTAGAGGACGTTGCGATCGGGGAGACCGTCGTCGTCCGACCCGGCGAAAAAGTCCCCGTCGATGGGGTTGTTCGCGGCGGGACGAGCGCGGTCGATCAGTCGCCCATCACCGGCGAGAGCACGCCGGTCGACAAGGCCGATGGGGACGAAGTGTACGCCGGCACGCTCAACGAATCGGGCTATCTCGAACTGGAGGCGACGACGACCGAGTCGGAATCGACGCTCTCACAGATCATCGGCCTCGTCCGTGATGCACAGGCCGAAAAGACCGAAAAGGAGCGATTCGTCGATCGGTTTGCCGGCTACTACACGCCAGGTGTGGTCGTCTTGGCGATCCTGACGGCCGCGCTGCCGCCGCTTTTGATCGACGGAAGCGTTTCGGTCGGGATCGCCGGATACGCACACGTCTTCGTCGGCGGCTGGCGGACCTGGTTCGTTCGCGGACTGACGCTTCTGGTCATCGCGTGTCCCTGTGCGTTCGTCATCTCGACGCCGGTCAGCGTCACTTCGGGTGTGACCTCGGCTGCGCGCAACGGCGTCCTCATCAAGGGTGGCAACCACCTCGAAGCGATGGGCGAGGTCGACGCTATCGCTTTCGACAAGACGGGCACGTTGACCAGAGGCGAGCTCACGGTAACCGATGTGGTTCCGATCGGTGACACCTCAGAGAGCGACGTCCTCCGGTACGCCGGGGCGCTGGAACGTCGGAGCGAACACCCGATCGCCGAAGCCGTTCTCGAACGGGTCGACGAGGACGATCTCGGGCTGCCGGACGTCTCGGGCTTCGAAAGCATCACCGGCAAAGGCGTTCAGGGCACCGTCGACGGAGTGACGTACTACGCGGGCAAACCGGGGCTATTCGAAGATCTGGGCTACAACCCTGGGAATGCGGATGCCGCCACCGACGGCGGGGTTGCCGCGTCGATCCCGGAAAAAGCGACTGACGAGGCCAACGCGATCGAGACGATGCAGCGCGAGGGGAAGACCGCCATCCTCGTCGGAACCGCCGACCGGCTGCTCGGAATCGTCGGCGTCGCCGACGAGATCCGCCCGGCCGCCAAACGCGCTATAGAAAACCTCCACCGGCTCGGTGTCACGCCGCTAGTGATGCTTACCGGCGACAACGAGGGGACCGCCCGGGCAGTCGCTGAGGAACTCGGGATCGACGAGTACCGGGGCGAACTGCTGCCCGACGAGAAGGTCGCCGCCGTCGAAGAGCTGAAAGCCGAGTACGGCGACGTCGCGATGGTCGGAGATGGCATCAACGACGCGCCTGCCCTGGCGACCGCCTCGGTCGGCGTCGCGATGGGCGCTGCCGGCACCGACACGGCCATTGAAACGGCGGATATCGCGCTGATGGGCGACGACATAGAGAAACTGCCGTACCTGTACGCGCTCTCCCGCAAGGCAAACAGTGTAATCCGACAGAACATCTGGAGCAGCCTCGGCGTGAAACTGCTGCTCGCGCTCGGCGTGCCGTTCGGATACGTCAGCGTCGCGATCGCAGTCGTCGTCGGGGATATGGGCATGAGTCTCGGCGTCACCGGTAACGCGATGCGACTCTCCCGGATGGACCCTGAGCGATTCCTCGAATCGTGAATGATCCGTCGGCGGCACGGTAGGCATGTATATTATACGACAAGACACTTTCGATTCATAACGCAATTATTCACAAGCATTTTATCTTTCTGATCGACGCAGATTCGACTGAGCAGCGAGTACTGTGATGGCGATCGCGGACGGACAGACAGCCTATCAGAGAACAAAACGCGACCCAATCGAGTACAGAACTATTTATGCGGTGTATTTCGCCGTGTAACCGAACAGCGGTGCGTCGGAGATTTGCCGTTTGCTTCGATTCGACACTCTGGTCCACTATTTCACAGACGTGGCGGGTATTCAACTGCGTGCTTTCGCCCAAACCGAGGTCCGATCGCCACTGATTCGGCATCGACCGCCACATAATTCTAAAGGACAAGTATCATATTTGTTTTAATACATATTTTCAAGTATTTTCTGGCTCGTTCCGAAGCAGGCGGTCTTGACGCAGTTCATTCCACCGAAATTCCTCACCGCGGCGACCGCGTTTCAGTTGTCTTGGGGATGCATCTACGGACCCCAGAAAAACGACCGATCGATCCCAAGCCCGCGAGGAGCACCAAACCGCCGATGACCGACGCAATACGAGTCGGAACGAAAGTAGTCATACATCAGGGTCAGCGCGGGTGAAAACCGGCAACAAACGGAGGTATTTTTATATGCAGGGTGCTCGAACACGCCTCTGATGTACAGTAAAATCCTCTTTCCGACCGACGGAAGCGATGAATCGGCTGCTGTCCTCGAACACGCTGTCGACCTGGCCCAACAGTATGACGCGACGCTCGAAGGGCTGTTCGTCGGCGATCAACGGAGCTACGCCGGCATGGCCGGGGACATGGATCGGGAGCAAATCAGAGAGGCGCAAGCGGAAGTCGGCGAGGAAGCGCTCGATCGAGTCAGATCGGCCGGGGAGAGCGAAGGCATCGACGTCGCGACGACCCAGTCTGTCGGCGTTCCCGCGGACGAAATTCTCGAGGTGGCAGGGGAAGACGACGTCGACCTCATCGTGATGGGAACCCACGGCCGAACCGGCATCAAGCGAGCGCTTCTGGGCAGCGTCGCGGAACGGGTCGTCCGTCAGAGCCCCATTCCGATCCATCTCGTACCGGTCGGCGAGCCCGAATAGACGGAACCGCCCGAAAGCCTCGTCCGATCCCGGCAGGCTCTCGATGGGGGCTGAGCGGCAAGCGAACACGTTAACATTCATTGTGGTCCCCGCGTTACTTTTCCGCATGGAACAACCAGTAGCGCAACTCGAAAGCACCGACCTGCTGATCGGGGGCGAGCGGCGTCCGGCGAGCGACGGCGCGACGCTGACGAGCAAGAACCCGGCGACTGCCGAACCGCTGGCCGAAGTCCCGTCGGCGAGTGAAGCCGATGTCGACGACGCGGTTTCGGCGGCCCGGAAGGCGTTCCACGAGTGGCGTGACACGGCCCCCGACGAACGGGGACGGCTCGTCCAACGCGTCGCGGCGGAGATCCGAGCGCACAAAGAGGAACTCGCCCACCTCGAGAGCGCAGATCAGGGCAAGCCGCTCTCGCAGGCGAAAAGCGACATGGAGGGGGCGGCCAGGTACTTCGAGTACTACGCCGGGGCGGCCGACAAAATCGAAGGCAAGAGCATCCCCGTCGGCTCGGATCAGGTCGACTACACCGTCCGGGAACCCTACGGCGTGAGCGGTCAGATCACGCCCTGGAACTTCCCGGGGAACCTCTTTGCGCGCGGCGTTGCGCCGGCGCTCGTCGCCGGCAACGCCGTCGTCGTGAAGCCGGCGGAACAGACGCCCTTGTCGACGCTCCGGATCGCGGAGCTGTGTGAATCGGTCGGCTTCCCCGAGGGGCTCATCAACGTCGTGACTGGCTTCGGCGAACCGACCGGCCAGGCGCTCACCGACCACGACGGTGTCGACCAGCTCACCTTCACCGGGAGCGTCCCGACCGGCAAGCACATCATGCGCACGGCCGCCGATAGCGTGACGCCGGTAACGCTCGAACTCGGCGGCAAGAACCCGGCGATCGTTTTCCCCGACGCCGACCTCGATTCGGCCGCGGAGTGGATCGCAAAGGGAATTTTCACGAACGTCGGGCAGATCTGCTCGGCCGCCGACCGGGTGCTCGTCCACGAGTCGGTCCACGACGAACTCGTCGATCGGCTCGTCGGGATCGTCGACGGCTACACGATCGGGGACGGCCGCGAGGACCCGGACATCGGGCCGCTCGTCTCCGAAGAGCAGTTCGAGAAGGTCTCCGAATACCTCGACGTCGGGCGGTCGGAAGGGGCGACGGTCGTCGCGGGCGGTGACACACTCGACCGGCCGGGCTACTTCATCGAGCCGACGATCTTTACTGACGTGGACCGGACGAACCGGATCGCCTGCGAGGAGATCTTCGGGCCGGTGCTCTCGACGCTCACGTTCAGCGAGACCAGCGAGGCGGTCTCGATCGCCAACGGCGTCGATTACGGGCTCGTGGCCGGCGTGTTCACGAACGATCTGACCCGGGCCCACCGGCTGACCCGCGAACTCGAGGCCGGCAACGTCTACGTCAACAAGTGGTTCGGCGACACGAACCAGACGCCGTTCGGCGGGTACAAACAGAGCGGGATGGGCCGCGAGAAGGGCCTCGAAGCGCTCGATTCGTACCTTCAAACCAAGAACATCGCGATCGAACTCGGCGACGGCGGCGATCTCCCCGGGGCCTGATCGACCCGCGCTATCGTTACGATTCAAGCGGAGAGACGGATGTTTTCGTTTGGCTATCCGAAAATGCAGAGTCAAAAAATCGGGTGCGGCGGTGTGTTTTCGAAAGCCGAAGACGAGACGCCCGTCAGTCGCTCGACGCGGGATTCAACGCCGCACGTGTGACGTCCCGGGAGTCGGACTCGGCGAGCGCATCGTCGACATCCTCGAGGTTGAAGTGGGCGTCGATGAGGTCCTCGTAGGGGTACTTGTCGACGTTCTTTTCGAGGAACCGGAGCGCACGCTTGAGGTACCACGGCTGGTATCGGACGGCAGATTTGATCGTCAGCGCCGAACGTGTGAGCGATCCGGGATCGAAATCGGTCATTTGTCCCGGACTCACGTTCCCGATCTCGAGGTACCGGCCACCGTCCCGAAGCAGGTGGATCCCCTCGGAGAACGCATCGGGAACGCCGGCGACCTCGACGCCGACGTCCGCGCCGACGCCGTCGGTCAACTCGCGGACGCGCTCGGCACGGGCGTCGACCGAGTCGTACTCCCGGAAGTCGATGACGTGATCGACACCGAACTCGCGGGCCCGCTCGATCCGTCCGTCGATACCTTCGATCACGATCGTTTCCGCGCCCCGCTCTTGGGCGATCGCGATCGTGTTCAGACCGAGGCCACCGGCCCCCTGAACGACGACCGTGTCGTCGTACTCGACACCGATCTTGTCGAGGCCGTACAGCATCTGTGAGAGCGCACAGTTCGCCCCGGCCGCAATCGAGGGGTCGAGCCCCTCGGGCACCTTGTAGAAGTACTGGTCGGGGTGGATGAAGTAATGCGTCGCGAACGTCCCGTGGAAGTGTGGCGACTCCTCGGGTGGCTTCGACCAGTTCTCGTAGGCGTTCTGACAGAGGTTGAATTGGCCCTGCTGACACGAGGAGCAGCGTTGACAGGTGATGTAGTACGCCGGCGCGACCAGATCACCCTCCTCTATCGGGTCACCCGCGTAGTCCGTCTCGACGCCCTCACCGAGTTCGCTCACCCGACAGAGGACCTCGTGGCCGAGGACACCCTCGTTTACTTCCGGGTGATGTCCCCGCCAGATATGAAGTTCGGAGCCACAGACGTTGGCCTGTTCGACCTCAGTCAGTACGGCGCCCGGTTCCGGCTCGGGAACCTCGTATTCCTGTATTTCGACGTTTTCCGGCTCGGATAGGTACGCCAGCTTACCAGTAGGTCTGTCTCCCATGTCATCCGCTACTTCGAGGAGTGTATTCAATTTTTTGCAGATTCTATTGCGCGCCGCCAAAAGAGGATCACTCGACGAGGGGCGCGGGCGGGTTCGCCGAAAGGTAGTCCTCGTAGAACTCTTTTATGACCCGAATCTCGTCGACTTTCGCCGTCCGGCGGGTGAGATCACTGACGGCGAGGCTGTCCTCGATCGAACCGTTGTCGATGATCCAGTAGGGCGTATAGATTAGTTCGATGTCGTCGATCTCGTACTCGTTGAGTTTTATGGCCCGATACTTCCGGGACATGTACTCGAAGATCCAGCCGCTCCACTCGTCTCTCGCCTCGGCTTCGGTAACCTGTGGTTCGATCCGAACGTTCCGCTCGACGTCCTGGAGGTGACTGTCGGGGAGGTCGACGTCGACCTCCCCGATGTCACCCGAGACTGCATCGACGCCGGCCAGGAACTTGTGGGTCTCGGTGTTCCGGAGCCGCTTGTAGACGACCGACGTGTAGATGATGTAATCGGGGTAGTACACGATGTAGACCGTCGGATCGCTCGGGCCGCTACCGCGACCGAACGTATCGGCGAGCAGGTGTCGTAGATACCGCCTCGTACTCAAATTCCGGGTGTGTTTGATCGCCTCCGCCTTGTCGAGGCGTCGATCGAACGTCCTGATTTCCATGCGCGATTCAACGAGAAGCGCGGGGATAAACGCCACGACGGGGGCTGCCCGAGAGCGCGGCTACTCGGGGGCGTTCGTGATCAAAGAGCTATCACACGGGCGGCCGAAAAAATCGGAAACAGGCTTTTCGATCAGTCGTCGTCCGACGGGGCGGGATCCTCGGGGCCTGGTGCCGAGGAGCCCTCGGACTGCTGGACGAGGCGTTCCTCGGCCGAAAAGACCTTTTCGAGGTGTTCGTCGGACGGCGGGTCGGTGACGAAACTAACTGCGAAGGTGGTGGCGACGCTCACCGTGAAGCCGATGCCAGTCGAGGCGAAGGGGTTCTGATTGAACGGATAGATGCCCTCGAACAGGCCGGCTTGGGGACCGAGATGGAGCCCGAAGAACACGAGGAACCCGAGGATCGTCGCCGCGTAGGCTGCGGGTACCGTGGTCCGTCGCCACAGGCTGCCGATCATGTAGGGACCGCCGAACGACGAGATGATACCGCCGATGCCGGTCCACAGCAGGATGACGAGGAACTCCGGCGGCGTCATCACGGCCAAGACGGCGGCGATGACGAGAGCGACCGTCGAGATCCGGGAGATGAGAAGCGTGCGCTGCAGTACGTCTTCGTCCTCGGGGTCACCGCCTTGCCATGGGACGTAGGACTTCCGGTAAAGATCGTTCGCGAAGATCTGTGAGAGCGCGATGATGAGTCCGTCGGCGGTCGAGATGATCGCACTCAGGATCGCCACGCCGAGGAACGCGGCCACGATCGGATGGAAGCTCTGGACGAACAGCATCGGGATGATCTGGTCTGCGGCCTCGACTTCGATACCCTGGGCGGCACCCAGGACGCCGCCGAGATACATCAGCGGGAGGAAGATGCCGACAACCGACGCGACGAGCATGAACCGCCGGATGTATCGGTTGCTCTTGATCGCGAAGAACTTGTTCCCGAGGTGTGGCTGTGCGGTAAAGCCGATGTGTCCGATAACTAAGAGCAGTATTGCCCACCAGCTGTGGAAGACCGGACTGTCGGTGTTCGTGTGACTGTCCCACTGTAGACTGCCATCGAGCGCTGCGTTGACGGCGCCGATTCCGCCATCCATTCCGAACCCGATCAGGAACATAATGAAGATGAGGACGGTGATCGCGACCATCATTCCCCCCTGAACCGCGTCGGTCAGAATGTCTGCGTGTGAACCGCCGAGCGACAGATAGAGGAGCAACAGGCCGCCCGCGATCCAGATACCGCGGCCGTACTCAACGCCGAGGATGACATCGAACATCTGTCCGGCTGCCGTGATTTGGGCCATCGCGTAAAACAGCAAAAACAGCGACAGAAGTGCGGTGATGACCCGCAGTCCGGGCGCCTGGAATCGATCGCCGAGGAAGTCCGGAACCGACTGGGAATTGAACCGGTCGCCGACCTTCTTCGAGACGCGGGCGACGATCAACATCCCGCCGAAGATCCCGATCGGATACAGCATCGCGTAGTAGCCGGCCTTGAAACCGACGGAGTAGCCGAGCGCCGGAATGCCCATGAACGTCGCACCGCTGGCGACGGTAGCGGCGTACGCGAGAGCGAGCGCGAGAAAGCCGAATCCGCCCCTCGCCGTCGCGTACTCGTCTTGGGAACTGCTCCCGCCACCACCACCGCCTTCGACGCGCTTGTAGCCCCAATACCCGAAGCCGAGCATGAGGGCGACGTACCCGATGAGGAAGATCCAGCCCCACCGAACTACTTCCGCGGATCCAATTCCTGACTGAAGGATGAATTCTTGTATCATAGGTTAGGGTGTGGTTGGGTTTCGTTGAGTCGTGTTACGTTTGGGACTTTTTTTCGTGCTGGTCCATCTCTCGCTGTTCGAGGAACTGCTCGATCTTCGTCACCCACAGGACCGCGAACAGTACGAAGGCTGTCGACGTGATCGCCAGTATTTGTAGTACGTTCACACCCAGTATGGTAACAGTTGTATTATTTATTATTTTTGGTTTAGGTGATATAAATTCGAGGAAAAGAACGTGAAAGTTAATTCCGAAGGACCCGATCCGGCACCGAAATCGACAGTTCAACTGATCACGTTGCGTCTTGTTTGTTCGGTCACAGCGCGATAATTAAATTTACGCAATCGGATCGACGGTGTCCGGGTCGTTTGCGAACGACGGACCGCCCAGCCCAGAGCGATCAACTGTACACTGCCATCCGTCGCCGTTGAGAGACTGATCGTACCAGTCGATCGCGGGCAGCTACTCAACGTATGCGTGCCTGGAGGCGCGCACCCCTCGCTGGCGTTTCCGACCGGCAGATAGAATTGCCTGTTCGATAGTATCGAACAGAATATTGAGCGCGATGCTTCATCCCTGTTGGTACCTCCAACAGGGCGCATTAGCCCGTCAGTTCGGCGTCGTCCGAATCAACGCTACGGCAACGTCAACCGGCCACACGTCGGCCACGTACGAGTGGTCGACGACAGGGTACTCCCTCGGTCGAAGACACGAGAGTTCACGAAAACCGGATGTTGAGTTCGATCTCGTTGACCGCTCCGAGGATTCGGTTCGGAATCGCACGCTCGAAGCGTTCCTCGGTGAATCGGTGTGAGGGACCGCTGACGCTTATCGCTCCGATCACCCGTTCGCTCGCGTCCATGATCGGGACGCCGACGGAGCGGAGCCCTT
>ERZ1034517.315-NODE-315-length-12176-cov-4.758353_pt1 | contig 12176 bp, 11 predicted proteins | sample MGYA00520599_ERZ1034517 | MGnify/ENA primary metagenome ERZ1034517 (study PRJEB33760, sample SAMEA4777701) | hypersaline lake metagenome | biome: hypersaline environment; feature: brines | place: Spain | collected 2012-08 | depth 0 m ...
CCTTCTGCATGATCGCGGCCTCGGGATCGGTGTTGATCGCGAGGATGTTCTCCGACCCCTTACACCCGACCATGTGCTGGACGGCACCGCTTATCCCACAGGGGATGTACAGTTCCGGGGCGATCTTGTTGCCGGTCTGGCCCACCTGGTCGTCGTGGGGCCGCCAGCCCTCGTTGACCGCCGCACGCGAGGAACCGACCGCAGTGTTGGGGATCTGGTCGGCCAGCGCCTCGATCGCCGTGAAGTCGCCCTCGGTCCCGCGGCCGCCGGAGACCACGACGCGGGCCTCCGCAAGCGGGATCCCGTCGGCGTCGGACTCCTCGACGCGATCAAGCTGGACCCGGAGGTCGTCGGACCCGAGCTCGGGGGTGAACGTCGACACCGCGGCGGGGTCGCCGCCGGTCGCCGATGCCGACAGCTCGTTTGCAGCGACCGTGAGGAGGTTGGTGTCGGCGTGAAGCTCGGCGTGCTCGATCAGCGTGCCGCCCCACCGCTGCCGGGTGATCTCGTAGGCGTCGCCCACCTCGACGTCGGTGACCTCCGCGGCCATCGCCTCGTCGAGCTTGGCGGCGACGTGCGACAGCGTCTCCGCCCCACGGTCGGTTCCGGGGGCGATCACGGTTTCGGCGTCCGACTCCTCGGCGTACTGGACGATCGCGCTGGCGTACGCCTCCGGTGTGTAGTCCGCGAGGTCGTCGTGGTCGACGACCGTGAGCGACGCGACACCGTGGGCGCCGAGTTCCTCGGCGGTCCCCTCGGCCTCGGGCCCGAACGCGATCGCGTCCAGTGGCTCGCCCTCGGCGTCGGCGATGTCGCGGGCGAGCGTCAGCGCCTCGACCGAAACGTCGTCAACGCCGTCGTCGTCGTGTTCGACGAACGTAAGCACCATTTCAGACCACCTCCAGTTCCTCGAGGATGTCAGCCGCGTCCGCGACCGCGTCCGGCGACTCGCCGAGGATCTCGGCGGCGCTGTCGTCGGTCTCGGGCACCTCGAGTTCGACCAGTTCCAGGCCGTCGTCGTACGACGCGGCCTCGACCTGTTCGACGGACGCCTTCCGTGCCTGCATCTTCGCCCGCATCGAGGGGTACCGCGGATCGTTCAGCCCCTCCTTTACGGTGACGACGGCGGGCAGGTCGACCTCGTAGACCTCCGACCCGCCGGGGATCTCGCGTTTCGCGACCAGGGTGTCGCCGTCGAGCTCCAGGTCCTTGATGCCGGTGACGACCGGGAGGCCGAGCTCTTCGGCGACCCGGACACCGACGTGGTGGTTCGCGGCGTCGGCGGATTCGTTGCCGAAGACCAGCAGGTCGAACGCCGCGTCGGCGTCATCGACCTGGTCGGCGATGGCTTTCGCGGTCGCGGTGGGGCCCCGCTTGTCGCCGTCGGTCTCGAGTAGGATGCCGTCGTCGGCGCCCATCGCGATGGCCGAGCGGAGCTGTTCGGTCCCCTCCTCGGTCCCCATCGTGAGCGCGGTCACGGTCCCACCGTGCTCTTCGACGAGCTGGACACTCCCCTCGACCGCACACTCCTCGTGGGGGCTCGTGGTGAATCCCAGCGAGGTGGTGTCGATGTCCTGTTTGTCCTCTGTCAGATTGACCTTTGCGCCCGTTTCCGGCACGCGTTTGATTGCAGTGAGTATCTCCATGGTTCAGTATTCGTTTCGGAACAGCCGTTCGTTGTCCGGGTCGAACACGCCGCCGTACCCGGCGACCTCGACTTCAACGGGGTACTGCTGGCCGAAGTATTCGACCTGCAGTTCCTCGCCTTCCGTGACGTGCTCTTGGGGCAGGTACGCCTGCAGGAGGTGTTTGCCCACCGAGGGGCCGGTCCCGGCGGAGGTGACGTACGACCGCCGGCCCTCGTCGTCGATCAGGACGTCGCCATTCTGGTCGAGGATCGGCTCGCCACCCGTCATAAACCGGGGCTCGCCGCCGTCCGGGGCGTGGTCGGTCACCGACAGGGTACACAGCGTGGCGGTGTTGTCGCCCTCTATCGCCTCGGCGTAGGCGTCCTTGCCGATGAAGTCGGCGTCCTTGACGCCGTGGAGCGTCAGCCCGGCCTCGGCGGGGGTGTAGTCGATCTCGAGTTCGGCGCCCATCAGCCGGTAGCCCTTCTCCATCCGGCCGGTCTCGCCGTAGACACCCGTGCCGACCGGGCGGAGATCGTGTTCCTGGCCGGCCTCGTAGATGGTGTCCCAGAGGCGCTGGCCCTTCTCCATCGGGCAGTACAGCTCCCACCCGAACTCGCCGACGTAGGAGATGCGGAACGCCTTGACCTCGACGGGGCCGACAGTGACGTCTTTCATTTCGGCGAAATCGAAGCTGTCGGCGCTCATCTCCTCTTCGGTGATCTCGTCCATCAGGGCCTCGGCGTTCGGGCCCCACACACCCAGGGTACACAGCTCCGAGGAACGGCCGATCAGCTCGGCGTCGCCCTCGAGGTGCTGGCTGAACCAGGTCTTGTCCTGGCCGGCGTGGGCGCCGCCGGTGATGACCCGGTAGTGGTTCGTGCCGAGTCGCGCGACCGTCAGGTCGGAAACGAACCCGGCGTTGGGTGCGATCACCGGGGTGTACACCGACTCGCCGGGGTCGAGCGACTGCATCGGCGCGACGCAGATCCGTTCCATGTTTTCGGCGGCGTTGCCGCCGACGATGTCGAAGATCCCGAAGCCGGTGTCGCCGATCATCCCGACGTTGTCGCGGAGGTGGAGGTGCTCGGCGAGGGTGATCTCCGACCACCACCGGCTGTCCCACTCGTTGGGGCGGCGGAGCCCCTCGATCTCGTCGTCGTACTCCTCGACGAGGTCCGCGTTCGATTCGTACCACCGGGGGCGCTCCCACCCGCCGGCCTCGAAGAACTCGGCGCCGAGTTCCTCCTGGCGGTGGTAGAACCCGCTTGTCCGGAGCGGCCGGGTGGACTGCCACTGCTCGCGGGGGTGGACGATGCCGTAGATCTTCCGGTAGCCCTCGTCGCCCCGGCTCTTGACGAACTCCTTTGTCTCGCCGTACTCGTCGAAGCGAGCCACGTGGTCGTGGGCGATGATGTCGATGTCGGGGTGGCCCTCGGTCATCCACTTCGAGACCTCACGCGCGATTGCGGGGGCCTCCTTGATCCAGATCGCGGCACACGACCACAGCCCGTCGACCTCCGGGACCGGCCCGAGCAGCGGGTGGCCGTCGGGCGTCACCGACAGCAACCCGTCGATGTCGTGACGGATGCCGGCGCTCGGGTCGTCGAGGACCTCCGGGACGATCTCCAAGGCGTGCTGCATCGACTCCTCGAAGGCGTCCTCGGTAAGCGGCGGCTGGGTCGGCGACAGCGGCGACTCCTCGATGGAGGGGATGTCGTCGACGTCCCACAGGATCGGCCGGTGTTCGTAGGAGCCGACCTCGAGGTCGTTGCCGTGCTGGCGCTCGTACATCTGGGCGTCCATATCCCGAACGACGGGGTAGTTGATCTCGCCTGCGCCGTCGAACTGGTCGATCGGGCCGACGGAGATCAGCTGGTGGACCGCCGGCGAAAGCGGGATGTCGACTCCGGCCATCTCGGCGATTTTCGGGCTCCACAGCCCCGCTGCGATCACAACCTCGTCGGCCTCGAGGGTGCCCTTGTCGGTCTCGACGGCGGAGATCTCGCCGTCTTCGACGTGGATGTCGGTCACCTCGGTGTTTGGGGCGGTCCGGAGCGCGCCGGCGTCTTTGGCCTGCTGTCGGTAGAGCTCGCCGGCTCGGAGCGGGTCACAGGTGCCGGCACCCTTGCTGTAGAACCCGCCTTTGATGATGTCGGTGTTGACGTAGGGCACAAGCTCCTCGACTTCCTCCGGCGTGAGGAGTTCCGCCTCCTCGCCGAAGGATTTCGCGGAGACGACGCGCCGCTTCAGCTCCTCCATCCGCGCTTCGGTCCGGGCGACCTCGATTCCCCCGGAGTTCTCGAAGACGTCGAACTCCCGGTAGATGTCCCGGCTGTCGGAGGTCAACTTGGTCATGTCCTTGCTGTGCTCGACCGGGAAGATGAAGTTCGAGGCGTGGCCGGTCGAGCCGCCGGGGTCCGACAGGGGCCCCTTATCGATCAGGAGAATATCGTCGCGTCCCCGTTCGGCGAGCTCCCCGACGAGGGAGCTGCCGACGATACCAGATCCGATGACTACCGTACCCGCGTTCGACGGGAAATCGTTCGTGCTCATTGGTTGTCGGTCGTCGTGGCTGCGTCTGTCGTGTCGATACGGTTCCGCATCCCGCATGGTGCACCGAAGGGTTCATACTGTCGGCTATCGTCACGTGACGGATTTCGACACCCCGGGGTGTCGAAACTCTTCACGTCGGTATAGCCAACAGTATCAGCGCTCCGGCACATACGTTGGTTTTTCTCCACTCCCCACAATTAATGATATCATTAACATTGAACCCGCTTTTATGTGCGACTGGCGGAACGCCCTTCGGAGTCTCGGCCCGTACGCCGGTGGAAACGGCCGGTTACAGCGCCAAAAAGAACAAAAACGGGAGCACGAATAGCACCGCAAATATCGCGGCCAACCCGATCAGGTAACTGACGGCGGTCGCAGCGCCGGCACCCCACGCGGGGTGATCGAAGCGGGCGGGTGGGTTCATGAGTTGCTTTGGGCAACACCACCCAGGGATAAAACAGTACTGTCGATACCCTCGGCGAGGGAGACCCGGCGGCAGACACTCCTATTTCCTGACCGACACGATATGGTTTGCCGGGTCTCGCCACCGCAACTCGGGACCTTCGCCGCATCACACCCGAGTCGTCGCCGGCGTTCCCGACGGTTCGTGACAACCTTTATGGGCGGTTTGTCGAAAGTTCGTGTACAATGGTCGCAGAAGGGACGGTTACCAGAGAGACGTTCTGGCGAATCGGACACACGGGGGAGGTGCTCTTTTACCTCCTTGCCGCCGTGACGATCCTGATCTTCGTCTACGGCGTCTACCGGCGGTTCGACCGCTACACGGAGGGGACTGACGACTGGTTCGACCGCCTGGACGACCTCCCGAACCGGGTTGTCACCGCCACGCGGATCGTGCTCTCGAACCGGAAGCTGTTCGACCGCGACACCGGCGGCGGCGTGATGCACGCGTTCATCATGTGGGGCTTTCTTACCCTCCTGATCGGGACGACGATCCTCGCAATCGACATGGACGTGTACCGTCCACTCACCGGACTGTCGGGCCGGGAGCAGTCCTTCTTTATCGGCGATTTTTACCTTTCGTACTCGCTTGTGATGGACGCGATGGGGCTGCTGTTCGTGGTTGGGGTCGGCGTCGCGCTCTACCGGCGGTACGCCGCCCGGAAGTGGCGGCTCTGGGGGAAACACACAAACGTCGAGGACGACCTCTTCATCTGGACGCTGTTTTTCCTGGGTGTCGGCGGCTACGCCGCCGAGGGGATCCGGATCCTCGGGACGGGCTTTCCGTCGTTCGAGACGGTGAGTTTCGTCGGGTGGTTCGTCGCGGACGTGCTCGCGCTCGCGGGGGTGAGCCAGTCGGCCGCGGCGACGATCTACCCCGTGGTCTGGTGGTCCCACGCACTCCTGGCGCTTGCGTTCGTCGCGGCGATCCCGTACAGCAAGCCGTTCCACATGCTCTCGTCGTACGCCAACATCGTGGCCCGCGACGAGAAGGCGGGCGCGCGACTCCCGGGTATCCCGGCGGATCTGGAGGCCGACACGGGCGCCGAGACCATCGACGACTTCTCGTGGAAGGAGATGCTCGACCAGGACGCCTGCACCAAATGTGGCCGGTGTTCCTCGGCGTGCCCCGCCAACGCGTCGGGGCGGAACCTCGACCCGCGGAACGTGATCCTCGACCTCAAGCAGTACCGCGAACAGGTGGACGCCGGCGACACCGAGACGGTCGACATCGTCGCCGACGGTGGCGACAGCGTCATCGAAGCCGAGACGATGGAGTCGTGTATGGCGTGTATGGCGTGTATGGACGCCTGCCCCGTCGACATCGAGCACCTCAAATCGTTCACCCGGATGAACCGACAGCTCACTGACACCGGCCAGGTGGACTCGAACGTCCAGGACATGTTCGACAACGTCATGATGATGGGCAACACGTTCGGCGACCCGCCGGACGAGCGCGCCGCGTGGGCCAACGACCTGGAGTTCGACCTCACCGACGCCCGCGAGGACGACGTCGAGTACCTCTGGTACGTCGGCGACTACCCGAGCTACGACGAGCGCAACAAGAAAGTCGCGCGGTCGCTGGCGAAACTGCTCGAACGCGCCGACGTGGAGTACGGGATCCTCTTTGAGGACGAAAAGTACGACGGCAACGACATCCGGCGGCTGGGCGAGGAGTTCCTCTACGTCGACCTCGCGGGTCACCACGTCGAGCAGTTCGAGGACGTGGATCCGGAGACGATCATCTGTACGGATCCCCACTCGTACAACACGTTCAAAAACGAGTATCCGGAGGTCGACTACGACGAGTTCGCCGACGAGCCGCTGCTCGACTTCGAGTACGACGACGAGTGGAACCAGGAGGGCGACATCGACGTGCTCCACTGGACCCAGGCGGTCGAGGAGTTGGTCGACGACGGCCGGCTCGGGCTCTCCGGCGACGAACTCGACTACACCGTCACCTACCACGATCCGTGCCACCTCGGGCGGTACAACGACGAGTACGAGGCGCCGCGCGAACTCATCCGCGCCACCGGGGCGACGCTCTCGGAGATGCCCCGGAACCGCACGGAGTCGTACTGCTGTGGCGGCGGTGGCGGCGGGCTCTGGATGGATATCGACGAGGAGACAAAACCCAGCGAAGAGCGGATGCGGGAGGCCTTAGAGGACACTGACGCCGGCGACGCAGTCGAGAAGTTCGTGGTCGCGTGTCCGATGTGTATGACGATGTACGAGGACGGCCGGAAGACCGGCGGCTACGAGGACGACATCGAGATCGTCGACGTCGCGGAACTCCTCGTCGAGGCCGTCGAAGCCGGGCCCAGCGTCGAGGCCACCGGCACGAGCCGGTCGGCCGGCCAGGCGGACTGATACTGTCGGCTGTAGTCAATCACCGACCGCCACTGACCCCGCCCAGGAGATCGCCGGTAATTCGGTACAACCGTCCGTGTCAGTATCGCGGAAAGTTATTTGTAAACGGGTCATGATGTTCAGTTCGATGTACGATCAGATACTGATACCGTACGACGGGAGCGCGGAGTCCGAGAAGGGCGCGATCCACGGGATCGAACTGGCAGCGGCGCTCGACGCGGAGGTCACCGCCCTCTACGTGATCGATCTCCCGGGCGCACCGCGGGCGCTATCGATCCGCGACGACGAGGAGGAGATGCGCGAGCAGTACCGGGAGTACGGCGAGGAGATACTCGGCGAACTGTGTGAGGTCGCCGGCGAACACGGCGTCGAGTGTTCGACCGCGTTCAGAACCGGTTCCGTGGGCGAGGAGATCGTCGACTACGCCGACGAGGAGGAACTGGACGCCATCGTCATGGGGTCGGCGTACCGAGGTGTCATCGGGTCGCTTATCGGCGGGACGGCCGAGAAAGTGGTCAGAACCGCCCGCGTTCCAGTCATTACCCAGCGGATGAAAGCCGAGGAGGTCTGAGACGGATTATTGGAGTCAATTACCGGTCATTGTCGACCCCGTCTCCAGCAATGACCGGTGACTCGGTACAGCAGCGGGGTCGCAAGCGGCGGCGTGGTGTTCACCCGTCAACAAGTCGGTTCTCCCGGTAGTAGATCACAATGCTGGCGCTCAGAAAGCAGAGTCCGGCGACGGTGTAGTCGCCGACCGACATCCAATACAGCGCAAACCCGAAGAGCACGAGTACGATGACGACGGCGACAGTTGCGAGCGGGTTTTGCATACTCCTACAGGTGGGGCGAGCAGTATAAACGTACGGCGGATAGGCCTGCACTCGTCGGGTCCCCCGTCGGGACTGTCCCGCCGGATGTGACGCAAACACAAAAAGACACTGAGTTGGTATATTGTGTGTCGACAGCCGCCGAACGGTGTGCGCGCTGGGAGTGACTCCGCCCGGCCACCGACACAGATTGGACGCGTTGGGGAGTCCGTCGGGAAGTTGACCGGAGTGCGTAAACACGTGTACGCAAACATGTACATGATGGGCGCTCGCGGGAGACGGAGCCGCAAGAGACGGGACCCGATCGTCCGAAAACACCAGTATTCGTATCTTATCCACCATTATTGCCCAAGCTTTATACCAATAGAACGGTTGCAGCACTATGAGGTAGAATAGCATTCCACTATGGAGTGATCCGTTGACACGGTGTGACGCCGGAGAACTCCCGTGGGGACGAACAATCAGACGACGCAGTCAAGCGGCACACTGACGGACCAAGCGCAAACCGACGTCGAACAATGATAGCAAATCACCACCAACTCGGTGATACGGGGGTAACGTATGTCAGACAGTGAGAAAACGGGCGAGATGTCCGATGGGCTCCAGGTGGAGCTGTTCCACCCGGACTCCGATCGCGAGCCCGGAGACACGAACATTCAGAAGTGGGGCTTCGACATCCATCCGGTGGTGTTCCCGGTGGCGCTGGCGCTCATCGCGGTGTTCATTGCGGTCACCATCGTTTTGGGTGACAGCGCCTCGGCGGCGTACAGTTGGCTGTTCAGCTTTATCGGAGAGAACTTCGGCTGGTTCTATCTCCTAGCGGCAAACATCTTCATCGTCGTACTACTGTACTTCGCGTTCGGGAAGTTCGGGAACATCAAGATCGGTGGGGTAGAGGCCGAAAAGGAGTTCAGCGACTTCTCCTGGATGGCAATGCTGTTCAGCGCCGGCATGGGAATCGGCCTGATGTTCTTCAGCGTTCTCGAACCCGTCTTTTACACCACGAGCGTGCCGGGCTTCTGGGGCGCCGAAGCCGGTACCGGTGCCGCAGCCTCGGCGGCGATGGCACAGACGTTCTTCCACTGGGGACTTCACCCGTGGGCGATCTACGGGCTTGTCGGCCTCGGACTGGCGTTTTTCTCGTTCAACCGCGGCCTGCCGCTGACGTTCCGGTCGATCTTCTGGCCGCTCTTGGGTGACCGCATCTACGGGTGGCCGGGGCACCTGATCGACCTCGTGACCGTCTTCGCGACGCTTTTCGGCCTGGCGACGTCGCTCGGGCTGGGCGTTGCACAGGTAAACAGCGGCCTGTCGTACGTGCTCGGCGACATCCTGAGTGTCGCGAGTGTTCCGACCGGGACGGTCCCGCAGATCCTCCTGATCGCGTTCATTACGGGCATCGCGACGATGTCGGTCGCAGCCGGCCTCGACGGTGGGGTCAAGCGCCTCAGCACGCTGAACCTCTATTTGATGTTCACGCTGCTTGGCTTCCTCCTCATCGTCGGCCCGACGGTCTTCATCTTCGGCACGTGGATCGACGGCCTCGGAGCATACATCGGTAACGTCGCCGAACTCGGCCTCTTCCGCGGTGCGATGGCCGCCGGCGGCGGCACCGTGACCGCCTGGACCGTGTTCTACTGGGGCTGGTGGATCGCGTGGTCGCCGTTCGTCGGGATGTTCATCGCCCGGATCTCGAAGGGGCGAACGGTTCGTGAGTTCGTCCTCGGGGTTATGTTCCTCCCGTCGCTGTTCTCGACGCTTTGGCTCTCGGCCTTCGGCGGGAGCGCGCTGGCAAGTGCCCTCCCGAACAACGGCGTTGGCGGCTCGGCGGTCGCCGGATACGACGCCACGGGCGTCGTCGGCGCGTACAACGAGATGGGCTACGGCGCCTTCGAGACGCTCGGAATGTTCGTGATGCTCGACCAGTACCCGCTGGGAGCCATCACGGCGTCGCTGGCAACGCTTCTCGTGATCACCTTCTTCGTCACGTCGTCTGACTCGGGCTCTTTGGTCATCGACCACCTGACCTCGGGCGGCAAGCACGACGTGCCGAAGACCCAGCGCATCTTCTGGGCGGTCACCGAGGGTGGAGTCGCGGCGGTCCTGCTCTGGGGCGGCGGCCTCGGCGCACTTCAGACGGCGGCCATCACGACCGGGCTCCCGTTCGCGGTGATCCTGTGTCTGATGTGTTACACCGTCTATCTGGGACTCAGCAACGAGTATCAGATCCTCGAATCCGAGGAGTTCGCCGACCGTATCCAGGATATGACCGATGCGGACGACGTGGAAATCGTGACCTCCGGCGACGAGATGGTCACCGACGTCCAAGGCGACGACACAGTCAGCGGCGACTGACGCCGTCGCCGACCCGAATCGGTTCCGACTGCGGGGCTGTGCGCCCCGTCGAACATTCTTTCGCCGCTCCGTGCCGAGCGACGGCCGTACTGCTCATACTGTCGGCTATCACGACGTGACGACTTTCGACATCGCGGTATCGAACTACGTCACGTGACTATCGCCGACAGTATCAGTAGTAGTCCCACTCGTCGTCCGACCCGCCGCGCGCCACTTCGCCGTCGTCGCTTTCGCCCGTCTCGTCGGGCCACTCGATGCCGTCGCCCTGGAGGCTCTTGTACGCGAACGCCACGAGCGCGACGACCATCAGCCCCAAAACGAGCGTGCCGGCGAGAACGGCGACCTGGGCTACGGAGCCGATCAGCCCGTTACCGCCGATCGACTGTAGGAGTACGGGCATCATATCCGATATAGCCAGCCGAAACGAATGAGTCTTACTACGGCGTGGGACTGCGAAACAGGGCGTGCCCTGTCAGAGGAGACATGGCGGAGACCGTATGCGGGGGCGCAGCAGTGGTTTCTCAGCGGTGATCGCGTCCCGATGGCGTGGTCGCGCCCTCATGCGCGATCGCGTGCTTCCGTTTCGACGGTCCGCTCGCCGTGTACCCACGTCTGTGTCGTTCCGCCCAGCCCGATTGCGGCGACAACAACCCACGTTGCAAGCGCGGGCAGCGTCGGGAGCACGAGCCACGGAAGTGCGCTGAGCCCCGCCCCGACCGCCGCGCCGATCCAGAGCCGTCGCTCGCCCTCCAGTTCGGTGGCGTACCCGCCGATAACGAGATACCCCAGCGCAGCCAGCGTCGCAACGGCGGCCACGACGGCTATCCCCAGCACTTCTGCGAGTGCCTGGCTTGCCACCCCAACGCGCGCGCTCTGTGAGAGGACGTACCCGCTTATAAACAGCACAGCCGCAAACGGGATGATCCCGTAGACGGCCGCGAGCGGCAGCCCCTGGATCGCGCGGTCGACCGCCTTGTCGACGGTCCCCGCACGCCACGAGAGGAGTCCCACCCCAGCCACAAGGATCGACAGAAACGAGAGGGTAGCCTGCACCGGACCGGACAACCCGAGCAGCGCCGACGGGTCACCGACCTGTGCCACCACGGTACCGGCTCCTATGCCCCGACGGATCATACCATCAATCGGGGGAGTTCCGGGGAAAACCTGTCGGCTGCGCAGTGCGCGGACGTTCCGCCGCGTGGTTTATACTTCAGAGAGCCTATGTGGTCGTATGGCCGGGATGACACGGACCTTGTTCGAGCTCACAAAGCGGGTTGCTGTGGGGATCGCGAAGCCGCTCCGCCGCAGCGACGGTCCGAACAAGTTCCGGTTGTCGGCGGTGGACACGGCAACCACCACCTACGACGGGTCCGAGGGGTGGGCGAGTCGGCCGCCGGCGACGTTCGAGTGCCCGCGGTGCGGCGGTGACATCCCGCAGCGCCACGCACACGACGATATCGACTGCCCACACTGTGTTGCGGAGTTCGACTACCAGGAGTCGGTTGACCTGGAGCTGAAGAAGCTCACCTGTCCCACGTGCCGCAGCGAGATGGTCTACGGCCAGCGCCACCCCGAGTCCTTCGACATCGTCGAGTGGGCGACGTGCAACGGGTGTCGGTACCACTGGGAGTTCAAACACTCGTACTCGTAGCTCGCCTCATACGGACTGTTGCAGCCGATTTCCGGTCAGCACCGCCCCCCCCGTACCCGGCGGTGAGCGGAGATTCGGGACGCCGATCGTGTCAGCCGTCGGGTTCGAGCCGTCCCGTCGCGGCCCTGATCGCGGCCACGTTCTCGGCGACGTCGTGGACCCTGACCAGGTCGGCGCCCCGGTCGGCGGCGATCGCGGTCGCGGCGACCGTGGGTGTTAGCCGGTCGTCGTCGGCGACGTCTGCGGCCTCGAACATGGATTTCCGGGAGTGGCCGATCATCACCGGACACCCGAGCGCCGCGAACTCCCCGGCGCGGTCGATCA
>ERZ1034517.328-NODE-328-length-11889-cov-3.314010_pt1 | contig 11889 bp, 13 predicted proteins | sample MGYA00520599_ERZ1034517 | MGnify/ENA primary metagenome ERZ1034517 (study PRJEB33760, sample SAMEA4777701) | hypersaline lake metagenome | biome: hypersaline environment; feature: brines | place: Spain | collected 2012-08 | depth 0 m ...
TTTCCCTACACGACGCTCTTCCGATCTGCGTGGTTGTCGTCATCCGCGACACCAAACTGCACGACCCCCTCGAAGGAGAGGTCGACATGAGCCCGCTCGACATCCTCCAGATGCTCGGGCGGGCCGGACGTCCCGGCTACGACGACGCGGGGTACGCCCACGTCATCTGTGACGGGGCGGACGCCGACAAGTACCGACGACTGCTCGCGGATGGCAAGCCGATCGAGTCCCGACTCGCCGAGGAACTGGACACCCACCTGAACGCCGAGATCGCGCTCGGCGTCGTCGACGACATCGAGGACGTGATGTCGTGGCTCGAAACGACGTTCTACTACACGCGGGCCGAGAGTGCGCCGGATCAATACGACGACAGCGCCTCGCTCCGGGACCGCGTTTCAGCGACGCTCCAGCGGCTCGTCGAGGGCGGGTTCGTCGATCAGTCCGGACTGGAAATCGAGCCTACGGCGCTCGGTCGGCTCACCTCGCAGTTCTACCTCCGGCTCGACACCGCCGAAGCGTTCTACGCCCTCTGTGAACGGGCGAACGACGGGGAGACGGCGGCACTCGACGAGGCAGCCGCGCTCCGGACCGTCGCCGATGCGGCCGAGTTCGACAGCGTCTCGGCCCGGCGCGACGAACGCGAGACGTTCGGGGCTGTCCTCGGCGGTGAGGGCGAGGCCCTCGATCCCGGGAACCGGAAAGTACTCGCGATCCTCCGGGCCGGGATGTCCGGGACGACACCGGGAGAACTCCAGAGCGATGCGTGGGTCATCAGACGGAACGGGCTGCGCTTTCTGGCGGCGCTGCGAGCCTTCTGTGAACGGTTCGCCGCGCCCCGGGATGCGAATCTCGTCCGCCGTATCGAGGCCCGGGTCGAACATGGGGTCTCTAGCGAGGCTGTCGGGCTGACTGCCATCGGCGGCGTCGGGGCGGGACGCGCCCAGAAGCTAGCTCGCGAGGGCCTGACGGATCCGGGCGACGTCCGAGCGGCCGGCATCGACGGGCTCGTTTCAGCCGGGCTCTCTGAGGGCGTCGCCGAGCGCGTCCTCGAACAGGCTCGCGAGTTGCCGGCCGTCTCCATCGAATGGTCGGGAATCCCCGACGCCATCGACGCCGGCGAGAACACGATGGCGGACGTGACGGTCAGAAACGACGGCGACGGCGCGCCGGCCGGTGTCAGAATCACCGTCAACGGCGTCGAAATGACGGCCGAAACGCGGTATCTCGGCGAAACGACCCTGCCTGTCGGCGTCTTCGGTGCCGACGCCGACGAACTCGACTACGAGGTCGAGGTCGTCTTCCCGGAACTCCCGCTTTCGCCCGTCACCGAGCACCGGACGGTCCGGGTCAGCCGCTGAGGCCGTCCCTCCGTCCCCACGCCCTCTCCCAGTCGTTTCGAGAACTGAAACCGATGTAACCCGTATGTATGCCGGCCGCGTTGGTTCCCGTATGGGTCGTTCATAATGGGCAACGAATCGACTGTACTTATCGTCGATGACGAGCCCGATCTCGCTGATCTGTATGCGGCCTGGCTCCGCGACGAGTACGATGTCCGGACCGCCTACGGGGGAGAGGAAGCCACCGCGGAGCTCGAATCGGGGATCGACGTCGCACTAATCGACCGGTTGATGCCGCGGATGTCAGGCGACGAACTCCTCTCACACATCCGCGAGGCGGAGTACGACTGTCGTGTCTCTATCGTGACGGCCGTCGAGCCCGACTTCGATATTATCGAGATGGGCTTCGACGAGTACATTGTCAAGCCGGTCCAGCGCGCCGAGATCAATGAGGTCGTCGACGCGCTTTTGACTCGCTCGGAGTACGAGGACAAACTCCGAGAGTTCTTCGCGCTGGCGTCAAAGCGGGCAGCGTTGCGGACCGAAAAGTGTCCCCGAGAGCTTGAGAATAGTACTGCCTACGCGGAGTTGACCACGGAATTTGAGCGGCTGCGGACGGATCTAGAGCGAACGGTCGATCAGCTACGTCCCCGCGATCTCGATGCCGAGATGCGACAGCTGGACCGGGCGTCTTCCCAATTTGATTAATAAACGACCAACGCGAGATACAGCTGTCCGATCCCTGCGAGTATCATCACGACACCTGCGAGCTGTTTTAACCGGCCGGAGTACGTCATCAGTCGCCCGGCGTTCGTCAGCAAACCCATGCCGGTCGCGATAGTAGTCGCGATCATCAACACGGCGACGGTCCCGGCGTAGGTGGCGACGAGGAGGACGGAGATTTCGGCCGGGAGCGTGAGCGCCCGGGCGACGACCGCGAGAAAGATCGGTGCGACACAGCCGGCCCCGGCCAGTGCGTAGCCCGCCCCGAAGAGGCCGAACCCGAACACGCTCGCGCGCCGTTTCGGCAGCGGTATCGAAATAGAGGGGCTCCGTCCGGTCACGACGAGCAGTCCAAAGACGATGAGTAGCCCCCCGACGAGCGATTCGAACACCGTGATGTTCGACAGCGTCGCGTTGCCGACCCGGACCGTAGCGCCGGCGAGTACGGCGAACGTGGCGAGAACGCCGATCCCGGCCGCGAGGCCGCGGGCGCCCGCACCGGCGATCGAGACCTCGTCGGCCTCGGTCTGATTCACGTAGAAGCCGACGTAGCCGGGCAACAGAGGATACGCACACGGCGAAAAGAACGTGGCGACGCCCGAGGCGAGCGCGAACGGCACGTTCGTCACGAGCGTGGCGTCAGTCATCTATCCAGAACGCGTTCGATCTCCGTGACGAGTTCGTCGGCCGTGTGGACGCCGGACTCGGACCACTGAATCCGCCCCGAGACGTCGAGCACCACAGCGGTCGGATAGGCGCTGACGTTTAGTTTGGCGGCCAGTTCCGCGGTCGGATCCGCACCGACCAGCCAGTCGCCGTCGTTTTCGATCCACCAGTCGGCGATCTCCGATTCAGTCACCGATCGGCCGACGGCTTCGGTCGTCACCGAAATGAACCGCACGTCGTCGCCCACGCGATCGCTAGCTGTCCCGAGCGCTGGCATCTGCTCCGCACACGGCGGGCACCACGTCCCGAAGAAATCGACGAACGTCGGCTGCTCGGTTGCGGGGACCGTCACCTCGTCGTCCCGGCTCCCGGGCGCGTCGATGGTCTCGATCGTCATCGGCTCGATGACCTCGGTCTCGTCACCGCCCTTGTCCGTGTCGCCGTCGCTTCCCGTTGTCCCGCCTGTTCCGCCGTCGTTGCTGTCGAACACTGAGGGAGTCGCACCGGCCGCGAAGAGCCCGGCGCCGCCCACTACAGCCGCGCTCCCGATGCCGGCGACGAGCTGTCGGCGGCGCATCTTATGCGGTCACCACCTGTTCGAAGTCGTTTACGACGGTCTCGATATCGACGCCCGCGCCGTTCGGATAGGCGCGTTCGACGATGCCGCGATCGTTGGCAAGAAGGATCAGCCCGTAGTGCGGGAACTGATACTCAAGGTTCTCGTAGTTGTCGGCGGGTGCCTTCTCGATCACCAGCCCGAACTCCTCCTCGTAGAGTGTCTGTCCCGCCTCGTAGCTCTCGGGTCTGAGGAAATGCCAGTTCCCGGTTTCGAGGTTTACGCCCTGCTGGCTCGCGTAGTCTTCGAGGACGGGTGCCGTGTCCCGTTCGGGGTCGAACGTGGCCGCGAGGAACGCGGCGTCGTCGCTGTAGCCTCCCTCAGCGGCGACTTCCTGGGCGCGTCTGAGCCGGAGGACAAGCGCCGGACAGACGCCGTCCGGACAGTTCGTATAGAAGAACGTCAGCAACACGGCCCGCTCGCCATTGAAATCCTCCGTCGCGATTTCCTCGCCGGCGATCGGGTCGGGGAGTTCGATCGCCGGGAGTTCGTCCCCGTGGCTCGGATGTGCGGCCGCGCTCAGATCCTGCTCGGGGGGATCAAGCACCGTTCTGTCTCCGCCTAACACGCCGAGACAGCCGGCAGTGGCGACGACGCCGGCGCTGGCGATCGATCGCAGCGAATCGCGGCGGTTCATATTTGGAGGATACGTCTTGCTGCCAATGGGTGTTGTGGTCCGTCCTTCTAGCTCGGATCAACGTCAGACGATCGCCGCGACCGTCTGGCCGGCGATCACTGCCGAGAGCGCGAACAGTAGTGTTCCGCCGGCGTTCAGGGCGACGGCGGCCAACTGGCCGTCTTCGACGAGTCCGACTGTCTCGACGGCGAACGAAGAGAACGTGGTGAACGCACCGCAGAATCCGACGCCGAGCGCGAGCCGCGCCGGCCCGTTGAGCCCGAGCCCGAGGACCACCCCGAGTGCGAAGCTCCCGGCGACATTGACGGTGAAGACGCCGAGTGCGGACCGGCTGATCGCTCGCGAGACTGCGTACCGCGAGACCGCGCCGAACGCCCCGCCGACACCGACCGCGAGAAGCGTCACGAGCGCCATCGGATCACCTCCCGGGCGAAAAGTACCGCGAGAAAGCCGAGCGCGTAGTTTCCGACGATATTGACGGCCGCAAGCGTCGGATCGAGAGCGACTGTCTCCGTCGCGAACGTGCTGTAGGTGGTAAACGACGACACGAATCCCGTCGAGACGACGAGCCGGATCTGATCGGAGAGCGCCCCTCGCGCTTCGGCGCTGTAGACGACGCTTCCGAGCAGAAAGGCGCCGACGACGTTGACGGCGAGCGTTCCCCACGGAAACGTCGCCGGGAGAACGACCGCAACCCCGTGTCGACTCGTCGCCCCGGCGAACCCACCCAGCGCGACCAGCGCGATGTTCCGGCCCTCCATACCGGCTTCTCCGGCCGGAGGAACTGCAAGCTTGCGATTGGCTCTTGCTCACTCCGAGTGTGGTCTGACTGGTACCCGGGTCGACCCAGCCCGCCGGTCGGCACTGTCACAGTCGTCGCAAGGCGGATCCCCGCCCGTTTGCGAGCGAGTGACCTACTTTCCGAATCAGTACTCCGTACCCTCCTGGAATCCAGGTGCCAGCCCCGTATGCCGGATGCCGCTTTGGCTCTGTATCTCAAACTCGTACACTTTGACATTCCCCGACGTACTGGCGTTCCGGAACAGTTCCGGTCGCCACGCGGCCGTCAAGAGGTCCTCCAGTTCGGACCACTCGTCTTCGGGGACCTCGGTTAGCTCACCGGTCAACAGAGCGCTTTCCCAGTTGAACATCGTCTCGACCGAGTAGACAAGAAACCGAGCGCGGTCTGCTCGCTCGGTGAGGGCGGCTTTCCGGCTGGACGAACCGAGGAGATAGGTGAAATACAGACTGGAATCGCCGTCGAACGCGAACGACATCGGGAGCAGGTACGGCGCTCCATCCATCGGTAGTCCAAGCACGCCCGTCGACTGCGTATCGATAAATGCCCGGATCGCGTCGTCGTCCATCTGTTCGAGCCCGTACTCCTGTAACTGTGCTATTGACATACTATACCACTCGTACGAGAGCCATTAATGCTACTTCCCGTGTCTTACGGAGTGAGACAGCCGTTATACCGGGTCTTCGCTGTGTAAGGCCTGCTACCAAGGTCGCTGTCGTCGCTGTCTGGCTCCGGACATCCGAACGTTAACCATTATCGGTGTACTTATGTGGACGCTCCTAGCCACAGATGTGTACAGGCATGCGCATTAACGGCACACGGTGCCAGATACGGCACCCGATCGACAAAATCGTACGGGGGACCGCGGATGTCCGGTGAAACGAGCGAGGCGGTCGACCTCGAGTACCCCTCCAGCGGCTGGATGGGATTTTTCAAGAACCACTTCGGCCCCTCGATGCTGTGGGCGCTGATCAGTATCGGCGGCAGCCACATCGCTGTCGGCCCCGAGTTCGGCGCGACGTTCGGCCTCTATGCCGTGTGGATCTTCGCGATCATCTACATCGCGAAGTACGGGGCGTGGGAACTCGGTATCCGCTATAACTATGGGGCCGGTGGCAATCCCGTCGAAGCCTACGACCAGTTACCGGGGCCGAAAAACTGGATGCAGTGGTTCACGGTACTCGTGTTCGGCGTCTTCTATATCGCGATCGTCGGTGCCGTCGGGATGGGTACGGCGGCGATCGTCGCGTTCCTGACGCCGCTTTCGGTGCCGCAGGCCTTCGTCGTCTTCGTCGGCGGCGCCGGTGTTCTCGTGTTCTTCGCCCGGTACAGCCTGATAGAGAAGATCCTGGTCGGGTTCACGATCGCGCTCGGTGTGTTGCTCGTCGTCGGCGTGATCGTCGGCCCCCCGTCACCGGACGTCGTGACGGAGACAGCGTTCTCTCTCGATCTCACCGGTGATCGAACCGTCACGTTCGTGGCGCTGTTCGCCGCGGCCGCGGGCTTTGCGCCGACCGGGTTCAGCACCAGCGTCCTGATCGGAAGCTGGAGCATGGCTAAGGGCGAGGGCGCAGGCCAGCTCAAACAGCAGGGGCTCGATCCCGAAGACGAGCAGTACCACGACTACATCGCTCAGTGGATCAAGACCGGCCGTCGGGATTTCAACATCGGCTACGCGTTCAGCTTTATCCTGTTGGCCACGATGGTTATTCTCTCGTCGAACGTCCTCTATCCGAACCCGCCAGGTGACGGGCGGTTCGCGGTCGCGATCGGACAGATCCTCTCGGAGTCCTTCGGCGAGTGGTCCTTCTGGGCGATGATGATCGGCGCCTTCGCGGCGCTGTATTCGACGATCATCACTCTCCTCGACGGTGCCTCGCGTGCCGTCGGCGACGTGCTCCCGATGGCGATGGACAACGACGACATGAACAGCGACCTCATCCGTCGGATCGTGCTGACGTTCGTCGTCGTAATCAGCAGCGCTACTGTGTACGTTCTCGGGAACATCCCCGTGACGTTCATCCTCTATATCGCCGCCATCCTGGCGGTGACGGAGATCGTCTTCTTCCCGGCGAACTGGTACGTGGTGAAAAAGAACCTCCCCGAGCGGTTCCATCCGACGACTGCCTGGAACGTCTACTACGTCTTCGCGCTGCTCGCGGTGCTTATCTTCGGTGCGATGGGCGCCGCCGTCCGTCTGGGCATCGTCCCTCAGTTGATCGATCTCCTCCCCTGATCGGGAGCGCTTCCGTTCTGTTCCGTCGCCCTCAGCCCCTAATTTAATTCGACCCGACACCGTGTTCGGGGTATGGACGACGAACGCCTCCCGAGTCGGGATCTGACTGAGGGCGTCAAACGTGCCCCAAACCGGGCGATGTTGCATGCCATGGACCTCGACGACGAGGACCTCCAGCGGCCGATGATCGGCGTCGCCAACACGGCCGCCGAGATCACCCCCTGCAACGCCCACCTCGACGAGGTGGCCGCGGCGGCGAAAGCGGGCATCGAGGACGCTGGCGCCGTTCCCATCGAGTTCGGGACGATCACGATCTCGGACGGCGTCTCGATGGGCCACGAGGGCATGAAGGCCTCGCTGATCTCTCGGGAAGTGATTGCCGACTCCGTCGAGCTCGTTGCCTTCGGCGAACGCCTCGACGCCCTCGTCGGGGTCGCAGGCTGTGACAAGAACCTCCCAGGAATGCTGATGGCCGGCGCCCGGTTGGACCTGCCGACAGTGCTTCTGTACGGCGGCTCGCGCCCGACCGGAACGTTCCAGGGCGAAGAAGTAAGCGGCGTCGAGGTCGTCGAGGGCGTCGGCGCGGTGTTGGGCGGCGACATGACCGAGGCGGAACTGACGGAGTTAGAACAGTCGGCCTGTCCGGGCGCCGGATCGTGTGCGGAGATGGCGACCGCGAACACGACGGCGACGATCGCCGAGACGATCGGGATGGCGCCGGTCGGGTCGGCCTCTCCGGCCGCTGAAACCGACGAACGGCAGGCCGTCGCCAGGGAGTGCGGCGAGCGCGTCGTCGCCGCACTCCAGTCGGGCCTTCGGCCGAGTGATATCCTCACTCGACAGTCGTTCGAGAACGCCATCGCGGTCCAGGCCGCCATCGGCGGTTCGACCAACGCCGTCCTGCACCTGCTCGCGCTGGCCGCGGAGGCCGACATTGAATTGGCGCTCGAAGCGTTCGACGAAATCTCCACTCGAACGCCGCATCTCTGCAATCTCAAGCCCGGGGGCGAGTACACCATGCACGACCTCCATCGCAACGGCGGCGTTCCGGCGATTTTGCGGTATCTGCTCGATAGCGGCTACATCGACGGGGAAACGATGACGATCACCGGGGAAACGCTGGCCGAGGCTGTCGATCGGGCCGACCCGCCAACGCCGGATCCCGCGGTCGTCCGGCCGCCGGACGATCCAATCGATGACGAGGGCGCGATCGTCGTTTTGCGAGGCAACCTGGCGCCCGAGGGCGCAGTGTTGAAAGTGACCGGGAAACACGACTACCGATTCGAGGGCCCGGCCCGGGTGTTCGACGGCGAAAACGAGGCGTTCGCGGCCGTAGAGAACCGCGACCTGGACGGCGGCGAGGTCCTCGTCATCCGCAACGAGGGCCCCCGTGGCGGCCCCGGGATGCAGGAGATGCTCAGCGTCACCGCGGCGATCGTCGGCGCGGGCTACGACGACGTGGCGCTCTTGACTGACGGCCGCTTTTCGGGTGCGACCCGCGGCCCGATGATCGGCCACGTCGCCCCCGAAGCGTTCGCCGGCGGGCCGATCGCGGCGATGGAGGACGGTGATCGGATCACGATCGACGTCCCCGACCGCACCTTGGCGGTCGATCTCTCCGCTGACGAGATCGAATCGCGTCTGGACGGCCGGGAACGCCCCGAGCCCGAGTACGGCCGCGGCGTTCTGGCGAAGTACCCCTCGATGTTCGCTTCCGCTGCGGACGGGGCCGTGACCAGACCATGCTCCGGTTGGCGGGAGTGACTCCCCTCGTCGGGCCCCGAGTTTTTCGACTCACCGGATAAGCGTACTGCCGCCCCATGGTTTATATATCGGAGCGCGGCCAACGACCCCATGCTTCGGAGACGAGCGTTCCGGTCGGACACACGCGGCATCGAGGGACTTCCGGTCAGATTGGTCATCGCGTTGGTCGTGGGGGTCGCCAGCCTCTCGGTGATGATGAACATGATTTCGGGCATCTCGGGGCTTGCGGTCGCCGAGTTGGATGTCCAGCCCGAACCGGAGGTGGTCGAGCCAGAACAACAAACGGTCGAGGTCACGGTCATCGATCCTGACGGGGCGGCCGTCTCTGACGCGACCGTCATCGCTCGCGGCGGATCGGCGCATCTCGACGGCGTCCAGACGGCGACGACCGACGAAAACGGGGTTGCGGAGTTCGGGCTATCACCGGAACTCGGCGCGAATCAGCGCGATGGCACGATCGAGTTCGACGTCAAGCCGCCGGCCGCCGGCGATTACGCCGATCGACGCGAGAACACGGCGCTTCTGGTGGTGTCAGACTAAGCCCGTCCGTCCCAGTCGATCCAGCTCTGCTCCCACCCTTTTCGGCGCTCGGCGGCGCGGCGGGCGTGCTCGCGGTCTTCGCGGCGGGTCCGGTTCCGCTCGATCGTGTCGGCCTGCTCACCCTCGACGAGCATCGGGTGAAAGGCGACAGTCCCGTACTCGGTGACCCGTTCGCCGTCCTCGATCGCGACGAGTTCCTGGCCGCCGCTACCGAGCGGCATGACGAGCCGACCTTCGGGTGCCAGCTGTTCGACGAGCGCTCGTGGCGGCTCGATGGCGGCCGCCTCCAACAGAATCCGGTCATAGGGCGCGTACTCGGCCAGCCCCCGCGCCCCGTCCCGTCGATCGACGAGGACGCCCGGATAACCGGCCGACGCGAGATTCGACCGAGCCTCGTAGACGAGCCGGCGGGTGATGTCGATCGCGTGGACGTTCGCCTCGTCGGTGAGTTCGGCGAGCACCGCGGCGGTGTAGCCGACGCCCGAACCGACGACGAGAACGGTGTCGTCCGGCTGGGGGGCAAGCGCCTCGAACAGCCGGCCGGCCGCGCTGGGTGAGAGCACGCGCGTTCCGAGCCGTTCGAAGGACCGGTCTGCGTATGCGACTGACTCGTCTTCGACGAACGGCTCGCGCGGCACCGACCGCATCGCCGCGCTGATCCGTTCGGAGCTGACGACGGCCTTCGCCTCGTGTTCGAGGCTGTCGACCATGTCGTCGCGAAGCACCGCGGGATCCATATCGCCGACTCCGTGCCGCAGCCTCTTGAATCGCGCGCAAAACAAGGCGATAATTCCAGTATGGCCTGTCGTCCTTTCTCACTCCCGCTTAGTCGACCCACGCGCATCCCTCGGGATCGTTTCGAGCCTCCGTACAATCAGTTTCGTCGAGGACGAACGTGAACTTCGGTGGATCCTCGCTGGGGCCGACATCGTCTCCATACCGTGCGTAGGCGATCACACACTCCGGCGGTCGAACCGTCTGGGCAACACCATCGATGACGTCGAACTGCCGCCACTCACGGCCATCACTTCGGACGAACACGGTATACTCACCGGCGGTGTCGTTCCACGTACAGGAGACGACGGCGTGGGGGGTGAGGCCGATTCCGCGGTTGGATCGAACGCCCGAAGCCAGTGGGATGACTCGTGAACGACCGCTCCGTCCCGTTCGATACGCACGTCGAAGCGGTGGTCGCTCTCTTGGTGATAGTTGTACACGGCGAACATGCCGAGAGTCGTCTCCCCGACGAGCGGAACAGCTCCGGTACAGCCACTGAGGCCCAACAATCCGGTCAGACCGGCCGCTCGAAGCACATCCCGCCGATCCATACCGGCCGATATTCGACCATTCGGTAAAGATGTTGCCGACGGGCAGATCAATACACAACTGGCGGTCACGAAGTGCCGGCGCCGGTGAGTGCGCCTCAAGCGCGATCGCCATCGGTTCACGAACGCCGAGGCGCGTCATCGAACGCCTCGCACGTACTTTTGTTCCAAGAGTTCTCGTCGAGATACGGAGCGCAACTTCCGTAGTGCACCTCCTGTGAACGGCTCGCGCGTGAGCCTCTGTAAGACCTACTTCGCCGCCTCTCCAGTCAGATATTTGTCGGCAGTAACAGTATGCAGGGGTATGAATAGCATATCCACGGAGGGCGGGGACCGTGATGGCTCTGTCAGTAACGGCGACGGAGACTCGTCTCTGGAGGTAGCCGCAGCGGGCGCGGTCACCGCTATCACGCTCGGAGTCGCCTTCGGTTTGTTGGCGCTGGGGCAGCCGTACTTTTGGATTGCGTTCCCGATCGGATTCGGCGCCGGGATGCCGCTGGCGGTCGGACTCGCGCGGTGGTACCGATCGAGCGCAGCGACCGATCGGAGCGCCCGACAGGATCATGCCGGGACCGACGCAGCGCTCACGCACCTGCGCGAGCGTTACGCTCGCGGCGAACTCACCGACGAGGAGTTCGAGAGCCGCGTCGAGCGTCTGCTCGAAACCGAGTCGGTCGCTGACGCGAAGACCGTCGCGGAACGCGAACGAGAAACCGGCGAAGATGCCCGGAGCGTATCGGAACGTGAACCCGCTACCAGCACTGCCAAGGAGGACCGTCAGACCTGACCGCTCGTTACCGACTCACGGAATGTGACGGCGGAGGCTTCGATGCGTTCTACAGGCGGAGCAGGGCGAGTGCCTCGGGGCTTGCCCCCGGAGCAGTTCACACCGGTTGCTTGGTGTACTCATCTCTATATTTTGCACCCCCTCTGTAATCATCGCAGTCCACGTCTCGCCACCCGCTCGAATCGGAGTCCGTCGGTGAATGTTTCTATGATACGCTGACGCCAACGAATTCCTCTGAGACTTTTTTGATGTATCCAGCGAACTTAGAGAGAATCTAGAACGACGTTGAACCGAAACCGAGCGGAGTTTGTGTTTTTCTTGAAAAATCTATTTTCAACCTCCATGTGTCGCCCCGGATGGTATGTCCGATACCTCACGCCGACGGTTCGTGACGCTGACAAGTAGCACCGTGCTCGTCGCCCTCGCTGGGTGTTCAGGCCTCGGGGATAGCGACGGCGA
>ERZ1034517.329-NODE-329-length-11869-cov-4.706027_pt1 | contig 11869 bp, 11 predicted proteins | sample MGYA00520599_ERZ1034517 | MGnify/ENA primary metagenome ERZ1034517 (study PRJEB33760, sample SAMEA4777701) | hypersaline lake metagenome | biome: hypersaline environment; feature: brines | place: Spain | collected 2012-08 | depth 0 m ...
CGACAGCCGCGGGAGAGCCGCGGCGGCGACGTTGTCGCGGATGTGCTCGGGCGACGACGACCCCGGGATGACCGTCGAGACCGCGTCGTGGTCGAGGATCCACCGGAGCGTGAACTGCGCCATCGACATCCCGTCCGGCACCAGCGGTTCGACCGCGTCGACAGCCTCCAGTCCGTCCTCGTAGGGGACACCGGCGAACGTCTCGCCCACGTCGAAGGCGTCCCCGTCGCGGTTGAAGTTCCGGTGGTCGTTCTCCGGGAACTCTGTGTCCGCCGAGAGCGCGCCGGTCAACAGCCCCGACGCCAGCGGCACCCGGACGACGACGCCGACGTTCCGGGCGGCGGCCTCCCGGAAGAAGGTCTCCCGGGGGCGCTGTCGGAACGGGTTAAAGATGATCTGCACCGTCTCCACACCGGGGTACTCGACGGCCTTCAGCGCCTCCTCGACGCGCTCGACGCTGACGCCGTAGTGGTCGATGCGGTCCTCGTCCCGGAGCGTCTCCAACGCCTCGAAGGTCTCCGGTTGGTAGTAGACGTCGGTCGGCGGACAGTGGAGTTGGACGAGGTCCAGCGTCTCGACGCCGAGCCGCTCGCGGGAGTCGTCGACGAACCCTCGGAGGTTCGCCTCGGTGTACCCGTCCGCCAGGTGTGGGTCCAGCCGTCGGCCGGCCTTCGTCGCGACGAACGGCGCCTCGTCGCGGTCGGCGACCACCTCGCGGATCAGGCGCTCGCTCCGACCGTCGCCGTACACGTCCGCGGTGTCGAGGAACGTGATCCCCGAATCGAGCGCGGCCCGGATCGCCTCGCGCGCCCGGCGCTCGGCCACGTCGCCCCAGTCGCCGCCGATCTCCCAGGTCCCGAGTCCCACCTCGGTGACGTCTGTCCCTGTCGTCCCGAGCGGTCGCGTGTCCATATCCGAGGCTGTCGACCCAGCCTCCTAACGCTTCGGGAGCCGGCGCGCCCCGACGCGTTCGGACGCCCGGATCGAGGTTCGTGACCGCGAACTGCGACCTACGCCACGTCTACGGGCGCGCCGCGCTCGGCGCTCTCGTAGAGGGCGTCGATGACGCGCATGTTCGCGATCGCCTCCCGGCCCCCGGTCCGTGGCTCCGCGCCGCTGTCGACACAGTCGGCGAACGCGGTCACCTGCTCGGCGTACTGGTCGACCGGCTCGAACGTCTCGCTGTGTTCCTCGCCGTCGATCGAATATTCGAGCGTCGCCGGCGCGTCGCTGGCGACGTTGAACGCGGGCTGGGCTTCGACCCACCCGTTCTCGGCTTCGACCCGGTACCGTTGCACCTCGGGGGCGTCGAACGACCCGTCGACGTGGGCCATCGCGCCGTCGTCGTACTCCAGAATCCCCATCAGGTCCGTGTCGACCCCGGCGTCGCGGGAGTCGCGCTGGTGGGCGTACACCCGATCCGGTTCCCCGAGGAACAGCCGCGCGGCCGACACCGCGTAGCAGCCGACGTCCATGAGCGCGCCGCCGGCCAGCGACGGATCCAGGCGCACGTCGTCGGGTCGACCGTCGAGCCGGAACTTGAACGACGCGTTCACCGCGTGGACGCCGTCGAGTTCCGCCTCGACGAGTTCCACCGCGCGCTCGGTGCGGGGGTGGTACCGGTACATGAACCCCTCCAGCAGTGTCACGCCCGCGTCGCGGCAGTGCTCGACCACCGACACCGCCTCGTCGGCGTCGACGGTCAGCGGCTTCTCCGAGAGAACGTGGAGCCCCTCGTCGGCCGCCCGCTTGGTCCACTCGGCGTGGAGGCCGTTCGGGAGCGGGTTGTACACCGCATCCAGCTCCGGCGCGCCCAACAGCGACTCGTAGGAGCCGAACGCCCGTGGGATGTCGAACTCGTCGGCCACGGCGCGCGCCCGCGACTCGTCACGGGAGGCGATGGCGTCGACCGTGTGGTCGGTCCGCTCGATGGCCGGGATCAGTGCCTTCCGGGCGATCCCCGCGGTTCCGATGATTCCGAAGCGCATACGTCGGGGTCGCCGCCTGCGGACATAAGTCCCCCGTGGATCCGGGCGCGACAGCGACCCATTTATGAGCCAGCGCCGGGCTCTTTCGACCGAGCTGTTCCCGCAATGTACGAGGTACGCGCCCCTGGTCGAGTCAACCTCATCGGCGAACACACCGACTACACCGGCGGCGACGTGATGCCGGTCGCGACCGACCTCCACACCTCACTGGTCGCCGAACCCGCCGACGCGGTCGAGGTCCGATCGGACGCGCTCGACGCCGCGGGCCGGTTCGACCCGACGGACTTCGAGTCCGACGGCACCTGGCTCGACTACGTCAAAGGCGCCTACCACGTGCTCCAGGCCGCGGGTCACGACCCCGGCGGGTTTCGCGGGGAACTCGGCGGCGACCTCCCGCTCGGGTCGGGGCTGAGTTCGTCGGCGAGTCTCGAACTCGCCGTGCTCGCGTTCCTCGAGGCGGCGTACGACCTCGGGATCGACCGGACGGAGCTGGCGCTTCTCGGCCAGCGGGTGGAGAACGACTACGTCGGGGTCTCCTGCGGGATCATGGATCAGTTCGCCGTGGCGCTCTGCCAGGCGAACACCGCGCTCCACATCGACACGGGCACGCTGGCGTACGACCCGGTCTCCATCCCCGCCGACGCGCGGGTGCTCGTGTTCCACACCGGCGTGGAACGGGAACTCGTGGACTCGCCCTACAACGAGCGGCGCTCGACCGTCGAGGCCGCCCTCGACCGGCTCGGCCGGGACTCCTCGAAGGCCGTGACCGAGGCCGACCTCTCGGCGCTGTCCGGGGTGGAGCGCCGGCGCGTGGGGTACCTCCGCCGCGAGAACCGACGCGTCGTCGAGGCGAAAGACGCCCTCGCGGCCGGCGACCTCGACCGGTTCGGGGACGTGTTGGTGACGGCACACCGCGACATCGCGGAGCACTACGAGGCGAGTTGCCCGGAACTCGACTTCGCCGTCCGGGCGGCGGTCGACGCCGGCGCACACGGGGCGCGGCTGACCGGCGCGGGGTGGGGCGGAGCCGCGGTCGCGATCGTCGATGCCGGTCACGCGGAGGCGGTCGCCCGCGACCTCGAAACGCGCTACGCCGACCGGTTCCCCGAGCACGACTCCGAGACGCACCTGATCGAGCCCGCTGGCGGCGTCACGGTCCGCACACGGGAGTGAGACGCCCGTGCGGCGGGCCGGGTCACTCGAAGCTGGTGACGTCGTCGCTCCGCCGGAGCACCGTCGCCACCTCGGCCGCGCTCCGGACCGGTCGGGGACACAACCCACTTGCCCCCAGCGCCCGAACCGTCGGGGGATGACAGACGCGCTGCTCTCGGCCGGGATCGACCGGTGTCGCCGCGCCGGATGGAGGGTTTCCCGATCGACCGACGCCGCGGAGCCGCCGGCGGTCGCCACCCCGACCGAGTCGGTCGACGACGCGCTCCAGGCGGGCGAGTTCCCGGCGTCCTCGCCCGACCGGGCCGCGACCCCGCCGACCCCGGAAGCGGTCCTGGCTCCGGGCCGCCCCGTCGCGGTCGAACCGATCCACGAGGCCGACCCGACGGTCACGCTCTCGCGGGTGTGGAACAACCGCAACGAAGGCCGGGCGACGCTGTTCGTGGTCCCGACCGATAGGGTCGCAGAGGGGGTCGAGCGGGTGCTCTCCCCGCCGGTCGGGGTCCCCGAAGCCGACGACGACGGGCGGCGGTTCTACTCGGGTCCCGACCGGGTCCGCCTCGAAGAGGGCGGGTACGCGGCGGTTCCGGCCGGCCGGGATCTGGTGTGGCGCGAGACGCGAACGCCGCCGGAACCGACAGGGATCCGACGTTCAGACTCCACAGAGCCGGATCCCGACGCGGACAGCGACACGTCCCCCGCGCCGGCGGTAGAGCAGCCGGGTGCGTCGACGGCGCCGTGGCTGGAACTCCGCGCCGGAGACACCGTTCTCGCCCGGTTGGAGGGCGTCGACGCCTTAGCGTGTCCGCCGCGGGCACGGTTCCCCTACGCGTACCGCCGCGACAGCGACAAACAGATCCGCGTGTGTGACTTCGCCGGCCGCCCCGTCCAGCGGTATCCGGGGATCGCGGCGATGCGGCGCGGGGGGTTCCGGCCGGTCCCCGCGCCGCTCGTCCCCGAACAGCTGTTCGACGGCGCCATCGAGGGGTGGTGGGCCGTGCTCCCGACGACCGCGACGGAGTAACTCTCACCGCTCGCCCCGGCTCCACCCCCGATCGGCGGTCCGCTCTTCAGTTCCGGCCTCCTATCGATACCCGTGACACTCCTCTCCGAGACGGACCGATCGAAGATCGACTCGGGATCCGACGCGACGTTCTACGACGACCCGCGGTTCGTGACCCACGCCGACGACGGGTTCTGTCGGCGGCTCACAGAGGTGTACGACTCGGTGCTCGCCGACGGCGACCGGGTGCTCGACGCGATGAGCAGCTGGGTGTCGCACCTCCCGCCCCGCGAGTACGGCCGGGTGGTCGGCCACGGGCTCAACGCCGCCGAACTTGACGCCAACGACGCGTTCGACGAGTGGTTCGTGCAGGACCTCAACGCGGATCGGACCCTCCCGCTGGCGGACGGCGCGTTCGACGCCGTTCTGTGCGCGCTGTCGGTGCAGTATCTCCAGTACCCGGGCGAGGTGTTCGCGGAGTTCGGGCGGGTGCTGGCACCCGACGGGGTCGTGGTCGTGAGCTTCACCAACCGGATGTTCCCGACGAAGGCGATTCGCGCGTGGCGCACGGCCGATATGGACGAACGGGCGCAACTGGTGTCGTCGTACTGCGACGCCGGCGGGCTCGGCGCCGTCGACGTCGTCCGCGACCGTCCGGAGGCGGATCCGTTCGTCGCCGTGGTCGCCCGCCCCGAGTAGGGCCGGCGGCGCCTCACCCGAACAGCCGTTCGCGGATCGACCGCGCGGACGGCCGCTCGGCCAGAAGCACCGGGGTCTCGAGGGTTTCGACCGCGTCGATCACGAGCGACCCGCTGACGATCCGCGACAGCAGCCCCCTGTCGGTCGCCCCGACGATCACCAGGCTGTAGTCGTCGCCGATCCGGCCGAGAACGTCCCCGATCCCGCCGGCCTCGACGAGGATCTCGGCGTCGGGGAGGCCGTGGTCGTCTGCCCACCCGGTCAGGAACTCCCGGCCCTGCGTCTCTTCGCCCGCGTCGACGGCGTGGAGGAGCGAGACGTCCGCGCCGACGGTGGTCTGGAGCGCCCGCGCCACGTCGGCCGAGAGGTCCGACGAGTACCCTCCCGCGGTCGGGACGAGCACGTCGGTCACGTCGAGGTCCGCGCCGTCGAGCACGAGGAAGTCACACGGGAGGTCGTGGGTGAGTTCGTCGAGCGCGCCCTCGACCCGCCCGGCGGCGAACTGCGCGCCGCCGTAGCCCATGACGACCGTGTCGGCGTCGTTGGTCCGCGCCGCGTCGAACACCTCCTCGATCCCCCGGTGTGAGAGGATGGTCTTGGTGTCGATCGGCACGTCGAACGCCTCGGCGTCCGCCGTCGCGGCCGACAGCAGGTCCTCCGACGACGCCTCGATCCGCTGCCTGTTCTCGGCGGCCCGGCTGAGTGCGGTCTGGTCGGGCACTGTGACGATGTGGGTCGCAAGCACGCGACCGCCCTCGGCTTCCGCAACGGCGCCGGCGAGCGTGATGAGCGCGCTCTCGGTCCGGGGGTTCGACAGCGCGACCATGACCGTCGGCCCCTCGTCACCGGTTGGGGCGACGGTGTCGGCGGCGTCAACGACCTGGTCGGGGAGTTCGGCCTCCCGGCTCCGGATGTAGTTCGAGAGTACGCCCTGGTTCGGCGTCTCCGAGCGGGCGTAGAGGAAGTACCACACCACCGCTGCGACGACGAACCCGCCGGACAGCGCGATCTCGATCGCGTCCATGAACGCCACGAGCCCCAGCGACAGGAGCGCGCCCAGGATCGGTGTGATCGGGTACAGCGGGACCGTGAAGTCGGGATCGTACTCGGGGACGTCCGCTTCGCGGAAGACGATGAGTGCGAGGTTCATGAGCGCGTACACGATGAGGTGGAGCACGCTCGCGGCCTTCGCGAGCACCTCGATCTCGCGGCCCAGGAACGCGATGAACACGACGATGAGGGCGCCGGTCACCAGGATCGACCGGTAGGGTGTCGCGTAGTTGGGGTGGATCTCGTTGAGCCAGTCGGTCACGATCCTGTCGCGGCCCATCGCGAAGTTGATCCGGGCGGACGCGAGGATCGAGGCGTTCGCGGAGGAGGCGGTCGCCAGCAGCGCGCCGATCGTCATCACGGCCGCGGCCGCGGCGGCGACGCCGCCGATCGGCCCCAGCGACGACGGGAACGCGATCGACGCCGCCTGCGCGACGGGGGCGTCCTGGCTGAGCTCCGGCCACGGCACGATCCCGAGCATCGTGGTCACCAGGATCGCGTAGATGACGGTGACGAGCCCCACGCTGCCCAGAATCGCGATTGGGAGGTTCCGACCGGGGTTCTTCAACTCCTCGGCGACCGTCGCGATCTTCGCGTACCCCAGGAACGAGACGAACACGAGCGCGGTCGCCGGCAGGATCGCGCCGGTACCGAACGGCGTGAGACCGTCCGCGCCCGACAGCGTCGCGTAGTCGAACGAGAAGAAGCCAGCGACCGCGAACGCGGTGAGGATCGAGAGCAGAACGAACACGATGACCGTCTGGATCCCGCCGGTCTCCTTCGCGCCGATGTAGTTGATGGCGACGAACAGGACCCCCGCGATCAGGGCGCCGAGTTGGATCGGGTTCAGGAACGCGATCTCGGGGAGTCCGACGAAGACGGCCAGATACTGGCCGAACCCGATGCAGTAGAACGCCGACGCAAAGGCCAGCCCCATCCAGTCGCCCATCCCGGCGATCGACCCGAACATCGGCCCCAGCGCCTTGTTGATGTAGTAGTACCCGCCGCCTGCTTTCGGCATCGCGGTTCCCAACTCGGAGACCGACAGCGCGTTCACCATCGCGATGATCCCGCCGACCACGAACGAGACGACGACGATCGGTCCGGCCGCGTTCGCCGCGACACCAGGGAGCACGAAGATGCCCGCGCCGATCATCGTCCCGATCCCGATGGTCATGGCCGACACGAGGCCGAGGTCCTTCGCGAGTTCTTCCTCGGTCATCCGTCGGGGTCGCTGTCCGGCAGCGCGATCACGGGCCGGTCGGCCTCGGTCACCAGCCGAAGCGATCTATCGCCCGACAGGAACTGTACCAGCCGGTTCCCGTCCCGGGGCCGGTACGCGATCGCGGTGGCGCCGACCTCGGCTCCCGCCTCGAAGATCGCCCCGACGACATCCCGGGCGTACGCGGTGTGGTCGTCGGCGTCGGGGAAGACCTCCCGGACAGCGGCGTAGGACGCCTCGGCGACCTCTTCGGACTGTGCGACCGGCGTCTTGTCGGGCACTCCCTCCCCCTTCTCGACGACGTGGAGCACGGTCACCCGGTCCGGGCCGTACGGCTCCAGGGCGGTCGCCGTCTTCCGGGCGTCCTCCTCGTGGGCCACTGGGAGGAGCACGTGCCCCAGCAGCCCACGATCGGTGTCTACGGCGTCGTTCGTCATACCGAGTGTACCCCGTCCTGGTATAAAGAAGTGCGTGACCGTTTCGGACACCGACGCGGTGTGACCCTGCAACCTCGGGTCGGTCGCACGATCAGTACCGGTCCGACCAAGCAAGTGGGTTCCGGCCCGACACGAGCACGACCCCCACTAACGCGACGTACGCGAGCAACCCCCAGACCAGCACGGCGACGACCCACGTGGCCCCGAGCGACACCGCGAGGCCGCCGCTACCGAGCACGACGAGTGCACTCCCACCCTGGACGGTCCGCCGCTCCCAGAGGCGCCGCGTCAACTCTGGCCTCCGGAGCAACACCACCTCGACGCCCACCATTCCGACACACCCGGCAACGGCGGGGAACGGGGTCACGAACACGCCACCGTCGACGCCGAGCGACAGTGACCCGACTAGGAGAGCCGCACACGTCGCCGTCGCGAGCAGACCGTCGCGGTAGAGCTGTCGCCGGTCCATCGCTTCGGAGTCGCGGTCCGACCGTCTTATGTGGACGGCCGAACCTCGGTACGTATGGCTTGGTTCGAGCGTCCCCGGCCGAACGCGGGGACCGAAGGCGACGTGGTCGCACGGCGGGTCGTCGCGATCCTCATCGACCTGTTCCTCATCGGTGTGGTCACCTCGATCGTCGGCGGCGCCCTCGGCCCCGGAGGGGTCACGGGCGCGATCGGCTTACTGATCACGTTCGGCTACTACATCTACCTCGAGGGCACCTACGGCCAGACGCTCGGGAAGATGGCGCTCGGGCTCGTGGTCGTCACCGAGGACGGCGGCGCGGTCGACTACGGGGCGGCGGCGATCCGGACGCTGTTGCGCCTGGTCGACGTGCTGCCGGTGTTCTACCTCGTCGGGTTCGTCGTGATGCTCCTGACAGACCGGACGCAACGGGTCGGCGACATCGTGGCGGATACCGTCGTCGTGCGCGCCGCGTAACCGGACTCGGACAACGTACAACGTAAAGTGGCTTTGCCGTCGATGTGGGCGTATGGCCGACGACACGACTGACGACATCGACGAGGCGATCCTGTACGCGCTCCAGGAGGACGCCAGAAACGTGTCGTCCGGGGAGATCGCAGACCGGACCGGAACCTCGGGCAGCACCGTCCGCAAGCGGATCCAGCGGCTCGAATCGGAGGGAGTGATCAAAGGCTACAGCGCGGAGGTCGACTACCAGCGGTCGGGGTACCCCCTCCGAATGTTGCTGTTCTGTACCGCATCGATCCCCGAGCGCGGCGAGATCGTCCCCGAGATCCTCGCCATCGACGGCGTGGTCTCCGTCCAGGAGCTGGTGACCGGCGACCAGAACCTGCTGGTGACCGCCGTCGGCGAGTCCGACAGCGACATCACCCCCGTGGCCCAGGAACTCCTGGATATGGGCCTCACCGTCGCCGACGAGGTGCTGGTTCGGAGCCACGAGACCACGCCGTTCGGGCGGTTCGACCCCGACGCCGAGCTCTAGCGCACGACCCGCTCTACGTCTAGGCCGGTCGCCCGCCGAACCACCGCCCGGACCGGATCCTCCGTGCCGGCGAGGTTGTCCGAGTCGCCGTCGACGACGAGCAGGTCGGCCCGCTTGCCGGGTTCGATGACCCCGGCGTCGAGCCCGACCGCGTCGGCGCCGGCCCGCGTCGCCATCCCCAGGACCTCCCGGGCGGTCACGTCGAACTGTTTGGCCGTGTACGCCATCTCCCGGAGCATCGACGGGGGGTTCAACATGACGTTGTCGCTCCCGAGCGCGACGGTGGTATGGTCGAGCAGCTCCCGTATCGGCGGTTTTCCCACGCCGAGGACGGTGTTCGCCCGGGGGCAGACCGCGATCGGAACCCCCTGGTCTGCGGCCCGTTCGAGGTGCTCGTCCTCGGCGTGAACCATGTGGACCAGCAGGTCGGGGTCGAGGTCCAGTGCGGGGTAGATGTCCGTCGCGTCGGGTTCGCCGGCGTGGATGGCGAACGGAACGTCCCGCTCGGCGGCGGCGGCGCGCTCCTCGGCGAAGTCGTCGTCGTTCGCGCCGCTCGCGCCGTAGCCGTCGGCGACATCGAGCACCGACGCGTCACCGCTCCCGAAGATGAACGGGTCGATATCCAGGCCCTCGCCGGCGTCCCTGAGCGCGCGGGCGCCGGCCGGCCCCGATTCGCGGAAGTCCAGACACCGCGCCGTGCCGGTGCGGTGCATGAACCGGAGTGTCCGCCGCATCGCCGCGACCAACTCCTCGGTGTTGGCGGCGGCCAGCCGCCGGTGTTTCAGGCTGTTCGGCGGGGCGACCGCCTCGTCGAGCGACAGACCGACCCCGGCCTCCTTCGCCACGGAGTCGCCGAGGTGGGTGTGTGCGTTGACGAGCGCCGGGAGGACGATGTCGGTCGAATCCGTGTCGGCCTCCTCTATCGCCGCGATGCGCCCGTCCTCGACGACAACGCGCCCGGAGACTGGGTCGAACGATTCCCCGACGAGGACCGTCCCCGCTACCTCTTCCATACCGGAGTCCGGGCGCCCGTGATGATATGGTTTTCTACACCCGGCGATCCGCGACCACACCGATCGGAAACCATAACGTTCTATAATTCAGTTTTGAAGAACATTCTGGGAATTTAGACAGATTTAATAACCGTATCGTTCGTACACTGTGGTAGTAACGACCAGTGGCCGCCCTCGTGACCCCGAGTCGGGATGAGGGTGCCGGTCGTGGATGGCTCGAACGATGACGGAACAACACGGAACGACGACGGTGGGACAGCTGCCGACACCGACACCCACAAATTCCCGGGTGGCTTCGGTTCTGACGCGACTCGTCTGGCTCGTCTGGATCGCGAGCCTCGGGGTCGTAGCCGCCCGGTTCGTGACAGACGCCTCGTGGGGAGTCACGGGGGTCGTGGTGATCGACGGGCTGACGGCCGTGATGTGGGTGACGGTCACCTTCTTCAGCGGCATCGTCCACAGCTACTCCCGGCGCTACCTGGCCGGGAGCCGGAACCTCGATCGGTTCTTCGGGCGGGTGTTCGGGTTCACACTGACCGTGATGGTGCTCGTGGCCGCGGACAGCTTCCTGCTGTTCCTGGCGGCGTGGGTCGCGATGGGGCTGGTGATGGCCGACCTGATCGGCCACGTCGAGGGGTGGCCCCAGGCGCAGGCCGCCGCGGGACTCGCTCGCCGGTACTTCCTGGCGGGCGGCGCCGCGCTCGCGGTCGCGCTCGGCACGCTGTGGTGGACGACCGGCGCGGCGGCGATCTCGGCGGTGCCGGCGGCCGTCGCGGCTGGCCCACCGGCGGCCGTACTCGTCGCTGCCGTCGCGCTCCTGCTCGCGGCGACGATCCAGTCGGCGCTGGTGCCGTTTCACACCTGGCTCCTCTCGTCGATGACGGCCCCGACACCGGCGTCGGCGCTGATGCACGCCGGGTTCGTGAACGCCGGTGGGATCCTGCTGGTTCGGTTCGCGCCGGTGGTCACCGTCGACGGCGGCGTGATGCTCGCGGCGGTCGTCGTCGGCGCGGCGAGTGCGATACTCGGAAAGCTCCTGAAGACCGTCCAGACCGACGTCAAGGGCGAACTCGGCTGCTCGACGGTGGGGCAGATGAGCTTCATGATCGTGCAGGCCGGGCTCGGCTTCTTCGCGGCCGCGGTCACCCACCTGATCCTCCACGGGTTCTACAAGGCGTATCAGTTCCTGAGCGCGGGCGGCGAGGTCGAACACGAGAGCCCGACTGCGACGGCGGCGTCGGGGTCGACCACGCCGTTCGGTGTCGCCGTGACCGCCGGCACCGCACTCGCCGGCGGCGTCACCTTCGCGGCGCTGACCGGGAAGGGAACCGCACTCGACACCGGACTCCTGCTCACGCTGCTCGTGACCCTGACGACCCTCCACGCCGCCCGGGAGCTGGTGGCCGACCCCGAGCTCCCACCCGCGGTGCGGTACGGCGCCGTGCCGGCGGTCGCGATCCCGGCGATCGCCGTCTACGCGGGCGTCTACAACGCGGTCAGCGGGCTGCTCGCCGGGCTGCCGGCGGTCGGGGAGCCGGCGGCGTTGACCCCGATCCACGGGGTGGTCGCCGTCGCGTTCGTCGTGGCGTACGTCGCCGTCGAAACCCGCGCCTACACGCGCAGTCGGCGGCTCTACGTGATGCTTCTGAACGCCACCCAACCCGCGATCGAAACCCAACTGACCACGACGGAGGAGTACAGTGAGTACTGACCCCACCATCGACGATCGCATCGACGCCGCGGCCGAGTCGGTCGGCGCCGCGTGGCCGCTCCACTCGTTCGTGACGGCCAACCCCCTCGCGGGGTTCGAAGACCAGC
>ERZ1034517.330-NODE-330-length-11846-cov-7.977864_pt1 | contig 11846 bp, 7 predicted proteins | sample MGYA00520599_ERZ1034517 | MGnify/ENA primary metagenome ERZ1034517 (study PRJEB33760, sample SAMEA4777701) | hypersaline lake metagenome | biome: hypersaline environment; feature: brines | place: Spain | collected 2012-08 | depth 0 m ...
TTTCCCTACACGACGCTCTTCCGATCTGCGTGGTAGCGATTTATGAGGGGACGGATCCAGAAGGATAATCGAATCTGTTCCACCGTTGTATTGAATTAAAAGGGTTCCACCGAAATATGGTTAGTGGAAAATCACTCGCAGGATTGGATGCAATCGCTTGGTTTGGATCAATATCGCTCGCCCAACGCCGAATGTGCTGCTTTCAGAGAATCACTGCGTAATTATATCTTTCACCTGCGGTTTGGGATCGTTGTTGCCGTGTACATCTGATTATATATTGTTACAATCCACTGGGTTAGATGTAGAATCTCTCAATTGGAGATGAAAGGTGAACCAGCAACAACTGTGGTGATCCGTGAACTCGTGCGCCGCGATCATCCTGGCTGACGACGGTAATAACATCTCCGGCATCTCACATAAGTACGCGAACATTTATGTGATCATACATGTATATAAAATTGAGTGAGTGAGAGTGAATGAACATTGATGATATAGCGGATAGCGTGACGCGTCAAGACACGCCTGGTGAGATATTTCACTCAGAATGGCTCTCAGACCTTCCGGAGTCACAATGGCCTTCATATATCGATCAAAACGCTCGACTTGTTGCCGATGGGATCGTTATCGGAAGTACAGAGTTGACAAAGGGCGATTTTGCCCCGGAGACTGGCGAGTACTATCAAAAGGGGCTCGCTGCATCCGCAGGAATCAATATCGGCGAAACGTCGCTTCCACTGGGTCAGCATAATCCTACGGATATTGGACGAGTTGCGTGGTCGCTCAACCGTCTTCGTGATGAACTCTCTACGTCGGAGTATACAGATCTTGAGAACCCAAGTCGCGCTGTTGAGGCTGTCTTGAACAAGAGACTTGTTGCGGCAGCCGAGACAGGAGATATCGATACAGCGAACTTAGGGACGATCCGACTCCCAGAGGATGCATCAGTGACTACACTTGTCTCAGAGGTGTTTTGTCGTCCTCGTCGTGAGTCATATGTGTCTCTTCTTGTCGATACGGTTGCTGATAGCGAAACGACTGGACTGCTAAATCGGATCGACGAACCACGGATGATAACGGAACTGTGGGATCATCAGCGGTCAGCACTCACCGCATGGCTCGAGCATGAGTGCCGCGGCTACGTTGATATGGCAACAGCAACGGGCAAGACGTTCCTTGGACTCGCAGCAATCGCCCATCATTTCGGGTCACTTCATCCGGCTGATACGGATATTTTTGATGCGTCTCAGACACCAGATTATGACACTGATGATCGAGCGACTGTTCTCATCGTTGCACATCGAGATCTAATTCTCGATCAATGGCAGCGTGAGTTTGACACACATCTCAATATTCCAGAACGACGACAAACACGAGATGGTGAACGAACGGCAACATTCGAGTGGGGTGATGTCCACTTTTGGACGCCAAATCGGCTTCAAGAGCGCGGTGTTCCCGAGACGGACCTCATCATACTTGATGAAGCCCATCACTATCTTGGCGGGTCTGGATTTGGTGGATTACTTGATGAGATGAATGGAGACATTCTTGCACTCTCTGGGTCGCTTGACTCGACGAACGCACGAACACTCAAACGACGAGATATCCCAAAACTGTTCGAGTTCTCACTCCGCGACGGGCAGCGCGCCGGTGTTATTCCACAGTTTGATTGGGATGTCATTTTTACACCATATCGGAATCAAGCAGAGTTGGCAGATGTTACCACAGAATGTCGCGATGGCATCGAGACATTTGGTAGTGGAATTGATCTTCCAGATGGCGTCAATATAGAGAGTGAATCAGCGAGTAACATTGAGGCTGTCTCAGATAATAATATTTCATTTGATACACTGTCTGAGGCTCGCTCACTCGTACAATCATCGGTCGGTCGAGAACTGAAAGAGGCGGATCCAGAGTTTCGCTCATTTGCCTCTGCGGTGATGGGGCGACAGCTCACACGGTATAATCTCTCACCTGCACTTTCGACGGTCGTTGATCTCACGCTTGATCATATCAATCAGCACAAATGTGTCGTGTTACTGGAGACAGAGCGTGAAATTGAATATGTCACCGATGAATTAGCGTCTCAACTTGGCGAGTCGTATGAATCACTCATTACAGTGCTTGACAGCGATGACGCCCTGTCAACAGTGAGAGCATTTGATATGGACGCAGACAATGGCGCACTTATTGGCGTTGCACAGACGCTTGGAGAAGGCGTTGATATCGAGACTGCAGATGTCTGTATTAACCGGAGTCGGGGGCGGCTTAGCCGCTCGCTCGTCCAGCGAATGGGTCGAGTCCTCCGCAATCCACAGGAAAATAAATATGCACAGTTTTTCCATGTGATGGGCGTTCCAACACGCGATGGGGCAATCCTCCCGCGTGAAGATGGTGTTGAATTACTTGAGACGGCAAGCCAACTTCTCGCGTGGGGAGACTCATTTGATGCCCGCCCTGTGTTTCGAATTGACCCAGAGACATATCTGAGCGAGGACGCACTGTCATCGCTTGAGATCGCCGGTGTCAACGCAATCGATACATGGACACCTGATCAGTATGAGTGGCCTGAAGATGATGACATTCAATCGAATCTTAAGTCATTGTGTGATCGTGCAACAGACATCGATGGTTCAGCACTGATGTCGATTGAACGGCAATCACATAAGCGACCAGCAACCGCTGACTCATACACTGATACGAATGCCGGTGATGATATCGCCACTATTGAAAGTGGTCATGATATTATTAAGAGAGTCCCTGAGGCAGTAGCTGAGAGAGACACAGACGCGCCCGATCAATCGACACCGTTTGTCTCGGCTTCTGACGACGCTATATCAGTACCTGCGTGGCTTTGTCGGCTTATCGAGATAGCAACAACTGATGATTTAGAGACGTTTGCTGCACAAAGTGTCCGCTCGCATCTTCAGGAATCACTGACACTCACAACGGTGGATGCCGATGACGCAGATCAACGGTTAATCTCAGATGAGCAATCTGCAGAACAAAATCAACTATCACTAAATCCCGCACTTGAATCACTGGTGACCGCATATACCGCAGAGACAGACGCCTCAAAACGAGCGGTGGTTGAGACGGCGCTTGCATCGACCATCATGCAACGCGATGACGTTGAGACGCTTATTAGACGAGGCAATCTCGCTGCATCGCAAAGTGATGTCACACAGCGACTGGAATCACTCAGTGTGAATACGTGAGTACCGGATTATCTGTATCAGGTGGATATGACGTAGAAATCTCACATATTCAGATGTCTTCATTACAGGTGATAGTGGATAATATGTATTTGGTGTGACAATATATAATCAATATATACCGATTAGCAGGATAGAGCGAGATGCATTGAATATCCGACAGTATTATTCTCATGCTTACCACAAGAGAACATATGTCAGGTCGTTCAGCAACGGATCTTGTTTCCAGTGCTGATGGTGATATTACCCCAGATGAGCTGACATCAACTGGTGGGGTTGTCTCGACATATCTGTATACCGACCCACTTATTGAGTTATTAGACGAGTCGGAGCAGCCACAGTACTGCCGTCGCGCTGAGAAACTTGGTGAATTTGACACCAGTGAGAAAAACACTGACGCTGACACCGGTGTTGATAATGCGGTGCAGAAAATCCCAGACGAGATCGATGGTCGTGCGTATGTACTCATCACCGACACCCGTTTGTTATATATCGCTGGCTGTGCTGACGGTGACATCGTACGGTCATTCGCATATGATAAGCTCTTAGACGTGAGGATTGAGTCTGCCGGCTCAACCGGATCACTCTGGTGGCGGACACCGATGCACACAGTCGTGATTCGCACTGTCGAAGGCACGGAATTTCGAACGCAGATACATGATGAGAGTGAGCAGCTCAGCTCATATATCACGAGTCGTATCGAATCGCTCGGGGGAGCAAATACACTCCATGATGAGATCAAACAGATCGCACAGAAGATTGGGCATATTCCTTCCTCAGCAGATGTCATCAAATACGGAGCATATCCATCTGCGGGGTATGCATCTTCATATGGATCAATTGAGACAGCTATCGCGGCGACTGACCTCAGCACTGTTGCAACGACTCAGTTAACCGAGGCGGTCACCGCAGCAATAGACCTCTGCACCATTGTGACGCAGCAGGAACCCGAGCGCACGTCTCCGGAATCAGTGCCCTCTGAAACAAAGACACCCGCACCATCGAGAGAGGAATCGATTGAGACGATTGATTCGGATACAACCAGCAAAACAGAGCCCATGAGAGACATAGAGACGAACGCATCTACCAACGGAGAGAGACAGTCAGAATCAGCCGACAACGTATCAAACACAGCAGATTCCGAATCACTGCGCGAGACGCTCATTACAGAACTTACTGAGATTAATATGCGACTTGACCGTCCTGTCGCGCCATATCATATAGCCATGCATGGATCACATACGGCTACACAGTACCAGCATGTGTTCGGGTCATGGGATAACGTGGGAGATGTTGCAGATGTTAGTCTGAAAACCCCATCATGGCGAGACGCTGTTCGTGAAGAACTTCGATGGTATCGCACGAAGTCTAATACTGCTGTCGTGACGCTAGATGAACTCTACGACGCCATGGAAATGCATCTCAAACTTCTTTTTCCAGATAACAATAATATCAGAGCGAAAATCAGACAGCAACTTCAACGGCTGCGAAATGACGGGGATATTGAGTTTCGCGATGCCAGAGGAACATATCAGATCCTGTGTGATCCAATTCAATCGGTCGATGTTACTATCGATAAACAACAGCAAAAGACAAAAACAACATTGCATGATAACGCAACTGAGATCTCGACACAAACCAAGGGATCAACACGTGGAGATTTAGATTTAGTTACGGGTCTTATGTGGTCAGCAACAAAATCACGCGAGGATGCTAAAACAGCGCTTGAGGATGGATTATTTGACCGGGCTGAATGGCAACTGTGGGGTGCGTACGGAACGCTTGAGCGAACAGCGACAATTGCTGATGAAACTGATGATTCTGTGCGTCGTATCGCTGCACATAAATATCAAATTTCGCGCACGTTCGACGATATCGAAACATCTGCAATGGAACAACATCGAGAGCATGTCGATCAAGCAGAGGCTGCTGTCACCCGTGGTATTGAAGCCCGAGATCGGGGTGAGTATTTTGATGCACTTAATGCGTTCACAACAGCGAAAGACGAATATGCGACTGCTGTCGACATCGCAACAGCACAGGGACTTCAAACAAAGTGGGAGACGGAGCAACGATATTCAATGGTTTCAGAATACGTTGCCACTACCGAAGAACTATCTACTGAGCAGCAGGATAATCTTGATTCAACGTTAGACACCATTTATAAGTCATTAACGAAAACTGAGCAATATATTGAGGTCAAGGATGTCGTGGCTGCTCGAGAGTCACTCGCAGAGGTGCGAACAACGCTTGATACGGTTGAGACCCAACTCAGCACGTCAGCTGCTGATGACACACGTAGACAGCAGTACGAAGCTGCACGTGAGCGATTATCTGCGGCTCAATCAGCGCTTGAATCTCTCTCGGATGAGAAAAATGACGAGACTGCATATCGAAGGCAGGATCTTATTGAGTCTCTACAGATGCTGGCAACCACGATCGACGAGTCACCCCGTCCTGAACTGATTGACCTGTGTGGTGACTATCCAACTGATGCATATCTGAACGCATTCGGATCGTGGTCCGAGGCGCTCGATGCAGCGAATCTTGACCAGATTGATGAAATCGCGCGTAATCGTCGAAAGTATACACGTGTCGAAGTTCTCAATGCCTTGGTAGATGTGATTGAGCAATTTGGTCGTGAACCATCGCGAACAGAGATGAATACACATGGCGCAGTTTCCTCAACAACTGTCGTCAATCGGTTTGGTAACTGGGAAAAAGCAGTTGAATTCGCTACAGACGTAGCCGGTGATGATATCGAACAGGATCCTGAACCTAACCAGCAGGCGAGCGATGCTGTGGATGATAAACGTAGTGTAAATACCGGCAGAGTGACTGATCAGAGATCAAATGGGAGTGATCAGGAAGCAGCATCCTCAGAAACGACAACTGTCACTCAAACCACGTCTGACGAATACGCGACCATCGACGCAATTGAATCGAATGGTCGATTCGACCGACCAATACCGGTAAAAGTACGATCAGTGAGTGACACCGAGAGGTCTCGGCGGCGGGAGACTGTTTATATTGAGGATCTCACCGGTACTCAGACAGACCTCAATATTTGGGAGACACATGACGTAACTGTTGAGTGGACACCCGGTGAGTGGTATATTCTTGATGAGGCTCTCGGAAAATCATGGACAAATTCCGACGGCGAGACGAAACGTAATCTGAGTACAACCGCAGATTTCACTGTGACACACGTCAGCGAGCGTCCTGGCAAAGGTGACGCAAGATCAGGTACTACCGAATCCACAGGAGGCTCAGACACTACCACGACGACAGACACGACTGAATCAACAGAAGAGACAACCCCAGACGCCTCAGAGATTGATATTCTCAATGAGATTGAACGCGAACTCAATGGACTATAATTATCACCGTGTTACATGCTTCGCGAGATCTTGTAATCTTATGTATAATTGCATATGGATTAATCAGGCATAATTATTAACATAGTTCGCATCTTCATATTTGAGCACAGTTGTAATCAAGTACATTTCATATGACATCCCTCACTGTTCCCAGCTGGCTTACGCCTCGTGAATACCAATCAGAGGCCGTCAGAACGTGGGAATCTTCACAGGGACAGGGCATCCTAAACATGGCGACAGGGACTGGGAAGACAATTACTGCTCTCATTGCCGCCACTGATCTTTATACATTACAAGATGACCGATTAGCACTCATTGTTGCTGCACCGTACACTCACCTCGTCGATCAGTGGACAGCGGATCTCGAAGAATTCGGTGCGACGCCATTTCGTGCATATGGTTCACGATCAGGATGGACGAGCGATATTACTGGAGCAGTTACGGAATTTACGAGTGGTGCTCGGGACCTCTTAACGATCGTTACGACTCATAAGACATTCGCCACCAAGCATTTTCAGCGTATTCTCACTCGAGTCGATGGCACTGAAACAATGCTAATTGCAGACGAGGTACACCATATGGGGGCACCACACCTTCGGCAATTCCTCCCGACAGATGTGCGGGCTCGACTTGGACTTTCAGCAACACCAGAACGATGGTATGATGATGAGGGAACTGATGCGCTCTTATCATACTTTAGTAATGGAATTGTCTACGATTATGGATTAGCTGAAGCAATCGCAAACGGGTATCTCTCTGAGTATTATTATATCCCACATATTATCGAGCTCACCGATGACGAAGCCGAGTCATACCTTGCACTTTCAAAAGCAATTGGTCGAATACTGGCTGATAATGATGGCGGTGGTCAAACTGGAGGGTCAATCGATATTACAGATGATGAAGAGCTTCAACAATTGCTAATCAGGCGCTCACGATTAGTTGGCACAGCACGAAACAAGATACAGACACTTGAATCTCTCATCAGGGAGGTTGGTCCTGAGTCAATCCATCATTCACTTATTTACTGTGGCGATGGACGTGTTGAGATAGACGCTGACTCGGACATAGCGGAGACGACCAACGATGATGAAACAGAACTCAAACGACAACTTCGGATCGTGACAGAACTTCTTGGTACTGACCTCGGTGTCCGCGCACACCAGTTCACCTATGAAGAAGATCAAAAGACTCGGGAGCGACTCCTCAGTGACTTTGAGGATGGTTCGCTTCAAGCGCTCATTGCAATTCGCTGTTTGGATGAGGGTGTCGACGTTCCAGCAACACAGACGGCGTTCATGCTCGCCAGTTCAAGCAATCCACGACAGTTCGTTCAGCGTCGTGGCCGTATTCTTCGACCACACGAGAATAAACGCCACTCAATAATTCATGATTTCATTGTCACACCGCCAGCAGCAATTAGCGAGAACTCTGATACCGATACCTTCAGTATTGAACGACAACTTCTCAAGAGTGAACTCCAACGTGTCGCAACATTTACACAGAATGCAAAAAATCACCCTGATGCGAACCTGAGCAATATTCCAACAACAGAAGGATCTCTTCGCACTCTCAAAAACAATTTTAATCTTATGGACATGTAGTATAATATATGACAGATGATCTCCCCGATTCCGTCGACAAAAAACAGATAAATCGTATAATGGAACGTGTGCTCAAAGCTGAAAAGGATAAACTTCACATGGGTAGTCCAAAGGGCATCAACAATGATATTGAGCAAATTATTGAAGAGGAGGTTGACTGATGGAACTCAAGCGGCTCGAAGTAGAAAATTTCAGACAATTTTACGGAACTCAAGAGATATCATTTTCACTGGAGGAGTCAAATAACGTCACTGTTGTTCACGGCGACAATGGTGCAGGAAAAACTACATTATTAAACACATTCCTCTGGTTATTTTATAACGAGCTTACTCTTCCACAACCTGATAAGATCGCTACTGAGCGGGCGTTAGACGAAGCCAGCGTAAATAGTCGCGTTCCTGCGCGTGTGAAACTTGAGTTCAAGGATCAAGGGCGTCAATACACAGCCGAGCGGAAGCAAGTGTTTCAAAAACGATCGCAGACCGACCTCTCTGGAGTGCAAGTCGATGAAGATCTTACATTAGAGTACATTGATGAACGCGGGAATCATAAACAACGTAACAACCCAAAGTCAGCACTCAAGCGTATTCTCCCACAGCGTCTTCGCGAAATCTTCTTTTTTGATGGTGAGACGATAAGTGAACTCACCGCCGATGATGGACAGGAGAAGGTTCAATCAGCGATTCGGAATATTATGGGTCTTGAGATTCTTGAACGAGCGATTCGACATCTCGACGCCGTTGAGGGAAGGTTCGAGGACACAATGGATGAATATGGAAGTAATGAACTTTCAGATCTAGTCTCGAAAAAGCAAGATATCAAGAGTAAAATAGACTCCCTCGAGAATGAGCGTGAAAATCTCCAACAGTCACGCACGGAAACTGAAAGGGAACTCACCCAGACTGAAGAACGTCTGTCAGAACTCGAAGATAGCAGAGAACTTCAGGAAGAACGTGATAGATTGCGGACTAATCTTGATAATATAGACACAGATATTGAGAATATTGATGATGAGACTGGATCGGTGATTTCAGACTCTGGGCATCTTCCCTTCGCAATGCCAGCAGTCGAGGAAACAGCACGAATGCTGCAAGAGAAGCGTCGAAAAGGTGAGATCCCCTCAGAAATCAAAACGCAATTCGTTGAAGATCTCCTCGATATTGAGGAATGTATTTGTGGTCGACCACTCCATCATGGATCTGGCGCGCGTGAGGAAGTCTCTCAATGGCGCGAACGTGCAGGGTCAACAGAGCTCGAGGAGGCTGCAATGAATATCGTTGGACGACTCTCAGAGATTGGTGAGCGACAGACTGATCTGTATGATGATATCGATGAATTACTTGCAGAGCGTAGTGCCAAACGTGACCGCAAACAAAAATTACAGGAGCAACTCGATGAAATCAGTGAGACACTCTCTGAGATTGAAACTGAAGACATCGGAAAACTTGAGGAAAGGCGACAAGATCTCAAAAGCGATATTGAAGAATTGAGTAAGAGCATTGGTGGTGTTGAGAGAGAAATCAATGATCGTGAGGAAACACTTTCTGAGATTGAAGAGGACATTAGCGACGCTCGAGAGGAAAACGAAGTCGCTAATCAAGCACGACGGCGTGCACGAACAGCTGGATATCTCCGAGACCAGATCGACGCATTGTTCAAAAAGTACCAGGATAAGGTTCGAAAAAGTGTCAATGATAAAGTTAATCAGACATTCCAATCGATTATTGAAAAAGAGTATTACGCACAGATTAGCGATGAGTATGCTCTCCGGATTTTGAAAGACGTTGGAGATACTGAGCAAGAACTTGTTGCAAAGTCAACTGGTGAACGCCAGGTAGCGAGTCTCTCATTTATTGCCTCACTGGTTTCACTCGCGAAGAATCAATACGAATCTGATCAAGACACGACGTACTTTACCGGTGGAATCTATCCAATGTTGATGGATTCACCATTTGGGTATCTTGACCCGACATATCAACGACGTGTTAGCCAGAAACTGCCGGAAATGGCTGAACAGGTAGTTGTGTTGGTCACTGAAAGCCAGTGGAGTGACGCTGTCGCTGGTGAACTTGCGGATATTGCAGGACAGCGCTACAAGCTACAATATCACGACGAGCAGAAATATGAATACACTGAGATAGTTCCAACAGGAGAGACATACTAATGCCAGCGACATTCTACTATGAAAAAAATGATATATATCCGGAACTCGGAGAGGGAAGCGACGCTCCGTTCGAATCGAATACACGCCTACTGATTTTCGCTGCGAGCGTCGGATACTCACGAGGTCGATACGTCGATGACCCTGCTGAAAATGGAGAAATCCGGTGGAATTACATCAGCCAGAATCAAAAATTATCGGTGATCGTTGCGGCATTGGCGTACGCCGATCATAATGATGCGGAGGTCATTCTCAAACCAGAAGAACAGATTGAGACACTGCGACGATATGGAGCAGGTGGTGCCCGCGTGATTAAAGAACAAATAGTCGATGAGCCTGGATCAAATCTTGATAATCTTATTGCATTTATTAAGAATACGCAAGATGAGGACAAACTGACTAAGCAGGTTGGAATTCTTGAGGATATCGAAGAGGAGATCAGTAGCCTTCGGGCAGCGCAGGATTAAGTATCTATTGAGATATGATATATGGATATCTTGAAAGGTATATTATCACTAAAAGTATTGAGTAAATTAAGAATTCTTTGAGATTCACTTTCTCAGTAATGATGCTCCAAATTGCATCCATCTCTCCTACTGTTTGAATTAAACTCAAAACATTTGTATGCAGTCGAAGGAATTTCACTCCTAATCATAATTAAATATCTTCAAACTCATCCTCCATCTGTTCAAGAATTCCAATTTCCATGCTTTTCTTATTGGTATCTTGTTGCTGCGACTCATCCGAATCCTCAACGGCATTAGCATGATACGTTCCTGCATCATCAACGAATTTAATCTCATCAGCATCCCGCAGTTGTTGGAGAACTTGTCTAATCTTTGCCCGAACGTGATTATTTCGTGGGTGCTTTGAGGCTAGTCGCTGCTCTGAGTAATCATAGAAATCGTGTAATCGGAACTGTCGCTGTTCTTTCTCTTCTTGATACCGAATCAGTTCTTCTCGGATATCCTCTTTCCAAGTCATTGAGTAGATAGTCTCATCCAAATCTTCTAACTAAACTACATAAGTCCACTGGCAGAATGTATAGGACTAAACGAATTGAGTCAGTATAAGCCCAAGCAACGGCTTCGACGGTCGCTCCTATGATGTAGGATGCGGAGTACAAACTAGAGCAGTCTTGAGGGTGATCAAAAGCAAAATTATGTTACGCTCGCCCGCACTGCTCCGGTTCTGTTTCGCCTGTATCAACCGCGATCATATTCAAGATACTTCTTAATTGACTCTTCCCTCCTATGTGAACGCTGATTCACGTCTCATGCCTACGATATATATCTCAGTTACGTACTCAAATTGATTTATTATTTATTTAATGAGCAATTCAAAACCTGATATATTCAGTTTCATTTGAGTAACAAGAAAATGCAGCTCTCACCGATTTAGGATATAGACACGAGAGTATATCAATCGGAAAGGTCAGCATGTTGAGAGAGTAAATCCTGAGATATGACAATGTGAGCATCCCGAGTGA
>ERZ1034517.333-NODE-333-length-11832-cov-4.108177_pt1 | contig 11832 bp, 4 predicted proteins | sample MGYA00520599_ERZ1034517 | MGnify/ENA primary metagenome ERZ1034517 (study PRJEB33760, sample SAMEA4777701) | hypersaline lake metagenome | biome: hypersaline environment; feature: brines | place: Spain | collected 2012-08 | depth 0 m ...
GCGCGTTCCGGATCGCCTACGACGGCCGGCCGTTCCACGGGTTCCAGCGCCAGCCTTCGGTTCCGACCGTCGAGGACCGCCTGTTCGACGCGCTCGACTCCCTCGGCGTGTTCGACCGCACCGAATCGGACCGGCCCGCAGGCTACGCGGCCGCCGGACGCACCGACGCCGGGGTGTCGGCGACAGCCCAGACCGTCGCCTTCGAGTGTCCCGAGTGGTGCACGCCCAGCGCGCTGAACGGCGACCTCCCCGCCGACGTCCGGGCGTGGGCGTCGGCGCCGGCGCCCGACGGCTTCCACGCGACCCACGACGCGACCCGCAGGGCGTACATCTACCACCTCTACGCTCCCGATCTCGACGACGACCGCGCCGCCGACGCCGCGGCAATCCTCCGGGGCGAACACGACTTCCACAACCTCACCACCGACGAGTCGGGGACGGTTCGGGACCTCTCGGTCGATCTCGACCGCGACGGAGCCGTCCTCCGGATCCACGTTGCGGCCGACGGGTTCCCCCGGCATCTGGTCCGCCGGCTCGCCTCCGTCATCAGGGGTGTCGGCACCGACAGCCGGTCGCCGGCGTGGGTGCGTCGGCTGCTGGGGTCGGCGGCGGTGGACGGCCCCGAGGGCGTGCCGACGGCATCGCCCGAACCGCTAGTGTTGACCGGCGTCTCGTATCCCGGTCTGGCGTTCGATCGGGACCCGGTGGCGGCGGCGTCAGCCGCCGAGGTATTCGGCGACCGACGGCTGGACGCACGGCTTCGCGCCCGAGTCGCCGGTCGGTTAGCGTCGGTTGCTGAAGCCGATCCCGACAGGTTGTAAGCCCCTGTCACCGGGCGCGCGCAGTGAGAAACCTGTGGGCCGTCCGGCGATCCCACTCCGGCGGCAAACCTGAGCCTACGGAAATGTTTATACCGGTTCGTTTATCAACCTGTTAGTATGTCTACTGGGGATCCTCGGGGTGACGACGATCTGAGCCTGCCGGATAACCTTATCGGGATCGGGAACGCCGGCAAGACGACGATAACTCACTACCTTTCGCAGGACTGGATCGTCGAGAAAGCGGTGGCCGGACAGGACGACGACGACGAGTTCAGCGCGTTCATCATCGACACCGCCACCGGCGAGCAGTCGGAGGACGAACGCGAGGTGAACCGCATCAACAACGCCATCGAACGGACCGCCGAGCGGGCCGGAAAGAACCCCGATCTGATCGACACGGGGATCGAATACATCAACCCGCTCGACGACGCGCCGGACAACCTCATCTCTCCGACCGGACTGACCTCCGAGACGACCGTCAACCAGATCGCACAGCAGGACAGCCTCAACGCGTGGTGGCTGGAGAACAACTCCGAGATGCTGACTGACGGCTACGGCCAGGGCGTCCTCCGGCGCCGTGGGCTGAGCAAGGCGCTGTACCACGCCAGCCGGGCAGGACGGGGCGGCCCCGACCTCAACCTGGAGGATCTCACACGAAACCTGGCCGGCAATCCGCAGGACCGGACGGCGACAATCGTCGTCGGTCTCGGCGGGGGAACCGGTTCGGGGATGTTCTTAGACCTCGCGAAACACCTCACGAAGGAGGTTCCGGAGCTCAACCTGGTCGCGACGATTCCCGGGCTCGACGAGAAAAACAGGCGAACCGCAAACGCCTTCGCCGCCCTCTCGGAACTCGAGTATCTCGCACTCAACGGGGACAACCCCTTCACCAACATCATTATCGTCCCGTTCGGCCCGGCGAAACGGCTCTCGAACAAGGAAACGTTCCTCGACGCGTTCGTACAGACCATCGTCGCCCGCGAGTCGACGACCAACGACTTCACGAGTTACCTCGACGAGGCGGCGCCGAACCCGATCCCCAAGAAGTTCGCACCGTTCACCGTTGCGGTCCCACAGATCCTCCGGTACGATGTCGGTGACATCAGGGAGACCGAAGACGCGATCAAGGAGTACCACGAGGCAAAGCGCGAGGCACTCGACGCCGAACTCTCGCTGTACGAGGCGCTGCACGACTACTTTATCGACGAGTGGGGCGGGGAGATCGGCCGGACGCTAGAGGAGGCCCAGAGCGGGTACGTCGAGAACGACCAGTTCGCCCTCAGCGGCGATGAGGCCAGTTCACTCCGGAACCGGCTCGACAACCTCCAGTCGTGGATCGAGAACGAAGAACGGTTCGGCCACGTCGACAACCAGGCGCTTCTCACCTGGCGGGAGCAACTCGGCCAGTGGATCGCTGCGAACGAAAAGCGGAACAGCGACCGCCCGCAGGAGGAGATGAAAAAGCGGCTCGTCACCCGCCTCCCGGACCGCGTCGAGAACCTCCAACCGGTCGACGAGGAGTACGCCGGTGAGCCGGCCCAACAGCAGCTCGCGAGCGTCTTCCGGGATGAGCTTCGCGCCATCAAGCTCCGGGCGAACCTGTTCCGTGTGCTCAAGATCATCGACGAGGAGGAGGTCCGCGAGGCGCTTGACTCGGCGATCAACGCCGACGGCGACGGGTACGTCGGGTCCCGCCGGCTCGAAGATCGGGTCAACAGCCTCAACCGCGAGATCGACCGTCACGAGTCCGACCTGGACGTGCTCGACGACCTCGAGGCCGACCTCGTCGACGCCCGCGACCACATCATGGATTCGTGGCGTGACTCCGTCTCCGACGACCTGCGGCTGCTCGTGGAACTCAGCGACAGCGCCGCCGACATCCGAAGCCAGCTCGAAAGCCTGCGGGGGGAATTCGAAGACCGGCTCCGGACCATCTCGCAGGCCAACAGCCCGGACAACATCTCCGCAAGCGGGCTGAACTTCAACTTCGACCGGCTCAACCGACAGCTCCGGGACATCGGCGTCGATCAGATCGACGGGGACAAACTGACCGACTCGATCGAGAAGACGCGGCGCGCCTACGAGGCGTGGCACGAGATCAACAACGGCGGGATCGTCAAATCGCTCCTCGGCGATAAAGGCGAGAAAGAAGACGAGTACGTCGGGTATCTGGACACGATCGACGACAGCTACGTCGACATCACCCCGAAGGCCGAGCGCGGCGATTTCACACAGGACTTCAGCTGTAGGCCCGCCACCGAGAACCTCTTTCAGGACGTGATCGAGGGCATCGAGGAGAAACACGAGGACCTCCAGCGACGTATCCTCCAGGAGTTCAAAACGGCAGTGTCGGATTTCGAGGCCACGGACGCCGTCGAGGACCGTCGCGCGCAGTGGAACGGTAGCGACTTCGATCTGGAGTGGCCGGGCGAGACCGGCGACGCCGTGTCGTCGCTCCGGCAGCGGCTCGAGGAACTCGATGCCGACTCCGTTGAGTCGGTGTTCAACGACCTACTGGCGGACGGTAGCGGGTTCGAGGACGCGGGCGTGGTCTACGTCGCGTTCGACAACGCGTATCTCGGCCCGGTCAAGGCGAAACGCGACGAGTTGAACGACCGGATCGACACCAAAGCGGCCCGTCGGGGGGTCTACGACGAGCTTCGCGAGATCGTGATGAAATACGACGAGCCCTACGACGGGCCCGGCCCCAAGCAGCCGGAGTTAGACGACGCACAGCGGGTCACCACCGACTCCGAGAGCCCGTACGTCAGGAAGATCAAGTCCGGGGACCAGGTCGGGCTCCTGCAGTACGAGGACATCGAGGAGTCGGGGATCTGGGACGACCGCGGCAAGGAGATGGACCAGATCAAGCAGTTTTTCACGAAACAGTTCGCACAGAACGTCGAGGACGCCGAACTGAGCTGTTTGGAGAAACGCCTCATCGAAACGGACACCGACCAAGACCGGTACACCGACGCCGAAAACACCAGATACGACGGCCACTACGTCGGAAACATCTACATGAGTCGGGCGTTCCCCTCGGACGAGGACCCCGGCCACGACATCTTCGAGTCCGTAAAGCGGGTGTTCGACAACTCGAATCTCTACTACAAACAGGGCGGGAACGGCTACACCCACGAGTCTAAGGGCTACGGCGCGCCGTGGGATCTCTCCATGATCTCGTTCATCGGCGGGGTGTTCCTCGATAACCTCCGGCCGGTGATCCAGCCGAGCGACGGATACATGCGCTCGTACGAGTCCCAGCGCGACGAGCTCGCCGAGAGCGTTCGGATCCGACACGTCCACGGCGTCGACGGCCGGGACGACACGATCAGCAGTCCGGGCGAGGGCGGGTACATCTACCGGGACTCGATGTTGGATCTCGACGACGCCGAAGACCTCTACAGCCTGCTCGATGGCAACGAAGACGAGGTCGTCCAGATGCTTCTCGAGGACTACGTCGGTCGGAAGACGTTCCCGAGTTCGATCGACCTCGGCAACAAATGACCCGGTCGGGGTCGCGGCGCGCGGAAGCCCTCCGCCTTGTCGCCTCGCTGCTCGCCATCCTCGCGGCGACGGCGGCCACATCGCGGATGCTCATCGCCGCGTGGGACGACCACGGCCTGGTGTACCACCTCGTCCACGGGTTCAGCCGGGCAATGGGGTGGGGAATCAGGGGAACGGTGGTGTTCGCCGCGCTTTTCGGTGTCGTTCTCGTCGTCGCGTTCGCACTCGACGAGGACAAACACGTCCAGGGAATCTTGCTTCTGGCGGCGATTGCGCTGGTGTTCGTGCCCACGCTCGTGGTGTTGGAGCGGTGGCGGATCGACTTCCTGGCGTATCCGACGTCGGTCGGTGCGGGGCTCGTTGTCGGCGTCGTCGTCGTCGCCGTCGGCGGGACCGCCCCGCCGTTCAGCGACGGCCGGGTGTCGTTCCCGAACGCCGCACGAGCGTTGTACGCCGCTGTCGCCGGCGCCGCAGTCGTGGGGTTCATCGAGCGGTATCTCACGTACGACAGCCCGATCGTCGTCGTCCAGAACACACCCACGATCGACCAGGTCGCCGGCGGCCCACTGACTCCAGTCGTCGACCTCGTCGCGGTGTCGGCGCTCGTCTACCTGATGGGCTATTTCACCCGATACTCCGACGTGACAGACGTCGTCATCTCCTCGCCGGACGAGGGAACGGTGTCGGGATTCCTCGGGGGACTCTACGACGCCGCCGACCGGCGGTACGGTGCGACCACCCTCGAAGGCGGTGACGTCCTGAACGCCGCACGCAGCCAAAAGCACTCCCGACCCTCGATCACCAGCCGGGTGGCGTTCCAGTACCAACCCGGCAGCGGCGCGTTCGTCCGCCGCCGGGAGGTGGCGTACGACAACATCCGCCCGGTGAGCGACGGCGACGCCGACGCGATGGAGGCGGTCGCCGAGGAGCGCTCCTCGCTCGGATCGCGGGTGTGGTACGGGTTCAGACGCCAACTTCTGCTCGCGGCGCCGGCCTCGGTCCGGTCGCTGCTCCGGCGGTCCGGCGGCGCACACCTCGACCGGCTTGTCGGGGCGGACGTCATCCTGCTTTTGGCCCCGCTCGACGACATCATCGACCAGTACCTGGCCGAAGAGGGTGGGGAGTTCGACGAGTCGTGGGTGACCACCCCGTCGTATCTCCGGGCGGCCCCCGAAGGTGACGCGGGGAAGGCGGGCGTGTACCACCGACTCGGCACGGCGTGTGCCGGGTCGTCGATGCCCGACGTCTACGTGGTCGCGACCGACGCCGACATCGCACTCGATATTCACGGGGGCGAGTTCGACGACCGGTTTCTCAGCTTCCTCCGGACCGACGTCCTGGGGCTGGACACCGTCTACCGGGGTCGGGTATTCCCGGTCGCCGGCATCGGCCAGGAGTCGAAGGGGTACGACGACGTATTGGGGCGACTATGAGTTCCACCCGCATGCAGCGCCGGGATGGCTTTTATTATCGGCCCGGGAGAGTCAACTGACATGGCCTCGTTCCCGACGCTCGCGCCCTCAAACAGGAGACACCGGCGGCTCGTGTTTTTCGCCTCTATCGGACTGTTGGTCGTCGCCGGCCTGTCGGTGATCGAACTCCTCGCAGTTGCGTGGACGGCGCGGCCGTGGAGTTTCGCGCGACACATCGTCTTCGGTGGTATCAACGCAGTCGGTATCGACCCGACCGTCTTCTACTACATCCCGCTCGGCGTGTTCGTCGGCCTGGTTGTCGGCCTCCTCTTGGACTCGTTCAAATACATCCAGGGGTTGATCGTCGCGGGTGCGACCCTGATTGCGGTCCCGCTGGTGTTCGTTCCCCGCGGCGTCTTCGTGGGGCCGCTGGCGTCGAGTTTTGGGGCTAACACGGCGCTCATGGCGATTCTCGCCGCCACCGCGACGCTCCGTGCCGGCGGCGTCACGTTCGACCGGCTCGACGCCGGCCAGCGGGAGTTTCCACGGATCCCCGCGCTCATCTTCTGGCTCACCACCGTACTCGCCGTCTTCGGGCTGTTCGAGGCCCACGTGAACTACGTTGGGCCGGTCCGGTTCGCTCCGGGCCCCGGAGAGCTCATGACACGGGCGTTCGCGTTTAACGGGTTCGTCTGGGAGGGGGTCGCAACGCACCTCGTCAGCGTACTCGTACTCCTGCCGGCACTCCGATACTTCACCACCTACGAACGGGGGATGAACGTCATCATGCTCGGGCCGAAACGCAGCGGCAAGAGCGCGGTGTTCGGCGGGATCCACCTCTACATCCGTGACAACGTCGACGAGCAGAGCGCGGCCGCGACCCGGGTGAGTCGGCTGCGACAGAGCATCGAGAGCGAGCAGTTCCCGGACCCGACGCCTGCGACCCTCCAGTCGGGCGCCGACGGCTCCGGGGGGAGCCAGCCGATGCTGCTCGAACTGCCGTACTCGTGGGGGCGGTTCGTTCCGACCCGCGTCCGGTTCAGCGTTGTCGACTACCCCGGCGAGGCATTAGAGGACATCCTCGCGGAGGTGGTGCAGAAGGCGACCCAGCAGATCCAGGGCGGCGACGCGGAGATCGCCACCGACGGGGGCGAACGCGAGGACTCGGACTTCGACGTCCCCTTCTCCGACGAGGATGACGAAGACTCCGACACCGCGGACGACGACGCCGTCCAGTGGGGGACGACCGCGGGAAGCAACGCCGACACCGACGACGGCTCACACTCTGAGGGTGCTGCCGAAACCGGGCGCACGACGCCGGGTGGGGACAGCAACACCGCAACCTCGGGGAACACCACCGCGACGGGATCGAGCCACAGTAGCTCCGAATCCGACGATCCCTTCGGGGACCGCTCCGGCGGGTTCGGAACCAACGCCGAGGTCGACCTCTTCGACGGTGACGACGCCGACGACGGTGCTGTCCCTACACTCGACCCGAAGTCGTCGTGGGCGGCAGCAACCCGGACGGTCCGGGAGGCAACGAACCTCTCGGAGATGATCCCCGGCATCCGGGGGTGCGTCCACAACGCCGACCGGATCGTACTGACGCTTCCGCTCGATGACTTCGTTGCGCCCGTGATCGAGCGTGAGAATGTGCCTTCGTACCTCCGGGACCGGGTCATCACGCCCGAGGAGTTCAACAACTACCGCCGGAGCGAGATCCGTCCCATCCGCTACGGCGGCCGGGACTACGCGGTAAAGGGGCCCAACCGCGACGACGTCTCCGAGTACCTCCGGTGGTACGAAGCGATCCGCGCGATCTACCCCGAGAAAGACATCGTGATCGTGGGGACGATGGCCGACTGGATGCTCGAGGACTTCAAAGCGAACCAGGAGTCGAGTGCGGCACCGCAGGCCGACGGCTACCGCGAGTTCTGCGACTACGTCCGCGACGAGATCGTCCGGGAGCAAACGCCCGAAGTGAACCAGTTGTTCGGGGGCCGACGGGATCCCGACCCGCTGTATCTGCTGTGGTACGACATCAAAAACGAGGAGCCGGCCGGGACCGACGAACTCCGGATCGACGTCGGTGGCCCCTCGTCGGTGCTCAAAGGCGCCCGCCAGTTCATGGAGCGGATCAACCAGTGACCGCGAACCGATGAGCCGGTTCCGACTCTACGGCAGCGGGGGCCGACCGGTGTACGACTCCGCCGGCGAGCCCGAAGACCGGCGGCTCGAGCGGATCAAACAGGAGTTCAACGCGGGCGTCGCGGCGTTCTACGACCCCGGCGCGGGGCTGGTCCGCGCCCAGGTCAAGATCCACCGCCGCAGCCCCGAGCAGTTCGTTGCGACCTACCAGTCCGACGCCGGCGACGACCTCCTGGCGACGCTTTTCGATCGCGTCGAGGCGCTGTCCGAGCGCCGTGGGTGGACGATCCAGCGGGGGATCGGTGGGACACAGGCGCTGTACGACGCTCTGGCGGACGGTTCCGCGCTCGGTTCGGACGCGACCGCGGCGGTCGAGGCGGATCTTGCCGACGGGTCGATCGGCCCGGACAGAGTTCGGGAGGCGGTCGAGGCGCTGGGGGCGGTGGACCTCGCGGTTCCGGACTACGACGTCGCGGCGGCGACGCTGGCGTACGTCCGCGAGGCGTTCCCGGACTACGCTGTCGCGGTTTCGGAGTCGACGGATGCGGAGACGATCGCGGGTGCCGACGTGGTCATCAGACCGACCGGAAGCGTCGACCGAGTCGTCCCCGGCGCTGAGTTCTCTGCGTGGCTCGAGCGCCGGCGGGTGGCGACCGCGACCGCGGCCCTCAACGATGCGGTCGAGTCGGCGGCCGCGGGGTTCGAGTCGGCGTCGGTTTCCGTTTCGGCCGGCGTTGCAGCCGCGGTCGATCGGACGACCCCAGCCTCGGAGTTGGGGGTGCATGCGGTCCCGCCGTCGGCGCCGCCGGTCACTCGCCGGGAGCTCCGGCAGACGCTTTCGTATGGGCTCCCCACCGGCGTCGTTGTGGGCGCAGCCGCCGGGGGAGTGTGGTCCGTTGTGGGGTCGGTTCCGCGGTGGCTGCTCGGGGCTGGATGCCTCCTGGCTGTGGTGGTGTGGGTCGCCGCGCTTCTGGCGATCCGACTGGCCGACGACCCTGATCGGCTGCCGGACGCGCCGGGGGTCGACTCGGAGGTCGAGCCGATCGGGGCGGCGCTCTCGCAGGTCGCGGCCGCCGGCGGCGCCGACGCCGCCCGGGAGGCGCTCGCGTCCGTGCTAGATCCGTACGGCGTCACACTCGAACCCGACGGCGATCGCGACCGACGGCGCCGGCGGGCGGCCGGGGGTGGCGTCGCGGCATCGGCGGTCGTCTGTGCGGTCGCGTTCGCGGTCATCGCCCTTCTGCTGTAGCCGGCCTGCGGTGACCGGTGAAAACGACCCTTCAGGACCCCTGATGTCGGTCGATTTCCATCCGGTGGAGGTGACTTTTTGTCGTTCCGGAATCCAGGTGCGCGTATGTCAACCGATCGACCACGCCAGCGGCGCGGCCACCGGCGACCTGAGGGAACGCCACGCGCAGGTGAGTCCCGGTGACCGCCGGGGACTCGAACGGGGAACACGGGGCGTCCGGGGAAACGGCGGCGGACGACCTCCCGCGGGCGTACGCGTCGGTCCGCTCGACCGACACCGGGGCGGTCGCCTTGGTCGCCGCCGGCGGCTCCCGGCTCGCGCTGGCGTCGGTCTCCGGCGTGATCTCCGTGCTCGCACCCGACGCCGAGGGTGACGCGCAGTTCGATCTTGAGGGGCGGCCGCAGGGGCTTGCTGTCGGGTCTCTGGTCTACGCCGCGGTCGACGACACCGTATACGGGTACAGCTTCGACGGCACCCGACGGTGGGAGACGTCGCTTGACGGCGTCACTGCGCTGTGTTGGGTGCCGGGGCCATCGCGGGTGATCGCCGCCACCAACACCGGGGCGTTCGTGTTCCTCGACGCTGACGAGGGGACGGAGCGCGGCCGGATCGACCGAATCCACGCGGACGTCTCCGAGGAGGTCCTACTCGCCGGTCGCAACGACGAGTTCCTCGCGGGCGAGTCGTGGTATCTCACCGGGTTCGGCCCCGAGGGCGACCGTCGGGGCGAGGCCATGCTCGACGGCACGATCACGGGTGTCGGGCTGCTCGACGGCATCGCGGTGGTGTCGCTTCACGGCGGCAAGATCGTCGGCGTGGATGCCGACGACGGGAGGACCCGGTGGACGCAGGATGTCGACGTCGGGTGGCTCGCACCGCGTGGCGAGGCGGGACTCTACGCCGCCGCCGACCGCGGACTCGTCCGGATCACCGCCGACGGGAGCGTGACCGACGTCGGCGTCGATGCGAGCGGGTCCGCGCAGGTGGCGATCACGACCGACGGGGGGGTCGCCTGCCGGATCGACGGCCGGACGGCCGAAGTGCTCCGCCCCCGGGCGTCGCTTTCCGGTGTGGACATGCGCCTCTCGCCGATGTCGCTCCGCGCGGGTGAGGAACTCACTGTCACCGTCGAGACCCGCGGTGGACCGACCACCGGCGCGGTCCGGGTCTCCGGCGACAACGCGTCGTTCCAGCCCGAGTCACAGCAGGTCTCGCTCGATGCAGGCGGCCGGGCGGAAGCCCGGTTCACGCTGGCTGAGGCGTCCGACACCCGGGTGACTGCCAGCGCGGTGTTCGATCCCGACGACGCCGACACCGACACCACGGAGGCCCAAGCGACCCTGCAACTTCCCGCGTCGGCGTCGACACCCGTTGTCGACGCCAGTATCGTCGGCATCGACGACGGGGCTGCGACCGTTGACGCCACCGTCCGGATGGCCGGCGGGTCGGACCTCCCGGCGATGTCGCTTTCGCCCGGGGACGTCGACATCGTTCCCGGCCCCGGCCAGTCGTCGGCGTCGCGGACCCTCTCGCTCCCGCTCGGCGCCGACGCGGTGACTGCGACCACCGCCGACGGCGAGTCCATCGAGGCTGCGGTGTCGGTGCCCGTGACCCCGCTTTCGGTGTCGGTCGACGGGCGTGACGACGGGTTTGTCGACGTGACGCTCGAAAACGACGCCGAGGTCCCGGTCGACGACACGGTGCGGGTGACCGGCGACCCGCTTTCGGCCCCGGTGGAGCGGCCGGTATCGCTGGATCCGGGCGCCCGGCTCACGCTCGTTCTTCCGGCGAGCGACGCCGGCGCCGGCGAGATCCACGTCGACGCCGCTGCAGTCGAGACCACGGCTGCGGTTTCGCTCGACCGTGCCGCGTTCCCGTCGGCCGGCGAGTCGGCCGACCGACCGGCGGGCGGTGGCGATCGGCCGCGTGGCGACCGCTCGACCGAGCGGAACGCCGGGGCGGACGCGTCCGCACACGCACCCGGCGACGCACCCGCGGCGGCGCCGCCGAACCGGGGGACGGCGACACCCGATCCGGACCGTGACTCGGCCGGGGTGTCGGCGGCGTCACGGACTGAAAAGCGCCGTCCGGCCGACACCCCTGCAGCGTCGGACGCTCCCGGGGCCGACTCGTCGGGCAGCGACGATAGCCGACGCGACAGTCCGGGCTCCGAGCCGGGAGACAAATCCCAACCGCCGACGGGATCCGGGGCCGAGGGGGCGTCGGCGGCACCGTCGGACCCGACCGCCCCACCCGCCGGGTCCGAGACGGGCGTGGCATCGCCCGACCCGATCGATCTCACCCGCCACATCGAGCCCGACGCCGTGCAGGAGGGGTACGCCATCGAGGAAACGCTCACGATCGAGAACCGCTCGTCGGACGCCCGGTCGGTCACCGTCCGGTCCGACGGGGAGGAGTCGACGGTCGAACTCCCGCCGGAGACGGAGGCGACGGCCTCCCGGTACCACGCCGGGTGGGACGCGGCGTCGATCCCAGTGCCGGCGGTCACGGCCCGTACCGGCGAGTCCGAGGCGACTGTGCCGTCGGCGTCGATCACGGTCGAGCCCGCGCCGGTGGTCGTTCGGCCCACCCTGTCGGTGCAGTCAGACACGACTGACGTCCGGCTCGACGTCAGCAACGCCCTCGAGACGCCGTGTTCAGTGCTGGAGATCGGGTCGAAGGGGTTTTCGAGTGC
>ERZ1034517.335-NODE-335-length-11824-cov-5.245390_pt1 | contig 11824 bp, 9 predicted proteins | sample MGYA00520599_ERZ1034517 | MGnify/ENA primary metagenome ERZ1034517 (study PRJEB33760, sample SAMEA4777701) | hypersaline lake metagenome | biome: hypersaline environment; feature: brines | place: Spain | collected 2012-08 | depth 0 m ...
GTCGACGCCGCCGGGGATGTCGGGCGCGCGGTCGTCGTCCGATCGGCCGTCCGCGAGCGAGCCGGCCCACTCGACGACGCGTTCGGCGATCTCGTTCGCGGTTCGTTCGGCGTCGTCCATGGCCGCAATGCTGTACTGGAGTTGTTGGTCGTCTGCGGTCTCACGGGCCTGTACTGCCGCTCGCGTGGCGTGGACGGTCGCGTCGTGAAGCGCGTCGTAATACTCGTCTTCGTCCTCGACGAACCCCGCGCGGACCGCTTCGGCCGGCCAGTTCTGTGGTTGCTCGGCGGTTCGGTCGCGTATCGCTGTCGCCGCGGATTCGGCGTCGTGGGGATCCCCGTATCGGAACCACCCGGAGTCTCCGGGGTTTTGGCCGCTCATACGCTCCGTTGAGCGCGGGGGGGTATATGTATTCTCGAACGAGGGCCGTTCCACTGGGCCCGACGGACGATGCGGTTCGGAGCACGCCCGATACAGCGGGGGTCAGGTGGAGAACCCGAACGGAGCCGGGTGGAGAGCCCGAACGGAGTCGGGTGGAGAACCCGAACGTGTGGGCCCGCTGTGGACGGATCAGGTCACTGGTACTGTCGGCGACAGTCGCGTGGCGCGTGTCGACATCCCGTGGTGTCGGGGCGTCACGTCGGCCGGCGGTGCCGTCGGGACGGCACGGATACGCCACTGCTCGGCCGACGTGGAACTGTCACTGTGACAGTTCGACGGTGACGACGTTGCCGGTCGGCGAGTTCTCCGTGATCGAAATACTGCCGTCTGACCGGGCGACGATCAACTTGACCAGCCACAGGCCCAGGCCCTCCCCGTGGTACAGCGGTGTTTGTTTCGTTTCGCCCACCAGTATGTTCCGTTCCATCTCCGGGATCCGGGGCCCAGTGTCGGCGACGTCGATACGAACAGTCCCCTCGGTCCGGGTGACGGTGAGTGTGACCGTCGGCGACGACGACTCGTTGTGGACGATCGCGTTCGTGACGAGTTCCGTGATCGCCTGGCCGAAGTTCGATGTCGCCCGGGCGGTTACCTCCGCCGAGCAGTCGACGGCGACCGTCGCGTCCGGGTGCTCCGATTCGACGCGCGAAGCGATCGTCTGGAGTTGGTCGCAGACTGCGACGTCTGTCCGAGTCGGCTCGTCACGCAACAGGTCCGTGATCTGTCGTTCCTTTTCAGCCAGCCCGACCAGCCGATCGCTCATGTCGATGATCTTTCCGGCGGCGTCGGCAGTCCCGTTCGAGGTCTCGGACTGGATCGTTTCGGCGTATCCCCGCACCACGTTCATCTGATTGCGGATGTTGTGACGGAGGACCCGGTCGAGCACCGTCAGTTGCGCGTGGCGTTGCTTCCGGTCGGTCACGTCCTGTTGGAACCCGACGTAGTTGACCACCTCTCCGGTATCGCTCGTCACGGGTGCGATCTCGAGGTGGTTCCAGAACTCCGTGCCGTCCTTCCGGTAGTTACGGAGCGTCACTGAGACCGGCTCTTCGGCGTCGATCGCCTCCCGGAGGCGGTCGACGCGGTCCGGGTCGGTGCGCTCCCCTTGGAGGAACCGGCAGTTCTCCCCGAGCGCCTCCTCGCGTGAGTACCCCGTCATCTCCACGAACGCGTCGTTCACGTAGATCATCGGATTGTCCGCTCGACCGGGGTCGGAGATGACGATACCGACCGGTGCGTCCTCGATCGCCTGCGTCCGCCGCGTGAGCATCTTCTCACGCGCTTTGCGCTCCGTGATGTCGTCCTGGATCGCGACGAACGCGTGGACGTCGTCACCGTCGGTTACGGGGGCGATCGTCTGTATCGCCGTGTACGTCTCGCCGTTCTTGCGGCGGTCGGTGATCTCCGCCTCCCACACGTCGCCGGACCGAAGGGTCTCCCACAGCTCGTCGAAATAGTCGTCCGGCATCTCCCCGGAGTTCAACACGCGCGGCGTCTCGCCGACGACCTCCGCCCGAGTGAACCCGGTCAACTCCTCGAACGCCGGATTGACGTACTCGATCGTCCCGTCGGTGTCGGTCATGAAGATCGCGTGGCCGGCGGATTCGACCGCCTGTTTGATACGCTGGAGGTCGCGTTCGCGCTCCTTGCGATCGGTGATGTCCTGGATCGTCCCCCGAATCCGGGTCAGTTCCCCGTCCTCGTACTGTGGTTCCCCTCGCGTTCGAACCCACCGCTGGTCGCCCTCCGCGTCGACGAGCCGGACCTCGACGTCGTACGACTCGCCGTCCTCGACGGCCCTCTCGAACGCGTCTTCGATGATCGGTCGGTCCTCGGCGTGAAACTGCCCGAGGCTCAGTTCCGGCGACGGCGTTCTGTCGTCCGGGAGCGCGTGGATGCGGTACACCTCGTCGGTCCACCACCCCTCCTCGGCGTCGATGTCGTACTCCCACGCACCGACGCTCGCGATGTCCTGGGCCTTCTCGAAGAGGTCGACCTGGCGTTCGAGTTCCCGTTCGCGCTCCCGCAACGTGAGCGACTGCTCGCGGAGCCGGAGGAGTGCTGACAGCCGCCAGTGGAGTTCGGCTTGCTGGATGGGTAGCGTGACGATCTCGTCGATCGCTTCGGTCACCACGTTGTCGGCCAGCCGGCCGGCGTCCGTATCGATGATCTCCGACTCACCCTCCGGCAGCAGGAGCAGATACGGGAGAAGCACCGGAGCCGCCGCCGTCTTCTTCGCCCGGAGCGCATCGAGGTTGTCCTCGAAGGCCCGCTTGTCGATGATGCACACGTCGAAGTCGGTGTCGCAGATACTCCCTGCGAACTCCACGGCGTCGTACGAGGGGTGATCCTCGATCCACTCGACGAGCAACTGACGATTGCCCGCATCCGACACGAGCGGGAGCACGCGGCTCCGGGCGTCGGGCACCTCCTCAGGGGTCATTGTCGACCGTATTCACCCCTGTTGGTGGATGCGTCGAGCGTCCGCTGCCGACACCATCCCCTCTCGGGACCGGCGGCGAGGTCCGGACCGGTGACGTGGCTGTGCCGGGTCGGTCGGCGGTTCCGGGCGCCGGTGGTTCAGTCTCCATCGTGGTTCCAGGTTGGTGTGCCCGTGAGGATCCCACGGAGTTCGGGAAGCGATTCGCCGACGCGCAGTCCGTGTTCGGTGATCTCCAGTTCCCGGAGTTGGTTCTCGTAGTCGCTGGTGCGCATCTTGAGCACGCCGATCACCTTCCGGAGCGACCCCTTGTACTCGACGTGTCGGAGGACCACGATGCTGTCGGCGAGGTAGCTCATCCCTTGGTCGGTCGCGCGGAACTCGCCGGTGATCTGGTGCACCTCGTTGGTGACGAGTCCGGTCACGCCCATGTTGCGGAGGTAGCGCCCGATCTTGACGAGGTGCTGCATCGGGGCGGTGCCGACGCCCCGCAGCGACTGCTCGAACCCGCTGGTCCCGTCGATCATCACGATCTCCGCGTCGTTGTCCTCGACTTCCGACCGGATCTGGTTGGTGAACTCGTCGATCGTGAGTTCTTCGGGTCCGATCACCTCCACGTTGAGCGTTCCCCGATCGATCATCGCGCCCACGGGGATGTTCACGGCTTCCGCTCGCTCGAAGAGCGTCTGTCGGTCCTCCTCGAAACTGTACAGGACCGAGCGTTGGCCCCGTCCCGCGGCTTCCTTCATGAACTGGAGGCCGGTGGTGGTTTTGCCGACGCCCGTCGGCCCGCTCAGAAACGTGATTGTGCCGGTGGTGAGCCCACCCGACAGCAACGAGTCCAGTTCGGGAACGCCGGACGAGAGTTTCGCCGAGGTGTGCTCGCGCCCGTGGTTGTTTGGGTCGAGTCGTGGCCACACCCGCATCCCGTCGTCGGTGATCTGGAGCGTGTGGGCGCCGGACTTCACGGACGACCCGCGAAATTTCGAGACCTGAAGTGTCAGGTGGTCCGGCCCCTCTCCCAGGTTGATGACCGCATCGACCAGAAACTGCAGGTCGTCGTCGGGCATCGACGCGGCGGCCTGCGACGTGAGCACGACTGTCGCGCCCTCGTTTTTCAGAAAGTTGACCAGCCCCAAGATCTGCGAGCGGAACTGGTGGTCGTCGGGAGCGAGGTACCGGAACTCCGTAACCGGGTCCACGACCACGTAGTCCGGTTCGAGGTCCTGGACCTCCGTGCGGATACTCTCGACGAGTGAGGGCGTCTCGACCTCACCCGACTCGAACAGGGTGTACGTTTCGCCACCCTGGAACTGGTCGCCGGACGCCGAGAGGTTGAGGAAGTTGAGCGCGTCGATGTCGAAGCCGAAAGCCCGGGCGGTATCCCGGATGTAGTTTTCGGGCTCGCCGAGGTTGACGTACAGCGCGGTGTCGCCGGCATCGATGCCGGCGGCGAGAAAGTGTAGCGAAAAGATCGACTTGCCCGACCCGGGTGGCCCACGGACCAGCGTCGCGGTTTCGGGAAGGTAGCCGCCGCCCAGGACGTCGTCGACGCCCGGAACACCGGTCGAGATCCGGTCGCGGCCCCCGTCGTTCGTGGTGTTCATACGTATCTATCTGCGACGCTCGCAGATATTTGTTCCCATAGTTTTCAAAAGCGGCTGCGAGCCGGCGGCGGCTCGGGGTCCCGGTGCAGCGTCGTCACTCGCAGTCCAGTTCGCAGTCGTACGTCCGGCTGTAGATCCAGTACCCCTCCGGCGTGGGCGCCATCGGCGAGGCGTGGTCGAGCGATAGCTTGGGGTCGTTGTCCCGGTCCAGCGTCTCGACGAAGTACCACGTCCCCTCGGGTTCGGAGATGTTGACACGGTACTGCCATACGTGGACGGACCCGTCGGTGACGTACACCGCGTACGACTCCGGGATGACGTCGGTTCGGTCCGGGGGAGTCGTGTCGACTGCCATACACAGTAACCGACGCCGGGGACATAGACACTACCGGGGACTGTCCACAGTCGCGCACGTTGCCGGAAATTTTATATCCGATCCCCGGAACCGACGCCGGCGTACTCCACGCCAGTCAGCTCCGCGATCTCCTTCTTCCACGTGGTCAGGTCCCGGCGCTCGAACCCCGAGAGGGAGTCGTGGCCGCAGGCCCGCGCCATCACCTTCATGAGCTTCACCGTCGCCTGGAAGTAGTTCTGCAGCCCCTCGGCGGCGGAATCGATCACGATCCGGCTCCGGAGGTCCTCCCGCTGGGTCGCGATCCCGACGGGGCAGTTGTTGGAGTCACACGCCCGCATCCCCAGACAGCCGATGGCCTGCATGGCGGCGTTCGCGACCGCCACGCCGTCGGCGCCCAGCGCCAGCGCCTTGATGAAGTCCGACTCCGTGCGGAGCCCGCCGGTCGCGACGAGCGTCACGTCCGACCGCTCGCGGGCGTCGAGGTGGCGGCGAGCCCGGGCGATCGCCGCCATCGTCGGAACGGAGATGTTGTCCTTGAACACGTCGGGCGCGGCGCCGGTCCCGCCGCCGCGGCCGTCGAGGATGACGTAGTCCGCACCCGCCTCGAGGGCGAAGTCGATGTCCTCCTCGACGTGTTGGGCGGAGAGCTTGAACCCGATCGGGATGCCGCCGCCGACCTCCCGGACCCGGTCGGCGAGGGCGGCGAAGTCCTCGGGGGTCTCGAGGTCCTCGAACCGCGCGGGGCTGACCGCGTCGGTGCCGGGTTCGAGGTCCCGTACCTCCGCGATCCGGCCCTGGACCTTCTCGCCGGGGAGGTGGCCGCCGGTGCCGGTCTTCGCCCCCTGGCCCGCCTTGAAATGGAACGCCTGGACCTGCCGGACCTTCTCCAAATCCCACCCGAACTTCCCGGTGGCGTACTCGTAGAAGTATCGGGAGTTGGCCTCCTGCTCCTCGGGGAGCATGCCGCCCTCGCCGGAACAGACCCCCGTTCCGGCCAGCTCCGCGCCCGTCGAGATCGCGATCTTGGCTTCCTCGCTCAACGCGCCGAAGCTCATGTCGCTCACGAAGATCGGGATCTCCAGGCGGAGGGGGTTCTCGGCGTTCGGGCCGATCACGAGTTCGGTGTCGACCGGGGCCTCGTCGTCGAGGGGAGTGCGCGCGAGTTGTGCGGTCAGGAGCTGGAGGTCGTCCCAGCTCGGAAGCTCGGTGCGCGGGACGCCCATCGCCGACACGCTGCCGTGTTCGCCGATCCCCTCCGGGCCCTTCTGGGCGAGCTTCTGGATGTAGTGGGAGTACGGTTCCGCTTCGTCGTCGTACTCGCCGTAGAACGCGGGATCGACTGCACCGCCCTCGACGTCGTCGGTGGTGGCCTGCATCGCCCCGTCCGCCGCCTCGCCGTCGTCGGGGTCGGCGTACGGTTGGGGGTTGTCCTCGGCCCACGACTCCACCTCCGCGGCGTCGACGTAGACCGCGTCGTCGCCCTCGTCGACCCACGCGGTGAACGTCTCCAGGACCTCGGAGTTGTCGTACTCGCTGATCCCGGTGTCGACCCGGTAGTCCCACCCGTGGACGCCGCAGATGAGGTTGTGACCGTCGACGTGGCCGTCGCCGAGGAGGACGCCGCGGTGGAGACACCGGCCGTACAGCGCCGACACCTCGCCGTCGTATCTGACGACCACCAGGTCGACGCCGCCGACCCGGGCGTGCTGCGGTTCGCGGTCCGGGAGGTCGCTCCACGTCGCGACCCGTTCGGGCTCGTCGGCGTCGGTCCGGCTCATCCGCGCCTCCACGCGTGTGTTCGACTCGAAGACGTTGCGAACCTCCGCCCGCGCCACGCTCGGTTCGCCTGCCGCGTCCGGTGCTGCCGTCCGAAGCTCGTCCCGTCTAGGATCGGTGGTCTGCTCATGGGTTGTCTCGGGGTGTAACCAGCGGCTTCGCGCCACTGACGCGCGGTCGTGGGGCGCCGGGCCGAAGCGGCTCGGCGGCGCCCGTAGCCGCGCCCACACGGATGTCGAACGCCCGTGCGTATAGAACCCCGACGCGACCGTGTAACCCGCTTCCACGTCCGGTGTGGTGGTTTATGCCATCCCCCCGTCTGTAGGAGTATGGCATCAGACTACCCGAACCGTATGCCCCTCGACGAGATCGAATCGACCGTCGGGTCGATCAAGAAGATGCTGGTGATGGGCGCCGTCTTCGCCGGCGTCGGCTACCTGCTGATCGGCGCGGCGATCTTCTTCGAGTTGAGCACCTTCCACCCGCTCTTGGAGAACTACTTCACGCAGTTCCCCGACACTAGCCTCGCCGGCGGGAGCGGCGGGACGCGCGGTGCGGCCGTCAACGGCGCGCTGGCGGCGATCCACAAGTGGCCCTCGACGCTCTTGTGGCTCAAACTCGGCGGTGTCGGCCACATCCTCGTGGGGATCTTCTTCGCGCTCGCCGCGATCGTGCGGGCGCTGAGCATCATGCCCCACCGGCTGAGCTACGAGATGCAGCGCGCCCAAGAGTAACGCAGTAGGGCAGACAACCACCGCAGCCACCCAGGATTTTGTCAGACCACCTCGAAAAGATCGGCCCCAGTGACGCCGGCAGCGCCGCGCTCGTCGGCGGGTTCCTGCTCCTGATCGGCGTGCTGTACGGCCGAAACCCCGCGGTGGCGATCGACGCCGCCACCGCGAGCGTCGGAGCAACGGTATATTTTGTCGTCCTCCCGGTGCTCGGGGTACTCGCCGGGATCTACGCGTACGCCGGCGGCCCCCACGGCGGGCTGCCGCTGTTCGCGTTCGGGAGCTACCTCGGGGTGTTCGGCGTCGGGGTGGCGTTCGGGACGTTAGTGGCCGCGTCGACATCGCCAGTCCTGCTGGCCGCCGGGTTCGCGCTCGTCGCCCTCGGCGTGGTCGCGGTCGTGACCAGCGTGCTCCGGCTCGTCGGAGCGGTGGGGATCGGGCTCCCAGGGGGCACACCGGAGTGAGAGTTCGCGGTCGCCGCCGTCGCCGGTGCGGCCGTCCACGCCCTCACAGCGACGCCGGTGTGGTACGTCGTCGCGTGGTCGATCCCGGGCGTCGTGATCGGCGGGACGGTCGGGACCCGAGTGGGGAAGTACGTCCCCAGCGAGGTGACGGAGCCGGCGCTGGGGGTCGTGTTCGGCGTCGTGGGCGTGATCGTGGTGGCGAGCGAACTGTTGGTGTAGCGCGGCCGACGTGCGCGCGGGCTCACCCGTCGCTGTCCGGGAACGAGTCCCAGAAGACCTCGGGGAGTTCCCGGTCGGGGTTCTCGTCAAGGTACTCCCGTTTGGTGACGTTGGCCTCCTCGATGAGCGAGGCGGCCTCGCCGGCCCACACGTAGAACCCCACGAGCGTCTCCCGGCGCATCCGTTCGAGGTCAACCGAGTGGTAGACGTTGACGACGCCGCCGCCCTCCCGGTTGAGCTCCGACCGGCGGAGCAGCCCGAGATCCACGAGCGTGTTGAGATACCGCGTCACCGTACTGCGGTCGTACCCCAGCGTCTCGGCCACCTCGTTCGCCGACAGCGGACCCTCGCCGATCACGCAGAGACAGATGTCCAACCCCGCCTTCGGGAGCCCGAACGCTTCGAGGAGCACCTGCTTGACGTCCGGCGGGTTGACCGACATGTCGACGTTTCGGACCCGCTCCATCGGCTGCTCGTGACACGACATCGGGGGGTCGTCGCTCCCGACCGCGAGCACGACGTTGTTGCAGTCGGGACACTCGAAGATGTCGTACCGGTCCGATTCGGGGTCGTACTGTACCTCCTCGGGCTCTTCGGCCGTCGAGTCGGTCCCCGCGTCGGCCATCAGCGCGTCCACTCCATACGGTTCACACGATGCTGACACAACATAAATTCGATCCGGTCAGGCGTCCGTGGCGTCATCCCGGGCGGGGTCGACGATCGTCACCTCGTCGGCGTCGAGCGCGAGGAGTTCCTCCCCGGTGATAGTGACTCTGACGCTGCCGTCGCCCTCGACGTGTGCGAGGTCACACGCCACCAGTGCGTCGATGTGCTCCACAACCGTCGGCTCGTCGGCCCCGAGCGTCGAGACGAGCGCGTCGACGGTCGTGGTCTCCCGGCGCTCCGCGTCGGTCGCCTCGGCGAGTCGCTGCAGGACGGTCCGTCTCGTCACGCACATCGCCGGAGTGTCGCGGGTTGTTGTCGCCGTGTGGGCCCGCAGGTGTGGCTCCGTCGGTACCTTTGCGGTACCCCTGCCCCGGTTTCGAGTGCCGGCAGTCCGGCGGGTGTCGGAGCCTTGGATGCGGTGGGCAGTGTCTTTCGAGGCCCTACCCGACCGTCGGCGGTCTGGGTGGTGCCGACCGCGTCCGGTCCGAGCAGCATCCGCCGTCGCGGAAACCGATACCTGACCCCCGATCGGACGGAGGTACGGTCCGTGGCGATGCGTCGAATTGCCCCCGTTCCCGTGTTGTTACGGGGGCCCACCACAGCGACGGTAGGGGGAGTGGGCTTGCCGAGCCCCGGATCGACAACTGCGGATCCGTCCCTTCCGGCAGCCTCGGTACAGAAGCGCGCAGGGACGGAGACAGTCATCGCACTACCGGTACTCCATACCGTCGGGTATTACGAGTTCGGCGGCCGTGTGAGATGGTTACACCCTCGCGCGGTGGTCCGGTACCTGTCCGACGTATGCTGGAGGCCCCGGACGACCGAGCAGAGGCAGTCACGCTCGATAGTGCCGGTGGCCGAAGACACCTGAGGGGTGTTGCGTAAGACGCCCCCGTATCGTACGCCGACCAATTGTTGTGCTCGGTCGCGGCGTGGCGGACATTGTAGCACGTGTTCTCGCCGGTTCGGAGCCCGTGCGCGTTCGCCGGTCGTGTGCGTCAACGGTCGACGCGCCCTCGCGCACGCGCGCGACGGGTTCAAACCGCTTCGACCCCACCACTCGTGTATGGATAGTTCTCAGAACGTCGGCGACAGAGAAGCGCCCGAGTACAACACGGTCGACGTGTCCGTGCTCGTTGTCGGAGCCGGCGCTGCCGGCGCGCGCGCAGCGATCGAGCTCGCAGAGCAGGGTGTCGACGACGTATTGGTTCTCGGGAAGCGCGGTCACGGCGACGCTCACACGACTTGGGCGCGGGGTGGGATCAACGGCGCGCTCGGGACCCGCGACCCCGAGGACGACTGGACGATCCACGCGGCAGACACGCTGAACGAGGGCCACTTCGTCAACGATCCCGGGAAGGTCGAGACCGTCACCGAGCAGATGCCCGCGCGGCTCCGGGAACTCGAGGAGTGGGGGATGGACTACTCGCGGACCGACGACGGCGAGATCGACCAGCGGTACTTCGGCGCGCAGTCGTACCGCCGGACGGCGTTCGCCGGCGACCACACCGGCGAGTCCCTGCTCGACACCCTGGTCGATCGCGCCCAGGATCTCGACATCCCCTACCGGGAGAACGTGATGATCACGAAACTTGTCGCCGACGGCGACCGCGCCTACGGGGCCGTCGGGTTCGACATGGACACCGGTGAGTTCGTGGTGTTCAACGCCGGTGCGGTGGTGCTCGCTGCGGGCGGCTACGCGGCGATCTACAACCGCCACACCTCGCGCGACGACGAGAACAACGGCGACGGCCCCGCGCTGGCGTACGACGCCGGGGCGTCGCTGATGGACATGGAGTTCGTGCAGTTCCACCCGACGGGGATGGCCGTCGACGAGAGCGACCCCGAGTGGGAACCCTGGGGCGGGCGGCTGGTCACCGAGGCCGTCCGCGGCGAGGGCGGCCGCCTCTACAACACCGACGGCGAGCGGTTCATGGAGCGCTACTCCCCGGACCAGATGGAGTTGGACGCGCGGGACGTGGTGGCGCGCGCCATCGCAAACGAGGTGTCGGCGGGCCGCGGGACCGACAACGGCGGGGTCTACCTCGACATCTCCCACCGCGAGGCCGAGTTCATTCGAGAGCGGCTCCCACGGATGTACGAGCGGTTCCAGGACCTCGGGGTTGATATGGCCGAGGAGCCGGTGGAGGTCGCCCCGACCGCCCACTACGGGATGGGCGGCGTGGCCGTCGACGACCACGGCGAGACCGACGTCACCAACCTCTTCGCGATCGGGGAGACGATGGCCGGCGTCCACGGCGCCAACCGGCTCGGCGGCAACTCGCTGGCCGAGACTGTCGCCTACGGCGTCGTCACCGGAACCCGGGTCGCCGAGCGCGTCGACGGTCCCGGAACGGTTCCGTCGCACACGGTCGAGAGCCTCGTCGAGCCACACCTCGCGGAGTTGGCCGCGCTCGCAGGTTCCGACGGCGCGTACGGCGTAGACGCGGTCGTCGCAGAGCTTCGGGAGTGTCTGTGGAACCACGCCGGCATCCTGCGCGACGACGCGACGCTGGTAGCAGGGCTCGAAACCCTCGATCGGATCCGCGAGAAGGCGACGGACGTCGCGGTCGGCCCGATCACGAGCCGATCGTTCGAGTACGCGATCGACCTCGGGTTCATGTTGACGAGCGCGGAGGCCGTGCTACGGGGCGCACGCGAGCGAACGGAATCCCGCGGCGCACACCACCGGACCGACCACCCCGATCCCGACACCGCGTGGCGGCGGAACATCTACTACGATCAGGCCGACATCGGCGGGATGACGACCCGCACCGAGCCGGTCGCGACCCCGAGCGAGGCCGTCCAGGCCGCGCTGGACGCGAGCTGGACTACCACCAACTGGAGTAGCGCCCGACCCGGCCGGGAACGCGGACGCCAGTCCGCGATGGCAGGCGGAGAGCAGACCGGTGACGCCGCGTCAATCCGTCGTGAGCGACCGCGGGGAGCAGCCGCGAGGCGGCCGGGCGTCTACCGCGACTCCCGAACCCGTCCGACACTCCGGGGAAGTCGCCGGGGGACCCGAGTTTATAACACGTTACGCGGTGATCGGAGTCGTATGCGCACACGGTCGGCAGGTGCCGCCGGTGCGGTCGGGCGGCCACCGCAGCCGCGAGCACCCCCTC
>ERZ1034517.336-NODE-336-length-11803-cov-5.634236_pt1 | contig 11803 bp, 12 predicted proteins | sample MGYA00520599_ERZ1034517 | MGnify/ENA primary metagenome ERZ1034517 (study PRJEB33760, sample SAMEA4777701) | hypersaline lake metagenome | biome: hypersaline environment; feature: brines | place: Spain | collected 2012-08 | depth 0 m ...
GCGGGCGGCGGCGCCACACCTTCGGGCCGACGGCGGCGGGACGATCGTCACCATCACGTCGATCACGGTGAAGGAGCCGAAGGACAACCTCGTGCTCTCGAACGCGGTCCGCTCGGGTGCGGTCGGACTGGAGAAGATGCTCTCGAAAGAGCTCGCGCCGGAGATCCGCGCCAACGCGGTGCTGCCGGGCACCCACGAGACACCCCGCGTCGAGGACGTCGTCGAGCAGGGTGTCGAGCGCGGCGACCACGACTCCTACGACGCTGGGGTCGAGGAGTGGGCCGACCGGATCCCGGCCGGGCGGCTGGGCGATCCGATGGAACTCGGCCGGACGGTCGCGTTCCTCTCCTCGCCGCAGTCGGCGTTCCTCTCGGGCGTCGCAGTCCCCATCGACGGCGGGGAGAGCAACTCGATGCTCTGATACCGAGTACGCTCACTGTTTCCCGCCGGGGTGCCGGGGTCGTACCGTCAGCCTCAAAAATTCACTACACCTCGAAACAACTGTGAGTACGTACGGGACGGTCGACAGGCGACAGTTTCTGGCGGCGGCCGGGACGGCCGGCGTCGGGGCGATCGCAGGCTGTAGCAACGACAACGGCACCACGGTCGGCAACGCGGGCGACGACGGCGAGGGACCGATCACGATCGGGGCGATCCAACCGCTCTCGGGGAACTTCTCGGTGTGGGGCCGGGTCCACGCCTCGGGGCTCGCGTTCGCCGTCGACGAGATCAACGCCGAGGGTGGCGTGCTCGACGGTCGGGAGTTGGACGTCGTCGAGGCGGACTCCGGGAGCGATCCCGCGGAGGCAGCGTCGATCTTCGAGCGGTTCGCCGAGCAGGACGAGGTCGTGGCCGCCACCGGGCCGGTGAGCTCCGACGTGGGGATCCGTACCGCCCGCACGGCCGAGGAGCTCGGAATCCCGATGTACATGCACCTGTCCGGATCGAGCGACACCATCACCCCGGAGACGCGACACGCCTTCCGTGTCGGACTCCTCCCCGCGGAGCCGACGATGCGGGCACAGGCGGCGCTCGCCGAGGCGCGGGGGTACGAGTCGATCAGCGCCATCGTCGCCGACTACGCGTGGGGGCGCTCCGTCCGATCCGCGATCGAGGAGGTCTTCGGCGTCGACGTGGACATCCAGGTAGCCCCCGTCTCCGAGAGCGACTTCTCCACGTACGTCCGGCAGGTCCCCGACGACGTCGAAATGATGGTGACGAGCGGACACCCGCCGGGCGTCCTGACCATCACCCGGCAGCTCTATGAGTTGGGTTACGATCCCGACGTCGTGACCGGCTCCTCGTGGCCGCCGGACGTGGTACGGTCGACGCTGGGTGCGGACTCCGAGCGCGGGTTCACCCACGTTCACCTCGCCGACCCGTACAGCGACGAGTTCGCGGAGGTTGCCGAGCGGTACGCCCAGGCGGTCGGCGCGCAGTTCAACACCCACACCGCCCACGGATACGTCACGGGCAAGCTCGTCGCCCAGGCGATCGAGAACGCCGGCGAGGCCGACCCTGAAGCCATCACCGAGGCGACGCGCGCGATCGAGTTCGACACGCTGTTCGCGAACCCGATCCAGTACGCCGACTCCGGGGAGTTAACGAACCAGATCCAGGTGTACAGCACCGTCACCGGCGACCCGCCGTCGTACTACCCGGAGGGCGACTACGGGTACAGCGAGGTGTTCCGGACCGACCCGCTCCCGGCGATCCCGGCGGACGCCTGACACGTAGCGAGCGGAAGCCTATCCCTTCAGGAGTGGGACCACGCGCGGGGTCGGCTCCGCTCCCGCGAATCGGAAGCCACGTCAGGGAGCCCTGCCGACACGGGGACGTGACCGAGTCGAGCAGGGTGAGTGGGTCGGTGGACGCGACCGGCTACGCACGCCGGATGCTGGTGGTCGTGTCCCTGGGGTGGGCGACGCTCCAGACCGGCCGGTTCCTGCTGTCGCCGCTGCTGCCGACCATCATCACCGACCTCGGGATCACCGAGGCCACCGCGGGGATCGCGCTCGCGATCTTCCAGGGCTCCTACGCCGTGGTCCAGTACCCCAGCGGGGAGTACTCCGACCGGTGGAACCGGACCACGCTGATCGTGCCCGGGATGGTGATCATCGCGGTCGGGTTCGGGCTCTTCGGGCTCACCACCGGGCTGGCGACGTTCCTGCTCGCGTCGACGGTTGTCGGGCTCGGAAAGGGGCTGTTCGCCATCCCCTCGCGGGCGCTGCTCTCGGACCTCTTCACCGACGACCGCGGCCGCGCGCTCGGGATCTACGCCGCGGGCACCGACGCCGGCGGGCTCTTGTCCTCCGGCATCGCGGTCCTCGCGCTGACGTACTTCACCTGGCGGACGCCCTTCTTCCCGATCGCGGTCGGGCTCGCGGTCCTCACGGTCGTCTACGCCGTCACGACCCGGGACGGATACCACGTCGGGGAGACGACGCTGGACCTCAGGGGCACGGTGGGCCGGTTGGTCGAGAGCAGCCGGCAGCGGGAGACCCTCGTCGCCTTCGCGCTGTTCTACTTCATGGTCGGCGGGTTCATCAACTTCGTTCCGACCTACCTCGCGCGGGCGAAGGGGTTCTCCGAGAGCCTCGCGGGGCTGACGTTCGCGATCGTCTTCGCGGTCGGGTTCGCGGTCAAGCCCGCCGCGGGGATCCTCGGCGACCGGATCTCCCGGCGGGCGGTCGCGGTCGGGGGGCTGTCGGTCGCCGCCGCCGCCATGACCGCACTCGTCCTCGTCGGGTCGAACCTCGCGATCTGGGTCGCGATCGGGGTGTTCGCGCTCGGGTACAAGACCGGATTCCCGCTCGCGGACGCCATCATCCTCGACGGCGCACCCGCCGACGGGACGGGTGCCGATCTTGGGGCGGCGCGTGCGCTGTTCCTGATCGCGAACGCGATCGGGCCGGCGTACGTCGGCATCGTCGCCACCTACGCCAGCTACGACCTCGCGTTCGCCGGGTTCGTGGTCTGTCTGGTCGCCGCGGCCGCGCTGTTGGCGAAGCCGTAGCGGACGGGGAGGGGAGCGTCGCGAGCGGGCGGCGGACGATGCGCCGTCACCGGAGTTCGTGGCCGCAGGCACACTCGCCGATGCAGTAGGTGGTGCCGCCGCCCGGGAGTGCCACGCCCAACCGCGCCAGCGACGCGAGCAGGTCGTTCGAGGTGTCGGTCTCGGGGCGGACCCGACCGGCGGTCGCGCCGTAGGGCTTCGATCCGACGGGGATCGTCCCGACGACCGCACGCTCGGCGTGGTCGATCACCGTCACCTCGTCCGCGCCGCGGACCGGGACGTAGAGCTTCTCGCGGGCGGGATCCCACGTGCCGACGAACGCCGACCCGCCGAGGTCGAGCCGGCCGGCGACCTCGCGTGCCCCGAGGTCGACCACGGTCACGTCGTCGGAGCCCGGGGTGAAGACGTACCCGAACTCGGAGTCCGGCCCGATCTCGCTGGTCAGCGGCCGCGCCCCCAACCCGTCGTCGGCGGTGAGCCGGGCCACCTCCTCGGGGGCTTCGGGGTCGCTGACGTCCCAGATGCTCTCGGTGCCGGTGTCGCCCCCGCTGTTCTCGACGAGCAGAGTGTCGCCGTCCCAGGCGACGGTGTTCATCCACGGGGCGACGGCGTCGGCGTCGCCGACGGGGTCGACCGACACCTGAGCTACGATCTCGAACGCCTCGTAGTCGACGACGGTCAGGGTGTCCCCGAAGATGTCGGGGACGTACGCGTACCGGCCGTCGGGGTGGATCGAGACGTCACACGGCCCGGGGCCGTCGTTGCCGCCGCGGCCGCCCTCGTCGGTCCGGTCGAGTTCCGCCGTCACCTCGCCGAAGGAGTCCGACGAGGGGTCGGCGTCCACCCGGTACTGTGTGTGGGCGGGTTCCCGCGCGCTCACCACGAGGTGCTCACCGTCCGGGGTGACCTCCTGCCAGTTCGCCCCCGACCCGGTGTCAAGCGACGCGACCTCCGACAGCGACCCGGCGGAGACCGCCCGAACCCCCTGGTCGACGTTCAGCCACACGACGTCGTCGGCGTCGGTGAGCAGTCCGGGCAGGTACTGGTTCGAGGGGAACGACGCCGTCGCCCCCAGATACGTCGTGGCAACGACCTCGTCGGCGTCGGTATCGATCACGCTGATCGTCATATCTCCCGTGTTGAACACGTACACCGTGGACGGCCCCGGCCCGTCGTCGCCGGTGTCCCCGGAACCGGGGACCGAGCCGGAACACCCGGCAGTTGCGGCAGCACCCGCCGCCGACCCCGCGAGCAGCGTCCGCCGGGAGACACCGTCGGTGTCGCGATCGGACCCGTCGCTGCGACGGTTCGGGTAGAGTACGGAGTTCGTCGTGTCCTCGCGCATACGCTCACGTGACGGGCCGGAAGTATAGAGACACCGACCGTACCCGTCAGTGCCGGCTGTCGGCGGGGGTGGTGGTGTCCGGAACGACTCCGAACCGGGGGCTACGGGTCCAACCCGAAGGTGACGGCCCGGACAAACACGAGCACCGGGATGATCTCCAGCCGGCCGAGCCACATGTTCAGCACGAACATCCCCTCCGCCACCGGCGACATCGTCGGGCCGGTGATCCCCGACGACAGCCCGACGTTGCCCTGTGCGCTCGCAACCTCGAACACCGCGTCGGCGTAGCCGAACTCGGGACCGGCGACGTTGACCAGCACGAGGCTCCCGACGGCGAGCCCGAGGATCCACAGGATCGTGACGATCGCGGCCTCGCCGAACTCCCGCTCCATCGTCTCGCGGTCCAGCACGCGGCCGTCGATCCGGGCGGTGATCACCGCGTCCGCCGGGAGGAACACGCGGGCGAACTGCCAGGCGATCCCGCGGGCGACCGTGTACCCCCGGACGATCTTGATCCCGCCCACGGTCGACCCGGCAGCACCCCCGAGCACCATGGCGCCCACGACCAGGATCTTGCCGCCGGCGACCCACCGCCCGATCGGCGCCGACTGGAACCCGGTGGCGGTCAGGGCGCTGATCCACTGGAACGCCGAGTCCCGGATCGCGTCGAGTTGGCGGGCCGAGAGCGGGTCGACAGTGAACGGGAGGACCGACCGGGTCGCGAACGCGTCCGGCACCGTCGACACCGACGCCACGTTCTGGACGGACAGGACGACGACACCCGCCCCGAGGAGCGCGAACAGCCACCGGGTCTGGAGATCGGCCGCGAGTTCCCGGAGGCTCCGCTCCCGGAGCACCACGTAGTGGACGGGAAACGCGATCGCGCCGAGGATCATGATCGGGAGCAGCACCACCTCGACCAGCGGGGAGTTGTACGTCGCGATCGAGTTGTCGGTGACCGAGAACCCCCCGGTCGTGAGCCCGGTCATGGCGTGGTTGAGCGCCTGCCACGCCGCCTCCGGGGCCGACAGCGACGCGGCGTACGCGCTGTCGCTGCCGCGGATCGCCCCGAAGAGGGCCACGAACGAGAGGAGCGTGTACCCGACCACAAGCTTCCACACCGTCCGGACGGTCGAGACGATGCTCGGGTGGATCTTCTCCTCGCGGGCCTCGCTCCGGTAGAGCGCGTAGCTCCCGCTGCCCGGCCGCGAGAGGATCGAGACGGTCAGCACGATCACGCCGACCCCGCCGACCCACTGGATGAACGACCGCCACCACTGGATCGTCCGCGGGAGCGAGGGCTCGTGGACCGCCATCGTCAGGCCGCTGCCCGTCCACCCGCTCATCGACTCGAAGAGGGCGTGCAGCGGGTTCCGGAAGTACGCGAGGCTGGAGCGCGTGGTGGTTCCGCCGACGCGGATCGGCTCCCACCCGCTCGTGGCGAGCCCCGCAGGGACGAACGTGTCCATCACCGCCGGCGGGGTCACCCACGCGGCCAGGACGAAGGGGAGCGCGCTGAAGACAGCCACCAGCAGCCACCCGCCGGCGGCGATGACCATCCCGTGTTTCATCTGCGGCGCCGGGGCGTCTGCGAACCCGCGGGCGGCGAGCCCGCCGACGCCCGCGGTCACGCCCCCAGCGAGCAGGAACGCGAGGGCGGCGTGGTACTCGCCGAACCCGAGTGCGACGACCGTGGTGAGCGTCATCAGCCCCGCCGCCATCAACAGCAGCGACCCGATGTCCCGCGCGACGATCCGGAGGTCTCTCGGGACCACGCCACGGCTCCGTCCGGACATCTCAGCCGTGATCCTCGAAGTGGCCGAACACGTCCGTGGCCTCGGGGGTCGCTCCCGCGCCGGCGTACACGGTGAGGAGGTCGCCCGCCCGGATGCGGGTGTTGCCACGAGGCGTGATCAGTTCGGGGCCGTCGTCGCCGTCGCGTTCCACGGCGACGATCAGCATATCGCCCCCGAGAAGCCCGGCCTCGTTGGCCTCCCGGAGCGTCTTGCCGGTGAGGGGTGCGTCGGCCTCGGCGACGATCTCGAACACCTCCGCCTCCTCGCCGATGTGCATGAAGTCCACGATAGAGGGGTATCTGACCGCGCGGTAGAGGTACTCCGCGATGAGCCGCTGGGGGTTCTGCATCGTGTTGACCCCGATCTGCCGGAAGAGGCTCATGTGTTCGGGGTTGTGGACAACTGAGACCACCTCCGGGACGTCGAGTTCCAGCGCCAACAGACAGACCATGACGTTCGTCGCGTCCTGGTCGGTCGTCGAGATGATCGCGTCCGCACGGTCGGTCCCGGCGTCGAGTAGCGTCTCCTTCGTCGTCGCGTCGCTGTTGAGCACGAGGCAGTCGTACTGGCGTGACGCCCGTTCGGCCCGTTCGGCGTCGCGTTCGACGACGACGACCTCGTTGCCGCTCTCCGTGGCGATCTCGACGAGTGGGATCCCGATATCCCCCGCCCCGACGATGACGATGTACATCCGACAGCGGATTCACCGGGGGCAGTCGAAAAGCTACCGCCTCACAACGATTACGCGCAGTATTTCCCGCCGAGCGCCACCCCCGTCGACGGCGCGACCGACGGACGACTGGCCAGTGTCGAATCTCACGCGGGTTCGGGTGCCCACCACGCCAACACGGCCCCGACGACCGCCAGGGCGCCCGCCACCAGGAACGCGACGTCGAACCCCGCAGCGTCGACGACAGCGCCGCCGGCGATGGGCGAGACGAACGCGCCCGCCAACCCGACGCTGGTCTGGAACGCCACCGCGGTCGCCGCCACGTTGGCATCGACGAGCTCCCGGACGTAAGTGAAGGAGAGCCCGATCGTGAGCTGGATCGCGAAGCCCGCACACAGGAGGGTGACGACGAGCACCGGCACCGACCCCAGTCGGGTGAACACCAACACCAGCGGCGCCGCCACCCCGAACGATCCGAGGAGGACCGGTCGCCGCCGCCCGCCGAACACCCGGTCCGAGAGCACCCCGCTGGAGACGCGGGAGAGGATGCCCACCGCGGGGAACACCGCGATGATCACCCCGCTGGCCGCGAGCGACAGCCCGATGCCGTCGGTCAGGTACGACGACCCCCACGAGTTGACGAACAGGTACAGCGCGTAGCTCAGAAACCCCAGCGTCCCGGCGAGCCACACCGGTCGGCTCCGCAGGACGGTTCCGAACTCCCCGAGCGTGGGGGCGTCGGCACGGGCGCCGCCCAGCCCGCGGCTGGTGTGCCAGAACAGCCCGAACCCGACGAGCGCGAGGCCGGTGTACGCCGGAAAGATCGCGGGCCACCCGAACCGCGCCGCGAGGAGCGGCCCGGTGCTCTGGCCGAGCGCGAACCCCAGCGGGCCGCTGGCGGTGAAGACCCCGACCGCCGTCGCCCGGTGGGCGGGGTCGACCGCGCGGCTGACGATGTCGATGCCGGCGTTCCACACGACCACGTACGCGACGCCCGCAACGATGCGGGACGCGATCAACGGCCAGTACCCTCCGGCACGCCCCGCAAACCATCCCCAGACCCCGGCCACGAACAGCGCGAACACCGCAGCAGCCATCACCCGCCGGGAGTCCGTCCGGTCGAGTATCGCGCCCGCGGGGAGGCTCGTGACGACCGCGGTCCCGAACATCACCCCGACGAGCAACCCGGCCAGCGTCGACCCGACCCCGAGGGAGTCGCGGACGAGCGGGGTGACGCTGGCGGGGGCGATCTCGTACGCCGCCAGCCCGGCGGACACGAGCCCCGACCCCACGACGAGGCCGTACGTCGTCCACTCACGGTCGGTCGCGGCGGAGACTGCGCCGCCGTCGGGGGGTTCGTCGCCGTCCGCGACCGCGTCGCGTTGGGGAGCCATCGCTTCGGTGTCTGCGCCCCGGCGGGTATAAGAGAGGCGTTACGCGGTCGGGTGCGGTGCGGCGGTCTGGGGCCGCCGCCGTCTCTCACCGACTTCGTGAACGACCGGACAGCACCGATCCCAGCGGAGCCGTCACCGGAGCACAGGGGCAGCTATTTGCGTGCAGGCCACAGCCCCGTAGAGACTGTGACCCGAACCGGCCCAGCGTACGTCGAATCCGAGTCGGAGCTGTTCGCCGACATCGACCGCAAGCGAGCGAACGGCGACATCACCGCGGCGACCGCCGACGCGTTCGTCGAGCTCTACGAGTTCGCCACGGAGATCGGCGACGAGGTGTCGATCGGCGAAGCGAAGAACGCCAACTTCCAGATGAAGGTGGACGCCCACCAGGCCGGCTACCGGAACGACCCCAGCGTGTTCACGGCGAACGTCGGTGGGACGCTGATACTGTTGGCTATAACGACGTGAAGATTTTCGACACCCCGGGGTGTCGAAATCCGTCACGTGACTATAGCCGACAGTATGAAAGTCTGGCCCGCGAGGATGGTGCTGGACAACGCCCCCGACTTCGACGCGGTCGGGTGGGACGCCGCGGACTACCACGAGTTCGAGCGGGCGTTCCAGTCCCTGCGGGGCGTGCCACACGACGCGACGACCGTCCCGTTCGAGCGGATCGGCTCGGACGTCGACGTCGCCGAATTCGAATCGATCGTCGAGCGGTTCGTCGCGACCTGCCGGCGGAAAGCCGACGGGGCGTAGCGAGGGCGGTCGGGTAAAGGCCGTCGCCGGCGGCCGCTGGCGGGCAAGGGGCTCGACCTACCCCTCGACGGCGACCCGTTCGCCCTCGAAGCCGTCGCCGCGCCACCGCCACGACCCCAGGAACGGGTGGCCGTCGAACGCGCAGATGGCGTAGGAGTACCCCCGCCACGTCGCGCGGTCGACGTCGGTCGCGCTGGGGTGTGTCGGCCCCGCGGGGTGGGTGTGGTAGAACCCCACGACGTCGAATCCGGCGTCCTCGACCTCGTCGATGGCCGCGAGGAGTTCCTCGGGCTCCATCGCGTACCGGACCTGCGGGGTGTCGGCGGCGTTCTCGACGGGGTAGACGTCGGTGACGTGGCTCTCCCCGTCCCCGTAGTCGCCGGCGAGCACGCCGCAGACCTCCTGGTCGCCGCCGCCGTATCCCCGGCGGACGATCGCGTCGTAGGCGTCGCGGGTGAACGAGAGCACGGGAATCGGAGTCAGTCCCCGGTTTCGAGGTCGTACGACCAGCTCTGGTAGCCGCCGGCCATGCTCTTGACCGACGCGTCGTCGTCGACGCCCTCGTAGCTCCCGATGAGCCGGGCGGCCTGGATCGACGACTGGCCGATGGGACACGCCACGACCACGTCGTCGCCCCACTCGACGTCGTCGACCCGGCGCGGGAGTTCCGCCAGCGGGATGTTCCTCGCGCCGGGGATGTGGCCGCGCTCGAACTGCGCGGGCGACCGGATGTCGATAATCTGGGTGTCGGTCCCGTCGTCGATCCGCTGTTTGACCTCCGCTGGGGAGACTTCCTCGACCATGCTACTGCCCCGTGGGAGAGCGCCTGTCGCCTGTCGCGTGCCCGTTCCGTGCCGTTGCGGCCTCGTCGCCGGTCCCGTGGCGGGCCTCGACGACCGCTGTCCGGTCTGTGTCCATCGTACCACCGCGTAGACGGCCTCCGAGTAAACCGGTTTCGGAGCGGGCGGCCCATCCTCGTCTCCGTGAGGACCCCGTGCAGTCGGTCTGTGCCGATCGGCACCCGAAGCGCGTCAGCTACATACCGATCGACGCCCAAAGAGTGTGTATGCCAACCGAAGCCACGTTCGGCGGCGGGTGTTTCTGGTGTACCGAGGCCGCGATGAAAGTCCTCGACGGCGTGGAGTCGGTCACGTCGGGGTACGCCGGCGGCGACACCGACGACCCCACCTACCGTGAGGTCTGCTCCGGCCGCACCGGCCACGCGGAAGTCGTCCAAGTGGAGTACGACCCCGAGGTTATCGGCTACGACGACCTGCTGGAGGTGTTCTTCGCGACCCACGACCCCACGCAGTTGAACCGGCAGGGGCCGGACGTCGGGAGCCAGTACCGGTCGATCGTGCTGTACCACGACGAGACCCAGCGCGAGCAGGCCGAGGCGTACATCGACGCACTCGCCCCCGAGTACGACGACGAGGTCGTGACCGAGGTCGAACCCCTCGACCGGTTCTGGCGGGCCGAGGAGAAACACCAGGACTACTTCGAGCGGAACCCGCGCGACGCCTACTGCCGGATGCACGCGAAGCCGAAAGTCGAGAAAGTCCGGAAACGGTTCGCGGAGAAAGTCGCGCAGTAGCGTCGGTCCCGGCAGAGCCGGGGGCCACCAGTCAGATCCGCGGGAGCCGGACCTGGACGACGTTGCCGCCGTACTCGCTCTCCCCGAACGAGAGTTCCCCGCCGGAGCGCTCCGCAACCCACTTCACCAGCCACAGCCCGAGCCCGCTGCCGTGTCGGGTCCGGGTCCGCTCGGCGTCGCCGGTCACCACCGCGCGCTCGTGCTCGGCGATCCGCGGCCCGTCGTCGGCCACTCGGATGGCGGCCCACCGCGGGCCGAGCGCCGCCGCCGACACCTCGACGTACGGCGACTCCGAGGGATTGTGGGCGATCGCGTTGTCGATCAGGCCGTGGATCGCGGATTCGAGGTGTCTGTCGCCGCGGACGACCAGCCGGTCGGGGAGGTCCGCGACGACCTCTGCCCGCGGGGACGCCTGTCGGTGGTCCGACACCGCGTCGTAGGCGACCGGAACGCAGTCGATCCCGTCGGCGTCCAACTCCGGGGCGGAGAGCAGCGAGTCGATCTCGTCGGCCTCGCGCGTGAGTTTCTCCAGGTTCGCGGCCGCTGTCTCGATCGTGGCCGCCGCCCCGACCGCCTCCGCCGACGACGCGCCGAGTTGGTCGAGCAGCCGGGCGGTGTGGCCCAGGATGACGTTCGACTCGTTCCGGAGGTTGTGCCGGAGCACCCGGGTCAGGACCTGGAGTCGGTGCTCGGTCCACGTCAGCTCCGTGATGTCGGTGTACACCGCGAACCCGTCGAGCCCCGCCTCCCCGTCGGTGTAGGGGATCCCGCGATAGCGGAACTCCCGAAGCCCCGTCGCGGTCTCGCGTTTCACCCGCTGGTGGTTGAGCTCTCCGGCGGCCGTCCGGCTGTCGAGGGTTCGGGCTTCCGCGTCGAGCCACTCCGGAACGATCCAGTCGTTGAGCGGTTCCCCCCGGATGTCGTCGACCGCGTAGCCGAACGTCTCGACGAACGCGTTGTTTACGTCACGCACGATCGGGTCGCCGTCGACGATCTCGAACTCCACGACCGAGTCCTGGACGTACTCGAGGAGGTGGTCGTACGGGGTGTTGTCGGCCGTCTGTCGGTTCGACACGGTGTGATACCAACACTCACCCGTGGATACGTGTTATATCCATCGGACGATCGCAAATTTGACATCCTCCTCCGCGTGAACGCGGAGGAATCCCACGGCACCGCACCGCTGGGTTGGGATATTAGGGTTTGCAGTCTACCACTTGTTCCTGCGG
>ERZ1034517.339-NODE-339-length-11715-cov-5.596827_pt1 | contig 11715 bp, 10 predicted proteins | sample MGYA00520599_ERZ1034517 | MGnify/ENA primary metagenome ERZ1034517 (study PRJEB33760, sample SAMEA4777701) | hypersaline lake metagenome | biome: hypersaline environment; feature: brines | place: Spain | collected 2012-08 | depth 0 m ...
TGTGCGCGTGGAACACCGGGGTGTAGCCCGCGGTGATCACCGATGGGTGCTGCATCACGACGACCTGTGCCTTGAACGTCTCCGCGACCGACGGTGGGGTGTCCGCAGGGCCACACACATCGCCGCGGCGGATGTCATCCTTGCCGATGCCGCGGACGTTGAACCCGACGTTGTCGCCGGGGCCCGCCTGTGGCACCTCCTCGTGGTGCATCTCGACCGTCTTGACCTCCCCACTGACGTCCGACGGCTGGAAGCTCACGTTGTCGCCGGGGCTGACGGTGCCGGTCTCGACACGGCCGACCGGGACGGTCCCGATGCCCGAGATCGTGTACACATCCTGGATGGGCAGTCGCAGGGGCGCATCCGTCGGTGGCGATGGCGCGGGCAGGTCGTTGAGCGCCTCCAACAGGGTGGGCCCATCGTACCAGCCGGTCTCTCCGGAGCTCTCGGCGATGTTGTCGCCCTCGAACGCACTGATCGGGACGAACGTCGCGTCGTCGGACTTGAAGTTCACCTGCTTCAGGAGCGTCCCCACCTCCTCGCTGACCTCCTCGTAGGCGTCCTCGCTGTAGTCGACGGTGTCCATCTTGTTGACCGCGATGATCAGCTCGTTGATCCCGAGGGTGCGTGCGAGGAACACGTGCTCCCGGGTCTGCGGTGCGACCCCGTCGTCGGCGGCGACGACGAGCACCGCGTTGTCGGCCTGCGATGCGCCCGTGATCATGTTCTTCACGAAGTCACGGTGACCGGGGCAGTCGACGATGGTGAAGTAGTACGAGTCCGTGGTGAACTCCTGGTGGGCGATGTCGATCGTCACCCCACGCTCGCGCTCCTCGGCGAGGTTGTCCATGACGTAGGCGAACTCGAAGCCGCCCTTGCCCTTCGCCTCCGCCTCCTCGCGGTGCTGTTCGATCACATGCTCGGGGACGGACCCTGTCTCGAACAGGAGCCGGCCCACGAGCGTGCTCTTCCCGTGGTCAACATGGCCGATGATGGCCAGGTTCATGTGTGGTAGGTCACTCATTGCTGTGGTCCACGCGCTAAGGCGCTGTGTACTTCACCTACCGGAGTCCCTCCTAAAACGATTTCGAAAGGAGAGGGTGTCTGCGCACCGAATTCCGGCAGATCGTGGCAGAACCTCGCACAGGCCGATGCGGGGTCACCGCGCCAGGCGGGCGATGTCCGCCAGGACGGCCGCAGCGGTCTCGGGGCCGCCTGCACCGCGTCCGGCCAGGTGCATCGGTCCCGCCCCAGCCAGCTCCAGGCGGACGATGTTCTCCGTTCCGGTGACCGCGAGCGGGTCCGCATGCGGGACGAGCCGTGGGCCCACACGCACCCCCTCGGCGCCGACCTCGCCGATGAGCCGGATGGTCATCCCCGCGTCACGGGCAGCCTGGTGCGCACTCGTCGGGATCGCCGCGATCCCGGTGACATCCGCATCTGCGAGCTGGTAGACGCGATCCCCCTGGGCGAGCACGTTCGCGATGATCACGCACTTCAACGCCGCATCGGTCCCATCCACATCGAAGCTGGGGTCCGCCTCTGCGACCCCCAGCTCCTGCGCCTCTGCGAGCACGTGGTCGTACGCCAGTGACTCCGATGCCATCCGTGAGAGGATGAAGTTGGCCGTCCCGTTGAGGATCCCACGCACGCCGGTGACCTCTGTGGGGCCGTACGCGGCGATCGTCGCCATGACCGGGATCGCCCCGGCGACGGTCGCCTCGAAGCGCACACGCCCCGCGGACGCCTCCGCCAGTGCCTGCAGCTCCGCGTATCGCTCTGCGACCGGCCCCTTGTTCGCCAGCACGACATCCCGGTCGGCGGTGAGTGCACGCTCGAGGTGTCCGAAGGCGGGCTCGGCCGTCCCGAGCGTCGTCGGGGTCGCCTCGACGAGCACATCGTAGGGGGCATCGAACAGCGCATCCACCTCCGCTGAGCCCACCTGTCCCGCCGCGGCCTTCTGCGCGAGGACCGCCTCGGCGTCGAGCCCATCGGCGTCGACCGCAGCAGAGCTCGAGTCCGCGACCGCGACCACGGAGTGGCCCCGGCGGGGCGCGTGGGCGAGCACGGCCCGACCGACCGACCCTGCGCCCACGATCGCGAGGCGCATCTCAGCTCCCCCCCGTCTCCAGCGGCTCCACGATCACCGCAGTGGCGGGGAGCGTCCCCGCCAGGCCGCTGCGCACCGCGCCCAGGTCCCCATCGGGGACGATGAGCTCGAGGACCACCGTCGCCTCCGCATCGGAGCCCTCGGGGGTGCGCACCTCCAGTCCGGTGAGCGTCCAGGCCTCCCCCGCATGGGCCGCCGTGACGATCCCGGCGAGGTCGGCCGCGACACCCGGGCCCGTGATCAGCATGCGCACCGTCTCTGTGAGACGGTCCGCCCCCGCCTCGACGATGTTCACACCCGCGCCGCGCACCCGCTCGATGAGCGTGGTGAACCGCTCTGGGGGGCACTCGAGGTCGACCACCACCGGGATCCGCCCGCGGGGGGTGATGTTCCCCCGCTCATGGAAGATGCTCAGCAGGTTCCCACCGGCGTCGGCGATCGGTGCGAGCGCCGCCAGCAGCTGGCCGGGCTCATCGGCCAGCTCCAACCGGATCGTGTACGCCTGCGGCGCCGCATCACCGTCGGTCATCCGCACCCCCCACGATGCGGCCCTGCCCTGTCAGCGCCCGAGCCAGCGGGCTCGCTCGCGGGGCTGACGGCCGACACCGGGGTGTTCGGGACATACGTATCGCTGAGGCGACCTCCCGCTAAAAGCGTTCGTTGCGGCTCAGATGTAGTCGATCGATGCCGCGAGCTCCATCTTCAGCCCCTTGCGCTCGCGGATCTCCATGATCGTCTCGCGCTGGAGGCTGTCAGCCATCACCCGGAAGCCCGCGTTCTCGGTGTTCCAGGCGGCGCGTCCCTCCGTCGCCGAGCGGATGTCCGAGGAGAAGCCGATCATCTCATCGACCGGAGCGATCCCCTCGATCACCATGAGGTCGCCCTCCTGGAACATGTCATCCACACGCCCGCGCCGCCCCTGGATCTCCCCGGATGCTGGCCCCATGTGCTCGGAGGGCACATCGATGCGCACGTTCTGGATCGGCTCCAGCAGCTTCACATCCGCATCGATCAGCGAGCGGTGCACGGCCTCGCGGACCGCAGGGATCACCTGCGCCGGACCGCGGTGGATCGTATCCTCATGCAGCTTGGCATCGTGCAGCCGGAGCAGCACCCCCTGGACGGGTTCGCGCGCGAGTGGCCCGTCATCGAGCGCCTCCTCGACACCCTCGATGACGAGCTCCATCGTCTCGTTGAGGTACTGGATCCCCTTCGTCGCATCCACGAGGATGTTAGAGCCGTAGATCTGCTCGACCCCCTGGGCGGTGTCCTTGTCCATCCCCAGCTCCATGAGCGCCTCCCGCCGCTCCAGCTCGGGACCACCCATGGCGATCTCGCCGCGCTTGACCGCGTCGATGATATCGTCCGTCAACGGCTCGGCGGTGATGTAGAACTTGTTGTGACGGTTCGGCGAGACCCCCTCGACCTCCGCGGAGACGGTCTGCGGCGCCTCCCGGTAGACCACGATCGGCTCGCCGGTGTGCACCGGCAGCCCCTGGTTCTTCTGGATCCGCTGGGTGATGACCTCCAGATGGAGCTCCCCCTGCCCGCTGATGAGGTGCTCACCGGTGTCCTCATTGATCTCGATGCGGATCGTCGGGTCCTCCTTCGCGACCTGCTGCAGCGTCTCGATCAGCTTGGGCAGGTCGTCCATCTTCGTCGCCTCGACGGACTTCGTGATGACGGGCTCGGAGATGTGCTCGATCGACTCGAACGGCGTCATCTCCACCGACGAGACCGTCGACCCTGCGATCGCATCACGGAGGCCCGTCACCGCGGCGATGTTGCCCGCTGGGACCCCACGGTCGAGCTCCTCGCGCTCACCGCCCATGAAGATCCCCACCGACTGCACGCGGTTCTGCCCCGCCACGCCCGAGACGAACAGCTCCTGTCCCTTCTTGAGGGACCCACTGAAGAGCCGGCCGGTCGCGACCTCCCCCGCATGTGGGTCCATCGAGATGTCGGTCACCATGAACACGACCTCACCCGCATCGTTGACGTCGGCCATGTCGGTCGCCAGGGTCGTCTCCGCATCCCCCCGCCAGACCCGGGGGATCCGCTGCGGCTGGGCCTCATAGGGGTTGGGGAAGTGCTCGGCGACCATGTCCAGCACCACATCCGACAGCGGGGTCTGCTCATGCAGCGCCTCGCGCTCACCGGCCTGCTCGAGCTCGATGATCTCCGGGAAGCCCACACCCGTCTCGACCATCGACGGTGCGGAGACACCCCACTTGTACAGCGCCGATCCGAAGGCGACGGTGCCGTCCTCGACACTCACCGTCCAGTCGACGTCCATCTCCTCGGTCATCCCGATGATCAGCTCATTCACCGTGGCGATCACCGACTGCAGCCGCTGCTGCATCTCCTGCGGACCCTCCTGCAGCTCGGAGATCAGCCGGTCCACCTTGTTGATGAACAGTGCGGGCTTGACCCCCTCACGGAGCGCCTGGCGCACCACCGTCTCCGTCTGCGGCATCGCCCCCTCCACCGCGTCCACGACGACCAGCGCACCGTCGACCGCACGCATCGCACGGGTCACATCCCCACCGAAGTCGACGTGACCGGGGGTGTCGATGAGGTTGATCAGGTACTCGGTGTCGTTGTACTCATGCGTCATCGAGACGTTGGCCGCATCGATGGTGATCCCGCGCTCCTGCTCGTCCTCCTCGGTGTCCATCATCAAGCGGGTCGCCTCGCCCTCATCTGCGATCATCCCCGCACCCGCCAGCAGGTTGTCCGACAGGGTGGTCTTGCCGTGGTCGACGTGAGCGGCGATGGCCATGTTCCGGATCTGGTCCGGCTTGTCCATCAGCTTCTCACACTGTTGTACGATTTTGCTCCGTCGGCCCATTATGCGCCCAGCTTCCCGAAGCACCGGCAAAAGGGTAGTGCTTTGACGGTTCCACAGGCCGACGCAAGAGTCATTGCGCGGTCGGTGTGAGCATCTGTATCATGGAGGTGAACGTGCGACGTGGCGCTCCCCCGGGACCCTTCCTCTCGGCGGCAGAGATGCTGGAGACACGGTACGACGTCGAGACACCGGTGTACGTGACCGTCGCAGAGGACCCCGACACCCGCACCCACGTGGTCCACTACCGGGAGCATCACGAGGTGGTCATCTCCGCCGCGGCGGTCTCGAGTGCGATGGCGCGGGAGCTGATCCTGCACGAGTTCGCACACGTGGTGCGCAACGAGGAGGGCCACAGCTCACATCATCTGGAGACGACGGAGGCGGTGATGATCGGTGCCGCCGGTCGGCACGTGCCGCGGCCGAAGCTCATCCACTGCTACCAGATCGCCAACCACATGCGCGACATCTACGCGGATGACATCACGCTCGATCTGCTCCCACCCGATAAGCTCATGGCGTATCTCGCCTCCGCCGTCGCGCATGCGGTGTCTGAGGCACCGCACCCCGTGATGGGCCCGCAGTCGCGGCTCGTCTCGCGGGCACCCGACCCCGAGATCACCGCGGTGAACGCGGCCTTCGCGCTGGGTGTCGCACGGCGACACGGTGTCGATCCGGCCGCGCACCGCCTGGAGGCGCTGGCACACGCGGCTGGTGATGATGCACCGCGGATCGACATCGACGCGTTCGCCGACCGGTTCGCGCGGCTGCGTGCGGACCCGAGCACCCGCGAGTACCGGCGGGCGCTCGTGGAGACGATGCAGACGTATCTGTGGCCCTCACCCCAGCAGCGCCAGGCTGCGGACTGATGTCGCAGCGCTGGCTGCGGCGGGTCGGGATGATGACTGCGGCGGGCTTCATCGCCGCCGTGCTGGCGATCGGGGGCTTCCGGTACACCCTGGCGGCCGCGGTCGGCCCCGTGCTGATCGCAGCGAGTGTGGCGCTGGCGATCCAGCTGATGAACGAGTGAGACGACCTAGCGCGCTGCCGCCGCGACGCGCTCCTTCTCCTCCTTCTGCGCGACCGCGTGCGACTGCACGTTGTTCTCTGCGGCACCGATCAGCACCGACGCGAGCGCCTCACCCGCGCTCTGTGGGGACTTGTACGCGCTCTTCTGTGTCCCCTCGGCGATGAACTTCAGGGCCTGATCCACCCGGCGCTGTGGGGCGACATCGACCGCCTGCGGCACGGAGATGCCCCCGTACTTCAGCCGGACGGTCTCCTCTCGGGGTGCGGCGTGCTCGATCGCCTGCACGAGCACCTGGACGGGGTGCTCACCGGTGCGGGATTCGATGAGCTCGAACGCCTCCCGGACGATCCGGGTCGTCCGCTGCTTCGCACCCGTGTTCTCCTGGCTCCGCATGAGCCGGTTGATCAGCCGCTCGACGATGCTGATCTCGGACTTCTGGAACTGCTTGTTCGCATGCCGACCCATCGTGTGTGCGATGGGGGTCACACTCAGATAGCGGGCGGTCGAGGGGTCGCCGTACTCGATCTCGCTGACGTCCCACTCCCCGAACAGCTTCGCCGCCGGTGCGGCCTGTGCTTCCTCGGTCGGCTCCTCGTCATCTGCGCTCATCAGCGGACCGGCTTCTCCGCGTTCCCGCGGACGAGCTCGAGCAGCGACACCCCGTTGACCTGCTCGACCTTGTAGTTCACCCCGGAGAGGTCGCCCATCGCACGCCCCTTCGCACCACCGATCCCCGCGATGGTGACCTCGTCGTGCTCATCGATGAAGCTGATCGCCCCATCGCCCGGGCAGAACGCCGTCACCTGCTTGCCGTTCTTGATCAGCTGCACCCGCACGCACTTGCGGATCGCCGAGTTCGGCTGCTTCGCCTCGATACCGACCTTCTCGAGGACGATGCCCCGCCCCTGGGGTGCGCCCTCGAGCGGGTCTGACTTCGAGCCGAGCCCCCGCTCACGCCGGGCGTAGGTCGAGTCGGACCACCGGCGCTTCTGGCGGTCCTGTTTGAGTTTCCGCGCTGCGTACTTTCCGTTGGCCATCGTGCACCCGGCTACCCGACGGATATATTTAAACGGTGTCTTTCGCAGGCCCCCGATCAGGCGAGCTGGACGTCGTCGATCGCATGATGCCGCGCCGCCAGCGTCCGTGCGAGGCCGATCGTGCGACCCCCACGACCGATCGCGACCCCCCGGTCCGCAGCAGCCACCTCCACGTATGCGACGGTGACCCCGCCCTGGGTGCTCACCAGCACGTGCTCGACGGCGGCGGGCGCGAGGGCGTTGGCGACGAACCGGGCGGGGTCATCCGCACCCTCGATCACCTTCACCTCCGTGTCGATCGCCGACTCGACCGCACGCACGTGCGCCCCATCGGGTCCGATCGCCGCACCCATCTCGCCAGGGTCGACGACGATGACCACCCGCTCATCGAGCACGACACAGTCGGTCACACTGGCGCCGGTCATGTCCTCGAACGTCGTGAGGTAGCCACGGGCACGGTCGGTGAGCGTGCGCCCCATGTCGGCTCAGTCGTCGGACGGTTCGGGGGCCCCTGCGGGCCGACTCCCCATCCGGAGCTTCACATCACCGGTGCCGATCGAGACGGGTTTGCCCACGATCACGTTCTCGATGACGCCATCGAGGTCATCCGCCTCGCCGTGGACCGCCGCATCCAGCAGGTGGTTCACCGTCACCTCGAAGGCGGCGCGCGCGAGCACCGACTCCTTCGACCCCGAGATGCCGTGCCGACCGATCGACTCGATCGTGCCGGTCGTCGTCATGATGTCCGCGACCAGCATCAGGTGGCGGACGTTGACATCATCCAGCCCCTGCTCGCGCAGGGTGTTCATCGTCTCATCGATGATCGCCTCCCGGGCGGCCTCGATGCCGAGGGTGCGGTGGACCTCGTGGATGTTGTTGCTCGTCGAGCGCGTCGCATCGACCCCCTCGATCTCCAGTGCCGTCCCGAACGCAGAGCCCTCGGTGTACAGCACGTACTCCTCTCCATCGGTGAGCTCGTTGTCCTCCCGGCGGATGACCACCCGCGAGATGTTCTTATGCCCCTTGAAGACGATGTCCCGGAGCTCCTCGACGAGCTGCAGCAGCTGGCGGTAGCTGGGTTCCTCCGGGCCGAACTCGATGACGAGCCCGTCCCGATCGGGCGCCACATCCAGCGCATCGGCGATCTCATCGGCGATCATCGCCGCCACCTCGGTCGCCCCGTCCACCTCGGGCCACCGCTCCAGCAGCGTCTCCTCGTTCAGGTCGACCCGCACGAGCATGTCCGCCACGTTGGTGGAGATGCTGCCGAGGGCGAGGATCCGCGTCGCCTCCATCTGCCAGACGACCTCGTACGCCTTCGCCTGGTCGCTGGCGTGCTCGTCCTCGAGGTAGACGGTCATCATCGGGGTGTCGGGGGTCTTGCGCGCATCCACCAGCTCGATCAGACGCGGCAGGCCCTGGGTGACATCGATCTCCGCGACACCCGCGTAGTGGAACGTGTTCATCGTCATCTGCGTGCCCGGCTCACCGATCGACTGCGCCGAGACGGTGCCCACCGGGTCATGCGCGTCCACCCGGGTCTCCTCATAGCGCGCACGGACCGCCTGGATGATGTCCGCCGCATCCGCATCGGAGACGTCATCCCGCGCAGCGATCGCCGTCGCGATCCGGAACTGCAGGCTCTCTGGGAGCCCGCTGTCGGTGATCATCGACCGGTGCGCCGCACTCACGTCCGCCAGCGGCTCAGTCATCGGACTCGACCCCCGCCCGCGCATCGACGACGGTCGGCCCGGCGTACTCGGAGATGTTCGTCGGCTGCACGTGCGGCTGCAGGAACGCCTCGCGGTCCGCATCCGATCCGAACTCCGCGGCGATGATCCGGTCGGCGATCGCCTCGACATCGATCGGGGTCTCCTCACCGGAGGCGACCTTCACCGGGGAGGTGCCGTCCTCGCCGAACTCGAACTGCACCACCCGTCCCGAGGTGTCACGCACCGTCCCGTCGTACTGCGCCTCGAGCTCACTCAGCGCGTTGATCAGCCGGCGCTGGAGGTACCCCGACTTGGAGGTCCGCACCGCCGTGTCGACGAGCCCCTCGCGACCACCCATCGCGTGGAAGAAGAACTCCCGCGGGGTGAGCCCACCGCGGTAGCTGTTCTCGACGAAGCCGTGCGCGTCCGCCGAGAGGTCCCCGCGCCGGTAGTGGCTCAGGGTGCGCCCCTCGTAGCCGCGGTTGATCCGCTCACCGCGCACCGCCTGCTGGCCCACACACCCGGCCATCTGCGTGAGGTTCAGCATCGACCCACGGGCGCCCGAGCGCGCCATCACGACGGCGGGGTTGTCATCCGAGAAGTGCTCCTCGGCGATCTTGCCCGCGCGGTCGCGGGCGCGGCCCAGCTCCTGCATGATCTTCATCTCCAGCGTCTCATCGACGGTCCGCCCGGGGAGGGACTCGAGCTCTCCATCCGAGTAGATCTGGATCACCTCATCCACCTGGTCGTACGCCTCGGCGATCACCTGGTCGACCCGCGCGCTCTCGGAGGGCGGGATCGACTCATCATCGATCCCGAACGAGAAGCCGAAGTGCATGATCGCCCGCATCGCCAGCGTGGAGACCTCGTTGATGAAGATGCGCGCACGCGTCTTCGAGTACTCCTTCGCCAGCTGGTCGACGACCGCCCCACCGAAGGCGCCCACGGCGTCCTCGTCGATCGTCCCCGAGCGCAGCTGTCCATCGACGATCTCGACGGTGTCGCCCGTCGAGGAGGTGAACTCCGCGGCGAAGTCCGGCGGCAGCAGCTCGCTGAACAGCTGCTTGCCGGTCCACATCGGCTCGTCGGTCTCCCCGTCGACCTCCGCCGGCTCCGGCAGCGTGTCGATCCGCGTCGCACGCAGCAGGTCGAGCGCCTGCGTCTCGGTGAAGTGCGTCTCGCCGTTCGTGAGCAGGTAGGTCCCCGAGATGTGGTCCTGGATCGCCCCGATGATGTTCTCCCCGAAGCGCGGGCTGAGCAGCTGCTCCTGCACCCGCATCAGCACGCGCGCCTCCGCGCGGGCCTCCTCGGTCTGCAGCGCGTGCATGTTCATCTCATCCCCATCGAAGTCCGCGTTGTAGGGTGGGCAGACGACCGTGTTCAGCCGGAACGTCTTGTACGGCATCACGACGACCTCATGCGCCATGATCGACATGCGGTGCAGCGAGGGCTGGCGGTTGAAGATCACGATGTCCCCATCGATCAGGTGCCGGTTGACCTCCCAGCCGATCTCCACCTTCTCCGCGAGCTCGACGCAGTTCTTCTCGGTCACCTTCAGCCGGCGGCCGTCCAACCGCTTCACGTAGTTCGCACCGGGGTGGCCACCGGGGCCGTTGCGGACGTACTGTCGTGCCCGCTCGAGGTTGCGCTCGCTGACGTTCATCGTCTGGGTCATCTCCTGGGCGACCCGCTCTGGGACCCCCACCTCGTTCAGCGAGAGTGTGGGGTCCGGCGAGATCACCGTGCGCGCGGAGAAGTTGACGCGCTTGCCGCTGAGTGAGCCACGGAAGCGGCCCTCCTTGCCCTTGAGTCGTTGGCTGAGCGTCTTCAGTGGCCGCCCGGACCGGTGTCGCGCGGGGGGCGTCCCACTGATCTCGTTGTCGATGAACGTCGTCACGTGGTACTGCAGCAGCTCCCACAGGTCCTCGATGATCAGCTGCGGGGCGCCGGCCTCGCGGTTCTCCATGAACCGCTGGTTGATGCGGATGATGTCCACCAGCTTGTGCGTGAGGTCATCCTCGCTGCGCTGGCCGTTGTCCAGGGTGATCGAGGGACGGGCGGTCACCGGTGGGACCGGCAGGACCGTCAGCACCATCCACTCCGGACGGGCCCGGTCGGCATCGATCCCCAGCACCTCCAGGTCCTCTGCGGGCAGATCCTCGAACCAGTCCCGGATGTCCGACGGCATCAGCTTGTTCATGTCCTCGACGGTGAGCTCGATCCCCAGCGCCCGCTCGAGCCGCTTGCGATCATCGCCGACCGGGCGGAACTGCCCGCTCAGGATCTCGTTGATCCGCGAGAGGTCGAAGTTCGCCGCATCCGCCAGCTCCGTCGGCGCCATACCGGGGTCCTCGGGGTCGTCGGGGTCGGGCTGCATCGCCGCGGCGATCCGCTCGGGGTAGTCCCCCGCGAGCACGTCCTGGACCTCGTAGTAGGTCGTCGGCTTCTCGTGTTTGATGTCGTGCTGCTCGGCGCCGCAGTGTGGACAGACCGACGCCTTGCGGGCCTGTCGCACCGCCGCCTTCAGCACCGTGGTCCAGTCCTCACCCAGCTCCGCGCTGCGGTCGAGGCGGTCGGCGTACACCGCGCGCTCCTCATCCGTCAGCGACAGCCGGCTGCACTCGCGACAGGTCGACCGCAGGAGACGCCGCATCAGCTTGGTGAACCCGACGTGGATCACCGGCGCGGCGAGTTCGATGTGACCGAAGTGCCCGTTGCATGAGCCCGAGTGTGACCCACAGGTGCGGCACTCCAGCCCCGGGTCGATCACCCCCAGGCGGGGGTCCATCAGCCCCATGTCGATGGGGTAGCCATCGTCATCGTACGTGTCCGCCGTGATCACCTTCGTCGCGGACATATCGCGATACGTCTCTGGATCCATCAGCCCGAACTGGATCGCGCCGATCTCTTTGGGGGTTTGCATTGACATGATAGTTACACCGCGTCCTTCAGGTCGAGTCGTGGTCGGATGCCGAGGG
>ERZ1034517.342-NODE-342-length-11570-cov-4.801911_pt1 | contig 11570 bp, 12 predicted proteins | sample MGYA00520599_ERZ1034517 | MGnify/ENA primary metagenome ERZ1034517 (study PRJEB33760, sample SAMEA4777701) | hypersaline lake metagenome | biome: hypersaline environment; feature: brines | place: Spain | collected 2012-08 | depth 0 m ...
AAGTTCTTCGAGCACGACATCGTCCCCGTGTTCGTCTTCGACGGCGGCGTCACGGCGTTGAAAGACGACGAGGTGGCCGAGCGCCGCGCCGCCCGTGAGCGGGCCGAGGAGAAACGCGCCGACGCCGAAGAGCGGGGTGACAGCGTCGCGGCCGCCCGGCTCGAAGCACGCACCCAACGGCTGACCGACGTCATTCACGAGACCACGCGCGGGCTCCTCGATCGCCTCGACGTCCCGATCGTGGAAGCACCCGCGGAGGGTGAAGCCCAGGCGTCGTACATGGCCGCCCACAACGATGTCGACTACGTCGGCAGCGAGGACTACGACACACTGCTGTTCGGCGCGCCGGAGACGCTCCGACAACTCACCTCCTCCGGCGATCCCGAGTTGATGGGGTTGGGACCCACCCTGGAACGCCACGGCCTCACCCGCGAGCAGTTGGTCGACGTCGCGATCCTGTGTGGGACCGACTTCAACGAGGGGATCCGGGGCGTGGGCCCGACAACCGCGGTCGAGGCCATCACGGAACACGGCGACCTCTGGTCGGTGCTCGACGACCGCGGGGCGTACATCGAGCGCGCCGACCGGGTTCGGGAACTGTTCTTGGACCCGCCGGTGACCGAGGAGTACGACGTCGGGACCGATATCTCACCCGACATCGACGCTGCGCGGGCGTACGTCACCGACGAGTGGGGGGTGGCCGCCGCCGAGGTCGAACGCGGGTTCGAGCGGATCGAGGCCGCAACCGTCCAGACGGGACTCGACGACTGGACCTGACACCGGCGGGGCGACGCCGGTGACTCAAACGCGCGTTGGAGCTATCCGAACCCGTTTACTGTCGGCTGTGGTAGCAGACATCGATGCGACGTCGAGCCCTCCTCGCGCTTGCCGCCTCCCTCGTCGGGGGGTGTCTGTCGGCGGGACAGACCCGCACCCCGACCGGCACCCCGGAGGGGTTGCCGCCGACCGGCGACGGCGCCGCTCTGGGGTTCGACGCCGGCGACCCCTTCGAGCGCCGGACCGTCGGCGACGCCGCGGCCGCCGACAGCCACCGGATCGCGGTCTGGAACGACGACGCCGACCGGCGACCGATCCGCGTCCGTGTGCGGGAGGTCGGCAGTCCGGAACCTGTCGTGTCGGTCACGCCGACGTTTCCGGCCTACGGGACGTTCGGCGTGGCGGTGTTTCGGCCGGCGGACTACGTTCTCGAGGTCGGCGCCCCCGACGGGCCGAGCCGGGAGCTCGGCGTTCGCCGGGAGTTCGTCGACTGCGACGATTCCGCAACCCACGTCGCGGTCCGGCCTGACGGGAGCGTCCGGGCGCAGGTCGTGTCGACGGGACTGGGGTGTGACGCGGATCCGGAGCCCGAGTGACGGGGTCCCGTCGCGGCCCCCCGTCGGCGACGCCACACGTCCCGGCCGACAACGACGCCGTATCTGCCCCGGTGTCGCTGCGGCCCGTCCACTGTGTGCCGCAGTAGATTTTTGTTCCGCCGTGCTCCATCACGCCTATGTCCAGGTTGGGGATGGACCGATCGCGGCTCGCGTGGTGGCTCTTGGGGTTCGTCCTCGTTGGTGCCCTCCTCTTCGTGCTCTACTCCTTCGTGGGCACCTTCGTTTTCGGGCTGTTCCTCTACTACGCCACCCGGCCGATCTACCGCCGGATACGGGCCCGGATCCGTCCAGCGAGTCTCGCCGCCGCGGTCGCGCTGTTCGTGCTGGCGCTGCCCGCGCTGGCTTTGGTCGCCTACACCGGCGCCGTCGGCGTCAGCGAGTTGATCAGGCTGACCAACGAGGGGCTGTTCGACCTCTCGCGGTACCCGTTCACCGCGGACCAACTCGCGACACTAACCGACTTCGAGACGCTCCTCACGGTCGATCCCACCTCGATGACCCTCGATCAGGTTCGTCGCGCGATCTCGTCGCTGGGGTCTGCCGGCAGCGCGGTGGCGTTCGTCGGGATCGGGCTGGTCCATCTGTTCGCCATGATCGCACTGGCGTTCTACCTCCTCCGGGACGATCGGGATTTCTCACGGTGGTTCCGGAGCCGGATCGCCGACGACCGCGGCGTGATGGAGGCGTTCTTCGCGGGTGTCGACCGCGATTTCAACAACATCTTCTTTGGCAACATCCTCAACGCCGTTCTCACCGGGACGATCGCCGTCGTGGCGTACTCGCTTTTGAACCTGGTCGCACCACCTCGGATCGCTATCCCCGCGGCGGGGCTGGTCGGCCTGTTCGCCGGCATCGCCAGCCTCATTCCGGTTGTCGGGATGAAACTGGTGTACGTCCCCGTCACGGCGTATCTGGGGATCACGTCGTACCTCGCGGACCCGAACACCCTCTGGTTCACCGCGACGTTCTTCGCGGTGTCGTTTGTCGTCGTCGATACCATTCCGGATCTGGTTCTCAGACCGTACGTCTCGGGGCGGCACCTCCACGTCGGGGCCGTTATGATCGCGTACACCCTGGGACCGCTCCTGTTCGGGTGGTACGGCATCTTCCTCGGACCGATCATCCTCGTCCTGGTCGTGAACTTCGCCCGACACGTCCTCCCGGTGTTGATCGCGCGGGAGCCGCTGGTTCCGTACGCGGTCGATCCGGGCGCCGTCGCCGGCGGGAACCCGGGGGAACCCGGATCCGACACTCCAGAGGCGGTCGCGGCGGGTGGCGGGGACGATCCGGATCCCGACGGCGGATTCCAGTTCGGGTCGGAGTCGGATCGGCCCCAAGACGGCGACGAGTAGCGGTGCGGCGGTGCGATTCGGACGCTCCGCCCCGTCTCGGTGATCCGTATCAGTCGTCGATGCCGTCGAAGGAAACGTCGACGTAGGTGCTCTCCCAGTCCTTCCGGGCCGCGATCTCGCGCCGACCGCGGCGGGTGAGGGTGTAGAAGTTGGTGCGGCGGTCCCGCTGTCCCTTGTCGATCAGTCCTTTGTCGACGAGGGTGTCGAGGTTGGGGTACAGCCGACCGTGGTGGATCTCCTTTTCGTAGTACTCTTCGAGTTCGTCTTTGACCGCGAGGCCGTGTGGCTCGTCGAGGCCGGCGATCACGTACAGCAGGTCACGCTGAAATCCGGTCAGGTCGTACATCCGTTGTATCTAGCCCCATTTCGGTGTTATCCAAAATAAACATATCGGACTACTGTGGATCTCTCGAAACTCGGCTACGGCGACAGCGGTCGCGCTCGAACGGCGTCTCGGTTCCGACGTGTCGGCCGCGTTATACTGTCGGCTGGGGAGGTATCGAGTGATATGTAGGGCCAGTCGAAGCCCGCAGCGTGGTCGGTCCGGGGTCCGTGCTCGACCGCTCCCGGCCGACACCCGAACCTCGGACGCGTGGCTCGCGAGCGTTCCGGTGTGTCCGAAAACGGGCGGCAGCCCGCGCAAAAACCGCGCGGGCGACTGCCGCCCTGAGTTGGTCCCCGCTGACGCTTCGGCCCTCCAGAACGAAGCGTCACTTGCGGATAGTCGGTTACCAAATATAAATATATCGAACTCGGGGAACGCACGACGCGCTTTTTTCCATCCGGACGGAACCGGCGGGTATGCGAATCCGTGGCCGCCGGCGGTGTCAGGACTGCGGGCGCGAGTGGTCGTACTTCGACACGGGGAGCGTGGCGTGCCCCGACTGCGGGAGCCTCCGGAGTGTCGGGACCGGCGAGCGGCAGCGCCACACCGACGCGCCGGTGGCCCTCGACCTCTCGGAGCACCGTGCCGCACTCGGCGACGATACGGATATCGGCGGCGTCGCCGACGAGTTGAAGACGACCCTGCGGGACTACGTCCGCCAGCGCGGGTTCGTCCGCGGCGGCGACCTCCGGACGGTCGACGACACGCTGCTGGCCGCCGCCGAACTCCTGCACGCGGTCGACGTCTTCGAGCGGATCCGCGGCGACCCCGACGAGTCGGTCCAACTCTACCTGCTCGACCTGGTGTCGGGGGCCGACGCCGGCGACCGGCCCGAGCCAGCCGCGGTTCCGGACGTGATGGCGGACGCCCGCGGCCTCGCGTACGCCGAGGTGCTCGACCGGTTCTGTACGGACCTCCGCACGTGGCTCGACGATCACCCCGACCCCGCTGCCGAGCGGGTCCGCGAGAGCCTCGACACCCACGTCAGGCGCGTGAACGCGATCTACGGCGACGTTCCCCCCACGGAGTCGGAGGCGTTGGTCCGGGTGGCGCGGGACCTCGTGAGTTACCTCACTACCGACGACGAGGCGGCGCTGGCGACCGCCGACGAACGTCTCGCCGGGTTGGAGTGACGTACACCAGCCCACCGACGCAACGGTTTTGACGGCCCGGAGCCCACTCCCGCCGGATGCCCGACCGATTCGACCAACACGCGGTCCGCCACCGGATGAAACTCCTTCGCGAGGACGGCGACGTGACGCTCTACGAGAACCGCGACGGCGTCCGGTGTCCGGCGTGTGGCGACCCCTTCTCCCGGTTGCTGCTCACCGAGCGGCGCACGCACTCGTTCGATCTCGGCGGCACCGACCGCGTGTGTGTGGCCCACGAGGACGACCGGCTGGTCGTTTGCACGCACGACTCCTGACAGGACCCGCCAGGAAGCCACGTTGCAACGCTCGTCCCGATTCCGCCTGTCCCGTCCCGCCGGGCGCCACCATCGTCGACGACGCTCGGTGGGACAGAGGACGTCGCACATAAAACCGAAGGGTGAGTTCGTACGGGGGCGGCGGACCCCGGAGACACGTAACCGGTAACACCACCGTCACCACCCGACATCGATGTACGCGAACCCTTATTCAGCTACCACCCGTCTCTGAAAGAGACTCCGCAATGTCACAAGAGAAAACAGCGTACGCAGAGGATACCGATATCGACACCCATCTCGACGAACTCCCGTCCGAAGCCGCAGTCGAGGAGACCGTCGAGAGTCTCGAAGCCAACGGGTTCGAGGTCGTCGTCGTCGATTCGGCCGCGGAAGCCCTCGAGACCATCCAGTCACAGGTTCCGGCGGGCGCGTCGGTGATGAGCGGACACTCGACGACGCTCGAAGAGATCGGGTTCGACGACTACCTGAGTTCGGGTGACCACGGGTGGGAGAGCCTCCCCGAGGAGATCCGGCGTATCGACGACGATGCCGAACGCCAAGCCGCCCGGCGTGACTCCCAGACCGCCGATTACTTCCTCGGAAGCGTCAACGGGATCTCTCAGACGGGGGAACTCGTCGCCGCGGACCGCTCGGGGAGTCGGATCGGTGCGTATCCCTTCGCCGCCAGCAACGTCGTCGTCGTGAGCGGGATCAACAAGATCGTCCCGACGCTGACGGACGCGCTGGATCGACTCGAAACCGTCGCGTACCCGCTCGAGAACGAACGCGCCAAGGAAGCCTACGGCGTCGAATCCGCCATCGCAAAGCAGCTCATCTTCCGGAAAGAACTCGACGAGGGACGCACGACGGTGTTGCTCGTCGGTGAGGACCTCGGATACTGATCCACCGGTTCTGACCGGTCCACGCCCCGACTTCCCTCCCACGGTCGTCTATGTACTCTCGTCGCTGTCCCACAGGGCCGTGTTCGGGCGGCCGGTCGAACCATCCACCCGAGACGGGACCGGTGGGTGTATCACACCGTCCGCACCGTCAAGTACGGATCGCACCCGGCCGCCCTGGAGAGACCCGTGGACACACTCCGCGTGGTTTATGCACCCGCCGGCGACACGGGGGAGGTATGGACGCTGGCGAAGGTGGGGTGGCTGCCGTCCTCCGGGGACTCCTCGAGCTCACGCGCCCCGGGAACGTGGTGGCGGCCGGGGTGTTGACGTTCACGGGGTCGTTCGTCGCCAGCGGGTTCGGAGCGGCTCCCCTCCCCGTCGCCGCAGCCGTGGCCGCAACCGGTTTCGCGACCGCTGCGGGCAACGCGGTCAACGACTACTTCGACCGCTATGTCGACCGTGTGAACCGCCCCGACCGTCCGATCCCCCGCGGCGCGGTCACCGCACGAACCGGGCTGGTGTTCAGCGGGCTGCTGTTCCTGGGTGCGGTTGTCGCAGCGGTGACGCTCCCGCTCGCGGCCATCGCGCTCGCGGTGGCCAACCTGCTGGCGCTGCTCGCGTACACGAAACTGTTCAAGGGGCTGCCCGGCGTCGGAAACGTCGTCGTCGCGTACCTGACGGGGTCGACGTTCCTGTTCGGCGCGGCCGCAGTCGGACGGGTGGCGGATCCGGCGGTGGTCGTGTTGTTCGCGCTCGCGGCGCTCGCGACGCTCTCCCGGGAGGTCGTGAAAGACGTCGAGGACATCGACGGCGACCGCGCGGAGGGGTTGCGGACGCTCCCGATCGTCGCGGGCGAGCCGACCGCACTGCGGATCGGCGCTGCGGTGTTGGTGGTCGCTGTGGCGGCGAGCGCCGTCCCCTACGCGATGGGAACGTTCGGCCCGGCGTACGTCGCGGTCGTCCTGCCGGCGGATCTGGTGATGCTCGACGCGATCCGGCGGTCGTTCGCCGACCCGGGGGTCGCACAGCGGAGGCTCAAACGCGGGATGTTCCTGGCGGCGGTCGCGTTCATCGTCGGTCGGGCTGTCGGGGCAGTCGGGGGAGCCGTCTGACACCGGTCCCGCAGCCATTGTCGACAGGATCAAAAAGAATATTATCGGTACCCCATATTGTGTAATCGTCTAATGACTCCCGGCGAGTCGCCCCACCGACCGACCGACTTCTTCCTTCCAGCCGGCGGTCCGGCACCGAGGAACTCAGATGTATGACCTCGGCCCAGACCTCGAGGAAGAGGTCCCACCGGGCACGAACATACTGGTGAGCGGCCCGCCCCTCTCGGGAAAACGCTCGCTGTGTCTCGACATCCTCGCTTCAGGCACCGAGAAGGGCGAGGGGGCGATCATCGTCACCACGAAGGACAGCGCCGACCGGGTTCTCAGTGACTTCGAGACCCGAACCCCGTACGAGGACCGGCCGGTGGCGGTCGTCGACTGCGTCACTCGCCAGCAGGGTGTGGCCGACGTCCGCGACGACGACCGGATCAAGTACACCTCCTCGCCCGTGGACATGACCGGGATCGGGATCAAGCTCTCGGAGTTCCTCCAGACGTTCTCCCGGAACCAGGGGATCGAGCGCAACCGCGTGATGGTCCACTCGCTGTCGACGCTGCTCATGTACGCCGACCTCCAGACCGTGTTCCGGTTCCTCCACGTCTTCACCGGCCGGATCCAGAGCGTCGACGGGCTCGGCGTGTTCGCCATCGACGACAGCGCCCACGACGACCAGACCATGAACACCCTGAAACAGCTGTTCGACGGGATCGTGACGACGCAGGAGGACGGCCCGTCGTCGGTCCGTCTCGCCAACGACTGACCGCCCCGTCGAGCTATCCGATCCCCGGCGTGTGCTTTATACCATCGCCTCGACTACCGGAGAGTATGCCCCAGTGCGAGATGTGCGGCAGTGAGCAGTCGTCCCTGACGACAGTCAAGGTCGAAGGGGCCGAACTCCAGCTCTGTGACGATTGCAAGGAGTTCGGTACCGAGGTCCGCACTGAGTCGAGTTCCGCCGGCTCGACGAAGTATTCCACGTCGAGCTCCGGCGGCAGCTCGGGGTCGGGCGGGTCCCCCGGCTCCGGTGCGGGTGGCTCCGGGGGCGGCGGGTCGAGCCGCCGGCGTCGCGACATGTTCGACGACATGGACGAGATCGTCGCGGACTACGATCAGCGCATCCGGAAGGCTCGGGAGTCCCGCGGCCTGAGTCAGGAGGACCTCGCGAAGGAACTCAACGAGAAAGCGAGTCTGATCCGGAAGCTCGAACGCGGCGACATGCTCCCCTCCGACGACGTCCAATCGAAACTGGAGACGGAACTCGAGATTTCGCTGATCGAGGGCGAGGACGCCGACGACACCGAGTGGTCGGGCGACTCCTCCACGACGACGACCCTCGGTGACGTGGTCAAGCGGAAGGATTAGCCCCGGACCCGGGTATCACACCGCCGGACGGAACCGTATGAGCAACCTATTTCTTCCCGTAGCGACCATACCGGATCGTGTTCATCGTTGTCAACCTCAAGGCGTACCCGTGCGACCCCATCGAGGTCGCGACCGCGGCCCGGGACGTGGCGGCGTCGGGCGTCCGGATCGCCGTGTCGCCGCAGGCCGCCGACATCGCCCGCGTCGCCGACACCGGCGTCGAGACCTGGGCCCAGCACGTCGACCCCAACGGGTTCGGCAGCCACACCGGCAGTACGCTCGCCGAATCCGTCGCCGACGCCGGGGCGGCCGGAACCCTGATCAACCACTCCGAGCGCCGGCTCCGGCTCGCGGACATCGACGGGGCGGTCCGCGCCGCCGAGCGCGCGGGGCTGGAGACCTGCGTCTGCGCCAACAACCCCGCACAGATCGGGGCGGCGGCGGCACTGGGCCCCGACAGCGTCGCGGTCGAGCCGCCGGAGTTGATCGGCGGCGACGTGTCGGTTGCGACGGCGGATCCGGGGATCGTCGAGGACGCAGTCGCCGCCGCGGCCGACGTCGACGACTCGGTCGAGGTGTACTGCGGCGCGGGGATCTCCTCGGGCGCGGACGTCGAAACCGCCGGGGAACTCGGCGCGTCGGGCATCCTGCTCGCGTCCGGCGTCGCGAAAGCCGACGACCCGCGCGCGGCGCTGGAGGCACTGGTCGAACCGCTGTGACCACCGTTCCCGCCCACGGAGCCACCGGATGACGCTGCGACAGTTCCTCGATGACGTCGACAGCCCGGATCGGTCGCTGGTCGTGATCAACCGGCAGGCCCCGGAGCCGGTCCAGCGCACGCTGGAGAAGATGTTCGACGGCCAGCCGGTGTCGATCGAGGAGGTCGACATCCCGACCGAAGCCGACGACCAGGTGCTCGTGGTCGAAGACGAGACCGTGATCGCGCGGTCGCCGCTCCGGGAGCTTCAGGACGCCATCCTCACGGTCAACTCCGACCTCTTCATCACCGGCACCCGCCAGCTCGAGGAGGTCGACCTCCCCGACGCGCTGCGGGAACTGGACGAGCTTCCCTTCTTCCTCCGGGGCTACCCGGAGGCCCACTCCGAGAAACTGCTCCTGATACTCGTCTCCCGGTACATCGAACGGGTCGCGTGGGAGCACCAGTCCGGGACGCTCCGGACGTCGTTCCAGTCGCTCGACCGGATCGAAGACGAGATCGGCACCAACCAGGTGTACCGCAGACTCGACGACTCGCCGGTCGACGTGCACGTCTACGGCACGCCGGGGTGGGTGCCGCCGCCGGAGTCGACGATCACGATCCACGCGGGCTACGAGCGTGACTTCGTGGAGTCGTGGTTCGTCGTCTACGTCCCTCCGGACGGCGAGGACGGCCACGTGGCGCTTCTGGCCCTGGAGGACGGCCCCAACGAGTGGAGCGGGTTCTGGACCTACCGACCTGAAAAGGTCGAAGCACTCGACGACTACATCACCCAGCGGCTGTGAAGACTCCCGGCCCCGGCGGCCATGCGCGCTCGCCGTCGCACAGTCACCGTCACTCCGGGCCGGCTTCAGCGCCCGCGGGTTCCGAGTTCGGCGCCGGCTCGCTCCCGGTCCGGGCCGGAGCTTGCGTGTCCGCGTCGCCTGCGTCGGCGCCGGCCTCGCTGTCGCCGTCGTCCGGGGTGAATTCGGCCTCGACGGCGGCGACCACCGCCCGCAGTTCGCCGTCGTCGAGCCGGTCGGCGAACTCCTCGCGGACCAGTCCCGGGAGGGTGTAGGCGTACCGGCCGCGGCCCACGTGTTCGACGAAGCCCGCGCGCCGGAGCAGCCGGTTCCGGCTGTACGCCAGGTGCGTGTCCCCGGCCTCGCCCGCGGCGACGTGGGCGTCGACGGGGTCACACGCGTCGACCTCCCGGTAGAACGCCAGCATCCGCTGTGCCACGTCGGGGAGCGACGCCACCACGCCGCGGAGCCGGTCGATCACGTCGACCCGTCCGGTGAGGTCGTCGGTGGCCTCGTGGGCGCGCTCGGGGGCGACGTTCGTGCCCGTTTCGGCGTCGGTCGCCCCGGTGTCGTGACCGGGATACGCCTCGGCAGTCGCGGCGGTGACGGCCGCCTCGGCGTCGGCATCGGCCTCGGCGGTCTGGGATCCGTCCGCGGTGCCGGGGGGATTCGCCGTCTCGGCGTCAGCGGCGGCCGCCTCGCCGGGCCCGTCTTCGGCCGCGTCCCCATACTCGTCCAGCGTCGCCGTCCCGTTCCGGGGTTCGTCGGAGCCCCCGACGGCCGCCGGCTCGGCGTCGACTTCGTCGCCGACACCCCGGTACGGCGCGTCGGCCGTCCGGAACATGGCTTGGGCGAACTGGTCGGCCATGCGGGAGAGGTCCCGGGCCTCCTCGAGTTCGCGTTCGAGCTCTCTGATCTTTGCCTCCTTCTCGTCGAGCTCCTGACGCAGATCCGCGATCTCGCTCTCGCGTCTGGCCTGCTCTTCGGAGATCGTCTCGAGTTCGGAGACGAGGTCGCCGTCGATCGACTTCAGTTCCGGCCGCTCGAAGTCCTCCAGCCCGGGGGTCGCGCCCGCGTCGAACGTCCGCTTCTTGTGGAACTGCACCCGGCGGAGCGACCCCGACCAGTCGGTGACGAGGAACGCCTCGCCGTCGCCGAGCCCCTCGACCGCGTCGGCGTACGACGACCCCAGGATCCGGCCGACCACCTTGGTGTCGTTGTCCCACGTCAGCCGATGCCACACCAGCCAGTCGCACTGGGTGATGAAGTCCTTCTTCACGTCGGCGGGCCGCTGGGATATCCCGACGATCCCGAGGCCGTGTTTCCGGCCGCGCTTCCCGATCTTGATGAGCATCTGCCCCGCCTCCGTCATCCCGCCGCCCTCGGGGAGGTACTCGTGGCACTCCTCGACCAGCATGAGGAACGGCTTCTTCAGCTTCTTCTCCTTGGCGAAGAGGCTCTTTGCGACTTCGGTGAGGAGCTTCTGGGCCTCGTCGTCATCGAGGTATCCCGACACGTCCAGGATGATCGGAACGTTCTCCTCCAAGGCGAGCGCCGCGATCTTCTCGGCGTGCTCGGGGCTGACGACGATGTCGCACTCCTCGTCGGCGCCGGCGTGCAACAGCTCGAACTGCTCTTTCAGCCCGTAGTACTCGCCGTCGGTGTCGACGATGAGCACCGGGAAGCTCTTCGCCAGGAGGTTCTCGACGATCACCGACGCGGTGTTGGACTTCCCCGACCCCGACTTCCCGGTGATGAACCCCCGCCCGGTGAGGATGTCGACGACCGGGAGGTCGATCGGTGCCCCGGGATCGTCCGCCCCGTCGCCGCCCGGCCCGTCGCTGACGTTCGCGACGGTGATCGTCTCGGTGTCCTCGGCCATACACGTGACAGGTACCGCCCGCGATATAAACCATCGGCACGCCCGACGCGGCACACAGTGTCGAGCGGCTGGCCCCGCACAGACCCCGGACGGAGCCGAACATATCACACCGAAGTAACGTTGTTGGATACGAAGAATCGGGGGCGTTGTATTGTGGAATCCGAAGGGAATATGAGTGCGGGGTTGATACGGTGGCACAGGAATGGTTGGAGACGACTTGGATCGGAGTCTGGGGCTCTACCCGACGATGATGAT
>ERZ1034517.347-NODE-347-length-11493-cov-5.316489_pt1 | contig 11493 bp, 8 predicted proteins | sample MGYA00520599_ERZ1034517 | MGnify/ENA primary metagenome ERZ1034517 (study PRJEB33760, sample SAMEA4777701) | hypersaline lake metagenome | biome: hypersaline environment; feature: brines | place: Spain | collected 2012-08 | depth 0 m ...
TATACATCACTCAGCAGTTCGACAAACTCATTTTTCTCAGAATTATTTAATTCCTTAATAGTGCTATGTTTCATATCAGATTGAATCTGTAGCTCTGCTTGTTTAAACGTCAGGTAACGGTATTTTATTTTGGATATTTTTTACTCAGAAAATCCATATCTAAGTTATAAACATAATTTCATACGCATAATATCAATAATATAGCTATCAAATCACACATTCATCAGATATAATATCCATCAGATGTCGCATTTAGTATGAAAAACTAGCTGATCAAGCTGAACCAAACTGGGTATTCTGAGCGGTAGATACGTCTCCCAGACTCGCAGGTCACATAACGATATAGGTGCGCAACCCGAAATATTGAATTTGTTATCTTTCAGTTGCTCCGTCGAAAACAAGTGGTCAGAGGTGATTTGATACTGGTTTGAATCTCAGTGTGTCCGCTTCATAAGCAAGATATCATGACTGACGACCTTGCTCACTGAGGTGTCGCCAGTTGACAGAGTTCAGTGGGCGTTGTTATTTCAGGTTCTCTTGCGGCGGTCCATAACTTCTGAGTCCGCTCAGGACCAAGCGTCGGCGCAACGAGCCAGTCGTACTTTCGTCGAATCGTTGTATTCGCTGAATCAGTCACTTCCCCATCAGTCTCGACGACTGTCGTCGGCGCCTCAACGGCGCTTTCGTGAGTTTCTCCGCTCTCCATCGTGATAGCGACGCGTGCTCCACTGTGTGCTGGGCTTGGACCAGCTAACTCATCCGCGCTTACGACTGACACTCGCTCAGCCAGCTCAAACAGTTCCTCTCTGAGTGACGCCTCAGAGAATGCGTCTATGTGGGCGTGACCGTGGTAGAGATACGTCGCAGCGACAAACGGAAGCGAGAACTTTGCTTGCAACGTGTTCGTTGGACGGGTTGGCTGGAGGCGTGTCGCTGTTTCGTGGGCTTCGAGCCTAATGGAGTCGATGGTAGTCGGGTCAATATCTGTGGTTTCAGAAAGTCGTTCCAAGGCATCGAGTGTGGGGTGTGTTGATCGGCAAGCCGCATGTCGTTTGAAGTATCCACGCGTTATCTCCCAGAGATCTCCGAGTCTGTCGGTGAGTTCAGCTGTCTCGAAATCAATACTGACACGGCTCAGATGTCGCTCGATTCCATTTTCAAGACCAGTATACCCAACCGCTGCTTGGTCGGCGACCATCATTCCCAACAGGTTGCTCGTGCCAGCATATGTGTTCCGAACGGTTGCCCCTTCCACTCCTGATTCGAACCGCGTGTGGAGTGCATGATTCGCAGCCATCCGGATTGCGTGAGCCGTTTGGTTGATATTCATGTCTCGGTATCTAGCAACCGCAGCTGCCGTGCCAACAGTCCCCCAAAGACCATGCATGTGATACGTCTCGTCAAGTGGGAAACAAGCACGCCCAACGCGTGTTGCGACTTCGTAGCCCACGACGATAGCTGACAGTACCGATTCTATTGATCCGTCCGATACTTCGGACACAGCCAGCACTGCTGGCACGACATGGACTGCGGGGTGCCCGTTCGCGTTCTTATTTCCTTCGTCGATATCAAGAGCTGTCGCCCCTGTCGCATTGATCATAGCTGCATGGCTCGGCGCAGCTGATAGTCCCGTACCAAGGATTGACGCGTTACCAGGATTTGACTCTGACTCACGTCTAGCCAGTGAAGCGACGGTGGAGGACGTGGTTCCACCGACCATACCGCCGACAGTATCTGCGAGAACGAGACCTAAACGGTCTTTCACTTCGGGCGGTAGTGAGCGATATTCAGTATTCTGCGCGAAGGCAGCGAGCTCTTCAGCTGGGTCATTCATGATGTGATGTCTACTATGTCCTGTTGGTATCGCTGACCAGACTGATTACCTGTTTTAGCACCGAATGGTCGCTCTGCAGACGGTGCCGCCGTTGTGTCGGGATCGACGCAGTTGAACGAGTTGTGGAATCGTATTGATATCATGTCAATACCTTCTCTACTCAAGAGACACCAGGATTACGAATAACAGTTTGCCTTGGGCATAGATATTGGACAAATAATTAGAAATAATACATTACACACGCTGTCTCTATCAATAATCGGTATTATCCTATGACAATTATATATTATTCATCCAGTCAGGATAATATAAACTCTGGAAGGTCTTTCGATACTACCTCACAAAATGTTTTTATGTGGTTCCGATAAATCAACTTCTGGATATTGGATGGCATATATCATCGAACTTATATGGAATGAGAGTGTACATTTGTTCAAAAATACGGAAATAAATCAAAATCTGGATTTCTATTATGAGTGATCGTGAGCTACCTAAGCGACAGATTGACATATCAGGTATATTAAACTCTAAGTCACGGCGGCAGTTCCTTGCATCGCTTGGAACCATTGGTGCGCTCGGGATTGCAGGATGCACTTCAAGTTCCGACTCCAACTCAAATTCAGAGGCGTCCAGCGGCGAGACGGGCACAACGACATCGGCATCCGAGAATGATCGAACGCTTCGAGCAAACATCTCCCAGCAAATTGGCACCATTGACCCCGCCAAAGGAACTGATTATGTCCAGTCGATGGCGCTGATTAATATGTACGACTCGCTAGTGTTCCCGACCGGGTCTGGGAGTATAGAACCTGCTCTAGCAACAGAGTGGTCTATCTCTGACGATAATCTTACTTACACATTCAACCTCCGTGAGGATGCAGTGTTTCACAGCGGCAATGACGTAACCGCTGAGGATGTGAAGTTCAGTTTCGAGCGTCTAATGGATATCGGGCAAGGTTTCGCCGGTAATTTCGCTGGCGTCCTTGACACCGAGAACATTACCGTTGAAAACAACTCTACGGTTTCGTTCAAACTCAGCGAACCATTCTCCCCATTCCTCGCAATGGTGGTTCTGGTACAGGTCGTCGACAAGCAACTCATCATGGATAACCTTGCAGACGGGGAGTACGGAGACCGCGGCGATTACGGGCAAGGGTTTATCAATGAAAACGATGCCGGCTCTGGGGCGTACGAACTCCAGTCATTCACACCAGGTTCTGGAATCACGTTTAGTCGATTCCCAGACGCATACCACGAGTTCCCTGAAGACGGTTTCAATACAGTCGACGTCTCGATTATTACCGAGAACTCGACGGTTCAGTCACAGATGCGGAGCGGCGACTTGGATATGACAGGTCAGTATCAGAGCTCCGAAACGTACCAGGCGATTGAGAACATGGACGGCGCCCGAGTCGTCAGAAAGCCCGAATTCGGGCTGCTCTATATGAAGATCAATACTCAAAAACCACCCTGTGACGACGTGAAGTTCCGTGAAGCGATGGCATGGGGATTCGACTACGAACAGGTGGTCAACGATATCGTACCCAATAAGAAACCGGCACAGGGACCTATTGCACCGAAGTGGGATGTCCACGACCCAGATGTTCTCCAGCCGTCATATGACCCAGAACGTGCCCGAGCGGCTCTTGAGGAGTCGAAATACGACCCCGGTGAATTCACAATCAAGAACACCTTTACTGCGTCGTATGGCTTTCAAGAGCGTATCGGACTCTTATTTAAAGATAATATGAAAGACATTGGCATCGATGTCGAACTCAATCCCCAGACCTGGGGGACAATCACCGATCTAGCGACCTCAGTCGAGGACACGCCGCACACGAATCAGGTATTCTGGGGTGGAAAGTACCCGTCTCCGGACTCGGTGTTCTACTCGAAGTTCCACTCGGAGGCAGCGGACACGTGGATCAGTATGAATCACTTGCAAGACGAGGAGCTTGATTCGATGATAGAGGAGGCGCGAGCGACGGCAGACCCAGCGAGAAGAGCCGAAGTCTATCGAAACCTCCAAAGCGAGATCGCCAGCAAGTACACCGACATCAATGTATACCACATGGTCAAATCAATTGGGTTACGCGAAGATGTTGAAGGGCTTACAATTCGTCCTGCGGGAGGATATGAGTACCGCTTCAGAGACTTGCGTTAATTAGCATGGACCAGCTCAAACGACTCATTCCGCGACTCTCTGGGATGACAATTAGCCTCCTCGGGCTATCGGTGCTTGTGTTCACTATCTCGCGGGTATTGCCAGGGAATCCAGCGCGGATGGCGTTGGGTGCGAGAGCGAGCGATGAGCAAGTGGCGAGGCTTGCGTCCGAGATGGGGCTGAACAAGCCACTGGCGGCTCAGTATCTCGAGTATATTTCGGGGCTACTTGTCGGTGATCTTGGATTGAGTCTACAGACTCGAAACCCAGTACTTGAAGACATCATATTCAAACTTCCGGCGACGCTTGAGCTGATTACGCTATCGCTAGTTCTTATGATCGCCATCGGCATTCCGCTTGGTGTGATTGCTGCACAGAATCGAGGGGGGTTGCTGGATAATATGACTCGAGTGTTTGCGTTTTCAGCTGTCAGTGTCCCGAGCTTCTTCATCGCGATCGTACTGCAAGTCATATTCGGGTTCTATCTCGATTTATTCCCGATCACTGGTCGACTGTCACTCAAATATTCCCAAACAATTACTCGTGAGACTGGGTTTATGCTCATCGACACCCTACTTGCAGGGTCGGTTGCTGCTCATGCCAATGCGTGGGCACACCTCATCCTCCCAGCGCTGGCGCTTTCATTCGGTGGGATGGGGCAGATAATCCGTATTACCCGTTCAAGCATGGTCGACATTGAGGGGAAGGACTTTATCGAGGCCTCGCACGGGTTTGGCCTACCGAGATGGCTAGTCGTATATAAATACTCGCTCAAGAACGCTTTCATTCCGACTTTAACGATTATTGGACTGCTGTACGCGTGGCTTCTCGGCGGGGCATTCATTATCGAGATCGTATTCGGTTGGCCAGGACTAGCCAAGTACGGAGTCCAATCTGTCCTTACCACCGATGTAAACGCGCTCGTAGGCGTCACAATGACGATTGGTCTGATGTTCGTTTTGACAAACTTCATCGTCGATGTAATACTGGACAGAATCGACCCACGAATTCAATTGGCGGGTGATGCCACATGAGCACCGATACGAGTACGCTTGATCGGATTGTTTCACCGGCACAGCGCGAGTTGTGGTACCGTTCCTATCGGCGGTTTGCCGACCAGCCGATGAGTGTCGTTGGGGCTGTGATCGTCGCAAGTGTCATTACTTTAGCGCTACTCGCACCGTACATTGCTCCCTATCCGGAACATGTGGGCTCGTACACCGATTTCGCCAACTCATTCGCGGCCCCAAGTCTGGATCATCCCTTTGGGACGGACAAAGCAGGTCGTGACCTGCTAACGCGTGTTATTTATGGATACCGACTGTCACTGCTGCTCGCGGGGACGGTCCTTGGAATCGGCGTCCCGATTGGTGTCTTCTTAGGGCTTGTCGCCGGATACAGTGGTGGATGGATTGATGCCGCAATCATGCGGCTGACTGACACGTTTCTCGCGTTACCACCACTGGTGCTCGCACTTGCTATCGCTTCCGTGTTCGAACCGACACTCGAAATCGCCATCTTTGCGGTCGCCTCACTGTGGTGGACGTGGTATGCAAGACTCACGCGTGGTCTTGCTGCGAGCGAGCGGTCTAAAGAGTATGTTCAGGCCGCGGAGTTGGCCGGCGCTGGTCGGCTACATGTTATGCTACGAGAAATATTACCGAACTGCCTCTCGCCACTGTTGGTCAAGATGACACTTGATGCTGGAATCGTTATTCTGACCGGGGCTTCATTGTCGTTTATTGGACTTGGTGTCCAGCCACCACGACCCGGTCTTGGAACAATGGTCGCTAGTGGAACGAATTTCCTCCCTCAACAGTGGTGGGTGAGCATCTTCCCCGGCTTTGCCATTTTTGTCCTCGTGTTAGGGTTCAACATGCTTGGTGATGGATTGAGAGACATGTTTGATGTAGAGGTAGAACAGTGACTGTGACGGAGCCAGTGTTAGATGATCCCATCCTCGAAGTAAGCGACCTTTCGGTCGGTTTTGAGGGATTCGACGGCTACGCGGACGTTGTGAATGGAGTCAACCTTTCAGTCGGACGCAGCGAGATTGTTTCCATCGTGGGTGAAACCGGCTGTGGGAAGTCTGTGACCACTAAAGCGATAACGGGGCTTCTTGATCAACCACCGGCACGCGTCTCAGGAACGGTGACGTTCGATGGGACCGATCTTTTTTCATTACCTCAAAAAGAGCGTGTCTCGCTCAATGGTAATGGTATCGGAATGGTGTCTCAGGACCCAATGTCAAGCCTCAATCCAGTATTTGAACTGGGCGAACAGCTGACCGACACTGCACAGTTTGGCGGAAAGAGTCCCAGTGGTCCACTCTCGTACGTCCGTCGTCGTTACTTTGGTGAAGATCGGTCTGACGCCTATCAGCGCGCTCTGGACACCCTAAAACAGGTGCAGATGCCAAATCCAGAAGGAGCAATGAAGAGCTACCCTAACGAACTCTCAGGTGGTATGTGTCAACGCGCGCTTATCGCACAAGCGCTGCTCAACGAACCCGACCTATTGATAGCAGATGAACCTGGGACCGCATTAGATGTGACTATTCATGATAAGATCCTCTCCTTGCTGTCCGATATCATCGCTGAGCGGAACATGAGTATATTGATGATCACTCACAATCTGGGCGTCGCACGTGAACTGAGCGACAGAATATATATCATGTACGGTGGACGGATAGTGGAATCAGGGACGACGACAGAAATATTCGAGCATCCAAAGCATCCGTACACACAGGGGCTACTCGCCTCAATTCCTCGACTCTCAAGTGATTCTATGTCCGATGGGATTGACGGCTCCGTCCCAGAGTATGTTGATCCACCAGACGGATGCCGGTTTCATCCCCGGTGTCCATACGCAGATGAGAGTTGTCAGTCACAACAGCCTCCTAAGAAGGCGTTCAGCAAGACAGCTAGTACGGAATGTGTGAGGTATGCATCCGATGATCCCGGTCCTGAACCGACAATGACCGAGACGCGTCGCCGCCTCAATGAAACCGCTATTTCAGGGGCAGATAGCACATGACGCCGCCACTGCTAGCCGTTGAGGATTTACAAAAACATTTCAACACGGGTGGCTGGTTTGATAATCGCCCACCGGTACGAGCGGTCGACGGCGTCTCCTTTGAGGTCGGACAGGGTACAACGCTTGGGCTTATCGGCGAGTCAGGGAGTGGGAAATCAACGATTGCAAAGTGTATTATTGGAATCCACCAGGTGACAGATGGTCAAATCCGCTTTCGGGGGAGAGACATCTCTGCGCAGACGCCTGAAGATTTTGAGCGGATTCGATCGGAGATGCAGATGGTGTTTCAGGATCCAACCTCCTGTCTAAACCCACGACGGACGATTCAGAAGACGCTACAAGTCCCACTGAAGGCAAACGACGTGCCAGAGCAAGAGCGGATTCGACGGGTAAACGAACTGCTTGAACTAGTTGGACTCAACGAGGAGTATCTGCATAAGTATCCACACGAGCTCAGTGGGGGACAAAAACAGCGTGTGAACATCGCTCGTGCAGTCGCTGTTGAGCCGAGCTTACTCTTGCTTGATGAGCCAACGAGTGCATTAGACGTCTCTGTCCAAGCCAAAATCATCTCACTACTTGAGGACCTCCAGAGCGAACTAGGACTCACATATCTGTTCATCACACACGATCTGTCGCTAATTCGAAACTTCGCCGATGAGACGGCAGTGATGTATCTCGGAGAAATCCAAGAATACGGAGACACCGATCAAGTGTTTGAACAACCGCGACATCCGTATACCCGGGCGCTCATGTCGGCAATCCCAGTCACAGACAAACGCGAACAGGCATACAAACCTGCGGACGCCAATGTTGATGGTGAGATTCCCAGCCCACAGGACGTGCCAAGAGGTTGTCGACTTCATCCGAGATGTCCCCATAGTACCGAAGCATGCACGAAGCGCCGACCAGACCTGATTGAGGTCGACTCGGCAGCGGTCCGGTGTTTCGCTTACGAGGACGGAGCATCTGGATTCGAAGAACTACACGATACGCTGAAGGCAAGAGCGACTGTCTCCGATGGTGGAGAGTCGGATTGATATTGATATCTGTATCCGTATCCCAACGCTGTTAATATTCAGGTGGGCCTATCAACTGACCTCAACTGGTAGCCGCTCGAAACCTAATTCCGATGGGTTTGGTGTTGGTTGATACGGTGCGCCGATATTGATCTGATCGAAAGTGTCGAAAAATGTCTGAAGAGCGATTGGAGCCTCCAAACGGGCAAGTGGTGCACCAATACAGGTGTGCGGTCCTCTTCCGAACGAGAGATGGTCTGGATTGCGTTCAGGAAGAAATGAGTCCGGTTGGGTAAACCGCGCCGGATCACGGTTCGCTGATCCAATCCACAGAATAACAGTTTCTCCCTCTGGGATATCTGTGCCACCAAGGGTGAGAGGCTGTGTCGTCACTCTGGACCGGGACTGAAGCGGGGCTCGGTACCGGAGAACTTCTTCAATCACAACGTCGAGGTCATATTGATCCAACTCTCCAATCAGATTGTGTTTGGCGAAAGTGTACAGCGCATCCGAAAGCAAATTTGTCAGTGTTCCCTGCCCTGCCAAGATAAAATTGAAGCAGTTTGCACCTATTGCGACTTCATCAAGAGTCGTGCTCGTAACCAATCGAGAGATCAAGTCATCACCTGGGTCAGACTGCCGTTTAGCTATTAACTTTTTAAAATACGTGACAGCCTCAGACATATGAGATGGTCGTCCATTCCCAAACTGACTGAATTCACTGTGCCTCTGATCCCTGAATTTCAATAGCCAATCCAGTATTTGATCCAGCTCGTGATCCGGGACGCCAACGAAATCCATAATGACCCGGAGAGGGACAGGAGCCGCAAAATCAGTGACAAAATCAAACCGTGATGTGTTATCAACTGTGAGTCGGATTTGCTTTTCTACGATTGTGCTGATATTGTCTCGGAAATCAGTTATCTGGTTAGGTGTAAAGGATGGAAAAAGTTGACCCTTACTTTGGTTATGATCCGGACCATCCGTCCACACGATTGCGTTATCGATATATGATAATGGCGTATCCGATTCAGATGACGAGAGGTTCGGACGTATAAGATGTTCTCCGTCTTCGAGAGCTTTTCTTACGTGTTTGTAGGTAAACACATCGTACACATCACGATGAGGGTCATACCGTACCGGAGCCTTGTCTCTCATTTCTTTGTACCAATCAAACGGGTCATGAAGTTTGTGGACTGATTGTAACGGTTCGGGGGTCGACTCAGCTATTTCGATCTCCGAAGAAAATGAATGATTCTCATCCATACTGGATAGTATATTGTACGATTTAAAAATATGGACGTGGAAGGTGTAATATGATATTAAATGATGGTGGGATGTGACAGGAATAAAATAAAAAAGATTCTAGCCTCTTGTATCAAGGGGGTAGGTGCTCTCTCGGAGACAATAACGCCGGGTGCACTCGACGGGTTGCCGGTAACTGTCTGAGTGCCAGTGCCCGAGTTAGTCGCTAGTCGCCCACTCCAGTGCCCGAACCCAAAAATCCGCATATCCGTCCCACTCCATCATATCAAATCCCCACTTGTCTCCGGGATCAGAAGCGTAAGCGACCGTCCGACCTTGTCCAAACTCTCCGACCGCCAGGAGATGATTTCCGTCAACTGTAGCGAGGCTGGTCGCCCCCTGTTTCAATTCCCCAGTCACATTGTAACCGTACACTACCGGAAGAGCGTCGGGATCTAGCGGGGCGACTAATTCGTGATCCATGTTAGTTAGTTTAATTTTACCGCCTTCTGGTCGCTCGAACCGGTCATCATATACCGGTCGTATCTCGACAGGCAGAACCTTTTCAACCGGCGTTCCCGCCCAGTTTCCAGTCCCCTGATATCCCTGGAATGTCATCCAGCCGCCACAGTACAATAGACCCCCACCGTCCTCAACGAACCTCCGGATAATTTTCAATAAATTCGGACCTGGTATTGAGTCAGGGTCGAAGTGGGGCTCAAGTGTCCCTCGAGTCAGGTCACTGAGAATCAGAGCATCGTATTCTTGCAGCGAGTTAACTGAGCGTGGGAATTCCTCTATGGCAGCGGCACTGTCCATATGAGTGACATCAACTGCTGATACTCCATTCAGTGCCTCAAGAAGTGGCTCATAATCTCTGACTTTCCTCTGAAACACCTGAAACGAGTCAGCGCCAGCGTAATACTGGTTCACTTGTAATTTATAATCCCCTACGTACAAGACATCCATTTGCATGGAAGAAACCGAGCATATTAATTAATTATTTCGTGTTGGCTAAATATCTGGGTTCTTCAGAGTCGTATTGAGATTCATATTTAAATTAATGTCTGATTATGATACACCCATCCAGTTATGATGCACAACCGCTAGTCAGTATGTCGCTGGGGTCTTGGATACTATTGCTGAATTGTATTTTTGGATTCTACGATACAGGATGATTATCTCCTCCGCTTCCTCACCGGCAATCGCAGTCCTCAACTCAAAATCAAACAGCCACCACAGAGGCGGGTGGACAGTACAGTGCCTGTCATCGGTTCAATTTCAATTCAGTTCAGTTCAGTTTTGATTTCACTTTGTGTTGTCGGGGCATTTGAATCGCGTCATGATATGCACCAAAGTGCGACAGGAAAAATTCGATGCTGAACGAAGACCCCGCTTCAACTGTCCCTATCATATCCGCCACCGCTTTCGTCCCAGCACGGTGTCTGTCTGTTTCGATATGACAGCGATTTGTCCTGGTGACTGAGGTTACAATACTGACTGGCTTGCCGGTCCATTCAGTCGCGTACCTCTGCTCGACGTGTGATTTGAAACAGCAAGTTCAGTCACGCACGTCGAGGCCCCATCAAAGATCGGTGCCGGTTAATATATCTCCAAGCATCATCTTGACATCACCGAGTGCTTCCTACCAATAAAACAGAATACCTTACTGGGATAGACTGAAATAAAAACCTTCATGATTGTTAGCATCGGTTCAATCATTTCCTACCTCGATCACCTGCTTGATCTCTGCTGACCTCGTTGCTGGCTCTTCAATAGCTCTAATCAAATTTGAAAAGCAGGTGATTTGATATTGTACCGCTTGTGAGTGCCCAGTTCGTCGCTCAAACGGTCAGTTGATATTTCTAGAGGTATGTCTACTTATTCGAGAATATCGAACGTAATTCACTAAGATCGGGGTGAAATCTGAGCAGTTCGACAAAATCGTCTTTCTCAGACGTGTTTAATTCCTCAATAGTGCTATGTTTCATCTCAGATCGAATCTGTGGCTCTGCTTGTTTAAACGTCAGGTGATGGTATTTTATTTTGGATATTTTCCACTCAAAAAATCCATATCTAAGTCAGAAATGCAACTGTTATACGCACAATGTCAATAATATAGCTATCAAACCATACATTTATCAAATATAAGGTATATATTGGGTGGATTGATATATCTGTATATTTCAGATTTT
>ERZ1034517.359-NODE-359-length-11377-cov-3.535594_pt1 | contig 11377 bp, 10 predicted proteins | sample MGYA00520599_ERZ1034517 | MGnify/ENA primary metagenome ERZ1034517 (study PRJEB33760, sample SAMEA4777701) | hypersaline lake metagenome | biome: hypersaline environment; feature: brines | place: Spain | collected 2012-08 | depth 0 m ...
CCAGCATCCCGAGGTCGATGTACTCCCCCTCACCAGTCTGCTGGCGACGGTACAGCGCCCCCGAGATACCGAACGCGGCCCACATCGCGGTGATGAGGTCCGTCATCGGCAGGCCGACTTTCACCGGTTGGCCGTCCTCCTCGCCGGTGACGCTCATGATCCCGCTCATGCCCTGTATCATGAGGTCGTATCCGGGGCGCTGGCTCCAGGGGCCGGTCTGGCCGTACGCGGAGATCGCACAGTAAACGATCTCGTCGTTGTGTGCCCGGATCGTCTCGTCGTCGACGCCGATCCGCTCTGCGGTTCCCGGCCGGAAGTTCTGAATGAAGACGTCGGCCTTCTCCACGAGGTCGTAGAGCGCCTCCAGTCCCGCTTCCGTCTTGAGGTCCAACTCGACGCTCTTCTTGCCGTAGTTGATCGTCCAGAAATACGGCGACTCGCCGTCGATAAACGGCGGCCCGGAGTGACGGTTGTCGTCGCCGACGCCCGGTCGTTCGACTTTCACCACGTCGGCGCCCTGATTGGCCAGCATTAGCGAACAGAACCCGCCCGTGACGAACGTCGTCAGATCTAGCACTTTCACGCCCTCGAAGATCTTCTCGTCGTGCATTGTCTATCCCAAATCGGCCCGCACCGATTAAATACGTTCCCTCTCGGAGACGTTCGTTCCGGTCGGGAAAACCGAACTACTTTCATCGGTACGCAGCGATGGGCGGGTATGACTCACGAAATCGCCGTCATCCCCGGCGACGGAATCGGACGGGAGGTCACGCCAGCGGCGGTCGAAGTCCTCCGATCGCTCGGTCTGGACCTGGAATTCGTCGAGGCCGAGGCCGGCGACGCGGTGAAAGAATCGACCGGAACGGCTCTGCCCGAAGCGACCTACGATCTCGCGGCGTCGACCGACGCGACGCTCTTCGGAGCGGCCGGCGAGAGTGCGGCGGACGTGATCCTTCCGCTGCGGGAGGCTGTCGGCTCGTTCGTCAACGTCCGCCCGGCCAAGGCGTATCCGGGCGTCGACGCGCTGCGTCCCGAGACGGATCTCGTCTTTCTCAGAGAGAACACCGAGGGGGTCTACGGTGGCCACGAGAACCGACTGACGGAGGACGTCTCGACGCTGACGCGTGTCGTCACCGAATCGGCCTCGCGACGGCTCGCCGAATTCGCCTGTGAATACACCGCGGATCGGGAATACGACGGCTTTACGATCGCCCATAAGTCGAACGTCATGCGCGAGACGGACGGGCGCTTTCTGGAAGCCGTCGGCGACGTGGCCGAACAAAACGGCATCGAAACTGACGAAGTGTTGATCGACGCCTTCGCGACCCGGGTCTGTCTCGACCCGACGCAGTTCGGTCTCGTCGTCTGTCCGAACCTCGCCGGCGACCTGCTCTCGGATCTGGCCGCCGGGCTCGTTGGCGGGCTTGGATTGCTCCCGAGCGCGAACATCGGCACCGACAACGCGCTGTTCGAACCCGTCCACGGGACTGCCCCCGACATCGCCGGCGAAGGGATCGCGAACCCGGCGGCGGCGATCATGTCGGGTGCCATGCTGCTCGAATATCTCGACTACGACTCGGCGGCGGCCGACGTGCAGACGGCCGTCGAGGCGACGCTCGAAGACGGGCCGCAGACGGCGGACCTCGGCGGAAAGGCGTCGACAGAGGCAGTGACGGACGCCGTTATCGACCAGTTGTGAACCGGGTTCCGCGATCGGGTCGGCGGAAACGGGGGATCGAAAACGCTACGATGACTCCTCCACCGGTCCGACGGCGGCAGCGGCTCGATCGCCGCGCTCACTGACATGACCCGCTTCTCGACGGATTCGCTTCGTGCCCGCCTCGCTCCCGTGCTTCGGGCCCTCTGGAGCGACGGCAAGGGGCCGATCCTGCTCACCGTCTCCGGCGGGTGGTTCCTCGCGATCGGCGTTCGGATCGTCTATCCGGCCTTGCTCCCCGACATCATGTCCGAGTTCCGGCTCGAATACACCGGTGCCGGATTCCTCCTGTCGGCGATCTGGGTCTCCTACGGCCTCGTCCAGTTCCCCGGCGGATTGCTCGCCGATCGGTTCGGCGAGCGTGCCGTCATGTTCCTCAGCATGCTCTCGACGGTCGGGGCCGTGCTCGCGATGATATTTGCGCCCGCCTTCGCCGTGTTCGTTCTCGCATCGGTGATCCTCGGTCTGGGGACCGGCATCTACGGCACCACCCGGGTGACGATCCTCTCCGATGTCTACCCGAATCACCGGACGACCGCCGTGAGCTTCAGCCAGGCGTCCGGGAACGTCGGTAACGCCGTCCTTCCGGTCGTGTCGGGGCTGGTCGCCGTCGCCTTCGGCTGGCGAGCGGGCTTCGGATATCTCCTTCCACTCTTCTTCTTTGTCGTCGCCGGGGTCGTCATTTACGTCCCGGATCGGACTTCGGCCGAACCCGATACCGGAATCGGTCCCGACTACGTGCGCGAGCTAACGGCTGCCGTCACGACCCGGGCGACGTTCGCCGCGGCGCTCGTGCTCTTCTTTCTGATGTTATTTTATCAAGGCGTGACCGGCTTCCTGCCCTCGTATCTCATCGAGGTGAAAGGACTCACACAGTCGGCCGCCTCCGTCCTCTATGGCTCGTTCTTCGTCGCGGCGATCGCGTTTCAGTTCTTTTCCGGGATCGTTGCCGACCGGTTGGGCGAGCCGCGTGCGATAACCGTTTTCAGTCTGCTCGGGCTCTTGAGCGTCGTCTCGCTACCGTTCGTCTACTCCCGGCCGGCGGTGATTCTCCTCGCTCTCGGAAGTTCAGCGGTGCTCGGGGCGATCCCTCCGGCGCACACGCACGCAGTCGCGCTCCTTCCGGAGGCGATCCAGGGAAGCGGTTACGGACTGATCCGGACCGCCTACATCGGGCTGGCTGCGGCCTCGCTCCCGCTCGTCGGAGCCGTCGCCGACGCTGGGTACTTCAATTACGTCTTCTTCCTGTTCGGGGCGATCGTCGTCTGCGCGGCAGCGATCTCGCTCCTGATCTCGGAGTAGCCGCCTCGAATTTATTACACTCTCTTTAGAGTATCATGCTCCTAATTGCTGAGTTACTATTCTATGGACAAATAGCAGCTCGAAAAATCTGAAAAAACCAATAATATATCTAGAATAGCCGAAAATAAATTGATGAAATAAATATAAATCGTCTTGTTCAGCTTAATTTAAATAATTGAAATACTTCGTGGGAAGTCAATAGACAAAGTGAATGTATTGCGTATTTACACTTACTCGAATAGCAGTGGCTCTCAGGTGGGTCGAATACGCCGCGCCATCCCCCCGATCAGTCGGTCTCCGCCTCGGTTCGGGCCCGCCGTTCTGTGGCTCGCCGAACGAACTCCTCGGGGAGTTCCTCTATTTCACCCGCCTGTACGCCCCATAGGTGAGCATAGAGGCCGCCGTTCTCGAGGAGCCCTTCGTGGGTGCCGCGTTCGACGATCCGGCCGTCCTCCAGCACCACGATGGTGTCGGCGTCCTTGATCGTCGAGAGCCGGTGAGCGATCGCAAAGGTCGTTCGATCCTCGGTGAGCCGATCCAGCGAGCGCTGGATCAGCATCTCCGTCTCCGTATCGACGTCCGAGGTCGCCTCGTCGAGGACGAGTATCGCGGGATCTTTCAGTACCGCCCGGGCGATCGAAACCCGCTGCCGCTGCCCGCCGGAGAGACGGGCGCCGCGCTCGCCGACCATCGTGTCGTAGCCGTCCGGCAAGTTGGTGATGAACTCGTGGGCCTCGGCCGCCTTGGCGGCTTCGACGATCGCTTCCTCGTCGGCGTCGAAGGCGCCGTAAGCGATGTTCTCCCCGACGGTTCCGTGAAACAGGAACGTGTCCTGGCCGACGTAGCCGATGGACTGACGGAGCGAACGGAGCGTCACTCCTCTGATGTCCTGGCCATCGATCCGGATCGCTCCCCCGTCGACGTCGTAGAGCCGCAACAGTAGCTTCAAAACGGTCGACTTTCCTGCTCCGGTGGGTCCAACCAACGCGAGCGTCTCCCCGCCTTCGACGGTGAAATCGACCCCTTCGACGATCGGTTCCTCGTCGCCGTCGTACCCGAACGTGACGTCGTCGTATTCGACATCGCCGCCGCGGACTTCGATCGGTTCGGCGTCGGGATCGATCCCCAACCGCTCCGGTTCGTCCATCAGCCCGAAGATCCGCTCGGCCGACGCGTAGGCCCGCTGGTACATATTGATTATCTGACCGAACTGTGCCATCGGCCAGATGAATCGCTGGGTGAAGAGGATGAAGACGACGAAGGTGCCGACGCTTAGTTCCCCCGAAAGCGGCCCGGGCGCGCTGCCAGTAAAGACCCACAGTCCACCGACGAGAAACGTGACGACGAAGCCGAGTCCAGCGAGCAAGCGGAGGCCGGGGAAGAATTTGATACGGGTCCTGATCGCACTCCAGTTGGCGTCGAGATACTCAGTCGAGACGTCTTCGACGCGGTCGGATTCGTAGGCCTCGGTGTTTGAGGATTTGATCACCTGGATCCCACCGAGATTGTTTTCGAGACGGGAGTTGACCGTCCCGACGGCGGAGCGAACACGGGCGTATTTCGGCTGGATGACCTTGATAAAGAGATACGTAAAACCCGCGATGATCGGTACCGGAAGCAGCGCGATGAGCGCGAGCTGCCAGTTGTAGTACAGCAACACGCCGCCGATTCCGACGACCATCACGCCGAGTCTGAACACCGAGTTCAGGCCCTCGTTGAGGAACTGCTCGAGCTGATTGACGTCGTTCGAGAGCACCGACATCAACTCGCCGGTCTGCTTGTCGGCGAAAAACCCCATGTCGAGTCGCTGCATCGTGTCGTATGTGTCGGTCCGAACGCTGTGTTGGATGTTCTGGGCGAACGCGTTGAACCCCCAGTTTCGGATCCAGTGAAACGCCGCTGCGAGCGTGAACGCGCCGGCGATGAGCCCAATCACGATCCAGAACTGCGTCGTTTCGTTGGCCGGGATCCACGCTTCGGGAACGAGCCAGAGCGAAAACCGCTGCTGGCCAAAGACGGCATCGATCGCTACCCCGAGCATGATCGGGGGAACGAGATCGAGCAACCGGGCCGCGATGCTCGCGACGATCCCGACGATCACCGACCCGAGGTTGGGTCGCCCGTACACCGAGAAGAGCCGGCGCATCGGATCCTCGGCGTTGTCGCGCTGTTCTTCGAAGGGGTCCTCCTCGTCCCAGGCGATATCCGCCATCACTACTAGTCGCCGTTCGGCGGGGATAACGCTTGGCCAACCGACAGCGGGCGCACAAAATTAATTGCATCCCGTTTCTATGTTTTCGCTGGGGGACTGCCCGTAATCTATGACAATGAAGCCACCCGCGTACGCGGACGGTGATCGCCGTGCCGGCCCGGCCGGCGCTGGGGGGATGTCCGTGGTAACGACTCAAAAGCGACCGTTGTATCAACTGCCAGAGCTATTGAAACGGGGGATCGGTGGGACGAGATGATATTTCTCGCGCTGAAGATCATCCGGTTTCTGTTCCGGCTCGTGTTCAAAATCGTCAAGCTGCCGGTCAAGCTCGCGAAAATGGCGATGGGTGCACAGTCCGACGACGAATACGATCCCTACGACGAAGACCCACTCTCGGAGGACGAATCGGCCTCAGGCACCCTCACCGGGTCCGGGTCGGTCGGGGACGGCAGTCTGTTCGATGTCGACGCCGCGACGGCGGCCCGGAACGTCGTGTGGTTTCGGTGGGGCCTGTTCGGTATCGGCGCGCTTCAACTCGCGGTCAGTCTGTTCGTGCTCGTCGAGTTGACGACTGTCGCCCCCGGAGGCTCTCAGATCGTTCTCGCGCTCGGAACAGTGGCCGTTGCGGCGTCACTGCCGATCCTCGCCGCCGTATTACTCACTCGGAAGCCGACCGCGGGGTGGTATCTGGGGATGGGAATCGTCGGCCTCCAGATGATCGGATCGGTGTTTTCACTCCCGCAGGGGCTTTTGTGGCTGCTCGTCGGCGCTCCCCTCGCGTATCTCGGTTACACGGGACGCCCTGCCCTCGACGTCGTCTTCGGCGACAAATCGGCCGGAACGTCGACCGACGCCGCGACTGACTCAACCGCCGAGGCGACGGCCCCGACCGAATCGGTCGCGACGACCGAGCAAGCGGGCGAAGACGACCTCGAAACAGCCGACCGGACGGCGCCGACCGAATCGACAGCGGACCCGTACGCCGCCTCGATCGACGACGAAACGGTCGCGGCCGACAGCGAGCGCGGGTCCGAAGCGGACGTCGCAGCCTTGACCGAAGCGAACGCCGCTTCGGAGTCCGATGCCGACTCCGAGTTCGTGTTCGACGCTGAAGCCGAACCCGACGACGACGCCGAGCCGGAGTCGTCCCCTTCGACGACTGAGGACCCGGACGACGTTGTCGAAACCTACCGCGACGGACTGACGGCTGGGGACCCCGCGGTTCGTGTGGACGCGGTCCGTGATCTCGCCGCGGCCGTCGAATCGAAGCCAGCGCCCGACCAGGCTGCGGTCGACGCCATCGCAGAGCGTCTCGATGACGACGACGCGGACGTCCGATCCGCCGCCTGCGAGGCGCTCGGCACCCTCGGAGCGAGCCGGGCCGAATCGCGCCTTCGTGACTGTCGGATCGATCCCGACCCCGAAGTGAGTCGTGCAGCGAGCCGTGCGCTCAGAAATCTCGAGTGATTTATGATCCGGATGCACTTCCGCGTGTTCGATTCCGAGTACAGTTTCCAAACCGACGCTCAGTCAGTGCGAACGCCACGGGGGTGGTTGGCGTGCGCGTGAGCAGCGCCGTGTACGAGGCTGACGAGCCCGTCGACAGCGATCGGGCACGGTCGCTGGCGATAAACGAGGTGCTCCGTGAACCGCTCTCCGAGCATCTCGAAACCCAACGGAAGCGACTCCGCTATGCGATCGTCGCCGGCGTCATCGGCGTCGTCGCCGGCATCGCCGCTCTCGTCGGCGGTCTCGGCGCAGCAGCCGGCGGCGGTCTCATCGCCCTCGGTCTCGTGATCGGCGGCGGTGGGTACGCCTACGTCACGTCGCGATCGCCGGACGTAACGGTGAACGCGATCGAGGAGGGGTACTGGACGAGCCGCTCGTTGCCGGTCCGGGAAGGCGCCGTCGTTTACGACGTGAGCGCGTCGCTCCCGGAGACCGACTTCGAACTCGAGCGGCTCTCGAGCAAGGACGCGATCTCCGAGGCCGACGACCTCCTCGACGAAATCGGCGACCTCCCGGTCGTGATGCCGAAAGAACAAAACCTCGAGGCCGAACTGACCGAGACACTTGAGGGCGTCAAACAGGAAATCGACGCCGCCGAACAGCACACCGTCGAGGCTCCTGTCGTAGGGGCTGACTCGCCGGAAGTCGAGGCAGTCTCGGCGCTTGCGACGCTCGCGGACAGGGACGATCACGTCGATGTCGACCCCGAAATCCCGCCCGAGGAAGCTCGCACCGACGTCGAGAACCTCGACGATCTCGAACGGATGGCGTCGGTGACCGACGAGGACGCCGAACTCGAGGACCTCTCGAATTCGGCGCGGTCGGTCGTCAACGATCTCTCGGGCATCCAGGAGACGGCTATCGATCTATTAAACGAACACGTCGCCACCGCGGCTGACGCCTTCGGGATGGTTAGCTACAACTTCTACTGCCCGGATTGTCAGACGGACGAGATCGACTCATTGGTCGGGCTATCGGACCCACACGACGGAATTTGGCACTGTGAAACCTGCCGCAGCCACCACGAGACCGAGGCTGTCCTCCCCCGGCACAAAATCAAAGACGACATCGTCAACCCGGTCTGGGACCAACTCTGGATCGAGAAGGACGACGAGCGGCGCTCGGTCTACGAGAACATCGAAGATCAAAAGACCGAACTCCAAGAACGGGAGTTCGAGCAGCGCCGCGAGGAGATCCGGACGGCGACCGACCGGATCCGGGATCTCCGCGGGAAGATCCGAGATCTCAAAACACAGGCCAAAGCGGCCGAAGGGACGGTTTCGGAGATCGGCGATCTCATGGTAAAATACGAACGGCTCGCCGAGCAGCGGAAACGGGAGTTCGAACGCGAAGTCGATGCGGCGTTCGCCGAGATCGACGAGGAGACCGAGCGGATCCTCGAACAGACCCGAAACGAGGAGCAAAAACGCATCGAGGCGGCCGAGCAGGACGCCAAAGAGAAAGCCGAACTCATGCGTGAAGACGAACGCCGCCGCGAGATCGAGAAGTTCGCCGCCCAACAGCAGATGGCCGACGAACGGGCCAAAGCGCAGATGCAACAGCAGGCTGCACTCCACGAAGAAGAGCTCGATGTGGAAAAGAAACACCACCGCGAGAACTACATGCTCGAAACCAGAGGCCGTACCTCCTTCTCGGATCGGATCGATCGTTTCAAAATCTGGAAGGACCGCGTCGGTACTGGGCAGACTGCCTACGAAGGGGGTGAGAACTGATGGCGAACGAAGACCTCCACAAACCGCTCAAATCGATTAACAAGACTGCCGCGAAGATTCGCGAGCAGATCGCTGCGGTCAAAGGGGAACTCGAGAAGATCACGGATCTGATCCGGAAGTCGACGGATCGAATCACCGACGCCATCGAGGACAACATCCAGGCCCAGGCGGAACTGAAGCTGATGGAACACGTCATGGACGTCCGGTCGGTCAAACCCCAGATCGAAGCCGAACACGAGCAGATCCAGACCGAACGCGAGGAGCTTCAAGAGCGGCTCGAAAGCATCGACGAGCGATACCAGCGCAAACACGGGGAACTCGACGAAACCGCCCGCAAACGCATCCGGAACGTGGGCGAACACATCTTCGAGATCGACGAAGAGCAGTTCGAGGCCGGTATCGAGGAGCCCTTTACTACCCAGGTCACGACCACCTGGCAGACACTTCAGGCACACAACGTCGACGTCCGCGAGGAACGAACGAACGCGATCCGCGAGACCAGCGGCGACGTCATCCAGACCATCTACGATTACATCGACCGACAGGAGCGACTCGTCGAGGAGATCGACGAGCATCGGCTCGACGAGGAGAACGCGCCCCTACCGACCGACAGCGAAACGCGACTGCAGGTGCCGTACTACGTCGTCGAGTACGAGATCGACGGCGTCACCGAACGGGAGGTCGTCGCTCCCTCCCGGCTCACGAACGATGGCAACGAGTGGTGCCCGGTCTCCCTCGCGCCGATCGAGGGGAGCGAGTCACTCCTCTCCGGTGTCGGCGTCTCGACGGACGCGACGAAGCGGGGCACGATCGGCGCCGCCGACCTCGAGGCCGACCTCGAATCACACGTCGAATCGTCGTTCGGGCTCTCGTACACTGACGCTCTCGACGACGCGGTTCCCGACGACGGCGTCTCCGTCGCCGTCGAGGGGGGTGACCGATAATGGCCCACATCGAACGGACCCGCGCGGTCGTGGAAGCCGACGAGCGTTACGACGGCCGAATCTTCCCGACCGAACGGGCCGAGATCGACCGTCCGGTCCGGATCAACCGTGGCTCGACCGTCGAGGGAAGCGTCTACGGCAACGCAGTCGAGCTATCGGAGAACGCGGTCGTCGAGGGGTCGATCATGGCCGCCGAATCTGTCGAACTCGAGGGCGGACGCGTCGACGGCGAAGTCGGGACGCCCGGCCGCGTGCTCGCCAGCGACAGCCGCGTCAGTGGCACTGTCACCGGTCAACGCGTCCGGCTGACCGATTGTGTCGTCCGCGGCAACGTCGTCGGCGACGACGTCGTCCTCGAAAACTGCGTCGTCCTCGGCATCGCGACCGCCGACCGGAGCCTCGCGGTGGAGGACTCCCTCTGTTATACGTTCCGGGGCCGCGGCGAGACGACGGTCGACGGTGGCACGATCGTGCTACCGCAGGCGATCGCCGACGGTGGGATCAATTTCGAGACGCCCCTTTCGGTCGCCGGACTCGGCGAACTGGACCTCTCGACGGGGGATCGCGCTGAAGACGGGTCGCTCCCGTCGATGGACGCCGAGGACGTCTATGAACGCGACGGAACGACCTACGTGACGATGGCCCCGAGGGTACTCAACCTCGAGAAAGTCACCGCGCGGCTGGACGAACTGGAGCGTGGCATCATGGACGTGGTGGACGACACCAGCGATTCCGACGGCGAGAAGATGGACGTCGACGACGTGTTGGATCTCCTCGGTGTGGATTCGCCCGGCCTCTGATCGGTCCCCGCCGAATCGTTTTGGGTAACTCGGTCGGCGGCAGCGCCGTATTTCCTTCCCGAGACTGGATCTCGTGTGTTGTTCCCCTGTCGTAGTCGATTTCTCTCCTCGAAGTGATCGGGTAGAACCCCATTTCAGTTCACCGAATTTTATTTTTTGTGAATCATTGTAGCCTCCTCTTAACCAACGAAAATTCTTTGAAAACTTATTCATAACTTATCAGAGGAAAATTTATTATCAATCCGTCCCTCGCTTGTGATTGAGGTGGTACAGATGTCCGGACGACAGTCGCGACGTGATATCTCCGGAACCGTCCGTCCCGCGAACCCGAACGAACCCGAACCGACCGATCAGTCAAAGCCCTCCAGATACGACATCCTCCTCGCGTCGATCCCGATCGTCATGCTGGGTGCCGCGACCGTCGGTCACCTCGTTCCGGTCCCGCTTTGGGCGTCCCTCTCGCTCGGCGCGCTCGCTTCCGTGCCGATGGTCGTCGACGGCGTGGCGTTGAACCCGCCCACGTGACGCCGATCAGACGGCTTTTGTCTTCGCGTCACGTACCCCGTTCATGGCGAGTGACCCCTGTGACGTCTGCGGTGAGGCCGTCCCGATCGGCGGCGGTATCGCCGGGATCTGGTCGTCCGATCCCGAGGGCACCGGCGGCATGACCCTCGAGTTCACTGACGGGAGCGAGCACTTTCTTTGCTTTTCGTGTATCGGTGCCCTTCCGGAGGAGCCGACCGCCGCCGACGTCGCCGAACTGGACGACCGCTAATCCGATCGAATTCGCGAAACAGGGCCGTTTCAGCGTTGTAGACGGTTTCTAACTACATTTCAGTCCGTTTCGCAGTTCGCTGGACACTCGAAAACCCTTTAGACGAGCACGGGCCAAACGGAGCGTAATGAGCGACCTCGAAGCGGAATATCAACTCGAGTACTTCCACGAGGAGGGCTTCGAACGCAAGGAGTGTCCCTCCTGTGGGGCACACTTCTGGACGCGGGACCCCGACCGGGAGCTATGCGGGGAACCGCCGTGTGCGGACTACGAGTTCATCGACAATCCGGGCTTCGAGGAGGAATTCAGCCTCGAGGAGATGCGCGAGGCGTTTCTCTCTTTTTTCGAGGAGCACGCCCACGAGCGCATCGATCCCTACCCCGTC
>ERZ1034517.364-NODE-364-length-11322-cov-21.325286_pt1 | contig 11322 bp, 11 predicted proteins | sample MGYA00520599_ERZ1034517 | MGnify/ENA primary metagenome ERZ1034517 (study PRJEB33760, sample SAMEA4777701) | hypersaline lake metagenome | biome: hypersaline environment; feature: brines | place: Spain | collected 2012-08 | depth 0 m ...
AACCGTTTGAACAGGTCGCGTCCTTCGTACAGGTATTGTTGGCCGGTGGTGGTTGAGCAGGCGACGAGATTTGGATAGAATGGACAAGAACCAGTCGCTAGAATCCAATAGACCACCGATCGCCGGACCCATTTGTTCTGCCAGTATCTATACATGAGTCTGTGGAAAAGTGATGGAACCCAAACTAAGGTCGTCTTGGGCTTGAGGGCATCGTACGAGAGCCACGGGCCGGATTTGAACCGGCGGGGGTTCCGCTCTGCAGGCGGATGCGTTCGGCCAGACTCTGCCACCGTGGCACCCACGATATTTAGACCAGATTCGCTGTTAAGGATAGCGGTCCGGACATCAGTCGGCGATCCGACGACGCCACAGCCGTCTCTGAACGGCGGGTAAGGCTGCCGCGAGCGCGGCGCCGTCGTTCAGACAGACATCGACTCGCCTAGCGCGGGCGCCGCTGCGCGATACCCCTCCGCGAGCAGCTCCTCGGCGAACGCCTCACATCGGTCGCCGTGCGTCACCAACACGGTCGCGTCCTGGTAGGCGGCCAGATAGTCCAACAGTCCAGCCCGGTCGGCGTGTGCCGAGAAGTCAAACCGGTCGCTCCTGGCGGCGACGGTGAGCAGCTGGCCGTCGATCTCGGCGGTACCTCGATCCAGCAGCTCACGGCCTGGCGTTCCTGCGACCTGATAGCCCGAAAAGAGGATGCGATTTTTCGGATGCCCGCTGATCGCCGGGACGTACGTCATCGCGGGCCCACCCGTGAGCATGCCACTCGTCGTGACGACGACGGAGTTGTTTCGAACGATCCGCCGTCGCTGTCCGTCCCGCCCGGTGACGAATCGAGCCCTCCCGATCGCCTCCTGGTAGGCGTCCGGGTCGGCCAGAAACGCCGACCTGCCCCCTAGCATCCGACTCAGCCCCTTGCCCATCCCGTCGACGTAGCAGGTGATGTCGTGGGCAGCACAGACCATCAGCAGCTCCTGTGTCCGACCGATCGCGAACGCCGGGACGACGACCGACCCGCCTTCGTGAATCGTCTCGCGGACGGTCTGTGCGAATCGTCGCTCGACGGCCGGGCGAGCCCCGTGGTCGACGTCGGAGTAGGTCGACTCACAGACGACGACGTCCGCAGCTGGCCGGTCGGTCGAGCGATCGACGAGCCGCTGGCTGCCGGTGTGGAAATCCCCGGTGTACAGCAGTCGGGTCTCCCCGTCGTCGACGAGCACGTGTGCACTGCCGGGGATGTGCCCGGCATCGAACAGCGTCAGCTCGTAGCCTGCGGCCTGGAACGAGACGCCGTACTCGTGCTCGACGGAGACCTCCGAGAGCCGGTGGACCTCGGTCTCCGTGAACGGACACTGCGGGGTCCCACCGTGGAGCTTGAGCGTATCGCGAGCCAGCCGGCGGGCGAACTGATGGGTGGGCCCCGTCCAGTGGATCGGTGGGCGCGACTCCCCGGCGAGCAACGTCGGCAGCGCCCCCACGTGATCGAGGTGGCCGTGGCTGACGACGACCGCGTCGGGCTCGATCGAACGCAGCTTCAACGGCCACTGGGGCGGGCTCGCGGTCTTCATGCCGAAGTCGATGAGCAGCGAGTCGTCGACGGAGAGCGCACTCCGGCCGACCTCCTCGGCCCCACCCAGGAACTCAAGTTGCACGGATTCACTGGGGGGGGCGACGGTTTGTGCACGTCGATTCGGGCGGTCGAACCCAGCCTCGAGGCGGGGGTGGCACGATCGCACCGGGGGCGACGAGTACGACCGTGGCACTCACCCGATATCGTATCGTACGATCGCGTGGACATCGTAGCCGCCGTATGCAGCCTCGAGCGATCCGATCCACCAGTTCCACTGCCCGACCAGCGGGCCCGTCGGTGCATCGCCCAGATGCTCCAGGACGAGCGAGACCGTCAGCTCCGAGCCGGTATCACGCAGATAGCGACCGGAGTCGGCCAGATCCGTCGCCTGGCGGACGACGACGCGAAGCTCCTGGTGCGGTGGGTCGGTGCGTGCCGCGAGCGAGCGACGGAGCGCGCTGGCGTCCATGTACGGCGAGGACTCGCCGCACACAAGAGCCTCGCGGGCGCCAGAGGCTGGCCCACCCTGGTTTCAATAGCCTTTTGCTCTGGGCTGTACGTTGGTGTGCATGGCAGATTTCCAGGTCTCCGTCGCCGATCCCGACGATGGTGCCACATACCAGTTCGAGGTCGACGGACAGGACGCGAACCGATTCGTCGGGCGGGAGCTCGGGGAGGCGGTCGACGGCGAGGCCGTCTCGCTCGAGGGGTACGAGGTCGAACTAACCGGCGGGTCCGACAAAGCGGGACGGCCGATGCGGGCAGACGTCTCGGGCCCGGACCTCAAGGCGATCCTGTTGACCGGCGGGACCGGCTTCAACCCGACACAGGGCGGCGAACGCAAGCGCGTGACCGTCCGGGGCTGTGAGGTGGGCGAGCACACGCGTCAGATAAACGCCAAGATCGTCGGCCGCGGCGAGCAGAGCCCGGCAGAGCTACTCGATGGCGACCATGGCGAGACAGACGAAGACGACGAGGAGTAGCCCCAAACAGTGACCGAGCGTGTCTCTTCGGACAACAGCTCCATCCACACCGTCAGGGCGACCGTGACGAGTGCCGGTGCCACCGGCAGACCCCGTGTCGAGGTCCCGACCGAGGCCGCCGACTCACTCCCCGTCGGCGAGCAGATCACGCTCGTTCTCGACGGCGACGACCGGCATGCACCCGTGGTTCGGTCGATAGCGGACAGCGTCGAGATTCGGGGGGCGTACGACTCTCGCAAGCTGGCCGCGGCCGCCGAGGGGGAGAACAGACTGGTCGAGTGGCTCGAGGAGGTCGGGCTGCCGGTCGGCCGGTCGGTGCTGCTCGACGAGATACAGGTCGGCGAGCGTTACGCGCTCAGAGAGCCCGGTGAGACGGCCGTCTATCGGGTTCCGGATCGGCCGCGGTCGAGTCTTCGGGAGATAGCGGAGTCCGTCGAGAGCGACCGTGAGTAGCCCTCAGGGCCGACTGGAGGCGTTTCTCGACGGCGAGCGACTCGACGACGTGGCGATATACATCCACGACCAGCAGATCGGCGACATGCAGGCACTGACGGAGGTGGCGGTCCGGGTCGAGACGGGTGTGGTGCTGGTCGTCGACGGAGAGCGCGGCCAACGGGCCTTCGAGCAGCTCAGCGGGATCGCTGCCATGGAGTTCGCCAGCGCTGCGATGGACACCGACGGGCAGCTCGCTCACGACCTCACCGGGGGGCGATGTCCGCAGGCTGGCGCGAGCCACTCTGTGGGCCTGCTGCTGGCGTTCGCCGAGGAGCAACACCCGGAGATGGACGGCATCCACGGAGAGGGCACCGTGATACACGGCTATGCCGCCTGTCGCTGTGGTGCAAGGTACTCCGATCGGTGGCTCGCGGACGAGGAACCGACCGACGCCACGGGCTGACCCCGAGGCCGCTGGTCGTCGGCTCGCTCAGCCTGGCCGTTGTTCGCGGGCGACCGTCCGAAACGCCTCGAGGATCACCTGCTGCGCGACCGCTCCGCGAGAGCTCCAGTGGTTGGCATAGTCCAGCATGTCGTCGTAGATGTCCGGCTTACAGCCGGCCGCCTTCGGATGCCCACCGCCCTCGAGGAGTGCGGCGACCTCGTGGCAGTGCTCGAACGTGTCGGTCCCCCGTATGGATGCACTGCCGGCGGGCTTGACGATCACCGCTGCGTCGGTCCCTTGCTCACGGAAGGCCTCTGCGACCTCGTTCTGTGAGCAACGGCCGTAGGTGATCCCCACGCTCCACGGACCGACCTGCTCGACACGGCCCCGAGACACCGCCAGGTCGATCAGCTGCTGTTTCTCCACGCGTCGGGTCTCGAGATAGTCCTGGACCGGCGCCGGCAGATCCGGCCCCGATCTGGCGACCACCCGAAGATACCCCTCCGGCTTCTCCCAGTAGGCAAAGTCGGCCAGATCCGAGGAGCGAGGCTCCTCTCGGATCCAGAGGTCGTGATCGCGGGTCACCGCCGCCAGCTCACGGAATCGCGGGGGGAACTCGTAGGGGAGAGTCCGAAGCGCCACGTCGGCGGTGCACTCGACGTCGCTTTCCCCAACCGTCAGGTCGACACCACGTTCCTCGACCGAGGCCCGCACCGAGTCGTCCCACTGGTGGTGGTCGTACCACGAGACTGACGACGCCTGCTCGACGACCGCCGCCAGTGGCTCGATGTCGGCCTCGGAGTCCGGACAGACGTCACAGATGAACACGCGACTCTGGGGTGGGAGATGGGCTGCGAGCCCCTCGAGTCGCTCTGTCAGGTCGTACGGGCCCGTCGGCAGCAACGCTGCCTCGCCGACGGCCTCGCGGATCAGGGCGACGGCCGCGAGCCCATCGGCATCGGGATCGGCAAGCACCACCGTCTCCGCATCGGTCACTGCCTCTTCGACCTCGTCGTCCTCGCCGTCCGCAACCGAGTCCGGGATGAAAAAGCCCGTCCCCGGGAGAATCGAGCGCCGGGAGAGCGACAGCCGGGATGTGTCGATGAGCCGGTCGTCCATACGTTAGTTACGATAGCCCCGCTCAAGTGGGTGCCGATGGACGGGCCGTCGGTCGGGCTCGGAACGGGAGCCACAAGCGGCTCCGGCCGCAAGGGCTACTCGTGAGAGATGCTCGGGCACTGCTGGGGCTGTTGGTGCTACCCCACGAGTGGGCACACAAGCTGGCATTGGCACCCTGGGCCGAGGAGCTACGGGTAGAGCTCGCCCCGTCGGCTGACGTCTCCGGGGTGGCCCTGGCCAGACTGCGTGGCGGGCTCGAGCCCGGCGTGCCACCGAACGCCGTTCGCTTCGGAGCCCTGGCCCCGATGGCTCTCTACGGGAGCTTGGTGGGGCTCCTCTCGCTGTGGGGCGGGCTCGGCGGGCTGGCACTGCCGGGCGGGCTCGCCCTGGCCTTCTGGGCGGCGCCGAGTGCTGGCGACCTCGCCATCGCGCGGGATCCGAGTGTGGTCGTCGCGACCGGGCGGCTCGACGCCGCCGGGACGGTCTCCGCCCAGCTGCACGGGCTCTCTGCGGCAGCGACCGGTGGGATCGCTGTGCTGTTCGTCACCGTGCTCCTCTGAGAGCCGTCGGGACGCCGGCCAGCGGGCTACTGCTCACTCGAGGCACCACCGGGCGAGGCCAGCCGCGCGGTCATGACCCGTTCGAACCCGCCGTCTTCCTGTGGCCTGAACCCGACGTTCTGATACAGTGTGATCGCGGGCGTGTTCCACCGTTCGACGCTGAGCCAGACCCGCTCGACGCCGGCCGCTCGCCCGGCACCGAGCAACCCCTTCATGAGCGCCGTCCCGATCCCGGCCTCCTGGTGCGACGACTGGACGAAGATCGCCAGCTCGTAGGCGCCGTCCCCATCGGGCACCAGCGTGGCGTGACCGACGACCGAGTCCTCCTGTGAAGCCAGGACGTTCGTCGGCTCGGCACCCAGGATCAGCTCCAACCACTCACGAATGCCCGACGTGTCGATCGGCGGGATCCCCTGTGCTCGGTCGGCCGGGTCGAACGCGTCGTACATCGCCACCACCGCCTCGAACTCGCCGTCGTAGCGGGTGATCCGGGTCTGCCGGCCCTCGCGGTCGAGGACCGACTGTGGCGGGCGCTCGTACGGCCCTGCGACGGTATCGGGGTAGCTGTAACTGCTCATCGGATCAGGGTCACCGTGACCGTCGCGTTGAGAACGACAAACTCGGCGATCTGTCCGAGGCTGACCTTCCCGAGCGGCGAGCTCTCCCCGCCACCCAACACCAGCTGGTCGTACTGCTGGCGTTCGGCCATCGCCACGAGCTCACTGCCGGGATGGCCGGCCAACTGGACGACGTCGGCGGCGACCCCAGCGTCGGCGAGTCGGCGCTCGGCCATCTCGGCGACGCTATCGGGGGAAGGCGACGAGGTTGGGTTCTCGACGACGGCGACGGTGAGTTCGTCGGCGGCCTCCTGGCTGCGCTCGATGGTCCGATCGAGGGCGTTGAACCCATCCGCACTGCCACCGATCCCCACCAGGACCTTCATACGCCCACGCACGGCGTGCCTGGACAAAAATGCACCCCGATAGCGGCTCTCGTGGGGCTCTCGCCTGCCTGGGGGGGCGTGTGCCGCCCGTCAGACGCTGCCGACGGGCTTTTGCCAGCCTGCTACCCTACTCGCACAATGCCAGATCAGACGCCCGAGAGCGACCCACAGCCGGCCCAGAGCCAGGCTGGGGAGCCCCACACTGCTGGCGAGCAGAAGCCCGGGGACGAGCCCCGACCCCCCTCGGATCCGGAGCCCTCGACCACCCCGACAGACGTCCAGGAGTACGCCAGGTTCTCGAAGATCGACGGCTCGACGTACGACAGAGCGAACGAGTTCCTTCGCGATCGCACCTACGTGACCGCCCGCGAGTGGGCGATCGCGCGGCTCTGTACCGACTTTCGGACGGAGACGGGCGTCGAGATGACCAAGATCGGCGAGAACCTCCCCGAGCTGGTGCCGTTCATGACGGACACGTACACGCCACAGGCGGTCAATCAGGCCCGAGCATCGTTCAAACAGAAGGTCAGAAAGGCCGGGGCGACGTTTCTCTACGGGGCGATGTGCGATTTCTACACCGCCGAGGAGCTCGAGGAGCTCATGTACGAGGTGACGGAGGTGGCGAAGTTCCTGCTCGAGGTCGAAGGCGTCGAGCTCACGGTCGACGAGGAGCTCGACGCAGAGGACCGGATCGGGACGGTGATGCGGGACGTCCGAGAGTCAAGCGCGGCGCTGAGACACGACCACGTCCACTGCCCGGAGTGTGGGCACGACTTCCAGGCCGAGCCGGAGGCTCCCGGGCCGTCCGGCTCGACAGACGACTGAGACCCCTCGCGACAGGCCCTCAGGACGCGACGGCCACCCCCTCTACTGAAGTCCGCGAGTGCTGACTACGAGCCATGACCGACCGCATCATGAAGGTCAATGCCTACACGACGTTCACACTGCTCGACGGGCAAGTGGAAGGCCACGAGTTCCGCGAGCGAGCGCTGGCTACGCTCGACGTGCGAACACCCCGGCAGAACCCCGAGGCGATCACGCTCGAAGTAGAGCTCGACACCAGCCAGAGCAGCACACTACCGGTCCACGCGGAGTCGGTCAGCTTGGATCCCGACGAGGCGAGAGCCCTCGCGGACGAGCTGCGTGAGTGTGCAGATCGTGTCAGTGCCAACCAGAACGCTGCGGAGGAGGATTAACCCCCAGCACGCAGCCACAGGCACTGGCCGGGCAAGCCGGCGCGAAACACTGTCGAAGCTGGGCTGTGCCTCCGAGGACGTGTGTCGTGCGATCGCCAGGGCCCACCGACCGGCGGCACCGCTCGTCGGTACGACTGAAACCAGCCCCTGAACGGAGCGACCGCTCGGGACTGAAATGAATGGCAGGCGGCGTGGTGGGTTTCCCAGAGGTTCGCACACTCCAGTACTCGCCACAACGCTGGTGAGCTTAACTTCCGTGTTCGGGATGGGTACGGGTGTTACCTCACCGCTGTGGCCGCCTTAAGATCGTCTCGTGGATTCGAACCACGACGCGAAGCCGATGCTTCGCGACACCAGTCACGATGTGTTGCGTATGCGTGCGATCCAGTTAGCACCCGGACCCGCCTGCCGAAATAGACGATGAATGAGTGGCTTTGTCCGTTAGTACTCGCGGGCTGAACACCTCGTTACCTCGGTGCGTACACCCCGAGTCTATCGATCTCGTCTTCTACGAGTGGACTCAGTGGAGCCTCTTTTCCAGGTGGGTTTCGAGCTTAGATGCATTCAGCTCTTACCCCGTGTGACGTAGCTGCCCGGCATTTGCCCTCTCGGACAACCGGTACACCAGTGGTCACCAACCGTAGTTCCTCTCGTACTATACGGTCGTTCCCGTCAGGCTCCGTACACCCCCAATAGATAGCAGCCGACCTGTCTCACGACGGTCTAAACCCAGCTCACGACCTCCTTTAATAGGCGAACAACCTCACCCTTGCCCGCTTCTGCACGGGCAGGATGGAGGGAACCGACATCGAGGTAGCAAGCCACCGGGTCGATATGTGCTCTTGCCGGTGACGACTCTGTTATCCCTAGGGTAGCTTTTCTGTCATCAATGGGCCGCATCGGGCAGCCGCATTGGTTCGCTAGACCACGCTTTCGCGTCAGCGATCCTCGTTAGGAAGATCACTGTCAATCCATCTTTTGCTCTTGCACTCTTCCACGGGTTCCCGACCCGCGTGAGATGGACATAGGGCGCGCTCGATATCGTTTCGAGCGCGTACCGCCCCAGTCAAACTGCCCGGCTATCGGTGTTCTCCTCCCGGAGTGAGGGTCACAGTCACTGACGGGTAGTATTTCAGTGTTGACTCGGCGACGTGCTGGCGCACGCACCTGTGTAACGTCTCCTACCTATCCTGCACATCAGCGACCATGTCCCAGCGACAGCCTGCAGTAAAGCTCTATAGGGTCTTCGCTTCCCCTTGGGGGTCTCCAGACTCCGCACTGGAACGTACAGTTCACCGGGCCCAGCGTTGGGACAGTGGCGCTCTCGTTGATCCATTCATGCAAGCCGCTACTGAAGCGGCAAGGTACTACGCTACCTTAAGAGGGTCATAGTTACCCCCGCCGTTGACGGGTCCTTCGTCCTCTTGTACGAGGTGTTCAGATACCCGCACTGGGCAGGATTCAGTGACCGTACGAGTCCTTGCGGATTTGCGGTCACCTGTGTTGTTACTAGACAGTCGGAGCGTCCGAGTCACTGCGACCTGCCTCTTCCCGAGGCAGGCACCCCTTATCGCGAACTTACGGGGCCAGATTGCCGAATTCCCTAACGTCGGTTGTTCCCGACAGGCCTTGCCTTTCGCCGGCATGAGCACCTGTGTCGGATCTCGGTACGGACGTTGTACTTGCCTTTTCACGGGCCCCAGGTTGAACCGACTTGCGCTGTCCTGCCGTTCGTCCGCTTCGTGCCATTACGGCTTCCACGGATTTGGACAGTTCGACCGGGCGAAGGCCCGGTTCGGTCGACCCCAAGGCGTCGGCGTTGAGTGTACAACGGCGCTGGAATATTAACCAGCTTCCCAATTTGACTCGCTCGAATTACGACGAGTCTTAGGACCGGCTAACCCTCGGCTGACGAACATTGCCGAGGAACCCTTGCTCATTTGGCCGTCAGGATTCACACCCGACTATCGCTGCTACTGCAACCAGGATTTTCTTCACCAATTGGTCCACTCGAACTCTCGTCCGAGCTTCCACCCAACCGGAGTGCCGACCTACGGAAGCACGCTGTAAGGCGTGCCGCCGGGTCTCGGTGGTGGACTTGAGCCCCGATCATTTTGGGCGCCCCGAACCTCGGCCGGTAAGCTGTTACGCTATTCTTAGAGGGTAGCTGCTTCTAAGCTCACCTCCCGGCTGTCTGGGGCTCGAGACCACCTTCAATCGCACTTAATCCGCACTTTGGGACCTTAACCCGGTTCTGGGTTGTCTCCCTCACGCTACACAAGCTTACCCCGCATAGCGGACTCCCTGCTTCGACGGCGTACGTGAGTTCGGAGTTTGACAGGAGGTCCGACTCCTCTCGGGGTCGGGGCCTCCAATCGGTCGCTCTACCCCACGTACTACCTCAGCAGAGGTAATGCTTCGACATTTTTCGGTTGGAACCAGCTGTTTCCGAGTTCGATGGGCCTTTCACCCCTACACATAGATCACGGGAGGGTATTGTAGGACACCACCCCTAACGGGCCTCCACGTAGCTTTCGCCACGCTTCGCCCTGTCCACGCGTAGATCACTCGGTTTCGGGTCGTACCCGTTCGACTCCCCGCGCTTGAACACGGTGGCCCTGGCAATGCTGCGGCCATATTGGTTTCCCTACGCCTTCCTGGGTGCACCAGTTAGGCTCGCCGAACAGGTACACTCCCTGGCTCGTTTTTCAAAACGCACGACGGAACACCGGCTCTCTGCGGGTCCTACTGGAGGGTCGCCCCTCGATCGTTCACCACAGAGCCTTTCGTGCCCCGTCGCTCCATCACCACCTGATTTCAAGCCCTATTGCACCTCCCTTCTCGGGGTGCTTTTCAGCGTTCGTTCACACTACTTGTGCACTATCGGTCTCGAGTCGTATTTAGTCTTGACAGTCGATGCCTGTCACGTTCACGAGAGATTTCCAACCCCCGCTACTCTGGATCAGACCCACGACAGCCAGCACACGGTACGGGGCTGTCACCCTGTATCGCGCTCCGTTCCATGAAGACTTCCCGCGTCATGGCTGTCGATCCCGGTCTGTCCATACACCACATTGCCCGAAGGCTTCGGTTTGGACTACGTCGTGTTCACTCGCCGTTACTAACGACATCACATTCGTTTTCTCTTCCTGCTCCTACTAAGATGTTTCAATCCGGAGCGTTCCCCATTGCGCAAGGCAATTGTCGAGGGATTCCCATTAGGAGATCTCAGGTTCTTCGCTTCCGTGCAGCTCCCCTGAGCTTTTCGCAGCTTGGCACGTCCTTCATCGGCGCTCGAGCCGAGCTATCCACCAGGTGGCATAGTAGCCACGATGGTTTGCCAGTATAATTACTGGCAGAATCCGTCTATAACTGTAGACGGGTCCAGTGAGTGCCTGGATCGCACGTACACACGGTCTCATCTGTGACGCCTCCCGCGACGGAGTGCGCCCATCGACCCTTCCCATCCTCGCTCCCACGAGATGGTGCATCTTTCGTAGTCAACCCAAACCGCCCCGATGTATAACGGGGGTGGTTTCGATCGGACATGGACCCACTGGGATTCGAACCCAGGGCATCCTCCTTGCAAAGGAGGCACTCTTCCGCTGAGCTATGGGCCCTACTGGCAGCCTTGGCAGCTCTTCAGTGCCCGGTCGGACAGATGACCGAGCCCGATATGGGCCGGAGTAGAACTCCGGTCCCGGTCGTTGGAGGTGATCCAGCCGCAGATTCCCCTACGGCTACCTTGTTACGACTTAAGCCCCCTTGCGAAGCCCAGATTCGACCACCAGACGGTGGCCTCATCCGGACCTCACTCGGGTGCTTTGACGGGCGGTGTGTGCAAGGAGCAGGGACGTATTCACCGCGCGCTTGTGACACGCGATTACTACCGAATCCAGCTTCATGTGGGCGAGTTTCAGCCCACAATCCGAACTACGACCGGGTTTAGGAGATTGGCGCCCCCTCTCGGGGTTGCATCCCATTGTCCCGGCCATTGTAGCCCGCGTGTAGCCCAGCTCATTCGGGGCATACTGACCTACCGTTGCCCGTTCCTTCCTCCGTCTT
>ERZ1034517.367-NODE-367-length-11310-cov-3.026921_pt1 | contig 11310 bp, 8 predicted proteins | sample MGYA00520599_ERZ1034517 | MGnify/ENA primary metagenome ERZ1034517 (study PRJEB33760, sample SAMEA4777701) | hypersaline lake metagenome | biome: hypersaline environment; feature: brines | place: Spain | collected 2012-08 | depth 0 m ...
GATGAGTGGCTTTGCGATGTGTCGTCTCGCCCGCGGTGGGACCTCGTACCAGCCACACTCCAGTTCCCGGTCGATCGACCGTTCTACCTTTCCGTCGGCGGTCGTTCCGCAGTCACGACAGCGATAGCCTTGCCCGCGTCCGGCCGATTCCATCGTTCGATCGCAGTCGGGACAGACCGGCGTTTCGTGCGTCGTCCGAACGAGATCACGGACGGCGAACTTCTCGAGTTTCAGCGTTCCGTCGGTCACTTCGCCACACGCTGTGATCTGATCCCCGGCCCGGAGATTTCGGACCCGCTTCCGGAACCGCTTGGTCGGCTCGAAAGCGGCGCACTCGATCGTTTCCGCCCCGTCACCGAGGCCGAAGAAGACGTGGCCCCCCCGACGGGTGGCCGGCGACGAGACGACACGCCCGTCGAGTTGGTAGGCGTACCCGTCCCGTGTGCTTTCGACGGTACCCTGACGGAGATGGCCGTCCGTTCCCTGGTTCGTGACGAACAGTCGCGCCCGATCGATCGGTTCGCTCTCGACTCGGTCCGTAACGCTCCGACAGGCGGAGGGATCGTCACCGCGGATTCCGAAGAGGACCGGACCCGGTGTCCGCGGGACACAGACCGCTTCTCCTGTGCCGCGGTCGACGGTGTCCCACACCGCCGGATAGAACTCGTCGGCAGCCTCGAAGACGCTGTCGAAGTCGACCGTTCGTTCAGTGCCCCACCGTTCGGGGCTCCGATAACTAATGTGCTCGTACGTCCACTCGTCGAGTGCTTGCCAGGCACCGACCGCCGCGAGCGCGCCGATGATCCCGCGACCGTTCTTCCAACCGTGGGTTCGATAATCGGTTTCTGCTGTGAGTCCCCTCGCGGTCGCTCTCGAGTGATGGTCACTGATCGCATTGCGAGCGAACGCAGAGACCGCTTCGGAAACCGATTCGGGTGCGGCGGCTGTCACAACAAGACCGGGGTTCGTCCGCTCGTCCGCCGTCTCGGCCAGCTCATCGATTACCTCGGTCGCGGTTTCGAACGCCGTCCCTGCAGCCGCGTCGGTGTGGATCGCTACGGCGGCGTTACCGCGGGTCTTGTGTTCGACCGCCGGATTACACCGAACGAGAAGCACCCGATGAACGGTCGCGCCGCTGGCAGCGAGCCGTCGCGCGATCGTGTCGCCGACGTATGTCGTACACATCCCTCGCTTTCGCGAATCCGTGTCGTCGACTCCGATAACGGTCACTGGTGTCGGTACGCTGTCGTCGGCTAACGGCGTTTCGGTTCCGATCAAAATACGCCAGCGTCCCACGTTGAAACCGTCGCTGCACGCGGATTTCGGGGGAAACACATATAACCTGGAAAACACTTACATACCTCTATGACACGATCCGCACTGGTCGGAAACATCACCGCGATGCTCGAAGACGCTGGCTTCACGGTGAGTGACCGGTGTGCGATCCGACCGAAGAGCTTCGACATCGCGGCACGGCGGGACGACGACGTACTCCTGTTGAAACTGCTGGCCAACATCGACGCCTTCGACGGGCACACGGGCATCGAGATGCGCCGTCTGGGCGAGTATCTCGACGCGACACCGATGGTGATCGGTCTCAGAACGCGCGATGAAGAACTCGATCCGGGCGTCATCTACTTCAGACACGGCGTCCCGGTGTTCTCGCCGGACACGGCCATGGACCTGTTCATCGAAGGGGTGCCCCCACTGATCTACGCCGCCCCTGGGGGACTGTACGTCAACATCGACGGCGACCTGCTTTCGGACGTCCGTTCCGATCGCGAGATGTCGCTCGGAAAGCTGGCCAACGAACTGGGCGTTTCGCGACGAACCGTCTCGAAGTACGAGGACGGGATGAACGCGAGCGTCGAGGTCGCGGCCGAACTCGAAGACATCTTCGATCAGCCACTCGCGAGTCCGGTCGACGTTCTCGATGGGGCCGAAGAGGTGCGAAACGACGTCGAAGACCCTGAGGAGCCGGAAGCCGATCCCGACGACGAACACATCGTGACGGTACTCACTCGCGTCGGCTTCGAAGTTCATCCAACCCTCCGAGCGCCGTTCAAGACCGTCAGCGAAGACGAGTCCCGCGAACGGAAGATGCTCACCGGTCACTCCGAATTCAACCGGACAGCCGAAAAGCGCGCCCGGATCATGTCCTCGGTCGGTCGGGTAACTGAAACCCGGTCGGTGTACGTCGTCGACCACGCCGGCCAGGAATCCGTCGACGGGACGGCGCTCATAGAGCGCGAAGAGTTCGAACGGATCGACGACCCCGAAGAACTGGAGAACCTCATCCGCGACCGCGGGGAAGTCGAAGCCTGACGTCGCCTTTTCGCGGATCTAAAACCGCTTTCTGGGCATCAGCCGCACGGTGAGCTGTGCGCTTGTGAATTTCGGTAGATCGTTGCCTCCGATTAGGGAAGACGAGTATTCGTATTCTATATCGTGCTATATGATTTATTGGGCCGCCGAAGCACCGATTTGTGAACGTCTCCGAAAGCCGAAGGGCGTTTCAACCGGCGTCACCGAAACCACGGTATGACAGAGACGATCCGGCTGGCGACCCGGGGGTCGGACCTCGCACTTCGACAGGCCCAGCGCGTGGCCGACGCACTCGAGGGGCGCCACCGGGACGCCGAACTCGTCGAGATCGAGACGACGGGCGACGCCGTTCGGGACGAGTTGATCCATCGGCTCGGACAGACCGGCGCCTTCGTCAGGAGCCTCGACGAGAAGGTACTCGACGGGGAGGTCGATGCGGCTGTCCACTCGATGAAAGACATGCCGACCGAGTTTCCGGAAGAGCTCGTTGTCGCGGGTGTTCCCGAGCGTGCAGCTGCCGATGACGTCCTTGTGACGCCCGACGGTGTAGCGCTTGCAGATTTGCCAGCGGGGGCGACTGTCGGAACGTCGAGCCTTCGCCGCAAAGCGCAGTTACTCGCCGCCCGCCCGGATCTCGACGTACAGCCACTCAGAGGAAACGTCGATACGCGAGTCCAGAAACTTCTGGCACCCGGGTTACAGACAGAGCACGAACAGCGACTCGAAGCCGAAGAAGCCGACGAGGAAGCGGAGGACGTTCCGGAGTACGACCGGGCGCCGTCGGAATGGTTCGAGGATCTCGCGGAGTTCGAACGGCAGGCGCTCGGTCGGGAGGTCGAGACCGAATTCGACGCGATCGTACTCGCCGAGGCAGGTCTCGCCCGGATCGGGCTGGCCGACGCGATCGAGTATCACCGGCTCCCGAAGACGTTCGTTCCCGCCCCGGGACAGGGTGCACTGGCGGTAACTGCTCGGGACGGGGAACTCGCGGGGGCGTTACAGGGTTCGCTGGATCACCCGCGCACACGAGTCGAAACGACGGTCGAACGGACGATACTGGGAACGCTTGGCGGCGGCTGTGTCGCCCCGATCGGCATTTACGCGATTCTCCAGGGGGAACACGTCCAAACGCAGGTTCGGGTCCTCTCGCAGGACGGCACCGAGGAGATAGAAGCGACACGCGATCTTCCGGCCGGGGACCACCCCGCGGCCGCACGGGCGTTCGCCGAGGACCTCGCCGATCGAGGCGCAGCCGAACTCGTCCAGCGCGCACGGAGGGAGACGTGACCGGAACGGTGTATCTCGTCGGGAGTGGCCCGGGCGATCCGGAACTCCTGACGGTGAAGGCAAAGCGACTCATCGAATCCGCTGACGTCGTCCTGCACGACAAACTTCCGGGAGCGGAACTGCTCGAGTCGATCCCGGCGGAGAAGCGCGAAGACGTCGGCAAGCGTGCCGGCGGCGAGTGGACCCCCCAAGAGTATACGAACCGCCGCCTGGTCGAACTCGCGGAGGCGGGAAAGACCGTCGTCCGGCTCAAGGGCGGCGATCCTTTCGTGTTCGGACGCGGCGGCGAGGAGGCCGAACACCTCGCGGATCGCGGCATCGACTTCGAATACGTCCCGGGCGTCACAAGCGCGATCGCCGGTCCCGGTGTCGCCGGGATTCCCGTTACGCACCGCGATCACGCCTCGTCCGTCTCGTTCGTCACGGGCCACGAAGATCCTACCAAAGACGAGTCAGCGATCGACTGGTCGGCGCTCGCCGAGACTGGCGGTACGATCGTCGTGTTGATGGGCGTCGGAAAGCTCCCGATGTACACCGAGGCGTTGCTGTCGGCCGGAATGGATCCGGAAACGCCCGTTGCGCTGATCGAGCGCGCGACGTGGCCCGGACAAGAGGTCGCGTGCGGTACCCTAGAGACGATCGTCGAAGTTCGTGACGAAGCCGAGACCGAGCCCCCAGCGATCACCGTAATCGGCGACGTTGCGGCCACACGCGCCCGAGTGATCGAATTTCTGCAGAACAGTGAGCAGCCAGGAAGCGAGTAGAATAAACCTCATGACGATATATAGAATCAATTCAGGTGTGCGAAACGGATGAGCCGGACAGTCGCGTTCTTCCGCCCGGACGACGAGCGAGCGAACGAGGCCGAAACGTTGCTCTCTGAACTCGGCGTCGAACCGCTCTCGGATCCGATGTTGGCCGTCGAACCGACCGGTGCGACCGCCCGATCGGACGCGGAATACACGATCCTGACGAGCAAGAGCGGTGCCGAACTCGTCGCCGGGACCGACTTCGACCCCGGCGGCGAACTCGTTGCGATCGGCACCCCGACTGCCGAAGCGATCGGGGACGCCGGCTACGCTGTGGATCGACTGCCCGATGAGTTTTCCTCGTCGGGACTCGTTGAGGAACTCGCCGACGGGGTCGACGGTGCCCGTGTCGAGGTCGCCCGGTCGGATCACGGCTCCGACGTGTTGCTTGAGGGTCTGAACGAGGCCGGTGCGTACGTCCACGAGACGATACTGTACCGGCTGGTCCGTCCGCCGGAGGCGGGACGCTCGGCGATCACCGCGGCCGAGGGTAACCTCTCGGGAGCCTGTTTCACGTCGTCGCTGACGGTCGATCACTTCCTCGAGGCTGCGGCCGAACGCGGTGTTCGGGCCGAAGCGATCGAGGGGCTGAACGACGCTGTCGTCGGCGCGATCGGTACCCCGACAGAATCGACGGCCCGATCGAACGGGATCGAGGTCGACCTCGTTCCGGACACTGCCGAGTTCGAGGCGCTGGCGAAGGCGGTCGTCGAACGAATTCAGTCCGAATGACCGCCGTCGGTCGGCGGAGAGAGGAGGGCTTTTGCCGGCGCGGAACCGAGCGGCGGTATGGACGCGCCGCTGTGGACGGAGACCCACGCGCCCGACCTGTCGGAACTCCCGCAGGCAGAGGTGCGGGATCATCTTGAACGCGCGGTCGAAGAGCCGATGAACCTCGTCGTCTTCGGCCCCCGCGGCGTCGGAAAGACGGCCGCCGTCGGCGCGCTTGCTTCCGAGACACACGCCGATCCCGAGAACGACTTCGTCACGATCAACGTCGCCGACTTCTTCGGTCGGACGAAAAAAGAGATCAGAAACGACGAGCGGTTCGCGGGCTTTCTCGAAGGTCGTTCGAGCCTTTCGAAGCGGGACATGATCAGTCACGTGCTGAAAGAACAGGCGGCCTACCAGCCGGTTTCAGGCGACTTCCGGACGATCCTGCTCGACAACGCCGAAGCGATCAGAGAGGACTTCCAGCAGGCGCTTCGCCGGGTGATGGAACAGCATTACGAGGCAACGCAGTTCGTTATCGCGACTCGCCAGCCCTCGAAGCTCATCGCGCCGATCGAGTCGCGGTGCTTCCCGGTCCCGATGCGGGCACCGACACACGAAGAGACCGTCGCGGCACTCGAACGAATCGTCGATCGCGAGGGCGTCGAATACGACGGCGACGGCCTGGAGTACGTTGCCGGCTACGGCGACGGGAACCTCCGGCGGGCGATCCTGGGCGCACAGACCGCTGCCGAGGAAGCCGGCGAAGTGACTATGCAGGCAGCCTACGACGCGCTGGGCGATATCGGAATGCGCGACGCGCTCGAAGAGATCCTCGCGGACGCCGAGGACGGGGCGTTCGAGGACGCCCGGAGCGGGCTCGATGACCTGCTCTACGACGAAGGGTACGAAGGCGAGGCAGTCCTCCGGGAGCTGTTGGCGGCCGCACGAAGCCGATACGGCGGCGAGATGCTTGCTCACGTCCACGCGCTCGCGGGCGAGATAGACTTCGAGATGGCCGAGGGGACCACCGATCGCGTCCACCTCAGCCGTCTGCTCGCGGAACTGGGGCGCTGACCCCGGCTACGCGAGAACGTGGACGTGCCGGACCAGCGAGCCGTGGACGCGTCGCTCGAAGCGCTCAGTGACACGCCAACCGGCCGATTTCGCCGCCGGGACCCACGACTGATCGCCGACGAGAACAGCACGCGGGGCGACTCGCCGGACCTCAGCGAGCGCGCCGCCGACGAGCTCTCCGAGCGATCCGCCCGCGATCTTTGATTGTCGTCCGTACGGGGCATCGAAGACGGCGCCGTCGAAACTGTCGTCAACGAACGGGAGGCGGGTCGCATCCCCCCGAACGACCGAGCCGTCGTCGAGGTACTGCCGGAGGTTCCGTCGGGTTCCGCGGACCATTTTCGTCTGTGCGTCGACGCCGACGACGGCCGCGCCGGCGAGGCCGGCTTCGACGAGGATACCGCCGGTCCCGCACATCGGATCGAGCAGCCGCGCGTCGGGGACGGCTCCGGCGATGTTCGCGATGGCGCGAGCGTCTATCGGGGCCATGCTCCCGGGCTGGAAAAACGGCTTTTCGGTCGGCTTGCGGGCCGAAAAGTCCCGGACAGTCTCCGATTCGAGCCATCCGAGCGCGGCCAATTCGCCGGAAAACAGCGCGACGAGCGTGTGATCCGGTTCCTCCAGATCGACCTCGAACCCCCGATCGACGAGAATGCCTCCGAGACGTCGTTCCGCCGCCTGAGTGTCGACGCCAGAGAGCCCACGCACGTCGCGAGCGCGGACGGCGATAGTCCCGCTGCGGTCGATGCCGGCTGCTTTCGCGACCGCAACCGCGGCGTCGACCGCCGGCTCACAGGTGCCGACGAGCCGACAGACACGGCGAGTGTACGCGAGCGTCTCCGAGTGCTCGATCCCGCGAGCGGTCGCCATCCCCGCGGCGATACGGTCGACGCCGAACGCGCGGCTTTCGGCCTCGCGGGCCGCAAACGCGTCGTCGTCGCCGGCGAATTCGAGCAAATACACAGCCGAGAATGGCCGCCCGCGGGGAATAAACGGCCCGGTCGGCGTCGGATTCGGCCGGTCGCCACGGCTGCTCTTCAGAAACGACCACCTACATTTATAAACCTTAAATACGTGTTTTAAGTCGAGTCATGCAGGACCCAAAGGAGACTATCAATATCGAGAACGTCGTCGCCTCGACGGGCATCGGCCAGGAACTCGATCTGCAGAGCGTCGCGATGGATCTCGAAGGCGCGGACTACGACCCCGAGCAGTTCCCCGGCCTCGTCTATCGGACCCAGGAACCGAAATCGGCAGCGCTCATTTTCCGGTCCGGCAAGATCGTCTGTACCGGCGCGAAATCCACCGACGACGTCCACGAGTCGCTCCGCATCGTCTTCGACAAGCTCCGAGAACTGGAGATTCAGGTCGACGAGGACCCCGAGATCGTCGTCCAGAACATCGTCACCAGCGCCGATCTCGGCCGGAACCTCAACCTGAACGCCATCGCGATCGGCCTCGGGCTGGAGAACATCGAATACGAACCCGAGCAGTTCCCCGGCCTCGTCTATCGGCTCGACGACCCCGACGTCGTTGCGCTGCTTTTCGGCTCCGGAAAGCTCGTCATCACCGGCGGCAAAGAACCCGATGACGCGAAAGAGGCGGTCGACAAGATCGTCTCGCGGCTCGAGGAACTCGGCCTGCTCGACGGCTAGTCTCGGCGAGCGCTCCCGGTCCGTATTCCCGCCCGGAAGCCTCGTTGCCGAACAAGCATCCCCGTTCCGTCCCTTCGATGCCCGCACCGCGACAATCCCGGCTCACCGCCGCCGGCCGCCGTGGCCGGGGTAATCGCGCTCGAAGCGCTCTTCGATCTCTTCTTTCGAGAGTTCGATCACCGTTGGCCGGCCGTGCGGACAGGAATATGGGTTCTCGCAGTCGTCGAGCGCCGCGAGGAGGCCACTTACGGTCCCCTCCCGGAGCGAGGTGTTGCCCTTGATTGAAGGATGACAGGCCAGATCGCCGAGGAGGTCGTCGGTAACCGCCTCGATGGTTCCGTCGGGATCGCCGTCGACGAAGGCGGCGAGTAGATCCCGGGCGATTTCGGGGGCATCGCCGCCGGCGCGGTCGGCGAGCAGCGCCGGAACGGTGGTCACCGACAGGGTACGTTCGTCGGGACGCTGGACCCGAAAGCCGAGCCGCGAGAGCGCCTCACCGTGCGTTTCGACGAGTTCGGCCTCCCGGGCGGTCAGCGCCAACTCGACCGGCTCGGCGAGCGTCTGTGTCGTCGTTTCGTCTTCGAACGCCGCCCGAAGCTGCTCGTAGTTGATCCGCTCGTCGGCGGCGTGTTGATCGATGAGAACGAGCCCATCGTCGGTCTCGGCAACGAGGTAGGTGTCGTCGAACTGCCCGAGAACGGTCATTTTGGGAAGCCGATCCATGGAGTCGGGCGTGCCGGCGGTTTCCGATCCCGAGAGTGTCCGCTGAGTCGGCTCGCTTCGGAACCGATCGGCGTTGGCCGCCTCGGGAGAGTCCAGACGGGGGTCGGGGTCGGCGGCGATCTGCTTGTCGTCCGGTCGATCACTGCCCCGCTCCGTCGACGAACCGGAGTCGGAGGCGTCGGTTGGAGCGGCCGTCGACCCGTCGGACGGAGACACGTCCGGGCTCGGTGACGGCGCTTCCGCCGAGTCACCAGCTCGGTCGTCGGCTGGCGTCGGTTCGGTTTCGTCGGGTGATCGATCCGGGGCCGGCTCGGGGTTGTTCGGAGATCCGGTCGGCTGGCGGTCGTCGGAGCCCGGAGCGGATTCAGTGGCCGCCGTCGATCCCGAGCGAGTGGCCGGTTGGTCGCCCGTTTCGGCCGATCCATTGTCGCCGGCGTCACTGGCCCCCGGCGAAACTTCGGTCTGTTTCGATGCCGACCGTCCGCGCGGCGCGCTGGATCGGATCAATCCAGACTCCAGGAGGGCCGACTCGACGGCGTCCGAGACTTGCTGTCTGACCCCTGATTCGTCGGCGAACAGTACTTCCAGTTTTCGGGGATGGACGTTCACATCCACGCCGCCCGGGGGGACGGAGAGATCGACGACGGCGAAGGGATACCGGTCCGGCGCGAGCTGGCCGCCGTAGGCGTCGACGATTGCTTCCCGGACGGCCCCACTGGTCACGTACCGGCCGTCGATCAGCGTCGTCATGTACTCCCGTCCGGCCCGGTTCGTTTCGGGATGACTGACGAGCCCCTCGACCCCTGATAGCGGACCGTCACTGCCGTCGGCTTCGACGTCGATCATGGCGCTTGCGACCTCGCGACCATAGACAGCCATAACGGCGGTCCGGCGGTCGCCGTCGCCGGTCGTCGAGAACGTCTCGCGGCCGTCGTGAGAGAGGCTGGTTGCGATGTCGGGACGGGCCAGCGCGTAGCCGGCGGCGATCTTCTGGACGTGATCGAACTCCGTCGCTTCGGTTTTGAGGTACTTCCGTCGGGCGGGGACCGCACCGAAGAGGTCGGTCACTTCGACGGTGGTGCCCTCCGGACAGCCGACCGGCTCACAGGAGACGATCTCGCCGTTCTCGACGACGAGCGCCGTCCCGCGGCTCCCCCCGCGCGGTTTCGTCTCGATCCGAAGCCGGGCGACCGATCCGATCGCATGGAGCGCTTCGCCGCGAAAGCCGAGCGTGGCGATCGCATCGAGGTCTTCGATCGAATCGAGCTTGCTCGTCGTGTGCTCCCGGACGGCCATCCGAGCATCGGATTCACTCATTCCGACGCCGTCGTCGGAGACGACGATCCGGTCGGTGCCGCCAGCCTCGACGGTTACTTCGATCCGTCCGGCGTCGGCGTCGAGGGCGTTTTCGAGGAGTTCCTTGACGACGGAGGCGGGTCGCTCGACGACCTCTCCGGCGGCGATCCGATCCCGCGTTTCGGCGTCGAGTTCCCTGATGTCCGGTGTCATTCAGCTACGTGGGGCCAACGGGCGGGGGCGCACTAACGGTTTCGCTCCGGACGGCGCGTTTCCGTTGCGCCGCTACTCCTCGTCGAGCCGTCGCTGCCACTCCCGAACCCGGTTCATGAGTTCGACCGGCGACGTCTCGGCGAGGTCGGCGCTTCGGAGGTCCTCGAGGACGGTCTCCGCCTCCGGATCGATCCGCAGGGCGTCGGCTTCGGAGGAGTGGCGCTGCTCGCTGTGTCCGGTTTCCGCCGACGCCCCCGCAGAACCGCCCGCCCGGAACTCGCCGGCGTCGAGATCGAACACCGCCTGGACGGGCTCGTCCGAGCCGCCGCCTTTCGCCTCGATCGCCCGTTCCTCGCGAAGGCGATCCAGCACGTCGCCGGCTCGATCGACGACCGGTTCCGGCACACCCGCCAGGTCGGCGACGTGGACGCCGTAAGACCGATCGGTCGGGCCCGGTTCAACTGTCCGGAGGAAGGTCACGTCACCGTCGGATTCAGTCGCCGCGACGTGGACGTTCTCGACGCGGGGCAGTTCCTCTGCGAGCGTCGTCAGTTCGTGGTAGTGAGTCGCGAACAGTGTGAACGCGCCGATCTCGTTGTGCAAATACTCCGTCGCCGCCCACGCGATCGAGATGCCGTCGTAGGTGGCCGTTCCCCGGCCCACTTCGTCGAGGACGACCAGCGACTCGTCGGTCGCCGAGTGGAGGATGTTCGAAAGCTCCTCCATCTCGATCATGAAGGTCGATCGCCCCTCGGCGAGCTCGTCGAGGGCGCCGACGCGGGTGTAGATCCCGTCGACGAGGCCGACCTGGGCGCTGTCGGCCGGGACGAACGAGCCGATCTGGGCGAGGAGTGTGATCAGCGCTGCCTGCCGCATGTACGTCGATTTGCCGGACATGTTCGGTCCCGTGACGAGCAAGAACCGACGTTCGGCGTCGAGAAAGAGATCGTTCGGAACGAACTGGGTATTAGTCTCGACGACGGGATGTCGCCCGGCTTCGACAGCCAGAGTTCGGTCGTCGAGGAGTTCCGGCCGTGTCCAGCCCCGTTTGGCGGCATGCGCCGCAAGGGAACAACGGACGTCGAGTTCTGCCAGGGTCCGGCCGACTGCCTGGAGGAGGTCGGCACGTTCGGCGACCGACTCCCGAAGCCGACAGAAAGCCTCGTACTCGCGGTCGCCGCGCTCGTCTTCGAGTCGGAAGAGCTCGCGCTCGC
>ERZ1034517.369-NODE-369-length-11287-cov-6.099270_pt1 | contig 11287 bp, 6 predicted proteins | sample MGYA00520599_ERZ1034517 | MGnify/ENA primary metagenome ERZ1034517 (study PRJEB33760, sample SAMEA4777701) | hypersaline lake metagenome | biome: hypersaline environment; feature: brines | place: Spain | collected 2012-08 | depth 0 m ...
CGGTTCGAGCCCCACGCCGGCGAGAAGGAGTACTTCGTCGACAAGGGCGCAAAGCGGTACCAACAGGTCTACAGCATCGTCGAACCCCGGTGGCAGCCGAGCGAGCACCGCGGGCTCCGCACCAGCCCCTTCTACGAACACCAGGAGGACCTGGGCGCGGAGTTCTACCAGTCCGGCGGGTGGGAGACCGCCCAGTGGTACGAGTCGAACGCCGACCTCGTCGACGACTACGAGGATCAGATCCCCGAGCAGGAGGGGTGGCAGGGGATCAACCGCTCGCCGATTGAGGCCGCCGAACACCTCCACACCCGCGATGCGGTGTCGATGTTCGACATGACGTCGTTCAGTTCGATCATCGTGGAGGGGCGCGACGCCACGGCGTTCCTCCAGCGGGTGTGTAGCAACGACATCGACAGCGAGGTCGGGAAGGTCCGCTACTCTCTACTGTTGAACGAGGGCGGCGGCATCCTCGCGGACATCACCGTGGTCCGACTCGACGACGACCGGTACATGGTCACCACCGGCGGCGGGTCGTCGCCGGGGATCCACGGCGGGTGGCTGGAGCAACACGCCCCCGACACCGTGTCGGTCCACGTCGAGGAGGGTGGCAGATCCACCATCGGGCTGTGGGGGCCGAACTCCCGGCTCCTGCTGCAACGGTGTACCGACGCCGACATCTCTAACAGCGGGTTCCCGTACTTCACCGCCAAACGGATCTACGTCGGCGAAGTCCCCGTGATCGCGCTGCGGGTCTCCTACGTCGGCGAACTCGGGTGGGAGCTGTGGACCCCCGTCGAGTACGGCCGTCGGCTCTGGGAGACGCTGTACGAGGCCGGCCAGGACCTCGACGTGCGGCCGATGGGTGGCGGCGCGCTGTCGTCGATGCGGCTGGAGAAGGGGTACCGGCTGTACGGCACCGACATCGACACCGACGCCAACCCCTACGAGGCCGGACTCCCGTTCGCGGTCGACATGGACACCGACTTCATCGGGAAGGAAGCCCTACAGCAGGCCAAAGCCGAGGGCATCGACACCAAAGCCACCCCGATCACGCTCGACGACTCCACCGACATCCTCGGGACCGGTCGGCCGGTCCTGGTCGACGGCGAGGCCCAGGGGTACGTCCAGGCCGCGGACTTCGGGTACAGCCTGGGCAAGTCGATCGCGTACACCTACCTCCCCGCGGAGTACGCCGAGGCCGGCACGGACGTCCAGGTGCGGAGCGAAGGCGAACTGTACGACGCGACCGTCCGGGACGAGCCGCTGTTCGACCCCGGTCGCGACAGGATCATTCGGTGATGGAGGGGACACGATGAGCGACTCCGACGCCGACACCAGTCCCGTGGAGGCCGAGGAGCTCCCGGTCCGGTACGTCGACATCGAGCGGGCGCGGGAGCGGCTCGACGACGACACCGTCGTCAAGCAGACGCCCGTCGAGACCAGTACGTCGCTCGGCGAGTTCGTCGACGCGGAGGTCTATCTGAAGATGGAGCACCTCCAGTGGACGGGGTCGTTCAAGACCCGCGGGGCGTACAACAAGATCAGCCAGGACGTCGAAGACGGCGTCGACGAGTTCATCGCCGCGAGCGCGGGCAACCACGCCCAGGGCGTCGCGCTGGCGGCGACGAAGTGCGGCGCCGACTCCACGATCTACATGCCCGAGGACGCCCCCCAGACCAAGGTCGACGCCACCCGGGGGTACGGCGCGACGGTCGAACTCGTCGGCAAGGACTTCCAGGAGACGATGGCGCACGCCCAGTCGGCCGTCGAGGACAGCGACGCCGCGTTCGTCCACGCCTACGACGACACCGACATCATCGCCGGACAGGGCACGCTCGGCACCGAGATGTACCACGACTGCCCGGACGTCGACACCGTGATCGTGCCCATCGGCGGCGGCGGCCTGATCAGTGGGGTCTCGACCGCGATCAAACACCTCTCGCCGGACACCCGCGTGGTGGGCGTGCAGGCCACCGGCGCGGAGACGGTCCACGAGAGCCTCGACAAGGGCATCCCGGTCACCCTGGACGAAGTCGACACCATCGCCGACGGCATCGCGACTGGCGGGATCTCCGAGACCACGCTCCGGATGATCCAGGCCAACGTCGACGAGGTCGTCACCGTCTCCGACACCGAGATCGCCCGGGCGATCCTGCTCGTCATGGAGCGCGCAAAGCAGGTCGTCGAGGGCGCGGGCGCCGCATCGGTCGCGGCGCTGCTCAGCGACGACCTCGACGTCGAAGGCGAGACCGTGATGCCGCTGCTCTGCGGCGGCAACCTGGACATGACCCAGCTCCAGACGGTGCTGGTCCACGCGTTGACCCAGCGGAAACAGCGGATCCGGCTCCGGGTCCGGATCGACGACCGACCCGGGAAGATGGCGGACATCTCCGGGATCATCTCCGAGCAGGAGGCCAACATCTTCGACGTCCGCCACGACCGCGGCGTCGAGAACCTGGAGGTCGGCGACGCGTACCTGGTGTTCACCGTCGAGACCAGCGGCGCCGAACACGCCGCGTCGATCGTCGACGCCATCGAGGAACGCGGCTACAGCGTCGCGGACGTGACCCGCGAGACGTAGGCGCGGCGAGCGGGCGACTGCCCTCCCGGCCGGCGACGCCAAACGCACTGGTGCACGCCCCGAAGCCGATCACTCCTCGGCGAACGACACGCCGGTGATCTCGAACCGCGCGCCGCCGTCGGCGCCCTCGGTCACCGTGACCTCCCACCCGTGGGCCTCGACGATCTCCCCGACGATGCTCAGCCCGAACCCGGTCCCCTCGTCGGCCGTCGAGTAGCCCGCCTCGAACACCTCATCGCGCTTGTCCTCCGGGATCCCCGGCCCGTCGTCTTCGAGGGAGAGGCCACCGTCGACCTCCCCGACCGTGACGGTCACGTCCGGGCCCGTGTGTTCCACTGCGTTTCGGTAGAGGTTCTCGAACAGCTGTCGCAGCCGGCTCGGATCCGCGTGGATCGACCTGTCGGTCTCGACACGCAGCGTCGCGTCGGCCGTCGCGACCGTCTCCCAGCAGCGTTCGAGCATCGACCCGAGGTCGACCGGTTCCGTCTCGCCGACCGGGTTACCCTGCCGGGCCAGTTCCAGCAGGTCGTCGACGAGCGCCGCCATCCGGTCGTGTGCGTCGGCGACGGCGTCGAGGTGCTGGCTGTCGCACTCCTCGCGGGCGAGTTCCAGCCGCCCGGTGGCGACGCCCAGCGGGCTCCGGAGGTCGTGGCTGACAACGCTCGCGAACGCGTCGAGCCGTTCGTTCTGCCGTTTCAACTCCCGCTCGCGCTGTTTCTGTTCGGTGATGTCGGTTCCGATGACGTACACCCGGGAGTAGTCGTCTGCGCTCTCCTCGGGCACGAACACGTCGACGAGTTCCCGGTGGGTTTCCCCCGAGAAGGTCTGTGAGACGGTCTCGTTTCTGAACCGCGTCCCCCCGTCGGCGATGCCGGCCCACTCCGCGGCCATCGCCTCGACCGTCCCGTCGCCGAACAGTTCGTCGACGTTGTCGATCAGCATCTCTTTCGACGGGGCGTCGTAGTACTCCACGGCGTTCTGATTGACGTCGACGATCTCGACGCGCTCCCGAAGCCGGGTGATCTCCTCGGGGTTCTCGAGCAGGTACGACTCGACGTCGTCCACGTCCGAGGTGAGCTCCTCCAGGTAGGTCACCGCCTCGGAGAAGTCCTCCTCCCAGACGATCAGCGGGTTGTTCTCGAACAGCGACTGGTACCGGTCGCGCTCGCGCTGGAGTTCCAGCTCCCGGTCCCGGTGTTCGGTGACGTTCTGGACCGTCCCCCGGACGCGAACCCGCGCTCCGTCCTCGGTCTGTGGGTCCCCGCGCACCCGGACCCATCGACACCCGCCCGCCGGCGTGCGGATCCGCGCGTTCACGTCGTAGGGCTCGCCGTGCTCCACCTCGTCCGTCAGCGCGTCCCGAACGAGCGACCGGTCGTCGGGGTGGTAGTTCCCGATGGCGTCCTCGACGGTCACCTCGCGGTCCGCGGGATACCCGTGGATCTCGTACATCTGTTCGGACCACGTGAGTTCGTCGGCGACGATGTCGTACTCCCACGCGCCGACGTCCGCGATCGCCTGCGACTTCCTGAACAGGTCGTTCTGCCGCTCCAACTCTCGTTCTCGGTGTTTGTACGTGGTGATGTCGGCGTACACGCAGTAGCCGTCGATGCAGTCGTCGTCCGGAACCGAGATGTTCCGGATCCGGAAGTCGCCGATCCCCTCGGGGGTACGTCTCCGAACCTCCTCGTCGACCAGATCCCCGGCCAACACCCGGTCGTTGAGGTGCCGTGCCTCCTCGCGGTCCTCCGGGGGGACGAGGAGGTCGTCGACGCACTCGCCGGTCGCTGTCTCTGGATCCAACTCGAACCGCCGTGTGAACGCCTCGTTGACGTCCATAACGTACGGGTCCCCGTCCCGAAAGGTGTACGCGATCGTCGGCTCGGGGAAGTTCTCGAAGAGGGCTCGCAGCCGCGTGTTCTGGCGTTCGACCTCGCGTTCGTGGTGTTTCCGTTCCGTGATGTCTGTGTACACCGCGAACGCGCCCGACCCGTCGGCGTACGTCGCGGTCTGCAGGAGGAACCGCCGAGTCCCGTCGACGGTCGTGCGCGTGACTTCCTCGGAGTAGAGGCCGTTCTCGGCCCGGATCCGTCGGTTGAGCTGCTCGACCCCGTCGACCTCGTCTTCGGGAACGACGCACTCGTCGAGCGACTCGCCGACGATCTCGTCGGCGTCGTAGCCGAACACCTCGGTGAACCCCGGGTTGACGTGTTCCACCACCGGCGTCCCGCCGTCCCACTCGACTTCGACCACCGCCTGCGAGAGGTTCTCGAAGAGCGCCTGGAAGCGCCGCCGCTCCTCGTCGAGTCGGCGTTCGGCCCGAACCTGGCTCACTGCGTTGGTGATCCGGTTGGCCAGGAGTTCGTACTGATCGGTCCCCGTCCCCTTCTGGAGGTAGTCGGTGACGCCGGCGGAGATCGCGTCGCTTGCGATGGTCTCGCTTCCCTTGCCGGTGAAGAGGACGAACGGGAGGTCCGGGTGCTCCTCCCGGACGGCGGTGAGAAACTCGATCCCGTCCATCCCGGGCATCTCGTAATCGGACACGACGCAGTCGAAGTCGGCTGTGGCGAGGCGCTGTCTGCCCTCGCCGGCGTCGCTCGCGGTTTCGACGACGAACCGATCGTCCTGTCGTTCGAGGAACTCCGCGGCCAGTTCCGAGAACCCCGGCTCGTCGTCCACGTGGAGAACCCGAACCGTGTCCGAGGTACTACTCACACCTGTGAAACTTCCGTACACTCAATTAAAACCACGTTCTCGCCCCGAAGCGGTTCACGGCGGAGTCTCGCGACCGCCCGCGGCGTGAAACGTGAGCTCGTCGCCTACTCCGCGTGACCGCGGGCGTCGAGCTCGTCGGCGATCGCCGGGACGGTCTCGTGGAGGTCGGCCACGATCGCGTAGTCGGCCTTCTGCATGATCGCGGCCTCGGGATCGGTGTTGATCGCGAGGATGTTCTCCGAGCCCTTACACCCCACCATGTGCTGGACAGCGCCGCTGATCCCACAGGGGATGTAGAGTTCGGGCGCGATCTTGTTGCCGGTCTGGCCGACCTGGTCGTCGTGCGGCCGCCACCCCTCGTTGACCGCGGCGCGCGAGGAGCCGACCGCGGCGTTGGGGACCCGATCGGCCAGTTCCTCGATCTCCGAGAAGTCGCCGTCGGTCCCGCGGCCGCCGGAGACGACCACCCGGGCCTCCGCCAGCGGGATGCCGTCGGCGTCGGACTCCTCGACGCGGTCGAGTCGGACCCGGAGGTCGTCCGGGTCGAGATCGGGGGTGAACGCCGTCACGTCGGCGGGGTCGCCGCCGGTCTCCGCCGCCGACAGTTCGTTGGCGGCGACCGTGAGGAGGTTGGTGTCGGCGTGGAGTTCGGCGTGCTCGATCAGCGTGCCACCCCACCGCTGGCGGGTGATCTCGTAGGCGTCACCGACCTCGACATCGGTGACCTCCGCGGCCAGCGTCTCGTCGAGCTTCGCGGCGACGTGCGACAGCGTCTCCGCCCCGCGGTCGGTGCCGGGTGCGATCACAGTCCCCGCTCCCGACTCCTCGGCGCACTGGACGATCGCCCGGGCGTACGCCTCCGGCGTGTAGCTGTCGAGGTCGTCGTGGTCGACGACGGTGAGCGCGTCGACGCCGTGGGCACCGAGCACGTCCGCGGCCCCCTCGGCGTCGGCGCCGAACGCGATGGCTGCCAGCGGTTCGCCCTCGGCGTCGGCGACGTCGCGAGCGAGGGTCAGCGCCTCCAGGGAGACGTCGTCGACGCCGTCGTCGTCGTGTTCGACGTAGGTGAGCACCATCTCAGACCACCTCCAGGTCCTCGAGGACGTCGACCGCGTCGTCGGCGGCCTCCGGCGACTCGCCCAGGATCTCCGCGGCGCTGTCGTCGGTCTCGGGGACTTCGAGTTCGACGAGCTGGAGGCCGTCGTCGTACGTCTCGGCGTCGACCTGGTCGACGGTGGCCTTCCGGGCCTGCATCTTCGCCCGCATCGAGGGGTACCGCGGGTCGTTCAACCCCTCCTTTACGGTGACGACCGCCGGCAGATCGACCTCGTAGACCTCGGAGCCGCCGGGGATCTCGCGTTTCGCCACGACGGTGTTGCCGTCGAGGTCGATGTCTTTGATCCCGGTGACGACCGGGAGCCCCAGCTCCTCGGCGACACGGACGCCGACGTGGTGGTTCGCGGCGTCGGCGGATTCGTTGCCGAACAACAGCAGGTCGAAGTCGGCGTCGGCGGCGTCGACCTGGTCGGCGATGGCCTTCGCGGTCGCGGTTGGGCCCCGCTTGTCGCCGTCGGTCGCCACCAGGATGCCGTCGTCGGCGCCCATAGCGATGGCCTCCCGGAGCTGTTCGGTCCCCTCGTCGCTGCCCATCGTGAGCGCGGTGACGTTGCCGCCGTGCTCCTCGACGAGCTGGACGCTCTCCTCGACTGCACACTCCTCGTGGGGGCTGATGGTGAACCCCAGCGAGGTGGTGTCGATCTCCTGTTTGTCCTCGGTCAGATTGACTTTGGCGCCCGTTTCCGGCACGCGTTTGATTGCGGTGAGTATCTCCATGGGTTCAGTACTCGTTACGGAACAGCCGCTCGTTGTCCGGGTCGAACACGCCGCCGTAGCCGGCGACCTCGACCTCGACGGGATACTGCTGGCCGAAGTACTCGACCTGGAGCTCTTCGCCCTCCGCGGCGTACTCCTGCGGCAGGTACGCCATCAGGAGGTGCTTGCCCACCGACGGGCCGGTGCCCGCGGAGGTGACGTAGGAGCGCCGCCCCTCGTCGTCGATCAGGACGTTGCCGTCGGCGTCGAGGATCGGCTCGCCACCCGTCATGAACCGGGGTTCGCCGCCGTCCGGCGCGTGGTCGGTCACCGACAGGGTACACAGCGTCGCGGTGTTCTCCTCGTCGAGCGCGTCGGCGTAGGCGTCCTTGCCGATGAACTCCTCGTCTTTGACGCCGTGGATCGTCAGGCCGGCTTCCGAGGGGTTGTAGTCGATCTCGAGCTCCGCACCCATCAGCCGGTAGCCCTTCTCCATCCGGCCGGTCTCGCCGTAGACACCCGTGCCGACCGGGCGGAGGTCGTACTCCTGGCCGGCCTCGTAGATGGTGTCCCAGAGGCGCTGGCCCTTCTCCATGGGGCAGTAGAGCTCCCACCCGAACTCGCCGACGTAGGAGATGCGGAACGCCTTCACGTCGACCGGGCCGACGGTGACGTCTTTCATCTCCGCGAAGTCGAAGCTCTCGGCGCTCATCTCCTCTTCGGTGATCTCGTCCATCAGATCCTCGGCGTTCGGGCCCCACACGCCCAGGGTGCACAGCTCCGAGGAGCGGCCGATCAGTTCGCTATCGCCCTCGAGGTGCTGGCTGAACCAGGTCTTGTCCTGGCCCGCGTGGGCGCCGCCGGTGATGACGCGGTAGTGGTTCTTGCCGAGCCGCGCGACCGTCAGGTCGGAGACGAACCCGGCGTTGGGCGCGAGTACCGGCGTGTACACCGACTCGCCGGGATCGAGCGACTGCATCTCCGCGACACAGATCCGCTCCATGTTTTCGGCGGTGTCGCCGCCGACGATGTCGAAGATCCCGAAGCCGGTGTCGCCGATCATCCCCACGTTGTCGCGGAGGTGGAGGTGCTCGGCGAGAGTGATCTCCGACCACCACCGGCTGTCCCACTCGTTGGGGCGGCGGAGCCCCTCGATCTCCTCGGCGTACTCCTCGACGAGGTCCTCGTTGGACTCGAACCACCGGGGGCGCTCCCACCCGCCGGCCTCGAAGAACTCCGCGCCCAGCTCCTGCTGGCGGTGGTAGAACCCGCTGGTCCGGAGCGGCCGGGTGGACTGCCACTGCTCGCGCGGGTGGACGATCCCGTAGATCTTCCGGTAGCCCTCGTCGCCGCGGCTCTTGACGAACTCCTTCGTCTCGCCGTACTCGTCGAACCGCGCGACGTGGTCGTGGGCGACGATGTCGATGTCGGGGTGGCCCTTGGTCATCCACTTCGAGACCTCACGCGCGATCGCGGGGGCCTCCTTGATCCAGATCGCGGCGCAGGACCACAGCCCGTCGACTTCGGGGATCGGCCCGAGCAGCGGGTGGCCGTCGGGCGTGACCGACAGCAACCCGTCGATGTCGTGGCGGATGCCGGCACCGGGGTCGTCGAGGACCTCCGGGACGATCTCCAGGGCGTGCTGCATGGACTCCTCGAAGGCGTCCTCGGTGAGCGGGGGCTGGGTCGGCGACAGCGGCGACTCCTCGATCGAGGGGACGTCCTCGACGTCCCACAGGATCGGGCGGTGTTCGTAGGACCCGACCTCGAGGTCGTTGCCGTGCTGGCGCTCGTACATCTGTGCGTCCATGTCCCGGACGACCGGGTAGTTGATCTCGCCCTCGCCGTCGAACTGGTCGATCGGCCCGACCGAGATCAGCTGGTGGACCGCGGGCGAAAGCGGGATGTCGACCCCCGCCATCTCCGCGATCTTCGGGCTCCACAGCCCCGCCGCGATGACGACCTCGTCGGCCTCGACGGTGCCCTTGTCGGTCTCGACGGCGGTGATCTCGCCGTCCTCGACGCGGAGGTCGGTCACCTCGGTGTTGGGGGCGGTCCGGAGCGCGCCGGCGTCTTTGGCCTGCTGTCGATACAGTTCGCCGGCCCGGAGCGGGTCACAGGTTCCTGCACCCTTGCTGTAGAAGCCGCCCTTGATGATCTCGGTGTTGACGTAGGGGACCAGCTCCTCGACCTCCTCGGGGGTGAGGAGTTCGGCCTCCTCGCCGAAGGATTTCGCGGAGACGACCCGCCGCTTCAGTTCCTCCATGCGCTCTTCGGTCCGGGCGACCTCGATCCCCCCGGAGTTCTCGAAGACGTCGAACTCCCGGTAGATGTCCCGGCTGTCGGAGGTCAACTTGGTCATGTCCTTGCTGTGCTCGACCGGGAAGATGAAGTTCGAGGCGTGGCCGGTCGAGCCGCCGGGGTCCGACAGCGGCCCCTTGTCGATCAGGAGGATGTCGTCGCGTCCCCGTTCGGCGAGCTCTCCGACGAGTGAGCTGCCGACGATACCGGATCCGATGACTACCGTGCCCGCGTTCGACGGGAAATCGTTCGTGCTCATGTGTTGTGGGTTCCGTTGGTTGCCGTCACAGTGCGGCTAGCCGCCTTCTCGTCCCGTGTGTTGCGCCGAATATGTTCTCCGATCCGGCGCATACCCACATCTTTCTCGATCCCACATATTTAATCACACCATTAGAAATCAACCCTATTTTATACGCGTGGCTAACGACCGAAGGGCTGACCCGGGTCCGTTCCGACCGGGGCGGGGGTTACAGCCCCAAGAACAGCAGGAACGGAAGCACGAACAGAACCACGAACATCGCGGCCAATCCGACCACGTAGCTGACTGCCGTCGCGGCGCCGGCGGTCCACGCGGGATGGTCGAAACGGGCGGGAAGGTTCATCGGTTCAGTCGAACCATTGTAGCACACGAATAAAACACTACTGCCCACATCGGGGATGCGATGAAAGCAATACCCGTTGTGTGGCCCCGCGACTGCCGACCCTGCACGTTGACCGGTCCAACCGCCGACCGGCTCCAGTCGTCGACCCTGCACGTCGACCGGTCCAACCGCCGACCGGCTCCAGTCGTCGACCCTGCACGTCGACCGGCCCCAACCGTGGACTCCTCCCCACCGCTCGCGTGCCGGACAACACAACTAATAAGAAAACGAGTATATCGAGTTTTGTGCCGGTCGGGCCTGCCGGCGTCGGGGCGGCCACCGGCCGTTCCGATACTGGTGGCTACACCGACGCGAAGCTGCTCGACACACAGGGTGTCGACATCCGTCACGTGACGATAGCCGACAGCACGACGCGAGTCCGCCGGAGGCTCGGGTGCCGGTTTCGCCCCGGTTCGTGCCAACTTTTATGCCGAAATTCGAGAATCATCCCGTACAATGGTTGCAGAAGGAACGGTCACCAGGGAGACGTTCTGGCGTATCAGCCACACGGGCGAGGTGCTCTTCTACCTCCTCGCGGCCGTCGCGATCCTGATCTTCGTGTACGGCGTCTACCGGCGGTTCGACCGCTACACCGAGGGGACCGACGACTGGTTCGACCGGCTCGACGACCTCCCGAACCGGATCGTGACCGCCACACGGGTCGTGCTCTCGAACCGGAAACTGTTCGACCGCGACACCGGCGGCGGCGTGATGCACACGTTCATCATGTGGGGCTTCCTCACGTTGCTGATCGGGACGACGATCCTCGCGATCGATATGGACATCTACCGCCCGCTCACGGGGCTCGCGGGCCGGGAGCAGTCCTTCTTCGTCGGCGACTTCTACCTGTCGTACTCGCTCGTGATGGACGCGATGGGACTCCTGTTCGTGGTCGGCGTCGGCATCGCGCTCTACCGGCGGTACGCCGCCCGGAAGTGGCGGCTGTGGGGGAAACACACCAACGTCGAGGACGACCTCTTCATCTGGGCGCTGTTCTTCCTCGGCGTCGGCGGCTACCTCGCCGAAGGAGTTCGGATCCTCGGGACCGGGTTCCCGTCGTTCGAGACGGTGAGTTTCGTCGGGTGGTTCGTCGCGGACGTGCTCGCGGTCGCGGGCGTGAGTCAGTCGATGGCGGCGGCGGTGTACCCTGTCGTCTGGTGGTCCCACTCGCTTCTGGCGTTGGCGTTCGTCGCGGCGATCCCGTACAGCAAGCCGTTCCACATGCTCTCGTCGTACG
>ERZ1034517.382-NODE-382-length-10978-cov-5.834203_pt1 | contig 10978 bp, 6 predicted proteins | sample MGYA00520599_ERZ1034517 | MGnify/ENA primary metagenome ERZ1034517 (study PRJEB33760, sample SAMEA4777701) | hypersaline lake metagenome | biome: hypersaline environment; feature: brines | place: Spain | collected 2012-08 | depth 0 m ...
ACCTCGGGGAGGTTGCGGGCGCGGCTTCCGACATCTACGGGATGCTCTCGAACGCGGACCTGACGTTCCCCACGGTCGAGCGTCCCGACGGCGAACCGGTGGAGATCACCCAGGGCAACTTCACGAAGCTCCAGAAACACCCCGACAGGGAGTTCCGCCGGACGGTCTACGAGGAGTACTACGACGAGTGGGCGGAGATCCGGAACGCCGTGGGAACCTCGCTGAAGAACAGCGTCAAGAAGGACGTGAAGTACGCCCGTGCGCGGAACTACGACACCGCCCGCGAAGCCGCCCTCGACGGTCCCAACGTTCCGGTCGCAGTCTACGACACGCTGCTGGACTCGGTCCACGCGAACCTGGACGTGCTCCACCGGCACGCCGAGCTGAAACGGGAGGCGCTCGGCGTCGACGACCTCCGGATGTGGGACCTCTACACCCCGATGACGGGCGATGAAAGCCCGGAGATTCCCTACGAACAGGCCGCCGAGTACGTCGTCGAGGCTGTCGGCCCACTGGGCGACGCCTACCAGGACCGGGTTCGAGAGGGGCTGGACTCCCGGTGGGTCGACGTGTACGAGAACCGCGGGAAGCGCTCGGGCGCGTTCTCGGCGGGCACCTACGACACCCAGCCGTTCGTCCTGCTGAACTACCAGGACGACATCTCCTCGATGTTCACGCTGGCGCACGAACTGGGGCACTCGCTGCACTCCGAGCTGGCGAAGGACGCCCAGCCGTGGCAGTACGCCGACTACACCATCTTCGTCGCGGAGGTGGCGTCGACCGTCAACGAGACCCTCCTGACGCATCACCTGCTGGAGACGGTCGAGGACGAGACCCTCCGGCGTCACGTCCTCGACGAGTATCTCGAACGCTTCCGGTCGACGCTCTACCGCCAGACGATGTTCGCGGACTTCGAGCTTCGGATCCACGAGATCGCCGAGGACGACGGCGCGCTCACGCCGGACCGGTTCGACGAGGCGTATCGGGAGCTGAAGTCCCAGTTCTACGAGCCGGCCGTCCTCGACGACCGGATCGCCCGCGAGTGGATGCGGATCCCGCACTTCTACTACAACTACTACGTCTACCAGTACGCGACGGGGATCTCCGCGGCGGTCGCGATCGTCGAGCGGATCCTCGCGGAGGGCGAGGACGCCGCCGAAGCGTACCGCGACGCGCTCGCGTTGGGGGGCTCGGAGTACCCGATGGACGTACTGCGTACTGCCGGTGTCGATATGACCTCGTCGGAGCCGATCGAGTCCGCGCTCGGGGTGTACGACGAGTACCTCGGGCGGATGGCGGAGCTGCTCTGACCGGCCGACCGAGCCGAACCCTTCAGCCGACGGTTCCGCCCGATCCGAATCACAGTTCCATCGGTCGGGAACCGCCGGCCGGGTTTATATGCCAGTGCTCGAACACTCGCGTATGCAGTATCTCGTTGCAGTCGACGGCTCCACGGAAGCGGACCAGGCCGTCGAGTACGCCGCCACACACGCGGTCGGACTCGGGGCCGACCTGGATATCGTCCACGTCCTAGAGCCCGAGACGGAACTGATCGACGGCGAGATCGTCCTCCCGGGCGGCGACCGGGCGACGGACATCGGCGAGCAGGTGCTCAACCGGGCCAGACAGCGGGCGACCGACGCGGTCGCCGACCGCGACGGCGACCTCGAGACCGACACCAAACTCCTCACCGGGCGGCCGTCGGACGCGATCGCCGACTACGCCGATCGGGCGGGCGTCGACGCCATCTACCTCGGTCACCGGGGGCTCTCGGAGGAGCGCGAACAGGTCGTCGGCAGCGTGGCCAAGAGCGTCGTCGACAAGGCGACCGTGCCGGTCACCATCATCCGGTGAGCGTCGTTCACTCGCCCGCCCCCACGACGCGTGTGATCCCGTCCGACGGCCGCAAACGGTAAGCCGGGGTGCCGGTTAGCCACCGGTATGGATCCGAACCGTGAGGCCCTGGCGACCGCGGCGTCGCTCCCGCTGGACTCCCTCTCGGACCGGCTCACCGGCGACCTCGTGGCTCCCGACGACGACGCGTACGCCGACGCGCGTCGTGTCTGGAACGGGATGGTCAACGAGTATCCCGTTGCGATCGCGTACTGCGAGCGCGTCGACGACGTGACCGCGGCGGTGTCGTTCGCCCGCGACTACGACCTCGCTGTCGCGGTCCGGAGCGGCGGCCACAGCGTCTCCGGGGCGTCGGTCGTCTCCGGCAGCCTCGTCGTCGACTGCTCCCGGTTGGCGTGGGTGCGCGTCGACCCCGAGAGCCGGACGGCCCGCGTCGGCGCGGGCGCCGACTGGGGGCTGGTCGACCGAGCCACCCAGTCGTTCGGGCTGGCGACACCAGGCGGTGTGGTCTCCGACACCGGCGTGGCGGGGCTCACGCTCGGCGGCGGGACGGGCTACCTCTCGCCGAAACACGGCTTCGCCGCCGACAACCTCCGGGCGGTCGACGTCGTCACCGGCCGCGGCGAGCGCGTGACGGCGACCCCCGACCGCAGCGACGACCTGTTGTGGGCGGCCCGCGGCGGCGGGACCGTCGGCGTCGTGACCGCGTTCGAGTTCGACCTCCACCCGCTCGATCACGACGTGGTCTACGCCGAGTCGTGGGTGCCGGCCGACCGCGCCAGCGACGTGCTCCGGGCGTACCGAACGTACCAGGCGACCGCGCCCGACGACGCGTGTGTCTCCCCGTACTTTGCCCGGGTTCCGCCGACGCCAGAATTTCCCGACGACCGTCACGGGGACCTCGCGGTCGTCGTTGCCGGCGTCTACACTGGCGAGCCTGCGGCTGGTCGCGACGAACTCGGGGCGGTCGTCCGCCGGGACGACGCCTTCGCGACCACGGTCGACGCGATGCCGTACGTCGACCTCCAGTCGATGCTGGACGACGACTTCCCCGACGGACGGCGGTACTACTGGACGGCCGTCCCGCTCGCCGACCTCACCGACGACGCCATCCGCGAGGTCCGGGCGGCGGCGGAGCGCGCGCCCTCCGACCGCTCGACGATCGTGTTCTGGCCGATGCACGGGGCGGTCGGACGCGCCGGCGACGACGCGGGGCCGATCGTCGGCCGCGACGCGTCGGTCGTCGTCAACGTCGAGGCGGCGTGGGACGACCCGACGACGACGGCGGAGAACGTCGCGTGGGCGCGGGAGACCAGCGAGGCGCTCAGGGGGGAGGCGTCGCTCCCGGGCACGCTCCCGAACTTCGCCGGCGGCGCGGGTCCGGACGCCGCCGACGTGTACGCCGAGCGTGCCGACCGGCTGCGGGCGGTTCGCGAGCGGTACGACCCCGACGGGATCTTCACCTACGAGCGGGGGTGACTCGTGGATTCCCGGGTTGGAGGCGAAGCTGGGATGAGGGCGAACAGTCGGCACTCCGCTCCCCCGCGCCGATGTGCCGAGCAATCGCTGCCCGGCGCGGGGCTCCGCTCAGATCACGCGGGGTGTGGTCCCGGCTTCGGATTTAAAATCTCGTCCGGCTGGGGCGTCCGACCGACCCGACCTCGGCGACACACCCTCGAAAGTCGACAGTCTGAATAGCGCGCCCACCAACCTTCACGTATGAACTTCCGGACGCTCGGCGACTCCGACGTCGAAGTCAGCGAGGTCGGGTTCGGCGCGTGGGTGGTCGGCACCGACTGGTGGGGCGACCGCACCCGCGAGGACGCGATCGACCTCCTTCACCACGCGATCGACGAGGGTATCACCTACTTCGACACGGGCGACGTCTACGGTCACGGCGACAGCGAGGAACTCCTCGGCGAGGCGCTCGCCGACCACCGTGAGGACGTCACGGTCGCGACGAAGATCGGCTACGACTTCTACAACAACCCGCAGGCCGGCCACGGCGAACTCCCCAAGGAGATCACCGGCGAGTGGGTCCGGACGGCGACCGAGCGGAGCCTCGACCGGCTCGGGATGGACCACGTCGACGTGCTCCAACTCCACAACGCCAACGTCGACGAGGTCGACGCCGACGTGCTCGAAGCGCTCGACGAACTCCGCGAGGAGGGGCTCGTCCGCTCGATCGGGTGGGCGCTCGGGCCGTCGATCGGGTGGCTCGCGGAGGGCGACATGGCCATCCGCGAGGAGTTCGACTCCGTCCAGTTGGTCTGGAACCTCTTCGAGCAGGAGGTGGGCAACCACTTCCTCGATTCCATCAGGGAGACGGACTCGTCGACCAGCCTGATCCCGCGGGTGCCGCACTCCTCTGGCCTCCTGAACGAGCAGGTCACCCCCGAAACGGGGCACGACCTCGACGACCACCGCGGGTTCCGGCCCGACGCGTGGTACGAGACCGGGTGGGAGAAGTTGGAGACGCTGCGGTTCCTCGAAGCAGAGGGCGAGCGCACGATGGCCCAAGCCGCGATCGCGTACCTCCTCAGCCACGAGGAAGTCGCGACCGTCACCCCGACATTCCACACGAAAGCGGACATCACCCAGTGGGCGGCGGCCTCCGAGGTCCCGAAGCTCTCCGACGACGAACTCGCGCGGGTCGCCGACCGCTACGCCGACAACTTCGGGATCGACCGCGACGACGGGATGGACGAGCTCCGCTCCTCTGTCGGCGGCGACGACATCCGCGCGGCGGGGATCGACAAGCGCGCCACCGCGGGGCCGCGGAACTCCGCGTCGTCGGACTGACCCGGGCGAATGAAGCGCTCGACGTTCCTTGCGGTCACGGCGGTTGTACATCTACTGCTCGCGGCGTGGGTGCGGCGCGACGCCGACGCCCGCGGGATCGACGCCTCGCCGTGGGATACAGTGACGCTTCTGACCGGGATCGTCGGCGTCGCGGGCTACCGTCGCAGTCGGTGACGGCTGGGTTACTTTTCCGCAACTGAGTCGGTACTGTTTGGTCAGGAGTGAGATCGGTTGGACCAGCGGGGGGACGGCCTCGGAAGCCCCCGCGCTCTCGTCAACTTCGTCGAGAGCGCGGCCCCTTCCAATCCCGCCCGTTGGCGGTTTTCGGACCTGTCGTCGCTTAACTACACACGACCACTGATATCAGGCTAAGAACACGTGCCGCGGCCGATCAGCCAACACGTCGCGGCCCCACTCGACGGTCTCGCCGAACTCCTCGGAGCGGAAGAACGCCATGGCGTTCTCGCGGGCGTCCCACTGGCTGGAGATGAACATGTCGTTCTCGTCTTCGACGTTCACCAGCAGGTCGGTGTCCTGGTGCCCCTCCATTCCCTCGAGGACCTCCCCGACGGTGTCGAACGTGTCGTGGAACTCCTCGCGGTAGTCGGGCTTGACGGTGTAGAACATCCCCATCGTCCCGAAGCCCGACTCCTCGCCCGCGCGGGAGACGACCCCCGGAAGCTCCGAGAGGAACCCTGCGGCGGTTTCGGCCGCGGAGGCGGTGTCCCAGATGCTCACGACCGCGTTACGGTCGCGTCCGCGGGCTTCGTAGACCGCGGTCTTCACGTGCGTGTCGTAGTGGTCGAAGTTTCCGCGGAGCCCCTCGACCTCCGAGAACAGCTCGTCGGTGTCGGCCTCCGAGTAGAGCACGGTGGCGTAGACGTCCTCGCCGTGCGGCTGGCCCGCGTAGATGTCGAGGTCCGCGAGTTCCGTGCGGATGTCGTCGTCGCTGTCGTCGGACTCGTCGGATCCGTGGCCGTCGTCCGTGTCGCCGTGGGCGTGTTCGTCGCCGTGGGTGTCCGTCCCCTCGCCGTGGGCGTGTGACCCGCTCTCCTCGCTGTCACCTGTCGGCACCGACTCGCCTGCCAGGTACGCACCGAGGTCCGCGGGCGGGAACCGGCGGCCGACGTAGAACTCCCCGAAGTCGCTGTACTTCGAGGAGACGTCGTCGAACCGCATGTCGTAGACGATGTCTTTGATGTCGGTCGGATCGTCCGAGAAGAGGGTGACGCCCCACTCGTGGTCGTCGAACCCGACCGACGAGGCGATGACCTGGTTGATCCGGCCGGCGTACCCCTTGCCGGTCTCGGCGTGGCTCGCCATCAGGTCGGCACGCTCCTCGAGGTCGAGGTCGTACCAGTTGTACGTCTCGCCGCGGCGCTTCGTCATCGGGTAGAAGGAGACGTACCCGTCGTCGGGGATCGACGGCGTCAGCTTCCCCTCCATGTACCGCCGCGTCCCCTCGTCGACCGCCTCGGGGTCCTCGAAGTACTCCGGCGTACTGTACCCGGAGATCTCCGTGACCGACACGTAGGAGGTCGCCTGGTCGGTGAACGACGCGAGCGCCGTCCCCTCGAACCGGCGTTCGGCCCGGGAGAGCTGATCGAGCGTGGGTCGGAAGTGGAGCACCAGCAGGTCGGCCTTGTGGCCGAGCACCGAGAACACGCCCGAGTCGCCCTCGCCGGCGTCGTCGACGGCCTCGTGTCGCTGGAGGTACTGCGTGCCCTCCTCGATCGCGCGCTCGCGCTCGTGGTCGGGGGCGTCACGCCACGCGTCCCAGTCGACGGTTCGGAAGTCGTGGAGGACGAACCAGCCTTCGTCGGTCGGTGGAGCCGCTGTCATACCGCGGGGTTGGCACGCCACCGGTATGGGCGTTGCGAGTCGGTGTCGGCAGACGTCGCCCACCGGGGGTCGACACCGTGAGGACGGCAAGCGGACAGCAACGTATTTGCGCTCGAAGATACTCACGCCAGACGAATGACTCCGAGGTGTTTGGGTTCTTGAACCCGGTTGGGTGGGCCTACGTCGGGTTGTTTGGCTTCAGCGGCCTCGTCTGTTTCGCCGCGATCCCCCGGGCACAGAAGTTCGAGGACCCCGAGATCCACCGCGGACTCGTCTGGCTCCTCGGAACGACCGGCGCGTGGGCCGCGTTCAAGGTCGCGTTCTTCCTCGCTCCGGACCCGTTCCGTGGGGCCGCGTACACCGTCGGGCTGGTGTTCGGCTTCGCCACCGTCTGGGCGTGGCTCTACTTCTGCTCGGCGTACACCGACCGGGTGTATCACAGAAACCGGGTGGTGCGCTGGCTCAGTGTCGGCATCTTCGCGTCCGTCGTGTCGGTCAAGCTCACGAACCCGTTGCACGGGCTGTACTTCACGACGCGGGAGGCGACGGTGCCGTTCGAGTACCTCGTGATCGAACACGGGATCCTGCACTGGAGCGTCACGGGGCTGTCATACGTGCTCGCTGCGGTCGGGATGTTCATGGTCTTCGAGCGCTACCTCGAATCCGGGTACGGCGCCAGACGGCTGTCGGTGCTGACGGGACTGCTCGGCCTCCCGGTCGCGCTGGACGTCGCCGCGCTCACGACGCCACAGGTGATCAAGGTGATCTACGCCCCGCTCGGGGTGGCGGTCTTCGCCATCGGCGTGCTGTTCGTCTTCCAACAGCAGTTCATCACGGTCCAGACGACGACACGTGGGGACGACCTGTCGATCTACGTCGACGACGGGGGACGGATCCGCGACTACTCGCGAGCGGTCCCAGGCGTGTTTCCCGAACTCGACGACGCAGTCGGCGAGGCGTTGTCGAGCGCATATCCGGCGCTCGCGGCAACGATCGAGAGCGACGAGCAGATCCTGACACACGAGACGGACGACGAAACGCGATACTACTTCGTCTCGACGAGCGGCGCGACGTTCGGTGACTCGAACGCCAGGACGATCCTGTTGTCCGACGTCACGGAGTCGGAACGACAGCGACGGGCGCTGATCGAGCGGGAACGGGAACTCGACGAGCAGAACGAACTCTACCGCGCCATCATCGACACGAGTTTCGACTTCATGTCCCGACTCGACCCCGACGGGCGATTCACCCACGTCTCCGAACCGGTCGAGGACTTCCTGGGGTACACGGCCGAGGAACTCGACGGCGAGCCGATCACTCTCGTCGTGCCCGACGGCGAGGCGGTCGAGCGGGCCCACGCGCACCTCGAAAAGATCCTGGCCGGCGAGACGATCCAGGTTCGCGACCTCCCGCTGGAGACGAAGGCGGGAACGACAGTCTACGCTGACATCCGTGGGACGCCGGTGTACGACGGCAGCGTCCCGACCGACGAGCGCACCCCCGACGACATCGTCAGCATCCAGTTGATGACGCACGATGCGACCGAGCGGCGGCAGCGCGAGGGGCTGATCAGCGTCATCAACCGGGTGTTGCGCCACAATCTGCGAAACGAGATGACCGTCATCTCGGGGTACGCCGAGATGCTGGAGTCGGAACTCGACGGGGATCAGGCGGCGAAAGCGGAGATCATCGATTCGACGGCGAACCGACTGCTCGACCTCAGCGAGTCGGCGCAGCTGATCGAGGAAAACCGGGAACTGTCGGCCGACCTGGAGCCGACTGACATCGTTCCGGTAGTCGAGCACCTCGTGACGCAGCTGGAGACCCAGTATCCGGAGGCGTCGGTGTCGGTGGAGATGCCGGAGACAGCCGTTGCGAAGACGCTGCCCCGCATCGAGATTGCGCTGTGGGAACTCGTCGACAACGCCGCGAAACACGGCGGCGAGGAGCCGTCGATCGATGTCGGCGTCACGGTCGACCCCACCGTCGTGCGCGTGCGGATCGAAGACGACGGACCGGGTATCCCGGAGATCGAACGCTCCGTCCTGACGTCGGGCGAGGAGACCCAACTCGTCCACGGGCGGGGGCTCGGGCTGTGGCTCGTCCGCTGGATCACGACGAACCTCGACGGCGATGTCGACACGATCGAGACGGAGACGGGGACGACCGTCGAGATCCGCCTCCCGACGCCCACCTGATCACCCGCCGAGCAGGGTCGGCCCGAACACCAGGAGCAACAGCGACGCCAGCATCGTCACGCCCACCGCGGTCGTGATGGTGCTCACGACGCGGTTGCGGTCGGGGACGGGGAGTCGGGAGACCACCGCCTCCGCGCTCGCCCGGAGGATCCGGCCACCGTCGAGCGGGTAGCCGGGGATACAGTTGAACAGCGCGAGCTGGAGGTTGATCCACGCCATCCAGAAGGTGACGTTCGCGAGGACGAACACCCCGCCGCCGAGGCCGCCCAGCGGCCCGCCGACCGCGTAGAAGTTCAGCACGTTCCCGGTGAACCCCGGGAAGTTGGGGATGCCGAGCACTAGGGAGGCGAGCGGCAGCACAAGCGAGATGTAGACGGTTCCGAGCGGCGACTCCGCGATCGCCCCCGAGAGGCTCGTGGCGTCGGGGCCGCCGTCGCCGCCGAGGAGTTCGAGGTAGGTTCCCGCCGGGTACGCCTGTGCGCCGAAGTCGGTCACGAGCAGCCCGCTCGTCCCCGGGAAGATGTTGACGCCGAGGAAGCCAGTGTCGTCCTGCGGGTTGGTTCCGAGTTCGACGTCGTAGGTCTCGGCGGACCCGTCGTGGTAGAGTTCGACCGACACGGTCTGGCCCGGTTCGGTGCCGTCGAGCACGCGGGTGAGTTCGGCGGCCGAGACCACGCGCTGTCCGTCGATCGCGGTCACGATCACGCCGGCGTCGGTCGGCGCGCCCGCTTCGGCGAGCGGGCCGTCCTCGGCGACGCGTGTGAGGTACGCGCCGGCGGGGATCGTGGCGGTCCCGCGCTCGGTCTCGACCTCGACGACCCGGTTCTCGCCGACGGCGTCAGCGAACCCCGCCTGGGTTGTCACCGCCGACCCGTTCACCGCGGTCACGTTCACCGTCGACCCGTCGACCGAGAGGTTCGCTGGGTTGCCGGGGACCGAGTCGACCACCACCAGCGACCGCTCGACCTCGGCTGTTCGAGCCGCCCGGTCGGCCGCGCTCGCCCCGCCGTCGAGTTCGACCGTCACCGTCCGCTCGTCGGATTCGAGCAGGGCGGCGTCGAGCGTGGACTCGTTGTCGACGGGGACGCCCCCGACCGCGGTGATCCGGTCGCTGGGGCCGATCCCCGCCGCCGACGCGGGCGACCCGTCGTAGGAGTCCGCGACCGCCATCCCCGGGGCGACGCCGACGCTCGCGATGATCGGCCCGAAGAGCAGCGCGAACGCGACGATGGTCACGGCGAAGTTGTTGGTCACGCCCGCGGCGAACATCCTGGTCTTGCCACCTCGTGACGCCTCCCGTTGGCTCTCCTCGTCGGGTTCGACGAACGCACCCAGCGGGACGATCGCGAGTAAGAACACCCCCATCGACTCGATCTCGATGCCCTCGACCCGGCAGAGGATGCCGTGACCGCCCTCGTGGACCACGAGCCCCACGAGCAACCCGAACACGATCTCGGGGGCGACCGAAAGCGGCAGGAAGTCGTTGACCCCGGGGACGACGAGGAAGTTCTGCGGCTGGTTCACCGACGACGCCGGCGGGGGTTGCTGGAGGATCGCGATCCCCTGGAGGAGTAAGAAGAGGAACATCCCGGCCATGATCACCAACGCGGCGCCGACCCCCAGGTTGGTCCACGCCCGCCAGAACCGCTTCGGGGCGGCGATCCGGTCGATGAACGCCCGCCCCCGCTTCGTGTGGACGGTGGTGAAGGGACCCTGGAGCCGTACCGAACTCGGAACCAGCCCGCGTCGCGAGAGGAAGAGCGCGACCGCCGAGTACGCGGCGAGCCCGACGAGCACCCACAGAAGCGTGTTCATCGTGGGGAGAGACGGGTTGCGCGCCAAAAGACGTGTCGGGTTGTGGGAGACTGCCCCCGCCCGCGGGCCCGCCGGGGGGCGACTACCCCACCCCTACTGCGGCGTCGACGACTCCTTCCGGGCGGTTATCTCGTCGGGCGCGAGCCGGTAGAACCCGAACGGCACGTCCTTGGTCGGCCGGCCGAAGATGTCCACGAGCGGGATGTTGACCCGTTGGAGCCCTTCGAGCGACTCCGTCGCCACCGACGCCTCGCTGGTCTCCTCCAGGTGCCCGGTCACCACGACGCTTCGCCAGACATCGTCGTCCTGCCCGTACACCACGAACGTGACCGAACTGCCGCCGGCGTCCCGCTTGTCGCTGTCGGAGCCGACGGCGAGCCGGAAGTAGAACACCGCCTCCGAGTGGTCGTAGCCGTAGGACACGGGCACGGAGTGCGGGGGGTTGCCGTCCGCACGCGGGAAGGAGA
>ERZ1034517.391-NODE-391-length-10753-cov-7.763133_pt1 | contig 10753 bp, 8 predicted proteins | sample MGYA00520599_ERZ1034517 | MGnify/ENA primary metagenome ERZ1034517 (study PRJEB33760, sample SAMEA4777701) | hypersaline lake metagenome | biome: hypersaline environment; feature: brines | place: Spain | collected 2012-08 | depth 0 m ...
AGCCTCGCCCTTCAGAACGGGAAGGATGTCACGCCCACCCACCGGACTCAATCCGCATCCTGAGGCTCGATCAGCGGGGGTCGGCCCTCGCGCCCGCCCACCATCCGGTAGAGCGAGAGCAGCGCCAGCCCCACGGCGTACGACCCCATGACGGGAACCCCCAACAGAAACATCGTGTAGATGCCCTTCGGCGAGCCCAGGGCAGCCACGGCGAGGACCGCGATCGTCACCCCTCGCCATCGGCTGGCCATCTCCCGAGCGTGGACGAGACCGCCCCGGTGGAACAACAGCATCGTCAGGGGGATGTTGGCCATCAACCCCACGCCGACGGTCGTGAAGAACACCAGCCAGCCGAAGTTGTTGATCCGATAGCGGATCAGCATCTGGTTCTGCGCGACGTCGGCGGCCAGCCAGGAGATGACCGACGGTGCCACGACTAGGAACCCCACCAGGCTGCCGGCGAGCAGCCCCACCCCCAGAGTGCCGCCCCAGCTCACCAGCACGTTCCGGTCACCGCGGGCAAAGCCGCGCTCTTTCAGCGCGGGCCATGCGAAGTAGAGCAACAGCGGCAGCGTCGCAAACGCGCCGATCAGCGTGGCGATCTTGATCTCGAAGATGAGCGCCTCGACGGGATGGAGCGTCACGAGCTGGACGCTCTCTGCGAGGACGCTCTCGGGCAGTCGCGCGTAAAACTGCGTCTTTAGAATGCCGATACCGCCCCGATAGAGGCCGACGAACACCACCGACAGCACCAGCATGAACCAGCCGACCACCCAGAATGCCTTGGAGGTGAGCGAATCGACGATGAACGCCAGGTCGTAGTAGTACCCCCCGATGTCGTCCTCCGCGGAGGTCTCACTGAACGCTCCGAGCATGCCGGTGCCCGTCCTGGAGAGCACGCCGCCCTCCTCGGTCTGGCGGGCGACCGACCGCCGAGTGTCGGCGGTCTCCCGCTCGGTGGCCCAGCGGTCGTATCGCTCACGCATCGCCGCAGCCCGCTCCTCGTTCTCGAGGCTGGCGGCTATGGCGGCTGCATCGGCCTCGAGCATCCCGAACAGCGCGGCCGAGGGAGCGGTCTCGATCTCCGCCGTGTCGAGCGCGCGCCAGTCGACCGCCGCAGGGTTGCTCGCGGCTCGGTAACACCAGCCTAGGGCTCGAGCGGCCGTCAGCAGCGTCGCCGCGATCAGGCCTGACAACACACCGAGGACGAGCGGGGCTCTTCCAGCGAGGGCCCCACTCGGGGGAACAACCGCGGGGATGATACTCAATCCGTAGGTGGATGCGGCGACCACCAGAAACACCCCCGCGAGCGTGCGCCGCAGTTGCGGGGTTCGATGCTGCCAGGCGATGCGTCGGGACCCCAGCCGGACCATCTCGACGAGCCCATCTGCTGACTCACGCCAGGTCCCTTGGGGCTGGCCGTCCGTGGGCTCCTGGGCCGCGTCGAATCGGTCGAGCAGCAACTGTGCCCGCTCGGGCTCCTCTTGGGCGACGGCCTCACCGGCGAGCTCAACCACCACTTGTTCCTCAACCACGCGGAACACACGCTCGTCGACGGTCTCCAGCTCCTGGATGTCGAGGTCGGCGAGATCTCGCTCGGCGAGCGGCTCGCTCGACACGTCGCTCTCACCGGGTGGCTCCTCGGCCTGCTCCGGTCGCTGTGCCCTGTCGAATCGGTCGAGCACCAGCCGCGCTCGGGCGGGCTCGTCGGCATCGATCGCCTCCTGAGCCATCGCGACGGCGTCCTCCTCGGTCAGCTGGGCGAACGCCTCCTCCGGCGCCGCACGGGCGCCGGCGAGATCCAGTGCCGAGAGGTCGATCGCCGTCGGGTCGCCCATCGAGTCGGTCGCCGACCTCGCCTCAGTGCCGGTGCCCCGCCGTCTGCGCTCCGGTGATGGCAGTGGATCGAGCGCGCCTTTCACCACCCAGGCGAAGGTCAAACCTACCGCCACCGTGGCCGTAGTTCCGACCGCCACCCCGGCAACCACCGCCGACGGCCCCCCGAGAAGGCCTGTGACGCCCATCGAGAGACCCCAGCCGACACCTCCGCCGAGCACGCCAGCCCCGAGCAGCGTGTTCCAGTGCTGGCGAGCGAGCGCTCCAAAGGAGAGCGTCTCCGAGGAGACCCGAAGGGTGACGACGAGACGTGCCAGGCCGAGCGAGAGCCCGTAGAGCACGAGCAAGGGGAGTGCCCACATGATCTGGGTGAACGGCTCGGGCGGAGAGAACAGCGCTCCCACAGCGAAGATACCCAGGACGGCGTACCGCCAGCGGTCACGAAAGGTCTCGTAGGGGACGATCTCGCCGTAGGAGAGCCCGGACATCGCCAGCGGCAGCTGTGCAGCCAGCCCGAAGGACAGCGAGAGAAACAGGATGAACTGTGCCCACTTGACGATGCTGTAGGTGGGTTCGAACCCGGCACTGGTCGCATTGCTCGCGAGAAAGTCCAGCATCAGCGGGAAAAACAGCGTGTACGCGTAAGCCACGCCGCCGGTCAGCAACACGAGACTGAGCAGGGTAGCCCCGATCGACGTCGTAGTCGAGACACGCAGTCGATCCGGGCCCCACAGCCCCCGCTCTCTGAGGGCGGGCCGGGCGTAGTAGACCACGACCGGGATCGAGAGCAGAATCCCCACGACGAGGCCGATCTTGATCTGCAGAAGGATGACGTCGAACGGCGTGACTGCGATGATCTCGATGTCGGGGTTCGCGTTGAGGTCGGCCTTCAAGCGGTACCAGAGGAACTCCTGGAGGGCGAATATCGTCCCGATGAACCCGATGACGAAGACGACGAACACGCGGCGGCCGTAGGCTCGAGCGGTCTCGAGGACCGCACCGAGGGTTTCCCGACCGCTCCCGACCGTCCGAGCAACGTCACCGTCGATCGCACTCGACACAGCCTGCGTAGCTCAGCGGCGGCTATCAATCTTTCAGGTCGGGGCGAAGCCGCCCGACAGAAAAGGCTTACAAGCCACTGGAACCGTCTTCTGGCCACTATGGGCGAGGACGGCTCGGACGTGTCGGGCTCACCAGACAGCCGGGAGAGCCGCGGTCCGAGCCCCGACAGGGGATCCGAGCCGGCCGACCCTGACCCCGTCCGGGCGACGACGAAGGCAGATGGAGGGTTTCCCAGCTCGGCAGACGAGCCGGTGTTCGGGCCCGAACCAGCAGAGCCGGAGCTGGCCAGCAGAGAGGAGACGGTCTCCGGACCTGCGAGCGACCAGGAGATGCCGCTTGCCGACCACATCGAGGAGATGGTCCGGCGGCTCGGCATCGTCATCGTGGTGATGGCGGTGGTCAGCGCCGTCGTGTTCCCGTTCGGCGCGGAGCTGATCAACTATCTGTGGGTCAGCATCCTCGGCAGCACGAGCGTGGGGGCGGTCGAGACCCCCGAGCCACGCATCTACGCGCCGCTGTCGCTGGTGCTTGCACGGCTGAAGGTGGCGACGCTGGCAGGGTTCGTGGTGGGGCTCCCCGTGTTCGTCTACCAGACGTATCTGTTCATGCGACCGGGGCTGTACGCCAAAGAGCGGCGATACTACCTCGCGAGCGTCCCCACGAGCCTGCTGCTCGCGACCGTCGGCATGCTGTTTGCGTTTCTGCTCGTGTTGCCGTTTCTGTTCACCTACTTTCTGGGCTACACGGAGAACGCCGCCGAGATCGCGTTCGGGCTCACGGAGACGTTCGACCTGATGATTCTGATGTTGGGCTGGTTCGCCCTCATCTTCCAGATTCCACTGTTCGTCGCGCTCGCACTGATGATGGGCATCGTCTCGCGCCGGTGGATGGCCGCCCGACGGCTCTACTTCTGGGGAGCCTTCGTCGGCATCGCGTTCCTGTTCGCACCGGACCCCACTGGCATGGCGCCGATCATGGTCGCCGCGACCATGGGGCTGCTGTTCGAGGGCACGCTGTTTCTCGACAAGTGGACCGGTCGTGGCAGAGCCGCCTTGCTCGGCCGCACAGCCTGACCCGGCGCGAGATCCCGCCCCGCCGGTGGCGCCAACGTATCTTCGAGCGGCTGCCGGCTGGTCTGTACGGCCGGCCGACGGTGCCGCGCACGCCACGTCGGCTGGAGACTCCCGGGCCGGGAACGCTTTGCCCGCGCCCCTCGACGGTCGCCTGTGCACACCGTCCTGCTGATGCGCCACGGTGAATCGACGTGGAACACGGAGGACCGCGTCCAGGGGTGGGCGCCCACGCCGCTGACCGACCGCGGGGTGAGACAGGCCCGAGACGTGGGGGCGCTGGTCGCGGAGCGTTTCGACGTCGATCGGGTCGTCGCGTCGGATCTGCGCCGGACGAGAGAGACGACCGTACAGGCGCTCGATGCGGCCGGTCTCGCGATCGAGCCGGAGTACGGCTCCCGGTTCCGCGAACGAGCGATGGGGACACTCCAGGGGCTGACCGTCGAGCAGGTGTACGGTGACAATCCGGAGTACTCGTTGCGGGACTCGGGCATCCACGGAGCGAGAGCCTGCCCGCCTGGTGGCGAGTCGTTTCTGGACATGCGCGAGCGCGTCCTCGATGGGTGGGAAGAGCTGGTGGCGACGACCGACAGCCGGACGACCATGGTCGTCACGCACGGCGGTCCGATCTTTGCGATACTCGCCCACCTCTGGGAACGGTCGGTGGTGGAGACGCTGGAGGACGGCTGGGCGTCGAACGGCTCGATCGTGGAGATCAGCATACAGGAGGGCCGGGCCGCGATCAGAGAGACCGATATCCGGCCGGCCGACCCGGCGCCGCGGGCCAGCAACGAAGCCAGCGGCGATCCGGCGGGGACGGCCGAGCCGGCCGAGGACTCAGGCGAGACGGGCCCCTGACAGAGCCGCCAATCGGCCACTCACGGCTGTACCGGTCGGGCTCGGTGCGCTAGTCCCCGCGGGGGTACTCCGTGTGTAGCGAAGCCGAGTCGGCGTCGGCCGCGGGGCTCACACTGCCGGTCTCGTAGCCGCCGAGATCGAGTGTGACGTGGTCGAAGCCGAGCGCGCCGAGGTGCTCGACGGCTGCTTCCGCGAACGCCGTGTCCATCGCCCGCTCGAGCTCCGCGGGGCCCACCTCGATGCGGGCGAGACCGTCGTGATCGCGGACGCGAAACTGTTCGAACCCCCACGACCGGAGGAGACGCTCGGCACGCTCGACGCGGGAGAGCCGGGCCTCGGTGACCTCGATCCCGGTCGGTATTCGCGAGGAGAGACACGCCATCGCCGGCTTGTCGGCGACGGAGAGGCCGTAGTGGTCTGCCATCTGTCTCACCTCGGCTTTGCTCACCGCACAGTCCAACAACGGCGAGTAGACGTCCATCTCGGCGACCGCGCGCAGCCCCGGCCGGTGGCCCTCGCCCGGATCGGACGCGTTGGTCCCGTCACAGACCGTCCCGATGTCGAGTGAGCGGGCCGTCTCGAACATCTTCCCCAGTCGCATCGTCCGGCAGTGATAGCAGCGGTCCTCGTCGTTGGCGACGAATGCTGGGTTCGCCAGCTCCGAGAACTCCGTGGTGACGTGTCTGATTCCCACCTCCTCGGCGATTCGGCGGGCGTCTGCCAGCTCCGCGGCCGGCAGCGTCTCGCTGCGAGCGGTACAGGCGACCGCCGACTCACCGAGCACCTCCTGGGCGACCGCGGCGACGACCGTCGAGTCGACACCGCCGGAGAACGCGACCAACACCCCATCGAACGCGTTGAGCTGCTGTCGCATGGTATCGAGCTTCTGCTCGATGGACGAGGCGGACATACCTGACCGTCGCCCCGGGCCGTCAAAAAGCTGCCCAGCCAGGCGGTGGAGTTAATCAGGCTGGCCGCGCTACCGTCGTCCAGCAGATGGATCTCGAGACAATCCCGGGCGTGGGCGCCAAGACCGCAGCCCGACTCCGCGAGCTCGACGATCCCGAGTCGGCGTTGCAGAACGGCGACGTGGCGGCGATCGCCGGGGCACCGGGGATCACGGACGGGCAGGCGGCCCGCATCGTCAGAGCGGTGATCAGGGCAGAACACGGCGACGAGGGTGCGTTTCTGGCCTCCGACCGGGCCGAGGAGCTCTATCAGGATGCCCTGGAGCTGCTCAAACGCCGTGCGGTGACCCCGTATGCCAGAAAACGTCTCGAGACGCTCTACCCCTCTGCGAGCGAGACACGCATCGTCGAGGTGCGGCAGTTCGCGGGCGCGGCCGCCACGCGCGAGCCCAACCCTGCCATCGAGGAGGCCCTGACCGGCCTGGGGGCCCTCGAGCCAGCGCGAGACGTCAGAGTCAGAGAGCGCTGTCTGGCGACCGGCGATGCCGAGCGATACGCCCGTGCCCGCGAAGCCGTGCCCGAGCTCTCGGTCGAGCTAGTCGACGATGCCCGCGGGATCGCCGAACTCGCCCGTGGCTACCCGACGGTCATCGTGCTGGACGAAGCGTTCCTCGGCGTCGAGGTCGAGGGCGACGTCCGGGTGGAGCCAGAGGCGCTCGCCGAGCCGGCCGCGCTCGTCCCAGAGCGCACCCTTGCGTTCTTCGCCCGGAACCGGGACCGGCTCCGTGCAGCCATCCGCGTCGCACGAGCCGCCGAGCGAACGGGCCCGGCGGACACCGGGGATGGTGCGCCGACAGAACCACCGCTTCGGTCGACGGCACTGTTCGAGCCGGCCTGTGACCTCGAGCACCTCGAGACGAGTCTCGACCGGCTCGAGACGGACGGCTCGGTCGTGGGCGACGACCGGCTGGACGCGCTGGAAGCTGCCGTCGCCGACCTCGACGTGCGGATATCGATGGCCGAGGAGCTGGCCAACACGCGTCTCAAAGAGGCGATCCAAGAGCGCGACGTGACCATCGAGGGGGCGGACCTGCTCTCGCTCGTCGAACAGGGCGCCGGCGTAGGCTCGTTGTTTCGTCGCGAGCTCGCCGACGAGTTCGCCGCGGCGGTCGAGGCCGCTCGTAGCCAGCTGGTCGAGCAGCTGGCGCTGCCCGACCACGAGTCGCTCTGTCGAGAGGCGTTCGGAGACGAGCCGACGTTTCCGGTCGAGGCCGACGAGCGCGTGGTCTCGCGGCTACGCGAGGGGCTCACCGCCGAGCGCGATCGCCACGCCGCGGCGCTGAAACAGGAGGTCGCCGAGACGCTGGCGTCGTTGCGCGAGCCGGCTGCCGAGCTGGTCGAGGCTGCGCTCGAGCTGGACGTCGAGCTCGCCATCGCGCGGTTCACGCGCGACCTGGACTGTACGATGCCATCGTTGGGTGGGCAGGGGGTCGAGGTCACCGGGGGCCGCTCGCCATTGCTCGACCTCGATATCGGAGAGGTCGACCCCGTCGACTACGGGGTCGCGGGCGTGGCGCTGCTCTCGGGCGTGAACTCGGGCGGCAAGACCTCGACGCTGGACCTGTTGGGGCTGGTCGTCATTCTCACCCACATGGGACTGCCGGTGCCGGCCGAGCACGCCCGTGTCCAGCGCTTCGAGTCGCTCCACTACCAGGCAAAGTCACAGGGCACTCTCGATGCCGGAGCCTTCGAGGCGACGCTACGAGAGTTCAGCGGGCTCGCGGACGCCGGCTCCGAGCGGTGCGTGCTCGTCGACGAGCTCGAGTCGATCACGGAGCCCGGCGCGAGCGCGATGATCATCGCCGGAATCCTCGAGGCGCTGGCCGAGTCAGACGCGACGGCGGTGTTCGTCTCACATCTAGCCGGCGAGATCCGTGAGACAGCCGAGATCGACGTGGCCGTCGATGGGATCGAGGCCGTCGGCCTGGAGGACGGCGAGCTCGTCGTCGACCGATCGCCGATCAAAGACCACCTCGCCCGGTCGACACCGGAGCTCATCGTCGAGAAGCTCGCCGGCGAGACCGACGGTCAGAGCTTCTACACACGGCTGCTCAGGAAGTTCGGTGGGGCTGCCGAGCCAATCGAGTCGGACTAGCCCGGTCGGTTCAGCGCCACTCCGGGAGGGGGACCGCCAGCTCGGCCGGTGCCGACATCCAGGCATCGTCACGGCAGATCTCGGCGATGACGAACAACTCACCATCCTCTGACGCCATCACCTCGCAGTCCGAGGTGGCGCTGGAGGTCGTGTGGTCCACTGACATACGTGACACAGGTTGTCATGGATTATAACGATAGCGAAATGTCAGCGCGTGACACGCCGGCCCAGCTGCTCGATGGGCGCCCCAATCGACGAGAGCGGACCGCTCACGTGGCCAAAACCCGGCTGCTCGGCCGATGTGAAACCTCTTAGTACCGGCGGCGCAGCGTTGGCGCATGAACACCGGAGAGATCACGACCCCTCGGGCACCGCTCGTCGAGGCGATCGCCGATGAGTGACGAGCGCGAGCAGGTTGCGGAGCTCGCCAAGCGCCGGGGGTTCTTTCTGCCGGCCGCAGAGGCGTACGGTGGGGTGTCCGGATTCTACACCTACGGGCCCCGGGGGGCGGCGCTCAAACGGGCGATCGAGAGTGCCTGGCGTGATCGGTTCATCACCAGAGAGGGCCACATGGAGATCGCCGGGCCCGACATCATGCCCGAGCCCGTCTTTCGGGCGTCGGGCCATCTCGATGGGTTCGAGGATCTGGTGATCGAGTGTACCTCCTGTGACAGCTCACACCGGGCGGACCACCTGATCGAGGAGGCGACCCAGATCGCCGATGCCGAGTCGATGTCGGCCCAGGCACTCGAGGCACTCGTCGCCGAGCACGAGTTGGCGTGTCCCACCTGTGGAGCGTCGCTGGCAGCGAGCCCGGTCGAGGGGTTCAATCTCATGTTCGAGACGGGAATCGGGCCGGGAGCCACGCAGCCGGGCTATCTCCGCCCGGAGACCGCACAGGGCATATTCGTGGAGTTTCCGATGCTCAAGCAGTACGCCCGCGGACAGCTCCCGTTTGCCGTCGGCCAGATCGGGACCGCCTGGCGCAACGAGATCTCACCGCGCCGGTCGCTCACGAGGGTGCGTGAGTTCACCCAGGCCGAACTGGAGCATTTCATCGACCCCGACCGGGACGAACCACCGCTCGAGCGTGTGGCCGACGTGGAGTTACGACTCGCTCCGGCCACCGCGCAGGCGTCTGGCGGGGCCGACCTCGAGCTGATGTCCGTGGCCCGAGCGGTCGAGACCGAGACCGTCGAGCCCTGGGTGGCGTACTATCTCGGCGTCTCCCAGGAGTGGTACGAACGGGTGGGCGTAGACATGGGACGATTCAGATTCCGGCAGCATCTAAACGGTGAGCTGGCCCACTACGCGACCGACTGCTGGGATGCAGAGGCGGAGGTCGCCGGTGACTGGGTGGAGATCTCGGGGTTCGCCTACCGGGCCGATTACGATCTGTCGAAACACGCTGAGCATTCCGATGCGGAGTTTAGCGTGTTCAGACCGTTCGATGAGCCACGGCGTGTCGAGCGGGCGACGGTCGACCCGGACATGAGCATCTTGGGGCCAGCCCACGGCGACGCTGCGACGGCGATCGCGGCGGCGCTCGAGCGCCTCGCAGAGGAGGACCCCGCGGCGTTCGACGGCGAGAGCGTCGCCCTGGAGGTTGATGGGACGACCTACGAGATCGACACCGAGGTGGCGAACTTCTCTGTCGACACCGTCACCGAGACCGGCGAGCAGATCACCCCGCACGTGATCGAGCCGTCGTTTGGCATCGGCCGCATTCTGTACACCGTGCTGAGCCACGCACTCCAGACCGACGAGATCGAGGGCGAACGGCGCACGCTCCTGGGGCTGCCCGCGAGCGTGGCGCCGACGACCGTCGGCGTCTTTCCGTTGATGGACAAAGACGGGATGGGCGAGCTCGCCCGGACGGTGTCGAGCCAGCTCCGGACGGCGGGACTCAGCGTGGAGTACGACGATTCGGGCAACATCGGCCGGCGCTATCGCCGGCAGGACGAGATTGGAACGCCGTACTGCGTGACGATCGACTACGAGAGTCTCGAGGAGTCGACGGTGACGGTCAGAGACAGAGACAGCACCGCGCAGGCGCGGGTCGACATCGAGCGATTGCCAGGGCGGTTGCAGGCGTTACGTGCCGGCAGTCTCACCGTCGACGCGCTGGGTGAGTGAGCTCCTCGTGGCCACCCACGAACTCCAACGCCGGGCGGTCCATGCCTGCGGTGCGGTGATACCGGCAGGGTGGGTGGTCGGCCTGCTGAGCTTCCAGCAGGTCCAGGCGCTCTGGATCGGCGCTGCCGTGCTCACCGGCCTCCTCGAGAGCGCCCGGCTGGGAGGGCATCTCGCGTCGCCGATCTACGACCGGTTGATCCGCGAGTACGAACGCGACCATCTCGCCGGCTACGCGCTGTACACGGTCGGAATGGCAACCGTGGCGGTGATGCCCGCGCTGGGGATCGGCGTGAGCCCGGCGCTCGCCGTGGCAGCCATGCTGATGTTGGCGATCGGTGACCCGATCAGCGGCATCGCGGGCTCCGGCGAGCTCAGGCCCAGCAAACAGGGGTTCGTCCTGCTGATCATGTTCGGCACCTGCACGCTGCTGGCGGTGCCGCTGGTGGAGTCCGAGCTCGCGGCGATCGCTGGCGGCGTGGGCGCGACGGTCGCCGACGGGCTCAAACCGGTGGTCCTGGGGCGCGTCGTCGACGACAACCTCACGATCGCACCGGTGGCCGCCGCTGCGATGGCGGTGGCGTCGGCGCTCGCCTGACCCCGGCCGGCCCCACTCGGGCGCGCCGGGAGATCCGAGCCCGTCACCGCCGGGCCTGGTGTCGATTAGGGGGGTGACCCACGGGCTCAACACTTTCGCCTCGCGGTACCAAGCTTATTGCCCGGCGACCAGC
>ERZ1034517.392-NODE-392-length-10749-cov-3.845895_pt1 | contig 10749 bp, 10 predicted proteins | sample MGYA00520599_ERZ1034517 | MGnify/ENA primary metagenome ERZ1034517 (study PRJEB33760, sample SAMEA4777701) | hypersaline lake metagenome | biome: hypersaline environment; feature: brines | place: Spain | collected 2012-08 | depth 0 m ...
AGGGGACGGTGTAGTCGGTGCCGACCTCGCTTTCGTGTTTGGCCGGCGGGACCGGTTCGGCACCCAGGTCGTCGAAGTGCTCGGCGACGATGCTCGACGCTGCGCCGTAGTCGGTACGGACGTCGGTGAACGTCCCGCCGCCCCCCTCGCCGGGGTGGTGATCGACGACCGCAAACGGGAGCACGCTGTTGGCGCCCGCGAACCCCCGCGGTTCGTTGTGGTCGACGAGCACTACGCGCTCGGCCGCGACGTCGCTGACGTGGTCGATCGTCTCGATATCGACATCCAGCACCGTCCGGAACGCCCGGTTTTCCTGATGACGGATCTGCCCGGCGTACTGGAGATACGCGTCGGTGTCGACCTGCTCGGCGAGGCTCGCAACCCCCATTCCGGTCGCCATCGCGTCGGGGTCGGGATTGGGGTGCAGCAGGACCGCCACCTCGTCGAGTTCCGACACCGCCTCCAGAAACCGCGCCCCCCGCGGCCGGGTGAACTGGCGGATGGCGTACAGCCCCGCGACTAAGGCGGCGGCCACAACGACCACCGCCGCTGCAATCTCCGGGTTCGCGAGGGCCATCGAGAGCAACCGCCGGAGCATGTCCACTCCGACTTCGGGAAGCGCTGTGCCCATACCCCCACCTCAGGGCACACCCGTAAGAAGATTGCTTCGTTTCACCGGTTGCAGCGTTGTTAGGCGAATACGAAAACAGGATTTGAAACAGCTATACGCCCGGAAAAACGCTCTGTATTTTTATTTTCAAACCGAATCGATGAACAAATCACACGCTAGCGGCGTCCGCTCCAGACAGGTACGCTTCGATCGCGGGACGGTAGCCCTCCCGATACGTGGGGTAGGCGAACTCGTACCCGAACCCGTGTAGGCGGTCGTTCGCACAGCGCTTTCTCGTCTCGATCCGTCGGCGCGCGGCGTCCGAGAGGCTGGAATCCGACAGCCGTTCTTCAGTCGTCCGTTTCGGTGGCTCGCCAACACCGCACTCGCCGGCCAGCCAGTCGGCGAAGTCCCACTTGTCGACGGGTTCGTCGTCGGCGACGAGGACGACCTCGCCGCGGGCGTGGTCGGATTCGAGGAGGAACCGAATCGCCCCTGCGGCGTCGTCGCGGTGGACCATGTTCAGATACCCCTCGGTGACCGGGCCGGACAGATACCGGTCCAACCGATAGCGATCGGGGCCGTACAGCCCCGCAAACCGGGCGACTGTCCCGTCGATCCCGGCGTCGGCGGCATCGTCGACCGCGACCCGCTCGGCCGCTGCAAGCACTCGGGTCTTCTCGGTTTGGGGATCGATCGGCGTCGCCTCGTCGACGAACGCGCCGTCGTGGTCGCCGTAGACGCCCGTCGAGGAGGTGTATACCAGGCGATCCGGCGGCGACGTCCGGTTGGCGTACTCCTCGACTACGTTCCGGAGCCCCTCGACGTAGACCTCGCGGGCGGCGTCGGCGCCGCGACCGCCGGAACTGGCGGCGAACACGATCCACTCGGCGTCGGGGAGGCCAGCAAGCGACGCGGGCTCGGTGGCGTCGGCACGGCGCGGCTCCAGGCCGGCGGCCGCAACCGCATCGAGCCCCGTGTCGGATCGTCGGACGCCGACGACATCGTGGCCGGCGTCGCGGAACTGGCGGCCGAGCTCGAGGCCGACGTACCCACAGCCGACGATGACAGCCCGGACCATCAGCGGTCGTTCCGCGCCGCGAGGAACTGGTGGATCGCGGCGAGTTGTGCGAGCGTCATCTCGGCTCGGCCCTCGAGCGCCTGCTGGACCTCCTGGCCCGAGAGGTCGAGGTCGACGCTGGCCGCGAGGGTGTCGACGTCGACCACGCCGGTGGTCATCGCCATCAGGAGGTGATCACGGAGCTCCAGCACGACCGACTCCGCGTCCGGGCGATCGTCGTCAAGCGCCAGCAGGGCTGCTGCGTCCTCGACGCCAAGGTCGGGGACCGTACCGCCTTCGAGCGCCCGGATCCGGTCGGCGTCGACCCCGGACTCGGCGGCGGCCGTCTCCGCGTCGACCGCGGCGATCGCGTTCCGGAGTTGCGTCTCGTACGCCTCGCGAAGTTCGTCGGGTGACACGTCGCCGGGATCGTCGGCCGCATCGTAGAGCATACCTCATCGGTGGCCGTCGATCGATATTACGCGTTCGGTTGAGGGCGCTCCCGGGGTCGTGGCGGCTCGATCCGTGGACCGCGGTCGTCCCGGCTACTGTTCCTCGGTCGGCGCCGAACACCGCAGACACAACACGTTATTGTCGACCCAGTTCACGTCGGTCGATCCGCAGACGGGGCACTGGTGGTGGTCGGTGTCGTACTCGGTGGTCCCCCGCGGCGCCGCGAGGTCGCCGTCGGCGATGACCCGCTCGATCAGCGACGGGAACCGTTGGCGTTTGTACGACGCCCGCGCCGCGAGGAACGCCCCCGGATCCGAGGGGTCCGTGCCGTGGATGTCCTCCCACTTGATCGCGATCTCGCCGTTTGCGGGGCCGCGTGCGACCTGCTTCAGCGGTACGACGGCGGCCTGAAACAGCGGCGTTGTCGCCCGTGTCTGCGGGTCCTCGATTTCCGCGCCGGCCGCGCGGTACGCGTCGGCGGCGTCGTCGTACGCGTCGGCGGCGCCGTCGAGCCCGCCCGCCGCCCGGAAGTCGCCGACGAACTCCAGGAGACACGCCCGCTGTCCCGGATTCGCCGCGACGCCGGCCAGTTCTTTGGCTTCCGCAACGCCCGCGATCGCCCGACGGGTCCCCCGGGCGTTGCGGCCGGCGACCCGATACGCGACCGCGGCGACGACCAGGTGTGCGAGTCCTTCTCCCACCCACCCCCGGTCGTCGACGTCGAAGGTCTCAATCTCCGGACGGGGGTCGGCGAGTACGCGCCACCCGGCTCTGGTGTACTCGTTGCCGGCAACGACGAAGTTGTTGTCAGCGAGCGCCGCGACAGCCGCCTCGTGGTGGCCGGCGTCCTGTGTGTTCATACAGGGAGTACGATTCGACTGTACACAAGGGTGTCGCGTCCCGCCTGCCGTCCACAGCGGGCCGGCGGTGCGTTACTCGCGGGCCCGACCCGTGTTCTCCAGCCGGTAGACGCGGACAGCGAGTGCGAGGAACGTGGCGAGAAGCGTCAGTGAGACGGCCGCCGCCCCGGCGATGTCGTGGGCGATGACGTCGTGGTCGCCGACGCTGACGAGGTGCGGGCCGAAGTACGTGTGGTGGTAGTCGCCGACGATGGGGAGGAAGTAGTCCACGATGTCGTTGAACCCGAACCACGCGACCGCGACCCCGACACCCGAGAGGGTGAACGTCGCGTACCGGTGGATCACGAGCGCCTGGAGCGCCATTCCGAGGTGGCCGACCAGTAGAAACCAGTAGTACGGGTCGCCGCTCGTGAGCACGTCGTTGATCGTGAGTTGGACCACGACCACCCAGAGGCCGTACTTGAGGTTCCCGACGAACGCTACGGCGTGGAGCCACTCCCGGTTCCGGCCCACCTTCCACGACACGAGGCTCGCAAGCATCAGCATCGTCACCGTCGGGCTGTCCGGAACCACCGGCCACATCACGACCGGGGTGTTCCCCAGTTGAAACCGGTAGTACCAGAAGCCGAACAGCGTGCCCACAAGATTGACCGCGACGACGACCCAAACGAGCCGGAGCGTCAGCGTCTCGACCCGGGTGGGAAGCGGCGCGAGATACGCCGGAAGGTCGTCGGTGGCGGGAATCGGCGCCATTGTCTCGGTTCTGTGCAGGCGGGAGTACAAGCGTTCCGATCGTGTCGTTATGCGATCGCTGGCGATATGTGGTGCCGGAATCAACGTGCAACATGGCACCATTTCACGTTGTCGTCCCGCTCGACGGGTCGCCGCTGGCGGACGAGGCACTCAGGCGGGCGCTTGAGCTCTTCGAGTGCCGGATCACGGTTCTGAACGTGGTGACGCCGATCGATGCGGGAATGAGTGAGGGACACGTCCTCGCCCCCGACGCGGACCGTCGCGAGGCCGCGCGGGAGCGAGCCACTAGGGTCGTCGAACGGGCGAGGGCACACGCCGCCGAAGCCGACCGGGTGGTCGAGACGGCGGTCGAGACGGGGGACCCGGCGGACGTCATCCTCGCGTACGTCGACGAACACGACGTCGATCACGTCGTCTTGGGCGGGCACGGGGGTGAGCGGGGCGCAATCGCGCGCCGGATGCTCGGAACCGTGGCGACGACCGTCGTCGGCGAGGCGCCCGTGAGTGTGACGGTTGTCCGGTGATTGTCTCATACTGTCGGCTATACCGACGTGAAGATTTTCGACACCCCGGGGTGTCGAAATCCGTCACGTGACGATAGCCGACAGTATCACTTGCCGAGTATCGTAGCGAAGAGCCGATACATCCCGAAGCCGACCGCGACGGAGGTAGTGAGCGTGATGAGCCAGAACCCGAGTGTCACGCCGATCTTCCGGCGGGAGACGCCCGCCGACCCGCCGGCGAGGCCGCTGCCGATGACCCCCGAGAGGATGATGTTGTTGAACGAGATCGGGATCCCCAGCGCGATGGCCAGTTGGGCGATGACGAATCCGGGGACCAGCGCAGCGATCGAGCGCCTGACCCCCAGCTGTGCGTATTCGCGGGAAGTCGCCTGTAGCAGCTTCGGTGCGCCCATCCACGCACCCGCGAGGATACCGGTCGCACCGAACGCCAACAGGACGATACCGGGGAGGCCGAGTTCGGCCCCGTAGAGGTTTTCGAGCGGGCCGGTCGCCAGCCCGACCTGGCTGCCGCCGCTGGAGAACGCGACAACACTCCCTAAGACGACGAGAAACGTCCGGATTCCCTTGTCGACGGATTCTATGGTCCGGCGACGCATGAACCGAAAGCTCAGCGCGGCAACGCCCACCGTCACCACAAGCACCAGCGGGTCGATCCCGGCGGGTGTGGGCGTGTCGAGCGATCTGGCGACGAACCCCGCGACGGAGCTCTGTGCGACGCCGGGCGCCGACGGAATAATCGCGAGCTGCACGTTCGCAACGATCCCGCCGACGACCGCTGCCAGGAGCGGGACGCCGACGGTTTCGGGGATGTCTTCACGCCGGAGGAGTGTCGCGGTGGCATAAGCGAGCCCGCCCGATACCGGCGGAACAAGCGCCCAGAACGTCAGGATCTGTCGATAGGTGTCGGTCGCGGGGTCGCCACCCAAGGCGAGGCCGACACCGACCATTGCTCCGGTGGTCGCAAACGCCGCGGGGACCGGAAAGCCGGTGTAGACGCCGAACATCATGTACCCGGTGGCGGTCAGCAGCCCCGCTGTCGCCGCCAGCGACGTGATCTGGACGCCATCGATCAGGCCCGCACCGACGGTCTCGGAAATGGCCCCGCCCTGGAGGAGTGCGCCCAGTGCAGCGAGGATGCCGATGAGGAAGGCCGCCTGCATCGTCGAGATGGCGTTTGCACCGATCGCCGGCGCGAAAGGCGGCGAGTTGCTGTTGGCCCCGAGCGCCCACGCGGTGGCGAGGCTGGTGAGTGTCGCCAGTACGACGAGCGCCCAGAAAACAACGCCCGGCATACTCAGCTGCCTCCACGGAAACGGGAGTGGGGCATATCACCCGCTTGTTTGAGTGTTGAATTAAAGTTTCGTGTGGCGGGATCGACCCCGTAGGGACGCGATTCCTGGCCGGTAGATGCGACCGGGCGGAGTTGTGGGTTCCCATGGCCGGACAGCGGGTGCCGAGGATCGCCGTCCTCCCAGCACATCGCAGGCGCGGAGCTTCTGCGGCCGTTTCCTCGGTCCCGATACCGTCACTGCAGACGACACAATCCGACCGGCTTCTGCTCTTCCGTCCGTGACGACCGTGCCGACCACGGCAAGCCGCGCGTTCACTCGTCCGTGGTTTTGATTTCGGCCGACAGACCCTGGGCCATCTCGATATCCTTCGAGTTGTTCAGGGTCCACGCAGTGCGGTCGGTGACGGCTTCGATGGCCTCGCGGGCCGAGGGGTAGCCGTTGCCGGACTTTTTCACGCCGCCGAAGGGAAGCTGGACCTCCGCGCCGATACACGGGAGATTCCCGTACGCCAGCCCAACTTCGGCGTGGTCCCGGTAGTAGTGTATCTGGCGGTAATCCTCCGAAACGATCGCACCGGCGAGGCCGTACTCGGTGTCGTTCTGAATGGCCACCGCGCGCTCGATGTCACCGTCGTATTCGAGGAGCGCAACGTGCGGACCGAACACCTCCTCGTGGATACACCGAAGGTCCGCGTCGGGGTGGGCTTCGTAAACGAACGGGCCGATCCAGTGGCCGTCCTCGTGACCGTCGGGGATCTCGTCGGCCGCGAGGTCGGTGCGGTCGACCAGGACGTTCACGCCCTCCTCGCGGGCGAGTTGATTGTACCCTTTGACTTTCTCGTGGTGCTCCGCTTCGATGAGCGGCCCCATGAACGTCTCTTCATCCAGGGGGTCGTCGACGGCGACGTCGTTTGCGACCTCGACGAACTGCCGTTTGAACTCGTCGTAGATGTCGGTGTGGACGATCAGGCGCTCGGCGGAGACACAGCGCTGGCCCGTCGTCTTGAACGCGGACATCACCGCCGAGTGGACCGCGATGTCGAGATCCGCTTCCTCCGTGATCACGACTGCGTTCTTTCCGCCCATCTCACAGACGGCACGCCTGCCGGCGACGCCGCCGAGTGTGTCCTGGATCAGGTGGCCGACCTCCGCCGACCCGGTGAACATGACCGTCTTGACGTCGTCGTGTTCGACGATCGCGTTCCCAGCGTCGCCGAACCCCTGGACCATGTTGAACACGCCGTCGGGAATCCCGGCGTCGTCGAACATCTCCGCGATGATCTGTGCACACCACGGGGTCTGCTCTGCGGGCTTGAACACGACGGTGTTTCCCTCCACCAGCGCGATGGCCATGTGCCAGTAGGGGATCGCGACGGGGAAGTTCCACGGGGTGATACAGCCGGTGACGCCCCGGGGCTTCCGGCGCATGTACGCGTCCTTTGCCGGGATCTCAGAGGGGACGATGTCGCCCTTCGGGTGGCGCGCGTCGCCGGCGGCCCACTCGACCATGTGTGCGGCTTCGACCACGTCGGCGCGTCCCTCGCTGATTTCCTTTCCGCACTCTTTTGTGACGACCTCGCCGAGTTCGTCGGTGCGCTCGCGCAGTTCGTGGTAGACGTCCCAGAGGTATTCGGCGCGCTGGACCCGTGAGAGCGACCGCCACTCCTCGAACGCCCCGTCCGCCGCGTCGACCGCGCGGTCGACGTCAGCCGACGTCCCCTTCTGAAATTCTCCGAGGGCCTCCCCGGTCGCCGGGTTCTCGCTCTCGAAGGTCTCCGAGCCCGTACTCGATACCCACTGACCGCCGATGTACTGTTGGGATGGCTCCGACATGGGTAATACTCCTTTCCGGCGTGTCCAAACATCCCACCCGACCATGGTCGGCAAACTCTTTGTTATGGAGTACCAATGATTCGGCGGCAATGGCAACGACTGACTCGGGCGGGCGGGACGAACGGGCCGGGACGCGACTAACGCTCGATGCGTGGCACCCGAACTGCTGGGCGCTCGAAGCGACGAGCAGAACTGACGGCGGCGTGCTCGCACACGCCGTCTATACTTCGCCGCGGACCGACGGCGACGTGCCGAACTCGGTAAACGGCCTGTTTACGGCCTTTGCGGACACGAACGAGGTGGTCGAGAACCTGCTCGATGCGATCCGCGACTCCGAGTGCGCGGGCGATCTGTTCGAGCTGCAGGAGCGGTTCGGGCGTGCACAGGACGCCCCGGGAAACGTCGTTCGGGAGTTCTTCTTGGAGTACGACCCGGCGGATATGTTGTGTCCGACGCTGCTCGAACACGGGTTCGTCCACAGCGCGCCCGTCAGAATCGAGGACGGCCGCGAGGAGTGGCAGGTGTGCTTCGCCGGCGAGCGGACCGAGATCCGGGCGTCCCTCGATGCGGTCGAGGCCGAGTCCGGGGCCGAGGTGACCGTGGAGTCGATGTCGTCGTCCGGACACGCTGGACAGACGCCACGCGAGCAACGGCTCGACACGCTCACGACGACCCAGCGGGAGGTGTACGAGCACGCCCGCGAGGCGGGATACTACGAGTGGCCCCGCGAGGCATCGACCCGCGAGCTTGCTGACCACATGGACGTCTCGAAGACGACGTTACTCGAGCACCTCCGGAAGGCGGAGTCGAAGCTGTTGGATCCGTAACGCCCGGACGGTCCCGACAGCAGAACGCCCGTGGTTCCGTGCTGTCCTCAGACGGCCGCTCTCAACTCCCGACGACCGCTCTCAACTCCCAATGACCGCCCGCAGTGCGAACAGCGCGTTCGACTTGCGCTCACGGAGCCGCCGGTAAAAATACGAGAACCACTTCGAGCCGTACGGGATATACTGGTACACCTCCGCATCGACATCGGGATCGCTGGCGAGATCGAACTGCGCCGCCTCCCGGACGCCCGTCAGCATCTGTACCTCGTACGGAGTCCCGTGCTCAGCGTGGAGTTCACGCGCGTCAGCGATCATCGCCGGGTCGTGGCTCCCGACGGCGACGCCGTCGTCGAACGCCTCGAACATGTACCTGAGGTCCTCGCGATACGCCTCGTCGACACGGGCCTTCTTTTCATACGATATCTCGGCGGGCTCGTCGTATGCCCCCTTGACCAGCCGGACCTTCCCGGGGAGGGCCGCGAGCCGCTCGAGGTCCTCTCGGGTACGCTTGAGGTTCGCCTGCACGCAGACGCCCACGTTACCGTCGGTCGCAGTCGCGTGTCGCTCGAATGCGTCGAGGGTCACGTCGGTTGTTTCGTGATCCTCCATATCGATCCACACGAACGTTGCGGCCCCACCGGATCCGGTCGCTTCGGGGTCGTTGGCCGCCTCAACGATCCTCGCGAGGTTCCCCGCGAAGACGTCGTCGCCGACGGTGAGGCCGATCTGGCTCGGCTTGACCGAGATACAGGCGTCGACGTCGCGCTCGGCGATTTCCTCGACGAGGTCGACGTACGCGTCAGCGTCGGCGTCGGCCGGCTCGCGCGCCTCGTAGTGCTCTCCAAGGTGGTTCAGGATGCCGGCCACGCCCCGATCGTTGATCGTCTCGACGTGAGCGAGTGCCGCCTCCGGCGTCTCCCCGGCAACGAAGTTGTTCGCGATGGGCGGTATCATACGGAACCCCCGTGTCCGTAAGCGTATATAACAACACCCGACCAATTGTTACAGCTTTTCGAGAGTCGTATAAAACGGTTACACCGCCGTATCTGGTGAACTGTTGAAATTTTTCCCTTCGACTATGGGCGCATCAGATTCAAATGGTTCTATTGGGTGATGGGACGGTGTGGTCTCCGAGCCTCCGAAGTGAACTATCCAAGCGATGAGAAACTGCGATATTCCGAGAAGGGAGACTTGTGGCTCTTTGCGGTTCGCGGAAAGAATACGAAAGGCGGCTCGAAAAAGATCCGGGACGCGTGGATGCCTGACGATGTCGCCGATGACATCCACAAATTCAGCCGAGAGCGTGATCTCGTGCCGTCAGATTCGTGGATCGACGCGAGTACGCCCTCGGTCCGCCGATGGGTGAAAGAAGCTGCTCAGAGGGTTACAACGGACACAGACGCGACACGGTGGAGCTCGATATCTTCACACGATCTTCGACGGTCTTGGGCAACGTACCATCTCGTCGAGCGGCAAGTCGATGTCCGGACGATGATGAGTATCGGTGGGTGGTCCGACTACTCTGCTGTTGAGCCATACCTAGCGGAGCCGACAGAGGCGCGGATTGGAGAGGCTATGAGGATATAGTGGGATCGGAATCGATCCGCAGTCCAACAGTCGCCATTGGAAAGACATCCGCTCACCGAGGCGGCGAATGGTCGTAGAGAGGGGGATCGTAATAACCAGAGTTGGCCGGGAGCTCCGACCTATTTCTCTTTACTCGGTGGTTGTACGACATCTCCAAGCGACCGAACCAATTGTACCCCGTTCTCGTAGTCAGTAGTGACTCGATATCCTTCCTCGTCTTGCTCGATGACCCCTACGCTGGGGTGGGCAAGAAGCTGGAGGGCGGACCGGACCTCTTCGGTGGTTGGGACGTTGTCTGAATCTTCCATACCTACGACGATCCACCGTACATCCTCTGCCGTCTCCACGGATCCGTCGGCACGCTCAAGCGCCCGGATGGCGGCGAGAAGAATCCCTCCAGCATCTATGCGCTCCTGAATCGACTCATCAAGGAGATCAAGCCTGTCATCTTGGAAGGCTCCGGGGCGTGTCAGGAGATCCATAGTTTCCTCGGGCGGGACGGCATATTGGTCCCGGCGGTCGAGTAAGTCGATAAGATCGTCGACGGCTATGGTGGTGAGGTCGGTCGTTTCGGCGTTATCAATGACCTTCGGGGCGAATCCCGGGGCGACCACGAGGGCGTGGTCAGCGCCACGCTGGCGTCGGTGCTTGTCCACATTAGTGACCTCAAGGGAGTTGACCCGCCCGCTACCCCGGGCCTTCACCTCGACGACGACGTGCTCTGGGGACCGTATCTCTACGTCAGTGTCTCCTCCCCCCTCAATCCAGTCGGCGGTACAACCCAGCCGGGAGAAGGCTTTCGCGACGAGCTTCTCGAACTCTTCGTGGGCGTCACCATCCGTGCTGGCTGCCCGAAGTTGGTCAGCAAAGTCGGGAGTTGGTCCGTCATCTTCGTCGTCGACAGGGTGTACACGCTCGCCGGAGTCAGTCAGGTCGGCGATGGCGGTCTCG
>ERZ1034517.397-NODE-397-length-10644-cov-4.491548_pt1 | contig 10644 bp, 10 predicted proteins | sample MGYA00520599_ERZ1034517 | MGnify/ENA primary metagenome ERZ1034517 (study PRJEB33760, sample SAMEA4777701) | hypersaline lake metagenome | biome: hypersaline environment; feature: brines | place: Spain | collected 2012-08 | depth 0 m ...
TCTACAAGTCCGAGGAGATCTCGAACGTGATCGACCGGGTCGAACTCGACCGGACGCTCGCGGCCTGCGCCGAGGACGCGGGTGCGGATATCAGGGAGAACCACACTGTCGTCGACGTCGACGAACGCCACGACGCCGTGACGCTCACGGTCTCACACGCCGACGGGACTGAGACGGTTCGGGCAAAGATGGTCGCGGGGTGTGACGGCCCCACCTCCCGAGTCCGGCGGCAGTCGGACCTCCCGGAACCGGAGGAACTCCTCCACGGTGTGCTCGCGTTCGATCCGGAGCCCGACGACAGCGACTTCGTCGATGTCCACCTGACCGCGCCGCGCTTTTTCGCGTGGCGGATCCCCCGCGGCGACGCGGGCGTCGAGTACGGGTTGGGTGCCCCGCCCGGCGCGTCGGTGAACGAGCTGTTCGACCGGCTGACCGAGGTCTACGACGTCGAGACCGAGCACTTCTGTTCGGGCGCGATCCCGATCGGGCCGCCGGAGCGGGTCCACACCCGTCGGGCGTTCCTGATCGGCGACGCCGCCGCCCAGACCAAGCCGTTCACCGGCGGCGGGATCCTCTACGGAATGACCGCCGCCGACTGCGCGGCCGGAGTGGTCAACCCGGATGACCCCGGGTCGATCCGGGATTACGAGTCGGCGTGGCGGTCGGCGCTCTCGAAGGAGATCGCCCTGGGCCACTGGATCCGGCGGGCGTACTCGCTGCCGGAACCGCTCCAGCGGGCGGGGCTCCGGGCGCTCTCCGGCGAGATCGGCGTCCACATGGACCAGCCGACGTCGTTCTTCTCCCGGGAACATCTCTCGAAGCTGGTGAGTCGATAGCGGTCGCCGTGACGGGACCGCGACCGACGAGCTACGCCTCCGGGTAGGTGGGTAGCCGCTTCGAGACGGCACCGCCGTCGACGAAGGGCAGCGGCGTCCGAACGGCGTCGACTGTGCCGTCGTCGCCGTCGACCGACACCGACTCGCCGCCGACGTCGAAGTCGACGAGCGCGAGCGCGATCGGTTCCTCGAGCGACGGGCTCTCGACGGCCCGCGTCACCTCGCCGATCCGGTCGCCGTCGGCGGTGACAGCCGCACCGGGGTCGGGGAGTGGGTCGCCGTCGTCCGGTTCGAGCCGAAGCCCGACCAGCCGCTGGCTCGGCCGGCCCCGGTTTTCGACCTTCGAGACCACCTCCTGACCGACGTAACACCCCTTCGCGAAGTCGAGCGCGTTCCGGAGCCCCAGCACGTTCGGGATGCGGCCGTCGAGTTCGGTGTCGAAAAGCGGCGTGCCGGCTTCGATCGTGAGCGTCTGCCACGTCCGATACCCGAACGGGACGGCGTTCATCCCGAACGACAGCAGCGTCTCGAACACCCGGTGTGCGGCGTCGGCGGTACACACCACCTCGTACCCCTCCTCGCCGGTGAGGCCGTCGCCGGCGACCACGGTCACGCCCTCCCCGCCCATCGATCCGCGGACGAACGTCAGCTCGGGTTCCGGCGAGCCCGCGCCGTTGAGGACGCTCGCGACCTTCTCCGTCGAGTTCGGGCCGTGGACGCCGAAGACCGCAAACTCCGTCGCCGCCGCCCGAACCTCGACGTCGCGGATGAACACGTTCCCCGCCCACTCGTCGGCGAGTGGTTCGGCCCGGTCCGGCGGCGTGAAACACAGCAACCGCTCGCCGGCGTTGTAGACGTAGAGGTCGGTCTCGATGCGGCCCTGCGGGTCGAGGAGCAGCGCGTAGACGCCCGCTCCCTCCGTGGCCGGGACCTGGTTGGAGACGGTGTCGTCGACGAACTCGACGCGGTCGTCGCCCTCGATCACGACCACCCCGTACCCCATCTCGACCACGCCGACGCCGTTACGGACGGCACGGTGCGTCCGCTCCGGACGGCCGTAGTCCCGGACGAACCGCCGGTCGCCGCGGTCGAAGAACGTCGCACCGTACGTCTCGTGCATCTCGGCGACGACAGTCATCACCGTACTATCGGCGACACGCGGGTAAATGCGTTCGGCACGCGGTAGCGCGCACGGCACACCCGCCAGCCGTTACAACCCGAACCGTTCCCGAAGCGCGTCCAGGTACCCCTGTTCCTCGTGGCGTTCGGCGTCGGGATCGGGGACGACGCGGTCGTCGACCAGGATCACCACCCGGTCGTCGCCGTCCTCGACCGAGATCAGGCCGTCCTGTTTCAGCGCCGCGAGCGCCGCCTCGATGTCGTCGATGTCGGTATCGACGGCAGCGCGTACCTCGAAGACGGTCATCCCCTCCTCCGCGCGATCGACGAGCGCGTCGAGGACAGCTACCTCGACGTCCCGCCGGTCCCGGAACTCGCGCCGCGCTCTCATACCCGGGTCTTGTCCCGCATCGGGTATACGCTTACCGCCGTCAGTGCCGGGCGTCCCCGGTCCGGTCCACGGATCGTGAGGTAGCGCTCGGCGACGCGCCGAGGCCGCGTCTGCCGTCCGTCTGACGGAGCAGGTACACTTTTGACGGTGAGCGCCGCAACACCGCGTAATGGGACTGAAATGTCGTCTCTTCGGGCACACGTACGGGAACCCCGAAGTCGAGCGCAGCCGCAAGGAGGCGGGTGACGAAGTCGTCGTCACCATCCGAAACGTGAAGCGGTGCGAACGGTGTGGGGACGAGAAGATGGTGAACCAGACCAAGGAGGTCACGTCGGTCCGCACCCCCGAGGAGGTCGGACTCGACGCAGCCGAGGACGGCGCAGCGACCCCGAATTCCGCAAGCGGGGGAGACAGCGGCCCGGCCACAGGGCCGGAATCGCCGGTGACGCCGGTGGAGTCGGATCCGACACCGGCGGCGGAGCCAACCCCCGACCTGGACGCCGCGGTGGACGCGACCGTGGGCGGCGACACGGAGCCGACGGTCGAGACGCCCAACGAATTCTCGGGCGGCGGGGTCGACGACAGTACCGCGGTCGACCCTGTGGAGGACGCGGTGGACGCCCGGCCCGAATCGGGCGACCACCCGGGAACGGACGGCGAGTGGGACGAGGATGCGGTGATCGAGGAGCCGGACGCACAGGCCGGTGGAGCAGCCGACGAACCGGACGCACAGCCCGGAACGGCCGCCCCGGAGCCGTCTGCGGCCGACGACCCCGACGAGGGGTCGGGGGCAACGAGCGACGAGGGCTGGGAGACGGGAAGCGACGACTGGGACGATGTCGAGCCGGACCCCGATGTCGACGACGCGGTGATCCTCGACGCCGGTGAGACCGAGCGCGACGAGGTCCAGTGGCCCGAGGAACCGGACGCCGACCCCGAGTCGGCCACCGATACCGCCGACCCGGAGGCACCACAGACGGCGGACGAACGCCGGACCACTGACGCCGAGATCATCGACGCCGGCGAGGCGGGAGCCGAGTCCGCCGGTGGCTCCGCGGGTGGGTGGCCCGATCACGACGACACGAGGGCTGCCGACGGGTGGCCCGACCACGAAGGCGCCGACGAGGGGTACTCCGCGACCCCCAACGGCGATGTCGACGCCGAGTTCGCCGGGAACGGACTGACACCCGAGGTGAACGGCGGCGCGCCCGACGACCCCGCCGCAGTCGACGGTATCACCGTTGGGGGCGGCGCGGCCGAGGGCGCGCGCACGGACGCCGGCACCGACTCGGACGCCGAACCCGGGAGCGACACCGGGACCGGCGAGGGGTTCGTCCGCGCCGGGGAGTCGACCGCGGACGACGTCCCCGCGGACCGGGTGGAGTTCTACTGTCCCAACTGCGGGCACGCCCGGGTCGCCGGCGCCTCCTCCATCCGCGCCGGCGACATCTGCCCGGAGTGCAAGCAGGGATACATCGCCGAACGCGAACGGTAGCGGGACGAAACTGGTAAACCACCACCTGTCGAACCACGGGCCATGAAGGAGTACAAGATGCGCCGCGGGGAGACCCTCGAGGAGCGGATCCCGGACATGGAGTCGACCGTGGAGGCGTATTTCGGCCCGATCACGGGGACGACAGAGCACAAGGGAAGCGACCTCTACGTGGTCGAAGAGCCCGACAACCCGGTGTTCGAGCGGGTCGTCGCCGGCACCGTCGCGTACAGCAGCAAGAAGGACCGCATCGGCGTCGAGTTCGAGGAGCGCGACCCCACCGAACTGGGCCCCGACGAACTCGAAGCCGCCGGCGAGGCCGTCGACACGAAGAACGACTTTCTGCTCGAGGCGACCGGCCGCGACGCCAAGTCCCGCCGGGATTCGATGAAACGCGATGTCGAAGACGACGCCCCCGACTACTGAGTCGGCCCGACCACCGACGCGCGACGTCGCCGCGGCGTCTCTCCGGCCCGGACGCTGTGGAACCGGGATCGGCCCCGAACCCGCTTAATTAAGTATCGCGCTCACTCGTAACGACACGATGGCCAACTACGTTGGCGTCGACCTGGGGGCGACGAACGTCCGGGCGGTCGCCGCCGGGGGCGACGGCACGATCCTGGGGGCGGCCGACGGCGACACCCCGCGGAGCCCCACCGGGATCGGCGTCACCGAGGCCGTGTTGGGAGTCGTCCGCGAGGCGTGCGCCGAGGCGGGGATCGACCCGGAGTCGGTGACCGCGGCGGGGATCGGGTCGATCGGCCCCTTGGACCTCGCGGAGGGGGCGGTCGAGAACCCCGCGAACCTCCCGGACACCATCGACCGGATCCCGCTGGTCGGGCCGCTGTCGGTCCTTCTCGACACCGACCAGGTGTACCTCCACAACGACACGAACGCGGGCGTGATCGGCGAGCGGTTCTACTCCGAGCGCAACCCCGACGACATGGTGTATCTCACCATCTCCTCGGGGATCGGCGCGGGCGTCTGCGTCGACGGCCACGTCCTCGCAGGGTGGGACGGTAACGCGGGCGAAGTCGGGCACATGACCGTCGACCCGCAGGGCCGGCTCACCTGCGGGTGCGGCCACGACGGCCACTGGGAGGGGTACTGCTCGGGCAACCACATCCCCCGGTACGCGGAGTACCTCCACGACGACGACCCGGTCGAGACGGCGCTGCCGATGGACGACCCCTCGTTCTCGGCGGCGGACGTCTTCGAACACGACGGCAGCGACGAGTTTGCGACCCACGTGGTCGACCAGATCGCCCACTGGAACGCCATGGGCGTGGCGAACATCGTCCACGCGTACGCGCCGCTCGTGATCTACGTCGGCGGGGCGGTCGCGCTCAACAACCCCGACCGAACCTTGGATCCGATCCGCGACCGGATGGCGGACATGGTGATGTCGAACGTCCCCGAGATCCGGCTGACCACCCTCGGCGACGACGTGGTGGTGAAAGGCGCCCTGGCGAGTGCCATGACCGGCGGGACGGGGGACGCCTCCCGAGCGTGATGCGGCGACGACGCTTCCTCCGGGGTGTCGGCGGTGGGCTCGGGACAGCCGCGGGCGTCGCGGTCGGCGGACGGGCGTCGACCCGCCGGGTCGCGGCCCACCCCGGCCCCTACGAGCCGTACGGGTCGATCGACGTCGAGGGCACGAAGGAGGCGGTCGTCGACCCCGACGGCGACGTAGCGTACCTCGCGACCACCACCGGATACGCGACCGTCGACGTGTCGGCGCCCGATCGGCCCGAACTCCTGGCGGACGTCCGCGACCCGCTTTCCGACCGCGAGGACGGCCCGCTCCGGGGGATCTTCGACGCCAAACTCGACGCGGCCGATCCGACGACGCTCGTCGTCGCCGGCCCCGCGAACCCCCGGCGCGGCGCGATCTCGGGGATCCTCGTGGTCGACGTGTCGGACCCCGCCCGGCCCGAGGAGGTCGCGTTCCACGCGACGGAGTTCCCGGTCCACAACTGCTTCGTGCGCGACGGCCTCGCGTACCTCACCGGCAACGACGGCGGCCGGAACCCGGTCGTGATCGTCGACCTCGAAACGGGGGCGGAGGTGGGCCGGTGGTCGGTGGCAGACGCCGCCGACGCGTGGGCGGCGGTCCCGAGCGGACTCCGGAGCGTCCACGACGTGTACGTCGCGGGCGACACCGCGTTCGTCGCCCTGTGGGACGCCGGCACCTGGGTTCTCGATGTCTCGGATCCCGCCACTCCGACCGTCCGGGGCCGGGTGGACGTCCCCGACCCCGGCCCGCTTGCGGACCTCTCGGAGTCTGTGGTCCGCCGCCGGGCCACGCTGCCGCCGGGGAACCACCACTACGTCGCGACCGACGAGTCGGGGACGCTCCTCGGCGTCGGCCGGGAGTCGTGGGGTCGTCGGGTCGAAGACGACGCCACCGCGACGGCGACGCCCGCAGCCGACGTTGCGGCGAACGATTCGGCGCCGACAGCCGGATCCCCACCGGCGGTGACGGCCGCTCCCGGCGCGGAGTTCGTCGGCGGGCCCTCCGGGATCGATCTCTGGGACGTCTCGGACCCCGCGGCCCCGGTCCCGCGTTCGACCATCCCGGCGCCCGCCACACCGGACCCGACCTACGGCGGTGTGTGGACCACCGCACACAACTTCGAGCTCGCAGGCGACGTGCTCTACGCCGCGTGGTACCGCGGCGGAGTCACGCGCCACGACGTCTCGGACCCGGGCGCGCCCGAGAGGCTCTCGTGGTGGCGCGATCCCGAGTCGACGAACTTCTGGACCGCGCGGCTGGCGGCCCCGGGCGACCAGGACGGCTTCTTCGTCGCCACCAGTTGGGGTGTCGGCGACGTTTCCGGCGGGCTCTACACGTTTCCGGACCACGCGGGCGAGCAGGCCGACCCCCCGGACGTGCTGCCGTCCGGGACCGCGACGCCGCGCCCGCGGTACGATCCCGTGACGGCGACGCCCGAGGAATCACCAACGACGCCCACACCGGACACGGGCGTCGACGGCGGGATCAGCGCCCCGGGGTTCGGCGTTGCTGCCGGCTTGGGTGGCGTTGCGCTCGCGATGTTGCGGCTCTGCCGGCGAGGCGAAAAGCGGGAGTGACTCCTTGGATCGGGGCCCCGGTTTCGTCCGTGTATGTTCGTGACACACTTTTATCGGCGCCGGGCCGACGTGAGCACAACCGCAAGGTTCCAAAGCATCGGGGCCGTAGAAGAGCCAATGAGCGACTCCGAGAACTCCCTCCAACACCGGATCGAGGAGTGGATGGTCGGCCAGATGCCGATCATCCAGATGCACGGCGGCGACAGCGTCGTCCGGACGGCGGACGAAAACACCGGCGAGGTCGTGGTGGAACTCGGCGGCGCGTGTGCGGGGTGTGGGATCTCCGACATCACCGCCAACAACATCAAATCGGACCTGATCATGGACTTCGACGCCGTCGAGGACGTGACGGTGAAGGTTCCGAGCTCCGGTGATCACGGCAATAGTACCGTTGAGGGGGGCCGTGGCGGCGAAATCCAGTACGGCACCGACGACCCGGGTCACTTCTGAGCCGCCGTCCCGGACGCGGATGACAGACACCGATTCCCCACGGGAGTTCGGCTTCGAGTTGGCGCTGTGTTCGGCCCTCGAAGAGCGGACCGACTGGGTGCTCGGTCGTCAACTCGGTGCCGCGGTCGCAGACCCCGGCCGCCGGATCGCGGACGTCGTCGGCGTGGTGCCCGGCCCGAACTTCGACACCCGCGCGACGATCACGGCCGACACGATCCCCGTCCGCGCGGTCGAAAGCGACGTCGGCCCCGGACGGGCAATGCCGCAGCGCCGGGCCGTTCGCGAGTCGCCGATCCTCCGGGAATCGACCGTCGACGCCGCGGTCGACGCGAACTTCTTCGTCCGTGAGCGCCGCGACGGCCGCGAGTACCTCCGGCAAGCCACCCGGTATCCGGAGGGGTGGTTCGACGGGTTGGTCGGGATCGAGAACAAGCCGGATCTCGGCGAACCGGGGTCGCTCGAGCGCCAACTCCGCGTCGACGTCGAACTGGGGGTGTTCGACCGGGTGATCCTCGCGACCGCGAGTCACGTCACCCGCGCACACCTCAACCGCCTCCCCTCGGCGGTTGGGGTGTGGCGGTTCGACCCCGACACCCGCAACCGGACGGTCGTCCGCGAACCGGCGCCGCTCCCCGTCGACGAACCCGGCGTCGAGATCGCCGCACAGCGCCCGCACAAAACCGAGATCCATGTCGTCGACACCGACACGAAAGCCCGGGCTCGGCGGCGGATCGCCGAACGCGCCTACGGGAAGGGGTGGCGGACCTACGACCTCCCGGCGTGTGCCCGCGCCGACGCGACCGACGAGGGGCAGCCATACTGTACGTGGTTCGACCGCGTCGTCGACCCCCGGCGGGAGTGTGGCCCCGACTGCCCCGGCCACGACCCCGAATCGCCACCCGATGTCGACGCCGACGGACTCAGGGACGCACGGACGCCGTGGCGGCGCGACCCGCCCGGCGTAGTCCGCCGGCAGTCCGGACTCGACCGGTTTCGGACCGAAAACTCGGATCCGAGTTCCTGATTCCAAGCCTCTGGGAATCGGTGTGACGTTATACCCGATGCCCGCACCGAGGTGTAGATGTGAGGTGACCGCCAATGGCAACATCTACTCAGCAGGCGTGGAATAGCCCGGTCGAATTCGACCTGAACGGGACGTTCGCCGGCTACTGGGCGGCAGCACTCCGCATCATCACCGGCTACTGGATGCTCTACGCGGGCGTCACCAAGTTCGCGTTCGTCGCCGGCGAACCGTTCGACGCCTCGGGGTGGATGCTCAACGCCACCGGCGGGAGTCCCATCCACGGCTTCTTCGCGTGGGCGGCGGGGACGCCGTGGCTGCTGGAGTTCACGAACGTCATGATCCCGCTCGGCGAGACCCTGATCGGGTTGGGGCTGCTCGTCGGCGGACTGGTCCGCTTGGCGGCGTTCTTCGGGGGAATCCTGATGACGTTCTTCTACCTCGGGAACGCCGCGTGGAGCCACGGGTTCGTGAACGGCGACCTGATGGGACTGCTGTTGTTCGTCACGGTCGGCGTCCTCGGCGCGGGTCGGGTCCTCGGACTCGACGCGCTGATAGAGCAGACCGACGTTGGTGACACCAGGGCGGCGAAGCTCCTGCTCGGGTAAGCCCGGGCGGCGGCCCAGTTGGGCCAGCCCCCTCGCGGCTACCCGTCAGCAGGGAGGGCCGGACGGCTGTGAGGCACCGACCGACACTCGTTTTCTGCCCGGCGCTACGTGGAGACGATAGCACTCCGTCTCACTCGTCGCCCGTGACCGGCCCGGCCCCGGGAGGCGTCTCCGCCGGCTCGACACCGGTGATCTCGAACCGGGCGCCGCCGTCCGAACCCGCGGTCACGCGGATCGACCACCCGTGGGCGTCGACGATCCGCTTGACGATTGCGAGTCCGAAGCCGGTCCCGGTGTCGGCGCCGCTGTACCCCTTCTCGAACACCTGCTCGTGCTTTGCTTCCGGGATCCCGTCCCCGTCGTCCTCGACGTAGAACCCGGTGGCGCCACCCACATCGACGCCGACGCGAACGGTCACGTCGGCACCACCGTGTTCGACTGCGTTGGCGAGGAGGTTCTCGAAGAGCTGTCTGAGGCGGTCGGGATCCGCCCGGACCGACGTGGTCGTCTCCACCACCAGTTCCGCCGCTGTTCCGTCGACGCGCCCCCAACACTCGGTCGCGAGCTCCCCGATGTCGACCGCGGTCACCTCGCCGACGGTCTTCCCCTCGCGGGCGAGTGTCAGCGTGTCCTCGAGGATCCGTTCCATCCGCTCGAGCGCTGATTCGACGTGGTCGAGATGGGTCCCGGCGGCGTCGGGGTCGGCGTCCCGGGCGAGTTCGAGGCGCCCCGTCGCGGTGTTCAGCGGGCTCCGGAGGTCGTGGGAGACGATGTCGGCGAACTCGTCGAGCCGGTCGCGCTCGCGCCGCAACTCCTCCTGTCTGATCCGACTCCGCTCGGCGTCGAGTTGGCGCTCGACGGCGCGGGCCTCGAACACCCCGACCAGGAACCCGGTCCCGCCGCCGATCGACACGGCCCACCGCGCCCAACTCACGAGGATCGGGAGCCCCCCGCCCAGCGGTCGGGTGATCATCACCCCGGTGTTGATCAGGAGGAAGGTCACGGCCCCGCCTACACACCAGCGGGCGATCCGGCGGTACCGCTCGGGGTCGAGGTCGCTCCGATCGACCCAGTAGCTGCCGTAGAGGAGGATCCCGACGAACGGCAGCGACGTCACGAAACCGCTCACGTACTCGCCGACCAAGCTGTAGGTCCCGACGCTGACGGCGACCGACTCCGTGACCAGGACCGCAACGAGGGCGATACCCAGCGCTACGGGTACCCACAACCGTTCGTCGCCAACCGTCGAGTCGACCCCCACTCTTCTATACTCGTATATATTGATTTGTGTCCCCGGGGCTTCAATCACAGGGATGACAGATTCGCCCCGTGGCCGATCACCTGATCGCCCGCGTTGACCCCCCATTTCCGTCGTCAGTGCTCGTGTGCGTGTCCCTCGTCCCCACGAGTGAACTGTCCGGAGAACCCGCGCTGGACGACCTCCGAGAGCGCGGGGTGGATGTGGACCGACTCCCGGATGTCCTGGACTGTCCCCGACCCGGCCGTCATCGCCACCACGACCTCCTGGATCAGGTTCGACGCCTCGGGGCCGATGATGTGACAGCCGAGGATGGTGCCTTCGAGGTCGATGATCGCCTTCAGGAAGCCGTCGGCGTGCATCGCGTCGCCGCGGG
>ERZ1034517.399-NODE-399-length-10601-cov-5.352835_pt1 | contig 10601 bp, 15 predicted proteins | sample MGYA00520599_ERZ1034517 | MGnify/ENA primary metagenome ERZ1034517 (study PRJEB33760, sample SAMEA4777701) | hypersaline lake metagenome | biome: hypersaline environment; feature: brines | place: Spain | collected 2012-08 | depth 0 m ...
GCGAGTCCAGCTATCGCCGCGGCAGCAGCCGATCCCATTACTGACCGCCTGTCCAGGTGAAGTTCCGATCGCATAGTTGGCTACCCACCAGGTTTCTAGTATCAACACAGTATAACTGCCAAATGATAAACAATCTGAACGCTTAAAAGCGAGTTTGAGTGATATACATTTGAACGCTCAGGAGCAGGTTTCAGTTCTGCTACATAGAACCGTTACACTCCACAGGCCGTCCTGATAGATCCTGAGTACGTAACGACTCGATCTGCTGGAGCGTTGCCCTGACTTGAGCGATTTTTACTCTGGTAGTAAATCTTTTGTGCCACGCTTATATGAACAAACTATTTTGCCGTGAGCGTCTGGAAGAACGTGCGTAAGGAATCAGGGAACCAGGGGCCGTACAAATGATTTAAACTCACGTTTAACCATTCGTTTGATTCTTTATTCATCGGTGGTTATGCGAAATTGCCAGCAGAAGTCCTGCTGGTCCCCACCACCCGCCCCCGCGGAGGCCCTGGATGGTCCCCTGCCACCCGTCGCCCCATCCCACAGCCCTCCACTTGGCCTCTCCTCCCGTTTCGAGTCCCTCAGTCTCTTGTCTGGGCTCAGACTATCAGGACGACCGGGGGATCGCCAAGTATCATAGAACAACTCAGTGTCATTTATGCCCAACTAAGCTGATCGGTAGATATGGTCTCCACAGACACCAAGATCACCCTCCCGTTCGTCGTGGTCGCGGTACTCGCCTGGTACGTTTCATTAGGGAGCATCGCTACGTGGGTCTCTTGGTTGATCCTTATTGGGGTCGGTGTTGTTGTCCCGGTACTCATCACGGAATTACAGTCGAAGACGTTCGGACGATGACGCGTCTCCGGCGACTGATTACCCAGTGGATGGAGGGTCTCTCACGGGCCGAATATGCTGTCCTCACCGGTGGATTCGTGGCAGGGCTCTTGTTGCTCGTCGGGGTTCTCCGCCGCGACTCGTTCATCGTCGAAGCGTTAGCTATGGGTGCGTCGATGACAGTATTCTTCTACTGGTTCGGCCTCAGCGACGAACTGTAGCCAGGAACAACGAGTTACACACAGGGTAGGCTCGCTGCGGGAGGCACACTCAGCGACGGAGCAACCACGTCTCATTATAAGAATTGCAGATAGAGCCTCTGAAAATAGTTAAATATAGTTTTGATACTCCAGTTGATCTAATATGAGACGCCAGTAAATCAGAGATACGATGGTCCTGGTTTCCGCGTTTAAAGATGGATCCGCCGCTCTCCGAGCGAATCCGATCCTGCTCGTTGCCGGCCTCCTCGTTGGGGCCGGAGGCCAACTGCAGTACCTCGATCAGGTCGTTGACTCACCACTAGTGTCAGCAGGCGCCTCGCTCGGATGGCTAATCGCGTTCCCGTTCGGTCTCGGTGGGTTCATCGGAACGGCCCGCGCTGCGATCGAAGGAACGGACACCTCGATTCATCAGTTCGTCACCACAGCGCGGACACATTACCTCCGACTGCTATCCGCTACAGTAGCGTTCCTACTGATCATCCTCGGAACCGCCATCGGGCTCGGGCTCGTTGGACTCGTCTTCGGTATCGGATCGATGGCGCTCGCTGCGATCAACGAGATGGCCGCCTTCGCCGCAGGTGTCGGCTCAATGCTCGTCTGGCTGGTGTCGATTCTCGTCGTCATTATGTTCGTACAGTTCTACGACGCCGCGATCGTCATCGAAAAGCAGAGCGTCACTGATTCGTTCCGGAGAAGTATCGCGCTCGTCCGCTCAAACCTCACGAGCGTTGTTGGCTTCTCGCTTGTGTGGACCCTTCTAGTGAACCTCTTCTTCATCCCCGAATACCTCGTCCAGTTGACGGTGACCGACGCCGGGTCTGCTGACGTACTCCCGATCGACCCCGGGATTCCGATCGCGGTCCTGCTCCCGGTCGGAATCGTTCTATCAGCGGTTGGCTTCGCGTACCTCTACACGGTGTATACAGCGTACTACCTGCGGCTGATCAGTGACTCACCGCTCCCCGCGGATACAGCATAACCGTTCACCAACAACTACAAACGATGGCTTCGAACAGCGACTGACCGGATACCCCCCAACACGCACCCAAACACTCCACTGTACGTATGCCACGACTCCTGCCCACACGAACGGACGCCGCTGTCGAACGAAGCGATAACCCTGCCGTCCTGAGTCTTGACGACGACGAAACACGAGATGTGATCGAAGCGTTGTCCTCCGAGACCGCCTACGAGATCTTCCATCTGCTCAACGAGACGCCGGCGACGCCGGCACGGATCGCAGAGCAACTTGACCAGAGTATCCAGAACGTGCACTACCACCTGAGGAACCTCAGGTCGGCCGGCGTGATCGAAGTCACCGACACCTGCTATTCGGAGAAGGGGCGTGAGATGGACGTGTTCGTCGTTTCCGAAGACCCGACGCTTCTCTTCCTTGGCACCGAGGACGACCGGCCGAGCCTCAAACGCGCGTTCAAATCCTTCGCGTCGCTTCTCGGCCCACCAGCGATCCTGCTTGCTGCCGGCGAATCCATCTCGCAGTTCGTCACTGGCGAATGAGCGAACACACCGATTCAGCGACCCGAGGCGCTTCCACCGTCGACGGCACACTCAGGTGTGACGTAGGTCCGACGATCAGAGCCCGAGACGACATCGACGGGTGTGGGTGTCTCGAGTGCCGAAACGTCGAGGCGACGACCACGAATCGGACGGTTCTCGACGCGCTCGTGTGGTCCGTTCGTCTGTTTCGATCCTATCCATCGATCGTCGCCTTCGCTGGCGTGATCATCCTCGCTAACCGGCTCCTCGAAACGGACATTGTCACTGTACTCCCGACGCCCGCAGTCGGCGTCGTCGAAGCTGTGACCACGTTCGCATTCATTATCTCAATTCGTGCCTACGTGGGAACGATCGTGGCCGGAGAACTGACCGACACCCCCGTCACGATACGCGAGGGGGTATATCGAAGCATCGCTCGAACGCCGGCGTTAGTCGGCGTCGTCCTGCTCGTCGTGTTTTCGGTGATAGTGGTTCCGTCCTTCGTGTCCGTTCCACTCTTCGGTTTGATCGGATTGACTCTGGGCGATCCAGTGGGGATCGTTAGTTTTCCTGTTGTGGCGGCGATCGGTGCGACCGTCGTCGTCGTGCCGTTTTTCGTTCTGCTCTTCAAGTTCTGGTTCGCACCGGAAGCCTGTGTCATCGGGCAGTACGGTCCCATCGAATCACTGGGGGTTAGCTGGCGTCTCACAACAAATTACCGTGGAAAGTTCGTGCTCATCGTCGTGATCGCAATCGGAAGCGCGATCAGCATCTATCTGCCAACAGTCCTCCCCGAGGTAGCGACGGGACCTGCCCTGGTGTCACCCGTTTTGAATCTGATCGCATCGAGTGTCGGCGAACTGCTCTCGGTCGCGTGGGCAAGCGCGTACGCACACATGTACGTTCAAGGCATTGTGTCGTGAACGTCGTCCACATCGGGGGGTGAATTCCGGGCGCTGACGCTACTGCCTTGCGTGCTCGTACTGTTGGCTATACCGACGTGAAGATGTTCGACACCCCGGGGTGTCGAAATCCGTCACATGACGATAGCCGATAGTATCAGCCCTCGATGAAGCGATCGAGCGGGCGGTCCCCCTGCCAGCGGGCGTACGCGTACGACGCCCCCAGGAGGAGGCTCCCGAGGACGAGAAACGAGATCGTCCGAGCGATCGTATCGAGCCCCCGGGTGTCGAACAGGAATACTTTGACCGTCGTCACGCCGAACACGGCCACGCCCTGGAGCCGGAACAGGCGCGTCTCCGTCCGGAGTCCAGCCCCAAAGAGCACTGCGCCGAACGTCGCCCACGCGACCGACAGGCCGAACCCGGACAGTTCGAGTCCGAGCCCGACGACGGTGAGCGTAGTTGCGGTCAGGAGATACGGGACCGCCAGTCCAATGCTGTCGTCCCTGCGTGGAAGCGTGAGCACATCACCTCGGAACCACCACGCGAGCCCATAGAAGACCGCGACCACGAGGAAAAACGCGGCTGGCCGTCCGGTCACGGTTGCAAGCGGGTCCGCGAGGGTGAGTCCGGACAACGCTCTCGCGTCCACGGCGAGGAGTTTGCCAACGATTCCGACTGCGACGAGGTGTGCACCCGTCCGCGGCGCGTCACCGACACCGTACCACGTGACTGCGACCGCACCCACGGTGGTTGCGAGCAGTCCGACAGTGGCAGCAAAGGTGCCGGCCGCCAGCACCACGCTCACACCCAAGAACACGACGGCGGCTATCCCGGCGGTATCGTCCCGGGAGACGGACTGGCGGCTCGTCCCCGCGTAGACCCCGGCGAGTGCGAGCGCAATCACCGCGACGGCGACTCCCTCCACCGGCAGCTCCGGGAACCACTCCCGAGCGGTCCACTCCAACAACGTCGCGGCGAACCCGGAATTGAGCGGCGTCAGTGCCCGCAGCAGCCGATGGTTCCACGCGTCAGTCCGGCTGCTCAGTCCGAGTACGACGCTCCCCGCGACATAGATGGCGAAGACGGCGACGGTGACCCCGGCCACGACTCCCCACCCGGGGTCGAAGTCGGCCACCCACACGATGGCGAGTCCGTACGTCAGGGGGACACTGGCGGTGACGTGCTGACTCCACGGCCGGATCGTGGCAATGGCGACCAGCCCGAGGGTGAGTAAGAGTGCGTACGCGGGCGTCACGACGAAGCTCCCGACGTCGAGGCCGAGGTACGCGGTCACATAGCCCAGCAGGAACGCCTCGCCGGCCACCAGCGGGTCGCCGTCGAGCACGGACACGACGACGGTGGCTCCGACGAGGACGGTCAGTGCTGCGAGAACGACCCACAGCGGCGTGCCGATCGCGGCACGGTAGGACTCGAACCCGTATGCCGCGTAGACGCTGAAAAAGGCGATTGCGAGTCCCGTGCCGGCGGTGATCCGCCCCCACCGCAGGTATCCCCGGCGGCGTGCGGCGTACCGGCCTCCAGCGAGTAATCCGGTTCCGGCGACGGTACCTGCGACGACGCGGCCGAGCGGCCCGAGGATGCCGGCTTCGATCGCCACCCGGATGAAGAAGACGATGCCGAGGACGAGCGCGACGCTGCCGACACGACCCAGCCACTTGGTTCCAACGTCCCGCTCCCAGTTTCGGCTGTCGGTGTCGGCCTCGCGTGCATCGCCCGCGTCGGAACCCGCTTCTGCGGAAGCATGGTCACTACTGCGTGTCTCCGGGGGTGGCGTCGACGCTGGCCCGGGATCGCTGCCCCGTTGCTCCCGAGCGTGCGTTCGGTCGGAGTCACGTCCCCGTGTGCGATGCTCTTCGGGCAGCGTGTCGCTGTCCAGTATCGATTCGAGGCGGCCGAGACGATGCTGGAGGGCATCGACCTCCGAACGGAGCTCTCGAACCTCCGCTCTGAGGTCGTCATCGTCGGTCATACGGCGGCCATCGAGCTAAATCGTCAAAAAGACATAGATATCAGGTGGTTCCGAAGTAGTCGCCCGAAGAGAGCCCAGCACGGGGAACCGTGCAGGGAGGCTTATGTTACGTGGGCGGTGTGGCACATTCCGATGATGGTCGCTGGTCTTTGCGACTTTGCTGCCTTCTGATACTGTTGGCTATACCGACGTGAAGATTCTCGACGCCCCGGGGTGTCGAAATCCGTCACGTGACGATAGCCGACAGTATCAATTACCGGTCATTGTCGACCCCGTCTCCAACAATGACCGGTAATTCGTTACATAATCCGTATCAATCACCACTGACTCGATTGAGTTCGACCACGAACACACTGCCGGTAGGCTCGTTATCTTTGACCCAGACGTCGCCACCGTAGCTATCAACGAGTTGGTCGACCAAATACAGGCCAATACCCGATGTGGGGTCGTCTAAGCCATCCTGGCCTCGGCCGAAAATGGCGTCCTTCTGGCCCTCTGGAATCCCTGGCCCGTTATCGGCAATGCTGATTCGGACCGTCTCGTCGGTAGTTCCACACCCGACCTGAACAACGGGGTTATCGTTGTGGTTGTGCTGGACGGCATTGTTCAGGATATTCCGAAACACCGATGAGAGCAAGTTATTGGCTTGGACGCTGATATCCGGAAAGTTGTCGTCCACTCGAAACGTGGTTCCCGGGTACATTGACCGACGCTTGGTTACTTCAGCGTCAAGAACCTCACAGGCACTGATCGGCTCCAAATCAGGGGTCTGGTCCGTCCCGAGAGCATCCATGAAATCACGGACCGTTTTCGTTAGACCGATTACGTTTTTACTCGTCCGCTGAATCCGGTCAAGTATCGCTTGCCCCTCATCATCGACATGGGAGGCAAGTTCCCCGCTCCATCCGACGATGACGCTCATATCGTTCCGGATGTCGTGGCGCGTAATTCGGTTGAGTACACGGAGTTGCTCGTTCGTCCGCGCTAACCCCCGTTCTGCATGTTTTCGCTGGCTGATGTCCTCGATGATCAACAGTACGGCTGGCGCCTGCCCCCATTCAATCCGAGCCGTAGTAAGCTCGACCGCCGAGCTGAGACTGTTCCTGAGTGAATCTACCTCAATACGGTTGATATACGTCTCGCCCTTCGAGATGGCCGACAAATTATCCTCAAAAAACGTGTCATCCGCTGGAATAATGTCCTCAAGCGGGCGACCGACAACATCGGCAGTGTCCTCGATCCCGAGGATGTCACATGCTTCCTGGTTCGCAGACTCGATGGACCCGTCCTGGAGAATAACCACCCCATCGGGAAGCGCTTGAAGGATGTCCTGTAGTTGGGCTTCGATACCGGTCAGGTTCGATTGAGCTCGATGGAATTCGATGGCTTGCTTGATCAGTTCGGTGACCCGATCCCATTGATTGGCGAACCGGTCCGTGATCAGATAGTCCGTCACTCTGGCGTGAATCGCCCGACTAGCAACCGCCTCGCTCCCTTCGCTGGTGAAGATTATAAACGGGAAATTAGGATACTGGACCCGCACCGTTTCGAGAAGAGAAATCGCGTCAACCTCAGGGAGTTCGTGGTCGCTTACAATACACTGTACGTTGCCCGTCTCTTCGAGAGTGGCTAATGCTGCGTTCGCTGTCTGTACCACGGTAACCTGAAACTCCTGGCCAAGCTGATCGGGAAGCTGTTGGGCAATCGTCGGATCAGCGGTAACAGCGAGTACATGCGGTAGTTTATTAGTGAGTTTTTGTGCCATGGAATGTCCGATCTGGGGAATATTTATCACACTACAACTTAGGAACAACAGTTTTTTTGAATATTGGTGAACCAGACTGACGAACAGACCGATGAAGACTGCGATCAGGCGGTGGTGCTGATACTGTCGGCTATCGTCACGTGACGGATTTCGACACCCCGGGGTGTGGAACATCGTCACGTCGGTATAGCCAACAGTATGACTCGTCCAATCACCTGTCACGGTCGCTCAACGATACTACTCTCTCCTCAAAGACTGCTCTTTCCGGGGTAACCGGTATCCGCCCAGGGTTCCGGATAGCAAAGTCCAAACATCGCTGTCCCGTATCAGCAGGTGATGAGTGAGTCATCCGATTCGGACACGAAACCGAAGATATCCGTTGCAGTCGTCGAGAACACACACGCAAACGAGATCCCAGACAACATCGATTCGGAACTGTACGAAACAACACGACCTGAGTCGTCGATGACCGAGTTCGCAGTCGACCCTGACGGTGACCTTGCAGAGGCACTCAGACGGAACGGATTCGACGTGTGACAAACCCCACGGATCGCGTGTGCTGGTGCGTCATTTCTCACACTGTCGGCTATCGTCACGTGACGGATTTCGACACCCCGGGGTGTGGAACATCGTCACGTCGGTATAGCCAACAGTATCAGAATCAACCGGGGTGCGTGAGCTAATAATTTAGGTGTGGCTGTAGACGGGTCGTATATGCCAGCATCCTCAGGCGCATCACACGGGTTGGCTGCGTTCGGATCACTGATCATCGGGGCGATCATGTCAAAATACGTTTGGCAACTTGCTCCCCCCATCGGAGAAATTTCACTTATCACGATTCAAACGATACAGTCTCTTACTGGGTCAGACCTTCCAACAAGTGAGCAGTTTGCCGGAGCAGTAGTAGTAATGATTGGGTTGTCGTTTTTGTGGGGCATTGTCTATCACGTTAGCCGGCATTCTTGACTGACGGTTTTGGGTAACTCGACGGCACTCACCGTCTCAAGCCGACTGTACTGTTGCAAAGCGTGTGCGAAGTACGTCTGCTGTTTCGGATGGATGAAATCCACCATACACACTATTGAAACAGTTTTGTGAGAACCATCAATTACGGTCTGATGGTAAGATCCTTTGGTCGTGGTACCATTGTCTTTTCTATGTCAGCAGAGACGGATGCACAGGGACGGCTGTACATCCCGAAAGAGGTGCGCGAGAAGTACGGCCAGAAGTATCACATCGTTATGTACGAGGACAGAATCGAGCTGATCCCGGTCGCGGACGATCCACTCGCTGCTGTTCGCGAGGCGGCAGGCGAACTTCACGATGCGTCCGTCGAGGAAATTCGAGAGGACATCGAGGAAGAGGCGAAAGACGAGGCTGCGGAAGCCGGCGACAACAGATGACGGTGTACGTCGAGACGGATTTCCTGCTCGCACTCGCGAAAGACTCCGATTGGTTGCAGGGCGCCGCGGAGGACGCCCTCATCGAATACGATGTCGAGACGTCACCGTTCTCGTATCTCGAACTCCTCCTCGCTCGGGAACGCTACGAGTTCGACTACGTTCCGCTGGTGGCGAACCTGCTCGAACTCGTCCCCGTACGAAACGAGGAAGACAAACAGGTGGTTCTGAAAGCGGTCAACTACTACGACGAGGGGATGACGTCGTTCGACGCGTTCCACGCAGCGACTGCGGAAACGCGTGGGATGGACGTGCTCTCGTCTGAGAAAGATTACAAAGAGATCGAGGTCGAACGACTCCCACTTGAACCAACTGACGAGAGATAACTTCGGACTGAACAGAGAGTACCACCCAGAACTTTCGTCGCCGCTCGCGCACGTCTCGAACCGCTTCGACAGAATCTATATCGACATCTGCCAGCCGTCCGGAGAGTGTGTCCCCGAGTTTGGCCGGTGCGCCGTCAGTCTCGCCACCGGAGTCATACTGTTGGCTATACCGACGTGACGATGTTCCACACCCCGGGGTGTCGAAATCCGTCACGTGACGACAGCCGACAGTATTAGCCCAGTCGGGCGGAGTCGCACAACGTCCGATAAACGAACTACCGTTGCCTACAATCGTTAGTCTCGGTCAGCTAGCGAGTGTCTGACGAGTCGATCACTTCGGCTCGGGTCGCTCGTTATCGCGTTGCTGTCGAAGTGTGGACTGTGCCCGCTCGACGTAGGAGTTCGACGACCAACTGCGAGCGTCGCTCATCTCGGCCAAGAACTCCTCGGCAGCGTCCGGCAAGACCGCGTCGTTGCGAACCAGCGCGGTGAGGAGGATGGGCGTCGTGACGAGGCGAGTCTCGGCCAGCGAGGCGTGGGCGAGCGCAAGTCGATTGAACTCGTCACAGAGCAGTTGCACGGCGTCGATATTGTTCGCCAGCGTGACCGCCGCGTTTTCGCCGTCGTCCAGCGGGAACGTCTCGTCCAGTTCGATGGAACGAGTCTCGAACGCAGCGCGACGGTCGAGAACCGCCTGTGCCGCCTCACCAGACACGTCGTCGTACGACGCCGTCTCGGTGAGTTCGTCGACGACCTGCTCTGGGGCGACCACGGTGTGCGATTCGAGCAGAAGGTCAAGTGGATTCGGTGAGGCGCCCGCCACCGTCCCGAGGCTTACGAGAGCCGACGTGTCGGCGACTAGCAGAACCATCTACGAGTCGGCCAGCTCCTCCGCGACCTCGTCTACGAATTCGTCGGCCAGTTGCTCTTTCAGCAGTCGAAAGTTGGCGGCCTCCTCGTGTCCGACGAGGTCTTTCAATTCCTCGAACGTGATCTCGTCGTCGTAGAAGGCCTCCGCGATCTCCTGTTTCACCTCGTCGGAGTGCGCGGCGTCCCGCAGGTAGTCCCGAAGCGCGGAGATGAGGATGTCCGTCCGATCCGTCTCGAACACCGCAGCGAGCGCGTCGGCCCGGTCTACCAGCCCCCTCGGTGCACGGAACTGGACGCGCTTCTTGTTGGACTCGGAACGCATATGTGTACATTGTGAGTGCGGGTCAAAACGTTTGCCCTCTTGTCACTACCACATCCTTCGGAGCCACTGAAACTGGACATAGTGTTTTTGACCGAGCCGAAATCGAAAGAGCAGCTATCGGAAGAATACCTTGTAAACTAAACGGCTCCAAACGGCCTGTACCGTCGTTTTTCGAGCTATCGAGACTCCCGCTGCTCTACTTTGTTCAGGTCTCGAACTGACGTTACAGATTCAGTATAGATTGCCGTTTTCTCTCCGAGCCGTGGTGTTGACACCAACATAGCTCGCCAACTGATTCGACTAGGCACTCGAAAGCTCTTAGTGTAGTACGCACGTACTACGTCATATGGCCCAGTCCGACACCACTCCTGACGGGAACGATGAGAAGGTCAATCTCCGGCTTCC
>ERZ1034517.401-NODE-401-length-10540-cov-22.178732_pt1 | contig 10540 bp, 11 predicted proteins | sample MGYA00520599_ERZ1034517 | MGnify/ENA primary metagenome ERZ1034517 (study PRJEB33760, sample SAMEA4777701) | hypersaline lake metagenome | biome: hypersaline environment; feature: brines | place: Spain | collected 2012-08 | depth 0 m ...
AGCGGTGTCGTCTCGATGTCGGCGACGTACTCGCGTGCGACCGCACCGGCACCGACGATCGCACACTCCATGCTCCGGCTGCGGGGGCGATGGTAAAAACAGCGTGGGCGGGATGCCGTCTCCCGGATTTGAACCGGGGACAGCTCGATCTTCAGTCGAGTGCTCTCCCAGGCTGAGCTAAGACGGCGCACCTGCGGGTGGGATAACGGCGGGAAAAAGCGTTTCCATGCGGCTGATGCTGCCTGAGCGTGCTGTCGGCCACCAGACACTTCAGGCGACAGACGCAGTATCCTGTCATGCCAGAAGAGCAGGTCTTCTCGACGGAGCAGGAGCTGGATCGGGCGGGGATGGCCGCAGAGCTGCGGTGGCTGGCCGATGCGGTCGAGACGGGGCGGGTCGCCCCCGAGGGTGAGGAGCCGATCGAGCTGCCCGAGCGGTGTCGCTACGAGTTCGAGCTGGAGCGGCTGACCTCCTCGGAGACCGGCGAGGTCCGCCACGAGCTCGAGGTGGAGATCCGCTGGACGACGTGAGTGGGCTCGGGCGGAGTTGAACCGCCGGCCTCTTCCTTGTAAGGGAAGCGTCATGACCACTAGACCACGAGCCCCGGTGCATCGGAGTGGCGAGTGCGGCAAAACCGTTTCCCACAGCGCCGGCAGGCGTTAATCCTCCCCACGCGAGCATCGCGTATGCAGCGTCTGGTGGCCGCACTGATCGGCGGGGTGCTGGTTGTCACCCTCATCGGTGGGGTGCTCGTCGGTGGGCCGGCCGTCGACTCTGCCGAGACGGCGACGGTCACCATCGTCGATGCGGCGACCACCGCACCGCTCGTGACCTACGAGGTGTCGATCGCCGACACCTACGCCGCACGTCTGCGGGGGCTCAGCGGCACCGAGGCGCTGCCGACGGGCACGGGGATGCTGTTCGTGCATCCACGGGAGGACACCCACGCGTACGTGATGCGGGAGATGGCCTACCCGATCGACATCATCTTCATCGACACCGCGGGGACGGTCACCACGATCCACACGGCCGCGCCCGAGGATGTGCCCGAGTCGCAGCTGACGCGGTACCGCGGGACCGGCCGCTACGTGCTCGAGGTGCCCGCCGGCAGCGCCGCCCGGCACGACGTCACCGTGGGCGACCGCGTCCGGCTGCCCGATGGTGTCAGCACCCTTTAACGTCCGGCGACACTCCTTCGGTCATGAGCAGCATCGAACCGCCGGGGCCCACCCTCGAGGGGGTGACCCCGGCGACGGACCGCCCGATGCTCCGGCTGTTCCGCCGGTACGGGCGCGACTACCCCGTGGCGGTGATCACGGGGGTGGTCTCGTCGATCCTCGCCCGCGGGTTGGACCTGATCCCCCCGGTGATCGTGGCGATCGCGATCGATGCGATCTTCCTCGAGACACGGCCGTTCGCGCTGTGGGGCCTGCCGCAGGCCGCACTGCCGACCGACAGCCTCGGGCAGCTGCAGGTGGCCGTCGGCGTGATCGTCGTGGCGTTCTTCGGCGGCGCGCTGGTGCACTGGAGCCGCAACTGGGGGTGGAACCGCTTCGCGCAGAAGGTCCAGCACGCGGTGCGGACCGACACATACGACAGCATGCAGCGGCTGGACATGTCGTTCTTCGCGAGCCGGCAGACCGGCGAGATGATGTCGATCCTCTCGAACGACGTCAACCGCCTCGAGCGCTTCCTGAATGACGGGCTGAACTCGGCGTTCCGGCTGGTGGTGATGGTCGTCGGCATCGGGGCGATCCTGCTGTACTGGAACTGGCAGCTCGCGGTCGTCACCCTGGGGGTGCTGCCGCTGATCGCGGGGTTCACCTACCGCTTCGTGCAGACGATCCAGCCGAAGTATGCACGGACCCGCGCGGTCGTGGGGACCCTCAACAGCCGCCTGGAGAACAACCTCGGCGGCATCCAGGTGATCAAGGCGGCGAACACCGAGTCGTACGAGTCCGAGCGCGTCGAGGCGGTCTCCACCGAGTACTTCGACGCCAACTGGGATGCGATCCGCACGCGGATCGTCTTCTTCCCGGCGCTGCGGGTGATCGCGGGCGTGGGCTTCGTCGCGACCTTCCTGGTGGGGGGCTGGTGGGTCATCAGCTACCAGACCACCCAGACCGCGCCGCTGTTCTTCACCGGGTCGCTCACGCCGGGGGAGTTCGTGGGGTTCGTGCTGTTCACCCAGCGGTTCATCTGGCCGATGGCGCAGTTCGGGCAGATCATCAACATGTACCAGCGTGCGGCGGCGTCTGCAGGGCGGATCTTCGGGCTGCTCGATGAGCCCGACCGGATCACCGAGGCGACCGACGCGCCCGCACTCGCCGTCGCAGACGGCAGCGTCACCGCCGATGCGGTCTCCTTCGCGTACGATGACGCCCCCGTGATCGATGATGTGGACTTCACCGTCGACGGGGGATCGACGACGGCGATCGTCGGCCCCACGGGGGCGGGCAAGTCGACGCTCGTGAAGCTGCTGTTGCGGCTGTACGACCCCGACAGCGGGTCGATCCGCATCGACGGGCAGGACATCGCCGACGTCAGCCTCGACAGCCTCCGCCAGGCCGTCGGCTACGTGAGCCAGGACACCTACCTCTTCTACGGCTCGGTCGCCGAGAACATCCGCTACGGGCGCTTCGATGCGACGGATGCGGAGGTGCGCGCCGCGGCGGAGGCCGCCCAGGCGGACGCGTTCATCCGGGCGCTGCCCGACGGCTACGACACCGCCATCGGCGAGCGGGGGGTGAAGCTCTCGGGCGGGCAGCGCCAGCGGCTCTCACTCGCGCGGGCGATCCTGCGCGACCCCGACCTGCTGATCCTCGATGAGGCGACCGCGAGCGTCGACACGGCGACGGAGCTGGCGATCCAGCGCTCGCTCGCGGCGGTGACCGCCGAGCGCACGAGCATCGTGATCGCCCATCGGCTGTCGACGGTGCGCGATGCGGATGAGATCATCGTGCTCGACCAGGGGCGCGTCCGCGAGCGGGGCGACCATGCGGCGCTGCTGGCGATGGATGGGCTGTACGCGACGATGTGGGCGATCCAGGTGGGCGACACCGCGGCGGTGGATGAGGGGATGATCGACGCGGCGACCCCCACGCCGGTGGGCGTCGGCGACGACTAGTCGGTCTCGGGCAGCTGGTCGCGCAGCGCGGGCAGCCGGGTCGTGAGCGCGCCGACGAGCTCGGCCGCCTCCGTGATGGCGGTCATCGTCGCCTCGATGCGCTCGAGGCGCGCGCCGAAGGCGTCGACATCCGCGAACGCATCGGAGCGCTCGGCGAGCGCGAACGTCTTCTTCGCGCTGTGGAGCCGCGCGGTGGCATCGGCGGTCTCCAGCTGCGACCGCAGGCCGTTGAGCACGCCGAGGACGTTCGTCGCATCCGTCTCCCACACGTCGTCCTGTGCGGGCAGTGCGGCCTCGACGGCCGTAAGCTGCAGCCGCAGCTCCTCGCGGAGCTCGTCGGCCGCCTCATCGAAGATCTCCTCGTCCGTCAGGCGGGTCTGCTCGCTCATGTGCGGCGCTTGGGCGGGATGCGGTAAATATCCGCCCCGTCAGCCGTCGATCGCGACGAGCTGCATGCGGGGGTAGTCGCCGTCCATGCGCATCGCCGCGGTGACGGTGGCGGTGCCGACACGGATCGTCAGCTCGGCGGTGAAGAAGCGGCCGGTGAGCTCGATGTACGCCGCCGACTGCGCGTCGATCGCCGCGGCGACCGCATCGGTGTCGATCTCGACGCTGGCGTCGACGCAGTGTGGCTGGTTGGCGATCGCGTCGGCCATCGCCGCGGCGAGCGACGGCGCGCTCTGAGGCGACAGCGGCGTGCCCGCGAACTGGTGGTACATGCTGCCGAACTTGATGCCCGCCTCGAAGCAGGCGGACTGTGCGTCCGTGGGCGGGGTGTCCATACACCCCGATGCGCAACGGGGGGTATCACGCTTCTGCCGGGGTAACCGGTTGCTTGATACCGTCGGTTGCACGAGCATCAGCCGATGACCACATCGGTCCTGGTGACGGGGGGTGCCGGCCGCATCGGCCGGGTGCTCACCGACGCGCTCGCGGACCGGTACGACTTCCGCGTGCTCGACCGCGACCCCATCGCCCCCGAGCGGCTGCCCGCGGGGGTCGACCCCGCGGCGGTGTTCGTCGGTGACATCACCGACAGGGCGCTCGTCGCCGAGGCGATCGCCGGCTGTGCGGCGGTGATCCACCTCGCGGGCGACCCCCGCCCGGAGGCGGGGTGGCCGTCGGTGCTGGAGAACAACATCGACGGGACGCACACCGTCTACCGCGCGGCGATGGACGCGGGGGTCGAGCGGATCATCTTCGCCTCCTCGAACCATGCGGTGCGCGGCTACGAGACGCCCGAGCGGCTGCCGCAGCTGTATGAGGCCGACGACGACTTCCGCCTCGACGGGACCGAGCGGCTGCGGCCGGGGAACCTCTACGGCCTCTCGAAGGCGACGGGTGAGCTGCTGGGGCGGTGGGTCCACGACGAGACGGGCATCGCGGTGATGAACGTGCGCGTGGGCAACCTCACCCTGGGCCACCCCCCCGTCGCGTACCCCCGCGGCCAGGCGATGTGGCTGTCGGGGCGCGACTGCGTGCAGCTGTTCGACCGCTGCCTGCAGGCGGAGTACGACTACGGGACCGTCTACGGCATCTCCGCGAACGACCGGCGGTACTACTCGCTCGCGCCGGGGCGGGAGCTTTTGGGGTACGAGCCGGCGGACAACGCCGCCGAGTGGGACGGGACGAGCCGGCGCTGATCAGCCGAAGAGGTCCTCGAGGTCGCCGCGGACGCGCCGGTGTCGGGCGGCCTGCGCGCGCAGCCGTGCGGTGAGGATGCGGCGGTCGGCGGTGGGGTCACACAGCGCGAGCAGCGGGCCCACGGGGTCGCCGTCGGGCGCGCTGCGGAGGCGGTCGACGGTCGCCGCGAGGTCGCTCCCGTCGAGCGAGCCATCCGTCGCGGTCGCGATGATCGCCGCGAGCAGTGCGGCACCGACGGTCGGGGTGGTCGAGCCGGGTGCCCCGGGGGCGACAGCCGCGGCGAGCCCGGCGGCGGGGTGGCCGGCGCGTGCGAGCAGTGCCGCGGCCTGCGGCCAGTGGTCCATACCCCCGGTAGGCCGTGCGGCCGCTTAGTGATGCGACCCCGCCGAGAACGTCCTGACGGAGATTTGAACTCCGGTCCCTGGCTCCGCAAGCCAGGAGGATGGTCCACTACCCTACCAGGACTCACCCCAACCGACCCGAGCGACGGGCTTGAGCGTTGCGACCCCCGGCGGTGACGACAAGGTTTAATCGACATCCCCCAGTTGCTGCGGACATGCAGCGGACCACACCGTCTGCGGTGCGGTGGGGGTGCCAGCGCTGATGCCGGAGCTGGCCGCACTGTTCGACGAGCTGGACGCGGAGGTGAGCTTCGAGGCGTTCGAGAGCGCGGTCGCCGAGAAGGTCGAGCAGCTGGGCGGGCTCGCCGACGAGGAGACCGCCGCCCGGCTGGTGATGCACGAGCTGGGTGCACAGCAGGCCGCGTGCATCGGCGAGATCACCGCCGCGATGGAGGAGGTGCAGCTCGCGGGCAAGGTGATGAGCATCGGCGAGCTGCGCAGCTTCGACCGCGACGAGGAGGAGGAGCCGGGGCACGTGCTCAACGTGGAGCTGGCCGATGAGTCCGGGCGGGTGCGGGCGGCGATGTGGGACGGGATGGCCCGGGATGCCGCCGAGCAGCTGTCGGTCGGGGACGTGCTGCAGTTCCGTGGGCGGCCGAAGGACGGCTTCAACGGCGTCGAGGTGGACATCGATGGCGCCGAACCCACCACCGAGGTCGACTTCGACGTCGACCCCCGCGGCCGCCAGCAGGTCGGCGAGCTCAGCCTGGGGCGCACCGGCGTGCAGCTGGTTGGCGAGGTGCTCGCGGTCGACAGCGTGCGCACCTTCGAGCGCTCCGACGGCAGCGAGGGGCGCGTCGCCAACATGCAGCTCGGTGACGACACCGGCAGGGTGCGCTGTACGATGTGGGATGGGATGGCCGACGCCGTCGAGACCGTCAGCGTGGGGGAGGTCGTCGAGGTCAGCGGCGGCTCGGTGCGCGACCGCGACGGGAACCTGGAGCTGCACGTGGGCGAGCAGGGGCGGATCGGGCCGACCGACGAGGCCGTCACGTACGTCCCCGACCCCACCCCCATCGCGGCGCTGGAGCTGGGGGCGGTCACCGACATCGCCGGCGGGGTGATCGAGGCGACGCCGAAGCGCACCTTCGACCGCGACGATGGGTCGGAGGGGCAGGTGCGCAACATCCGCCTGAAGGACGCCAGCGGCGACATCCGCGTCGCGCTGTGGGGCGAGCACGCGGATGCGGCGATCGAGCTCGCCGACTACGTCGTCGCCGTGGATGTGGAGGTCCGCGATGGGTGGCAGGAGGACCTGGAGGCGTCGGCGGGCTGGCGGTCGTCACTCACCGTCCGCGACCCCCCCGCACAGGCGGACGCGCCGACGGAGTCGGCGACGCTGTCGGGCTTCGGCGAGCCCGATGAGCCGGCCGACGACGCGGCGGCGACGGGCCCGGGCAGCTTCACCGGGACGGTCGTGCAGGTGGGCTCGCCGGTGATCCTCGATGATGGCACCGCGACCCAGCAGGTCGAGACCGATGCGACGGTGCGCCTCGGCGAGCAGCTGACGGTCCACGGGGAGGTCGTCGATGGGCGGCTGCACGCCGAGCAGATCGAGCGCGTCTGAGGGCGACGGAAAGGATTATACACAGTTCGGCCGGCTGTTGGCGTATGACAGTGGAGCTGCCGGTGGCCCCCGTCGACAGCATCATCCGGACGGCTGCCGGCGACCTCCGCGTCAGCGCCGAGGCTGCGGAGCTGCTCGCAGCACAGATCCAGGAGCACGGCGCGACGGTGGCCGTGCAGGCGGCCGTGCATGCGGATGCGGAGGGACGCAAGACGCTGATGGCCGAGGACTTCGTCACCGATGTGGACCCCGGTCCGCTGGCGGGGATGCTGCCGGTCGCACCCGTCGACCGGATCGCCCGGCTGCAGATCGACCCTGCGTTCCGTGTCTCCAAGGAGGCACGCGTGGCGCTCGCGGCGATCCTCGAGGCGTACGCGGGGGAGGTGGCCGCCGCCGCGGCGGTGCTCGCCCGCCACGCGGGTCGGCGCACCATCCAGGCCGAGGACATCGAGACCTACGACGCGCTGCTGCACTGACCGATGCAGTTCGGCTACAGCGAGACGTGCATGGACCATGACACCGGTGAGCGGCATCCCGAGACCGCCGACCGGCTGGTGGCGATCCGCCGGGCGCTGCAGCGGCGACACGGCGTGGCGTACATCGACGCGCCACCCGCATCACGGGCGGCGATCACCGCGGTGCACGCGCCCGTGTACGTCGACCAGATGGAGGCGTTCATCACCCGCGGCGGGGGCAACTGGGACCCCGACACCGTCGCACACCCCGGCAGCTGGGCGGCGGCGACGACCGCGGCGGGGCTGGCGGTCTGGGCGGCGGAGGCCGCCGCGGACGGCGCATCGGGGCGCGAGACCCCCTTCGCGATCGGCCGCCCACCGGGGCACCACGCCGTCGGCGATGATGCGATGGGCTTCTGCCTGCTGAACAACGCGGCGATCGCCGCACAGGCGCTGCTGGACGCACCCGAGCGCGACGTCGAGCGCGTGCTCATCTTCGACTGGGACGTGCACCACGGCAACGGCATCCAGGACATCTTCTATGCGGACCCGGCGGTGTGCTACGTCTCGATCCACGAGGCGGGGCTGTACCCCGGCACCGGCGGCATGGACGAGCGTGGCGTCGACGCCGGGGCGGGGACGACGATGAACTTCCCGCTGACGGCGGGTGCGGGCGACCCCGAGTACCTCGCGATCGTCGAGGAGGCGATCGCCCCCGCGATCGCGTCGTTCGCCCCCGATGTGGTGCTCGTCGCCGCGGGGTTCGATGCGCACCGGCACGACCCCATCAGCCGGATGCAGGTGTCGACCGAGGGGTTCGGGGCGATGACCGCCGCGGTCGATGCGGCCGCGCAGGCGGTGGACGCGGGCGTCGCGTACATCCTCGAGGGGGGCTACGGCCTCGACACGCTCGCACAGGGCGTCGCGACCGTGCATGAGACGTACGATGGGCGCACGCCGACGCCGCAGACGGGCAGCGTCGACCCGCTGGTGACCGAGCTGATCGAGGCGGTCCGGATCGACTAGACCGGCGGGTCGAGGTGGGCTGCGAGTGGCGCAGCGAGCCGGTCGGCGGCGGGCACCGCCGCACCGACGAGCACCTCCCGGTCGGCGATGCCGCGCTCGATGTGCCGCCCCAGGCTGCGTGCGGCCATCGCGGGCGAGCGGAGGAACGCCCCGAGCTCGGTGTGCGCCCGCGGCCGCTCGACGACGTAGCGGTCGCCCGCGATGAACGGCCCCGTCACCGCGGGGTCGTCGGCGTAGCGCTCGAGGAACGATGCGGCGTGCTCGGCGACGGCGACGGGCGGGCCCAGGTGCCGCTCGACGGCGGGGATCTCGGCGTGGGCGCACTCGATGATGAACACGACCTCGTCGGTGACCGCATGCGTCGTGCGGATCGGCGCGAACCCCGCATCCGCCAGCGCCGCGGTGATGCCATCGGCCGCCTTGCGCAGCTGCGGGTAGAGGATGTCGTCGACGACGTCGGGCCGTGGCAGACACACCGCGGCGACCGCCGTCTGCCGCCGTTCGAGCGCCGCGGCGAGCTCGGCCTGCGGTGGCACCGCCGGTGCCGCTGGCTCGAACGCCGCGGCGGTGGGATCGGCCCGGAACTGCCGGGCGTGATGCTGCAGCCGCGCGATCGCGGTGTCGGTGACGACCGCGGCGACGTTGCGCTCGGGGTCGGTGGGGTCGATCACCACGAGGGGGTCGTCGAACGCCGCACGCCCGTGCGACTCGGGGTCCAGTCGGACGGGGGGCCGCCACGTCGCGACCGCCTCGATGAGCGGCCGGAACCCCCCGGTGTGCAGCACGAGCAGCTCGACGAGGAAGCCCGAGAAGCCCTGTGTGCGCAGGTCGCTGCCGTAGACGCCCACCGCGCGCATGAACTGCTTGGCGAGCCGCACCGCCCGGCGGTCGGCGTCGGTCAGCCGCGCGGCGAGGTACGCCGTGTGGAAGGGGGTGCGGTCGACCGCACTCTGCAGGGCGGTCGCATCGTCGACCCCGTAGCAGGGGACCAGATCGACCGCGAAGCCCGCGTAGGTGCCGTGCACGTAGGGGTGCTCGGCGTGCTCGGTCTCGCCGTCGGGCAGCACGGCGAGGCCGATCTGCTGGCCGAGGCGGGCGAGCTCGGCGCGGGGGACGGCCGGGTCGAAGGCGATGAACAGGTCGATGTCGCGGGCGTCGGCGAGCCAGGTGCCGCGGGCGGTCGAGCCCACCTGGATGACCTCGATGTCGACCTCGGCGTCGGCGGCGGCTGCGGTGACCGCGTCGGTGAGCTCGGCGACCGCCGCCTCCATCGCCGCGACCGCCGCCGGGGTGGGGCTGATCGCATCGGCGACGTCGTCGAGCATCGCCGCGGTCGCATCTGCACCGGACATGGCGGTCGTACCCCAAGCGCCGGCGAAAGGGTACCGGTGTGGCCGACGAAGCGAAACCGCAATGTATCCCGCTCGGAGTATCACCGAGGTGAGGCCGTCGTAGCTCAGTTGGTAGAGCACCTCGCTGTTAACGAGGTGGTCCCAGGTTCGAGTCCTGGCGACGGCGTGTGCCCCACAACGGCTTTGCTGGTGGGTCTGGCATCCGCCCGTGTGGGCCTTTAGCTTAGTCTGGTCAAAGCGCCCGGCTCATAACCGGGTGATCGATGGTTCAAATCCGTCAAGGCCCATCTGGTGGACGTCCTGACCGCATCGGACACGCGAGCCGTGCGGCTGTGCAGCGGTGGGTGTAACAACATCTGGTAATGAAGTCATAATAGTTATTAACAAGAGTGCACTGGTTAGTAATATGCACAGCATCAGCAGACGTCGCGTGCTCGGTGCCGTCGGCGCCGGGGTCGGCATGAGCGCACTCGCGGGGTGTACCGGTGGCGAGGCCGATGGGGGCCGCTTCGCGGAGGCGAGCTTCCACGTGATGGGGGACCTGACGACGGCGATCGTGGGGGATGTCGACACCACGGCCACCCTCGTGCCGATCGGCCAGCACGGCCACGGCTGGGAGGCGGGCCCGGCCGTCCAGGAGCGCGTGTACGACGCGGACGTGTTCGTGACGGTGCTCGGGGGCTTTCAGCCGTGGGCCGATGCGCTGGCGCAGAACATCGCCGCGGACGGGCTGCCGATCGCCCACATCGAGGCGGGGCATGACGTGTCCCTCCTGACGGGGGGGCATGACCACGGCGAGGACGACCACGACCATGAGGAGGAGCACCATGGCGAGGACGACCATGACCATGAGGAGGAGCACCATGGCGAGGACGACCATGACCATGAGGAGGAGCACCACGGCGAGGACGAGCATGACCACAGCGGCGCGGACCCGCACTTCTGGATGGACCCACACCGCGTCGAGA